>JAESGN010000376.1_pt1 | contig 49203 bp, 49 predicted proteins | sample 9269731 | NCBI WGS metagenome assembly JAESGN01 (sample SAMN15720683, study PRJNA650826) | algae metagenome | isolation source: Mojavia pulchra JT2-VF2 and co-occurring heterotrophs from desert soil | place: USA: Cadiz Valley, Joshua Tree National Park, CA | collected 1998-06-08
ACACTGGGGTTTCCTCAAGCGGGATAGTCAGGTTAAGAATACCTTTAATGTGCGGTACATTCCGTTTGGAGAAATCTGCCAATGCTTCAATCATTGGTTCATCCCCTTTAATCTCAACGCCATCCATCAAGTCCGTCAACACCGCTCGTAGTCCCAGCCGATGACGCATAAGCCAGGATGTGGAATGATTGCCCCAGTCAGTGCAGATGGCAAGGCGATCGCGTTCCGACTTATCTCGTTCGGTCACCACATCAGGCGGTGTCACAAACTCCCGCCCATGTTCGTCACTGATGGCTTCTCCTGGTTGAGCCAAGATTGCCTCAAGTGCAACAATCTTTTTAATCAACCGCCCACCATCGTCTTTTTCGACCAACTCAGGGGTAACGCTCATGCCGTAAGTATCCTGAATGCGGAATTTCTCACACTCTAATGCTTCTTCTGGCTTGAGGTAGTCCTGATGCTGCCTCGCGGTATATGTTCTCCTGTCAATATCCTTGGCATTAGCAACTTTGCGATAATGCTCCTCATCGATGGCAACCCCCGCTGCTTTCATCCACCTAGAAGTTCCCTCATCAACGCCATCACCTGCTGGCACAATGGTATTGCCCATCTCTTCCAATAGCGATCGCAGATCAGCCCGAAGATTATTGATTGACCAGTTCCTTTGTGCTTCAATCTGACAACTGGTGTCCAATGCCCAATCCTTCTCTGCGCCACGCTTACCCGTTTCTTTATCGATGCGGATTAAAAACGCCGTCATTTCATTCTTCTGAAGAATCTTTTCCTTGATATGACGGGCATTGGTTTCGGCATAACCAAATGGTGGGCGAGGTGCAACCCAAACGTGCAGTGCTACATTATGACGATAACGCCATAACTGTTGAGCACATTCTGTGGCTGATTGGGACACAGCGTGAAACACACCAAACACGGCATCAAAATGATACGTGGAAATGTCAACACCTGTGCCGAGACTGGGAGTGGTCAACAGTGCATCAATATCTTTAATTGCGACGTTAATCTCCCTGATGAAGATAACATTCTCCTCACTACCGCTATTGTCTGAATGAATAGCCCAGACTTTTATTTGTAGGTCTGATTCTGACTCTGGTGTATCATCATCAAGCAATGGCTCAAGTCCATTCAAAGCACGTTCCAACTTTTTGATGAACCGTTTACTATCACTGACCAGCATCAACTTCTGACCTAACATCAGTTGAGCGTGAAACACAGCGACTATTGCGCTACTATTAGGCCCCTCATACCAATGAACCTGACGACCACCTGAGCGATACTCATTTTTGATGATGTAGGGTTTTTCTCCTTCAGGTCGCATTTTCATGAAGAAATCAATCGTCAAATCATCAAGGTGAGCATCTGCCAGAACTACTAATTTGGCGTTATAGACGAGATACTCCAACACTTCCAGAATAGCCCCCCGGTGTTCTTTGCAGGTTTTGGACTTCAGCAAGTGAGCCACATATTGACAGGCTTCGTCTATAAATAGAATGTCGTAAGCCTGTAAATCATTCGCCATCTTATACAAAGAGTCTACGGTGATGCTGAGGGCTTTGGCTTTTGACCAGTCGCCACAGGATATAGCAGAGTACATCGCAGTTTGCAGGCGATCGCTGAGGTTCTTCAACAGATTAACCCGATGCCCATTGTTCAAGAAACTGAGATCGGGGTTTTCTTTTCTGAGAATAGCTAAGAGTTCAGTTTTCCCCGTACCCATATCCGAAGCCAAACACACCACCCCAGATTTTGGTAATGTATGGATGACTTGGGATAAGTAGCGGGTATTAACCGTTACATTCGGCTTATACTTGTTGAGTCCTCTTAACCGATTGATGAAAAATCTCTGCCGATATTCTTGCAGGGTAAGAGCATCAGCAATCATTGTGGCGACTGCTTTTTCTGCTTTGTTGCCCAGAGCTACAACCCAGTCGTCAATGCCTTTCTCTGGCCCCGGCAAAATTGCAACTTCACATTGACAGCCAACTTCTAAGATGACATTGGCAGTGCGGCGTGTGGCTTGGAAAACTTGCCATTGCGTTTTGGGTTTAGTTTCGTAATCAAACAAGATGATAAATTTTCGTCCGTCTTGCGCCATCGGGACTAAATCTGGATGCAGTCGCTCGAAGTCTTCTTTGCCCACTCGACCGTTCCAAATCCCAGGAAGTGCAATCGCCACATAGCCCAACGATAGAAGACAAGCGGCTTTCTTTTCTCCTTCTGTAAGGAATACAGGGATTTCGGGGTTTGCCATCACCCAAGCCCAAAAGCCTATTGCTTCGCCTGATTCGGTGATCGTAATTAGTTCTGGCATCGGCACATCATAACGAAGGGATACGAGCTTCCAGATGTGTAGCGGCACTCGCAGATAAGTGACACGGTTGGGGGTTTCAGGCGGAGATTCATATTTGATTGATTTTTGAGTCTGCTGTTGGGTTTCTTTGTCCCATTCCAAACGGGGGTTGTCGGGCTTCATCCTTCCCCAATCCATTGGCAGCCAATCGTTATGAGGGTCGAGTCCACTTGCCCACCATGCACTATTAATGTGAGCGTATCGTCTTAAGTTTCCTTCTCGTAACCGTCCATCGTTTCGTCTGGCGCTTTGGGGTAGGGCATACAACAGATATTCGTATACTTGCGATCCACTTAGGGAACGGACATTTAGTGCAACCAGGGCAGGGTCAACAGCAGAACCCTTCACCCATTCATGGTAATGGTTTTGTGCTAAATCGCTATTGTTATTATCTTCGGTTGCAGGCATATCCCCTCCAATATTTTTACGCATGGTGAAATAGCAGCATCAAAGGCATACTGCTGTTGAGTTTTCTAGAAGTTACTTATTAAAATCTCAGCACCAAGAAGAATGTGCTGTTGGTTATTGGGTCGAATGACACGCTTGAAAAGCTCTTTAGGCTGGGGGGAGAAATTACTGTTCAATGGCTCTTCTCCCCCTGCTTCCCCCGCTCAAGAACAGCTTGCCTCAACGAATAACTTTTTCTCCTAAGCGAAAAGCATTGCCTCCGCAAGGGCGTAAACCCCTGATCAAGTTTTTGATTGCAAGCGTTTCAAGAGTTTTTACAATTGTGATCTCAACTATGGTTTGATCAGGCGATAGCAGTATTAACAGGTCTACTTCCGGGTCTAGTTTTCGGATTTTGTAAGCGAGTTGTTTAGTTTTTGCAACAAGGAGCTTGTAATCCTTCCAACTATCACAAGTAATTACAACGGCTTTACCAGAAATGACTTTGAAGGGATTAACTTGCCATGCCCCAGCATCCCGTCGTAAGAATCTCGCTGCTTCTAAAACACTTCGTAACTTGCCTGGACTCCAGGAGAAGACAAAATATTTAATCCAGGCTTCCAATTTCTCCATCTCGATTTGAGCAGGCGTGAGACTGGGGTTCGCATCTAATAGACAACTTTTAGTTTCTGCCATGATTTTGGCTCCTTTAATTGAATGAAAATGAATTGAATTAACGAAGCGATGCTAGAGGCAAAGATGTAAAGAAAATTTCTTTCCCCCCTTATCTGCGTCCTCCGGTGTGTGGTCGGAAAGTAAGATTAATCCTTGTGCTAACGACCTTGTTTGTTTTCGGTACTTGATGCAGATGTGTGGACTGACAGCCTGGGTGCATCACAAGCAAGCTGCCATGCTCCAGCCAGAAGTCTGTGGGTTTCCCAGCGATGGGCTTAATCTGAAATTTCCGTGCTGCACCAAGACTCACTGATGCGATCGTTGGGTTAATTCCCATTGATGGCTCATTATCTGCGTGCCACCCTATGGAGTCTTGGCCTGTGCGGTACTGATTCCCAATAACGATGCGGAAGTTGTACCCGGTGGTGGCAGTAATGCTATCTCGCAACTGAGCTAGTGCCTCTGTCCAGGGCAGGGGCTTGAGAAACACGCTATTGGAGTAGAGATAATCACATCCTTTATCGCTATAGATACATTCAAGACGAGGCACAGGAATAATCTTGCCCACCATCCTGATATGATTCTGCTGCCATTGCAGTTGTTTACAGTGCTGGTATAGTTCGTTTGCCTCTTGGATAGTCAAAAAGTCGGGGTAGTATGTGACTGGTAGGGTTGGGGCGGGTTCGTCAAACAGATTGAGTTGTTGCATATTACTGTTCTCCCTGTGACCAGAGTTGTTTCAATGCTTCTTGTTTTGCTCCTTCCAAGCGCTTTTGCTCTTCGGGCGACACCTCACCAATCAACTGCTGTACTTCCGTCTGTTGCTTTTGCTTCTGCTGTTGGGTTGTGGCAGCTGGTAAAACCAATGATTTATCTTTTCCTTGCCCTGATGGTCGGAAGTTACGACGGCGGAAGATATAACGGAAATGGCGTTTGTCTTGTGGGGGGAGCGATCGCCATACCTCGGCATCCCAACCAGGGGGTATGAAGTCGGTTGATGGTGGCAGTAGGTTTTGAATTTGGGATTGCAACTGAGCGAGCGCCTTGCCTTGTTCTTCGATTACCGTGCTTTGCTGTTGGAGCTTTTCCCAGAGTTGTGCAAGTAATTCTGAGGTTTGCGGGGCTAACTCTGCTTCACGAGTTTTCAGTGCGAAATAGTTTTGTGCGGCAGCTATTTCTGGTTTTCGTGAGTCCCCATTCATTGCTGTGAGATAGCAACCATAACGACTAAGCTTGAAATCGTCTCTGGGTCTACCTCCTGAACTTTTTGCCGACAATGGCAAAAAGTGTTTTTTGCGCTCAACCCCTATGTTTTGACAAGCTGCGATTGCTCTAGTGATAGCATCTTCAAGTCGTCGCCACTGTTGATAACCTAAGATGGGCATTAATTCACGAGCTAACCAATATTCCTGACCATCGGCATCAACTTGTTTAATCTGCTCAAATGGACTAGCGTGATTTTCATCAAAAGTGATTGCATCCATAATTTTTCCCCTGTTAATGTATGAACCTGTCGCAGCAGTGCTGTATCTCGTCTGACTTTTAAGTTTTGTAAACAGGTGTGTTATTTTGGTAGCGAACACATATACAACACCCATTTGTCTGTTGCGATCGCATTCTCTCTCTAGCGGTCGCTCTTACTTTTTCACCAACGTCATTTGCTTTTTGCTAGTGAAAGCCCCAGCCTGCTTGAGTGCCGCAGTTGGGTTTGGGTGTGCGAAAAACTCCTCAATTGCCTTAGTCAGTCCGGCAGCAACGGCAGGATCGTGGCAGGCGTAGATGTAGACTGATTGCTGAGTGCCATTGACTAATCTGTTTTCTTGGCGAGATCCCAAGTGTGGGTAAAATGTTCTCACCCATGTACCCAAATGACCCCGGTAATGGGAACCATTCAATGGAACTTTCTTGCCAAGCTCGCTCTCCGCAAAGTTGACCACGCCCAGCCACTTTTCTTCTGAAGGGGTTAGCAATTTTCTGTTGTGTTCAGCCAACAGATTTGCGGCAAAGTCTTTAAAATGCTGCTCAATGTATGGGTTGAGTCTCCCCCCTGTGAGGTCAGCTAAAGTTTTCATCGCGTCCACCAGAGTTTGCAAGCGCTGCTCAACTGGAGGGAGGGCAGGGGCAGGTGGTTGAGGAATTGGTTGTTGTTCTGCCTCAGCGATCATCACTTTTGTCAGGGTTCTGTTGGCCCAGACGCGGAACTCGACAGACACCCAGCGAGCTATATCAATGGCGATTTCTGGATGAACCCAAGTCCCTTGAGAGCTAGCACGCCCTGATATTTCGATGACAAGTGACGATATGGGGATTCCCATATCGTGGACAAGTGCTTGCAAATACTCGGTTGTAGACTTCAGCCTCATGTAATCAGCCAATAATTTCTTATTAGCTTTAGCCATTTGAGTAGCATTCACATAACCCTTAGGGATGGCATACTTTCCTACTTCCTCGTCTTGAGCCATTTGATTAATTTCAGAGTCTCGCCATAAATGTGTCAACATGATTGATTCTCCTGTTCTTGTTCAAACATTTAGTTGAATAACTTAGACATTCACCCGCATTAAGTCTTCTTCTCTGACCAATGAAAAGCGATTGGTCATACTGGATGGTGGAGAAAAAGTAGGTGATGCCAATTCGACTTTGTAAAACCAGGACTTCTCGATTAGCTCAATCCCCAGAATCAGCCTTTGGTTTGTGCCGCGATTGGGAAATTGCAACAGTACGCGCTCGCCCAACACAAAAGCTGGTTTTTTCACAGTGGTAGGTTTTATTCGACCAGTGCCAAGAATTTCATGTTTTGTTGCGCGTACAATGTCGTTCTCAACATCGATAACGTAGTCCCAACGCCGCTGATACCATTGCAGTCCACAGCAATGTCCGAATGTTCTATCAGTTTTGAGATAGACTTTCTCCAACAAATTGATTTCAACAGGTGGAATTTCTTGACCCCAAGGCGGAGATAAATACCAGCATTTTTCTAACTCGGTGATTGCTTCCATTACGCTTTTCCCTTCAAAAGATAATTGATGGCTTCGGTGTCAAGAGCAGCAATGCGTTTTTTGATTTGCTGTGGTGGATTTTCAAGGAACTGTTTGAGATGCCAGATTCTAATTTCGTAATGTTTGGGATAGCGTTTATTCGCTTTAAGCCAACCGCGATGTACCCACAAGCGGATAGTTGATAGATTCAGCGAAAGGATACTAGCGATTTGATGACAGGTGTAGTTTTCTAAGTCAGTAAATTGTCTAGCCATTTGCAACTTTCCGATATTTGATGTAGAGAGGGAAAAGCATGGGTGCAGGGGGCAAGGGGAAAGATTCTCTCCTTTGCTTTCTGCTCCCTGCCCTTGTCCTCTTTTCTTCAGGCAGCCTCAGATTTTGCCCCTTGTATCTGCTCCATCCATGCGCTGATTGCTGCTAACTCATCAGCACCCTGTGCAACTGCTTCAACAACTTGCTTTTGATATGAAGACTCGGCATGATTCGGGTGTTCAGTTTTATTAGCAGCCCAAGCAAAGCACATTGTTTTCACTAGTTCATCAACTTTACTAATGTGCAATTGACTGGGGCTAGTAGCATCTTGAAACTGCAACCACTCTTTGACTAAATCAAGCGGATAATCAAGCAGAGTGCGTATTTTTCTGACTCGTAAATCTTGCGAATCTATAATAGACGGTGGCTGAGTTCGTGCTCCGCCTAATAACGTTTGAATGCCGTGAATGATTGCTCCCCAGTCAGCATTCGGGTTCCATTCTGCCCTGATTCTTACTTTAGTAGCCGCATCATATAACCGACAAAATACTGTATTCTCTTCGCCAGAAGTAACAGCAAGAATCAGGGGTTTAGAGAAGTCTTGTATAAGTGATGCAGACAAAAGAAATGTTTTCGCAAAATTGGTTTCTATGCCAGTTCTGATGATATAAATCTCATCCGCAGCGACAACAATATCTAACTTCATATTGTCCTTCCCTTTGTATTCTTTCGCTGTCAAACGCAGTTCTGATAAATAACCCGTTAAACCAGGTTGTTGTACAGGGATGGTTCTATCTTGCTCAATGTTGTAGTGGTACCACAAAAATGATTCGCCGCTAACTTCACCGTTTTTGATATATAAGTAAATTGGTTCTGGGGGATTGCAAAGACCTAGTTTGATTTCAGTATTCATGTTGACCTCGGCAATATGTGAAATGTGTAATAATGAGATATTTCTCTAGCGCTGTTTAACTGTAGAAAGCTAGCGATTACCTGGATATCAGCACTCATTCAGGCAGTCGCTTTTTTCTAAGGAGAACTTTTCGAGCTAACAGAAGGCTTTTGATTAGTTTCTAGTTCGCACTTTAAGTAAGATAGAGCAGTTTGGGCATCCCCAAGAGTTAAATCAGGCTGATAATCAAGTGCTTCAAAGTCTGGGTGTCTGGCTATCTCTTCAAGGATTAACTGTGCCGCATCAATTAATATGTGCAAATTGGGATGGGACATTTTTATTGCTCCTTTTTAAAAATCCCAAAGCTAGAATTCAAGAGTCAGAATAATTATTAACGAAGGATTTAACTGATGAATCTGCTATGCCAAACTCAGCTTTTATCCTTCGGAATTCTGATTCTTAACTTTTGACTTTTCATTGCATTTCCTCAATGATTTCCAACAGAAAACCGCAGCCAGTGTTTTGTACTTTCACAAGGTTTCTATCGAGCAAATATTGGATGGACACATTGGAAAACTTGATAGTATGCAAAGGCGCACAACCTCCACGGCAACGTAACGAGCGCAATAAATTAGCAGCAGTCAATTCGGAAAAGTTTTTCTGTGCTTTAGCCATTTGTGCTACCTCCAGTTACATTTGCTAACTGTTGCTTAAGAACGTCTATTTGCTGCTGATGAGCGTCAATTTCAGCAGTGATTTGCGAGAATAATTCTTGTCGTGAAAGCGTTTTTATCTGATGCTCTTGGTAATGCAGCAAGTCTTGGGAATTCTTATGTGGGATCAAAGAATAACGCCAGCCTTGTCCATATTCTTCTGCCAGAAAAGTGTCTTGGGCGTAGTACTCAAGCCCAACGATAATTCCTTGCTGTGTGCGTTCACCCAACGTAAAGCGTGGATAGTCCCAGTTCTTGGGTATCGTGATTATAGGTTGCATAAATCTGCTGACGGTTGAAAGGATGGTTGAGCAATTGGGACAAAATTACTGAGGCTTGCCCCAATTGCAGGTGGTTATATTAAATTGCGAATTGCGAATTGCGAATTGCGAATTGTGTGATGCCCACTCTTTCCCTATGCCGCTATTAGCTCACTGTTATCTGCCTCAGACTCCAGCAGCCTCCACCATTCGTCAGTCGTCAGTTCGTCAAAAGCTCTGTCTAAGAGTTCATCGCAACACACAGGATTCACCAATAGCGATGTCTCACGACAAGCTGCTTCGCATCTACGCACTGCCTCTTCCACCGAGTCACACGCTACCTTCTGCTGAATGTCTGAAGAAGCGCGGATGGCCCACCATTTGCCCTCTGTGCAACCGACTTCGCCCAATTTCTCACCATCACTGGTATAAATTCCATCGTCGAGCAATTCCAACCCGTGCTGCTCACACTCGTTGAAAATCTGCGCCATGATTTCGTTACCAGTGTTAGCTAATTCTTTGTCCTGTACTGGTGCTGCGTATTGCTGGTAATCTTGTTCTCCCTTGCTCCCTGCGCCCTGCCCCCCTGCTTCTTCTTGTACTGGTAATGAAGCATCTTTGTAATGTGTGCAGATGTAGCGGTGGCACTGCATTGGGGTAGTAGCACGATGGACTTCCGCACCGTTCACCATCACTACCCAGCGCTGCGTCGCAAAGTCATCGGCATCATGGGTGATTGCAGCTATCAACTGGTTGTCTGCGTAGTATTCCTGATCGTAGAAAGATATTTCGACTATCGTTAATTTGTCGGGTGCGATCACGTTAGCTTGGTCTGCGATGTGGCGGTTCAGTTCGGCTTGGGCGAGGGCTTGTTCGTCAATCTTCTGAAGCTGGGCGGACTGATGGGAAATGATTGCGGTAATCCATGCATCCTTGCAGCGTTTGTCGCTTACTTCGACTGTGCAGCCGATTTCGCTGTAGATTTGCTTGAGTCGGGCAATGGATTTCAGTTGCAGCTGTTGATGGCTGTAAATGGTATGAGTCATAATTGGTAAGTTCTGTTATGGAACAGAAAGCGCTTTTGATTCGCAGTCGGGGCGCTTTCTTTATACCTAATAGTGTAATCTGTTAATTAACAAGTTGTCAACTGTTTAGTTGACAATTAACATATACTTTTAGAATTGGAATTACGACTATGACTGTGAAAGTAAGACGGATTATTAAGCTAGAAGTTGATGTTCCTGGGTTGGGTGAGCGAATTAAACAGGCCAGAGAAGCTAGGGGGCGGCCAGTAACACAGTTGGCCAAAGAAGTTGGAATATCTCGTAACTATTGGTATCAGCTAGAGGCAGAAGCTGTTTTAGGTGGTGTCGCTGAAGAAACTCTACGAAAAATAGAAGAAGTTTTAGGTATAGATTTAGGAGTGAGCTTTGATGATTAATTTGCTCCCCAACATTTTTTATCTTCTCCTTTCAATTTCTTTTACTGAGCTATGTCTGGTGTTAATTAGCTTTTTTACGAGATACACCGCAAATATGCTTACGTAATTATTCATGGCACCCAGAACCTGTTTGCAATTAATTTTGAGCAAATGCCACTGAGTTAAAAGAGGTGGAAGAATCATGAATAAACCACCCCGTAAGCGCAACAAAGCCACCTCTGCCGCATCTACCGATTCAACTTCAGCAGCTAACTCTGTAAACGAGGATATCTCCCAGCAAGAAGATCCAGCTTCAGCAACGATTACCGTTACTGCTGTTGAAGTTCCAGAGTTGACACAAGAAGAACAGCGCGATCGCCTACTCCTGGAAAGGAAAGTAGAGAGGGCATTTTTTGAGGCGGGGAAGGCATTAATGGAATTACGCGATCGCAAGTTATATCGCTCCACTCACAAAACCTTTGAAGAGTATTGCCGCGATCGCTTTGGCCATAATCGTCGCCAGTCTTATCTTCTAATGGATGCAGCAGTAATATTTGATAACTTAGAGCAAAAATGTGATCGGAACGATCACATTTTGCCGACTAATGAGTGGCAAATCAGGCCACTGTCTAAGCTTGACCCGGATATTCAGCCTGAAGCATGGCAACAAGCTGTAGAATCTGCCAAGGGGAAAGTACCATCTCATCGTATCGTTAAAGATGCGGTGCAAAGGATAATGGAACGCACCAAAGTACCCAACAGTTACCAAGTTGGCGAAGTCTGCCAAATCTTAGCTAAGGACAACCCCGAACTCAGGGGTAAAAGCGGGTGCTGGGCGATTGTTACCTCCGTTAATGACTTCAGTTGCAGTGTAAAGCTTTGGGATGGAGAATTGACGGTTGGGGTACAGCATCTCAAATCTTATAACTACTTGCCTGCCGAGTGTCAGCAGATGCAGGAAATCTGCGATTGCCCAAGGGGCAGTGCCGAAGGCAATCGCATCAATCGGGTGTATTCGAGTGAGTTAGGACTTCTTCACAGGTTGCTTCTGGTTGTGGCAAAGGCGGTTTTTTCGTCAAGTCGTATAGTCATCGCTTTCTTGATGTATTTGCTACTGAAGCAGACCGTATATTTCTGGTTTTGTAGGTTCAAGCTCAAGCTGATATATTACGTCCTCTACTTTCTACTGCTTGTTTTAGTCACTGTGACTACTTGTAAAATACTGTTAATCCGTCAGAATAGCGTATTTTTGATGAAGCTTATAGTCTCATGAACAAGAGTAAAAAGCAAGCATAGAACTGTTGAACCGGAGAGTTACCAAATATGAGATACTAAGCATGAATACAATTTCATATGAACAGTCGTTTATTAAAAAGTGCAAATAAATTTTAATTGTCAACTCTGTAATTGTTGCTATTTATACTGAAACAACGAAAACTTATCGTTTTCAAGGCAATGCAAAATAGCCCAAATTTAAGTATCGATTGTGTAGACAAGCTTAAGGTACTGGCAGATGAAACCCGTTTAGGAGTTTTACAACTCTTAATTGAAAGTCCGAAGCGAGTTGGAGAGATGAATGCAATTTTGCATTTGGAGCAAAGTCTCCTCTCTCATCATTTACAGGTTTTGCGTCGAGCCAAATTGGTTGTGTGGGAGCGAGATGGCAAAGCATTTCTCTATCGTCTTGCCCCTCAAGTCGAAGTAGCTACAGGTAAGGCTTTAAACCTTGGTTGTTGTGTTCTCTCGTTCAACTAAAACCTGGAATATCTAAAGGTAGAAGATGAAACATTCACAAATTTCGGCGATCGCAATAGGATTAGTGACAAGCATTTGGTTGCAAGGTTGTTCTCAACCTCCGCAAGCAGTCACAAATGATGCAAATAGGCTACAAGGAAAATTGGTACTTACTGGTTCAAGTACAGTTGCACCATTAGCAGCAGAAATTGGCAAAAAGTTTGAATCGCAACATTCCGGTGTGCGAGTTGATGTGCAATCAGGCGGTTCTTCTCGCGGTATTGCAGATGCTCGTCAAGGTGTAGCCAATGTTGGCATGGTTTCCCGTGCCTTAAAGTCCGACGAAAAAGATTTAAAAGCCTTTTCCATCGCTCGTGATGGAGTAACGGTGATTCTCCATCAGGAAAATTCCGTACCATCCCTAACTGACAAGCAAATTGTAGATATTTACACAGGCAAGGTGAATAACTGGAAACAGCTAGGGGGTAAGGATGGAGCAATTACAGTTGTTAATAAAGCCGAAGGACGTTCTACCCTGGAATTGTTTACCCACTACTTCAAGCTAAAAAATACTGACATCAAAGCACAAGTAGTGATTGGTGATAATGAGCAAGGAATTAAGACTGTAGCCGGAAACCCGAATGCTATTGGCTATGTTTCCATTGGCTCGGCAGAAAATAGCGCCGCCAATAAAGTACCAATCAAATTGCTAGCTGTAAACGGTGTAGCAGCAAAAACAGCTAATGTACAAAACGGCAGCTTTCCTATTTCTCGACCGCTTAACTTGGTTACAAAAACCGAACCCCAAGGACTGGCTAAAGAATTTATTGACTTTGCACAATCGCAGCAGGTAAGTGACATTGTTAAAAAGCAAAACTTTGTCTCAATCGCCCAATGATATTTGGTTAATTTGGATACTACGAGGTTTGACAACAACCGCAGGAGCGATCGCACTTTTAATTGTTGTTTTTCTAATTTCCGAATCCTTACCAATCTTCAGTCGTATATCACTATCCCGCTTCTTTACCGACTCCTCTTGGAACCCCACAGCAGGTTTATATAATCTCTCACCCATGTTGCTGGGTACTTTTTTGGCAATGGCTGGTGCAGTGCTAATTGCTACTCCTATAGGCATTTTATCTGCTGTCTTTTGCCAATTCTATGCCCCGCTAATGGTAGCTCAACTCTATCGCCGCCTCATTGAATTATTAGCGGGGATTCCTTCTGTGGTGTATGGCTTTTGGGGATTAGTCGTGCTGGTTCCTTTGATTGGAAAAATTCATCCACCAGGGCCAAGCCTATTAGCAGGAATAGCAATTTTGGCGGTGATGATTCTGCCAACAGTTGCCCTTGTAGCCGATGCTAGCCTCGAAAAAGTTCCCACCTCTTACATTCAAGGTGCTGCTGCACTAGGTTTATCACGTTGGACAACAATCTGCACAGTAGTTTTTGCATCAGCCAAATCAGGGTTATTTACAGGCTTAATTTTAGGGACAGGTCGTGCCATTGGTGAAACAATGGCAATTTTGATGGTATGTGGCAATGTGGTACAGACTCCAAAAAGCTTATTTGACCCCATCCGCACACTCACAGCCAATATTGCTTTAGAAATGGCCTATGCCACAGGGGATCACCGTAGTGCGCTCTTTGTCAGTGGTTTGATATTGATGGGAATGATTGTGGTCTTAGTGGCGATCGCTGAAGTTATCAGTCAAGGCAAATGGCAGAGATAAAACAAAGCAAAGACAATCGTATCACTCTTAGAGAGTGGCTAGCAACAAGCTTAGTTTGGGCGACAGCCGCCTTCGTTACCGCCATCTTTTTATGGATAGTCAGCGATATCCTCTGGCACGGTATGGGATATTTATCTTGGGAATTTCTGATTAGTGAACCAGAAAATGCGGGTAGAGAAGGTGGAATTGCCAGTATTCTCGTTTCTACCGTTTTAATTATTGGTGTATGTATGACAGTTTGCCTGCCCGTTGGTGTTGGTACAGCAGTTTTATTAGCAGAATTTACTCTTAGTGATAGTTGGTTCGCTAGATTAGTGCGCCGCAGTCTAGATGTACTTGCTGGTGTACCTTCGATTGTCTTCGGGTTGTTTGGTAACGTCTTGTTTTGCAAAATTTTAGGGCTGGGGTTTTCCATTATTTCAGGCGGACTCACACTGGCGTGTATGGTGCTACCAATCTTGATTCGCTCTACAGAGGAAGGATTTTTAGCGGTTCCTAATGAGTACAGATTAGGAGCCGCCGCTCTTGGCTTTTCGCGCACAACCACAATATTTCAGATATTATTACCTGCTGCTGTTCCTGGTTTAGTTGTGGGATTTGTGCTTGGTGTTGGTCGGGCTATTGCGGAAACTGCGGCTTTAATTTTCACTAGCGGTTACGTAGACCGAATGCCACAATCGCTCCTCGATTCTGGGCGTACTCTTTCGGTTCATATTTTTGATCTCTCAATGAACGTTTCAGGAGGAGATAAGAGTGCTTATGCTAGTGCATCGGTTTTGCTATTACTACTGCTGTTGATTAATGGCACAGCAGCGTGGATTGCAAAACGTTGGTTACACAGCAGAGTTATTTCTGGATGAGGACTGGTGGATATAGAGGAGGACATCTTGGCAGTTACTGAACCGTTGATTCAAATTGAGAACTTAACTCTGCAATACGCACAAAAAACTGCCCTTGCTAATGTCAACTTAGCTGTTAATGCCGGAGAAATTTTGGCTTTGGTTGGGCCTTCTGGTTGTGGAAAAACTAGCTTCCTGGGTTGTCTCAACCGCCTCAGCGATATGATTCCCAAGTGTCGAGTTCAGGGAAGAATCCGCATTGGTAGTCTAGAAGTGGTAAATTCCAAAATCAATGTCATCGCTTTGCGGCGTCAAGTCGGCATGATTTTTCAAAAACCCAATCCCTTTCCTTTCTCAATATGGCAGAATCTGGAATTACCTTTGCGAGAGCATGGCATCCGCGATCGCTACCAAATTGATACGATTATCGAAACCAGCCTCCAAGATGTAGGGCTATGGGATGAAGTAAAAGACCGATTGCAATCTTCAGCTTTAGCTCTTTCTGGTGGGCAACAGCAACGTTTGTGCATAGCTAGAGCCTTGGCTTTGCAGCCAGAAGTCTTACTACTGGATGAACCTTGTAGCGCCCTCGACCCTATTTCCAGCAACGTTGTTGAAGATTTAATTATCAGTTTGCGCCAGCGCTATACTGTGTTAATTGTTACTCACAATCTGGCTCAAGCCAAGAGAATTGCAGATCGAGTCGCTTTATTTTGGGTACAAGACGGCATTGGACAACTAATTGAATCAGGTACTGTAGAGCAGGTTTTTAATCATCCTCAACATCCTTTAACAGTTGCTTATGTAACTGGTGCTAGGGGTTGAGTAAGATTGCGGTCTTTGGGGGTCAAATTAATAACATCAAAATGTTCACCCATTGCTAACCATGCCATTGTAGTTGTTAACGCAGATGTGGAAGTCAAGCGTTACGCGTCATTGTGTGATTTGAACTAAAAAATGAAATTTTAACTCATGATATGCTTCAGAAATGAGTATCCAGTTTATAGTTCACTTTTAATATTCGAGTTTTTTTACCAATAATGATTATCGTGTAGGGGATAAAAAGACTGATACGAGCAATGTTTGTATCAATCCTTCTGCTTGATTATCATTATTATTCAGCTACGATTTGAGGTTAGCGATCGCCCAACAACAGAGCGATCGCTAGGACAATGAAATATTTGATTTTTACCCAGATATCTACTAAAACAACAGTTTTGAACCATAACATGGGCATTTGAACCATATTTTGAATTGAAAGTTTAAGTTAGAGCAATTTTTTTAGAGATTTTTTGTGCAAGTTTTGTCCAATTGTGTTTTTTCAACTCATTCTCTATTTATGCTTCAGAATTTCAACTCTCTCTCATGTGTGAATGCAAAGTTAAATTTTGTGATTGGCGCAAAAGCCTGAATTTTCGTTAACTTTTTTCCAATTTATGGTTCAAAATTTTTCTCAAATTATGATTCAAAGGACACATTGGTAATTGATTCAAATACAGAGGATAGCTTTGTCAACTAAATTCGTCAGGATTAGTCGAACAGACTACTAGACGGCAATCATTTAAAAGTACATTAAGTTCCTGTATAGCTTTCAAGGGATTTTTAAAAGTAAACATAGATGCGATCGCAGCTTCATAAGGATTTCTGCCTGTTCTTTTGACGGCGGCTAACGCATCTTTATTGGAGAATCCCCGAATACTAACCAACCATGCAGCTAGCACATGACCAGTGCGGCCAATACCACCCGAACAGTGTACAACTACTTTTTCACTTTGTTTGTCTGCTGCTACTAAAAAAGGAATTATTCTTTGGGTGAGCATTTCTAAATTAGCGAATTGAAAATCTGTAATCGGTGCCCAACAAACTTGCTGCTTACCAAATTCTTGTTGATATATGCCTAAAAGATTTGAGTAAAGAGTTAGTTGCTTTTGGGGGAGAAGACAGCAGACTCGTTGGATATTTTGTTTTTTCATGAACTCAATCCAATCAGATACCTGTTGATTGGAGTAACCAGGTCTAGAAGCACCAAATACAATCGGTTCATCTTCCCAAGCAGCAGCAAACTTGTATGTATTTCTAGTCATTTGTTCCGATGCCTGTGGGTTGTGTTTATCCCACACCTATAAATTTGTTTTATATCAATTTTGTTTCTTAGCTACAAGTACTTGCTGCATACAAATCAAACCATTCCATAAGAAGCATTAACAGGAAGATTAGCTAGTAACTAAGCTTTCATTAAGATAAGGATATAAAATAGAGCTATTCACTTGTATAAGTTCATTTTTCAGAGTTAACAGCTTTAGGAGCGTTATTGCAGACCCCAGACCCTGTTCAAGTAGGAGATAAAGTTTTGATTCTACGTCCTTTTTATGTAACTGGAAAAGTTGGGGTAGTTTGTGGTCGAGAGTCACACTCAGATGGTCAATCAAGCACCCGATGGCTCATTCAAGTAGATTCAGATGAGGAAAACATTATAGTTTCACTCAGGAGGAATGAGTTTGAGGTGATTACCCCGGAATTAAAGTAACTTCAGGCTGTTGTCGGTGGTTCGTTACCGATCCCCAGTTCCTTCTTACTGTGCTTCAACTGTTTCCAAAGTTCCTTAATTTGCTGGTAAGCCTCTTTGGGGTCAAGCTTACCATTGCTTTCTAAACTGGTGATCATGGCAACTTTTTGAGCAAATTCTTGCAACTTAGCATTAAACACTAAGTTTTCTGGTTTAACTTGTCCGTAGTAGCGACCACGAGGGTAAAGGAATTTATTTTTGTCTTCCTCCTGAGACTGGTTCATTACTTCACCTCCCTATTAATAAGTTTTCATCAATAATGTCAACCCAGTTTAAACGATCTCCTCAATCAAATGGTTGTTGGAAAATATAATTAGCGATCGCTGGAATTATCCCTCTTCTGTCACTCTCCGAAAACATTTGCCATTTCTGAATTCTAGAGCTTTTGTATAGCAAGTGATTGGCAACGCCTGTGCCGTAGGCAATCGCGCGATTATTTTCTAAGAACAAATACAAGACCTATTTTTTCCTAATAGTATAGCTTGTATTGATTGCCTCATGAGGCTTCTAGCGATCGCCCTTTAGGAAAGTGACAGAAGAGGGATATGAGCCTTTTTTTAGTATGACTCATAGTCCAGAATCGTCAAATGTAGAGTGGAAAAATTTCAGCAATTTAGCTTAGAGCTTTCTGAGCTTGAATTTTGTCAAAAATAGCACCTTCACTAAAAAATTTCTGCCCAATACTGTTCCAGTCTCCTAAATCCTCAACTTTCAACAAAGTTTTAATTTGAGGAAAATCGCTATTGAGTTGTTTTGCGATCACAGTATCAACAGGACGAAACCCTATTTTGGCAAATTCTCTTTGTAGCGCTGGAGCGTAGAGATATTGGACAAATGCTCCTGTAACTTTTCGAGTAGCGTGTTGTTCAACATTTTTATCTACTACAGCAATAGAATTTTCAATAGAGATATTGACATTCCTTTATTACTAAACCCCACACCCGTAGGCCTTATAATCGATTTAGCTTTAAGGGGCGTGTCATTCGGTTTTGTAATAATGTACTAAGGATGAATAATGCCGAAGTAAATAGCGGCAACACTCAGAAGAATCACGCTAGTAACCAGGGTGAGGGCAATACGAAATCCCTTGTTAGGCAGTTGTTCACGGGTCAGCACGCTATCTGCTTGTACCTGCGTCATTGGCTCAGTTTTTGATTCGTGCTTAATATCAGAAGTAGTATCCTTAGACAAAGGAGCTGTACTCTCAAAGTTTGTTGTTTGAGTTTCTGGTGATTGCATAAATTTGTGTTGATTTTTTGTACTATCCTTACAATTTTTAATAAAGTTTCTAATTAATATCTCTTTCTTAAGAAAAGTCTTGGTTGGGAATATACTTCTACTAAAGGATTAGTAAATGTAAAGCTAAACTTTAATTAACGTAATCTCAACGAAAGCAAGAGGTTTAGCAGACAGTAGTACAACAAGCAGGGGGCAAAGTACCACTCATCGCATTGTTAAAGATGGGTGCAACAAATTATGGAACGCACCCAAGTACCCAAAAGCTAACAGATTGGAGAGGTATGCCAAATCTTAGCCAAAGACAACTCCGAACTCAGAGGTAAAGGGAGCTGCTGGGCGATTGTTACTCAAGTGAACGACTTTAGCTGCACCGTAAGAGTTTGGGATGGAGAACTGACGGTTGGGCTAAAGCATTTTAAATCGTTCGAGTACATGCCCCAGGAATGGGAGCAGGTTCAAGAAATCTGTGATTGCCCAAGAGGCAGTGCCGAAGGCAATCGCATCAATCGGGTGTAATGGCATCACCGTGCCAGAAAAGGTTGGTATTTAGTAGCGAAATCTTCTTTTAGCTAAGAATAAAAATGTACCAATTGAGGTTTCAGTTTTTTATCCTGCCTCTTTTGATAGATTTCTGTTTAAGTGTCTATCTGTCCTTGCATTTTTATGATCAATGTAAGAGGATGTTGATATGAGCCTAGCAAGTTACACAAAAGCATTTTTCAAACTAGACACATCAAGCCTAATACAGTCCAGTAAGAAGAATTGTAGGTTGGGTTAAGCGGAGCGCAACCCAAAAAACCTAACCTACATAGCTTTATGTTTTTTGCTGTAACTGAACAGTATTGACATAAAGCTAGCCACTTACTTATAGCTGCTGTAATAGTATAGTGCCCCAGATTTATGTCTTGTGGTGAAATATTGTGCTGAGTTGTCTATGCGTTGACAGAAAGTGGAAAAGCTGGACTCATGTTCAAAATCTACTAAATTTCAACAGTTAAACTATGGTAACCACAACAGCACCAAATCTTGCTCTTGTTGAGAAGCAGACAGCGTGGGCGCTTGGATGGATAATCAATGGCATTGCTGGTCAACTTGTACCACCGTCTGATGACGAACCTGGAATATTTCCAAATCCTGCTCAGGAGTTGGAAGGCTTGCTTGCTCGCCGCATAGATTTTTACCTAGAAGAAAGCTCGAAGCTTACAGAAGTTATTGGGAAGTGGAACCGGGTATGGGGGCCGTTTGTTTATCTGGCTCGGCCTCCGTTCAATAAATATGCAACTAATGCAATTTATGTGGCACAGCAAGGCAATAAATACGTTATTGGTGTTGCTGGTACAAATCCTAAGTCTCTTCAGAACTGGTTGATTGAAGATTTGTACGTTGCAGTACTAGCGGATTGGGCTGATTATGCTGAGAACGAGCCGCAGTTTCGTCCCAAAATTTCTATGGGAACTAAGATAGGTCTGGACAATCTCTTGAGGCCACATCCAGGCTCGTCTACAACAATCATTGACTTTCTCACAGACCTGTTAAAAGAAGCGGACGAAAACATAGAGATTTTACTAACAGGTGCTAGTCTAGGTGGTGCATTGTCTCCTGTCCTAGCACTTGCTTTGCATGAGAGAAAATCAACATGGGATGCAAATAATCGAGCTAGATTAAAGGTTGTTACATTTGCTGGCCCTACACCAGGCAATTATTATTTTGCAGAACGCTATAGGCTGAAACTTGGCAACACAACAACGCGCATTTGGAATAGTCTCGATATTGTTCCCCATGCCTGGAAACCAGAACTGCTGAGTCAAATACCCAGCCTTTACGAGCCTCAGATCCCCTCTAACCCTCTTATTGAGAAGTTCGTGAACATAGGTAAGTTGTTGTCAGCCGGAAGATATTATACCCACCTTGAGCGGCTAACCCCTCCATTAGAAGGTAGGTTACGGCCTATAGAACAAACTCCAAAAACAAGTTCTAAGCAAGTAGAGCTAGATGTTCAGTTGTCAGAGGCTCTAAAATCAGCACTGGGAACAGAAAATGTGTCTGTGTCAGATCAAGATATCAACGGACTCCTGCAATTCTTGGCACAAGCTAAACAGCAACATATAGACGCGTACTTCGATTTACTCAACTTTCCATCAGAACTAACAACGTTTCTTATAAATACTGAACAACTCCCGCCGGATTTAAGGCTTCAAGAAGAAGATCAAGAGGCTATCGAGAGCGTGGTTAGTAAACTATTAGAATACTCTGCGAACCCTAATGTAGATGAGTGACTCTTAAATAACTGTCACGTTGCATGAATTACCCCACAGAAAACTCTGGATGGAAGCAATGTTCTGTAATGGGCTAACCAGCAAGCCGATCACTTCAAATGGAAATTTGAAGCGGTGTAGTTAAGCCTTTTGTCCTCCTTGTCTTAAATAACAACTAAGCAATGAAACAGCAAATAAAGAGCAAGGACGTAGCGCCTTCTTCGCCCTCACGTTCTAACCCAGTCCTCCTTGAATACACAATCAACGGTAATATTCAACCCCCAAAAGAGTGCGAATTACTTGTCATAGCTTGTGACCCCAGGAATTTGTATAACATTTGTGATTACACGACTGAAGAACTCGCTATATTTGACAAGTTGAAAAATTTTACATTCCATACCTCGCTACTTAAAGTCCAAATCAATAATCCATCTACCCAGGCAACATATCCTGGCATCTTTGCTCCGAAAGTATTGGGGCAAATGGATGGAAGTATCTATGCATATCGTAATGAGTCCGTCAAGCAATTTGGCTCTAACCTTGCGAATGAGATGGCGTATAACTTGGTAACTGTCTATCAATTGCAAGGCGAAGCAGAGACACCATTGTCCTCCAATGAGTTTGAAAAAATACTTAACCAGCAATTGACAAACAGCGACTGGTGGCCATTCTCTACCGAATACGAAGTACTGAAAACCTTTACTACGCCTTACTTTGATCACTTCTCTAATGAGGGCTTGTTCGAGGAAAAGTTACCTTGGAAGATTCTGAATTTGCAAGGTAAAAATAAGACTTTGTATGTACATGGATTCACTTGTTTTGAATCGGTCTTGCATTGCTGGGATTACGCCGAATTAGTGCTGAATTTTGTCGGCAGTGCAGAAAAACCCTTACCAACTGAGTTAAACGCGCCTATTGTAATCCTGGGTGCTGGTGTTAGCGGTCTCTTGTTTGCCACTAGGCTAAAGAGGTTGGGATACACGGATATAGAAATTCTGGAATCAACCGACCGATACTGTGGAAAAACCTATACCATTACTGAAAACGAACCTTATCCAGGCGGATCACCAGAGAATACGGTCTGTGAGTTAGGCACATGTTATTTATCGCCAGCCTATGATCACCTGGTTGAGGATCTCAAGGAATTTTTTGTGGACAACGCTCAAATTAATTTCGCTAAAGGTGAACCGAATTTTAGAGGGATTGTCATCGAAGGGGAATTTGAACCGCCTTATGTTCCTAATGAGGCGATTCTTCCACAACAAGACTATATCCTTTTGAAGGCTAAAGCCTTACTAAATCTCGATCCAAATGAACTGCCAAACGTTGTAATGTCTTATATTGCTTTAGCACTCGCCAAGTACAGTGTCCTTCATTGGAAAATCATGGGTTCACAAACGCCGATGCCACTGAAACCACCAGAGGAACTGCGGGATAAAACGTTTTATGAGTTCTTGGATGAAAACGGACTACTTTCCCTTGTGGGCATGATCCAGTATATGTATTCTGTGCAGGGGTATGGTGTGATGACAAATATCCCCGCTTATTATGGCTTAACCTGGATCACACCTATCGTTATCCAAACGATTCTGCTAGATAATTTCGATCCAGAAGAAATACCCGTTGTGACTGGATTGGAAAAGGGTTGGGGCGCTCTTTGGGATCAAATAGTAACACAAGGAGAACTTAATATTACTTATTTGGCGAAGGCTACATCCATTAAACGTCTGAACCCATAAGTACATCTGGAACGATGGGATTGATTACTACATTATTTGCTTTGTCAATGTTCTTTCTACTCAATTAATTTATTCCATCGACATACTCGCTGGCTAAGGTCGAAGTGGTAACGCTCCGACCTTAACCAGTGATTCTAGGCTCAAACAGTAGTTGCAGGCGTAGCCTCTCTGAAACTCTCTAACGGCGTTGTCGCATGAATTAAGTAAGACAGTGCAGTTTGGGCATCCACGATTGTTAAATCAGGCTGATAATCAAGTGCTTGGTAATCTGGGTGTCTGGCTATCTCTTCAAGGATTAGCTGTGCCGCATCAATTAATATATGCAAATTGGGATGAGACATTTTTAATTGCTCCTTTTTAAAAAATCCCAAAGCTAGAATTCAAGAGTCAGAATAATTACTAATCAAGGATTTAACTGATGAATCTGCTATGCCCAACTCAGCTTTTATCCTTTGGAATTCTGACTCGTAACTCCTGACTTTTTATTGCATTTCCTCAACGATTTCCAACAAAAAACCACAGCCAGTGTTCTGCACTTTTACAAGTTTTCTATCTAGCAAAGATTGAATAGCCACATTGGAAAACTTAATAGTATGCAATGGCGCACAACCACCACGACAACGCAGCGAGTGCAATAAATTAGCAGCAGTCAATTCGGAAAAGTTCTTCTGTGACTTAGGCATTTATGTTGCCTCCTATAATTGTTGCTAATTGCTGTTGCAGGGTTTTGATTTGCTGTTGATGCTCTTCAATTTCAGCCTGGAGTTGTGCCTGTATCTCTGCAACAGAAAGCGTTTAGATTTGGTCGTCAAAATAATGCCGGACTTCTGAAGAATTTTTGTTTGGCAGTACGGTATAGCGCCAGCCTTGTCCAAAACAATTCAAAATGCAAAATTCAAAATGCAAAATTACCTTCTTCAATTTTGAATTAGAATGGCGCTCACCCAGAGTAAAGCGGGGATACTCCCAGTCTTTGGGTATCGTGATTGTGGGTTGCATATATTTAATTGGTGATTTGTGAGGATGGGTTAGGGCGATTGGCTTGCAAGTGCTGGAGGCGATCGCTCAACATTGACAAAAGCGATCGCCCTGTGAAAATTACGCTGCTACTGCTTCTGAATGCGCCTCATAGTTCAAAAGCCTTTGCCAATCCTGGGGGGTCAACTGTTCAAACGGTCGGTCTAACAATTCTTCATAAGACACAGCTTTCACCCCAAAGAGCGATCGTGCTGCCGACTCCACTGAGCTACAGGGTAATCGCTCCTGATTCCCTTCAGTTGCGCGTATGGCCCACCAATGACCATCTGTGCAGCCGACTTCGCCTAGTTTCTCACCATCACTGGTATAAATCCCATCGTCGAGCAATTCCAAACCATGTTGCTCACACTCGTTGAAAATCTGTACCATGATTTCGTTGCCAGTAGCAGAAGAGGACAAGGGGCACAAAGAAGTTTCCCCTCCGCACCCTGCTCCCTGCCCCCCTGCTTCTTGCTCTTGCACTGGTAATGAACCATCTTTGTAATGTGTGCAGATGTAGCGGTGGCACTGCATTGGGGTAGTAGCACGATGGACTTCCGCACCGTTCACCATCACTACCCAGCGCTGCGTTACAAAGTCATCGGTATCATGGGTGATTGCAGCTATCAAGTGGTCAAGAGCGTAATATTCTTTGTCGAAAAAAGATATGTCAACTACTCGCAGTTCTTCGGGAGCTACCGCTTGGGCTTGGTCTGCGATGTGGCGGTTCAGTTCGGCTTGGGCGAGGGCTTGTTCGTCAATCTTCTGAAGCTGGGCGGACTGGTGGGAAATGATCGCACTAATCCAAGAATTCTTGCAGCGTTTGTCTGTTATTTCAACTGTGCAGCCAATTTCGGTGTAGATATGCTTCAGTTGAGCAATAGATTTCAGTTGCAGCTGTTGATGGCTATATATAGTGTGTGTCATGATTAATAAGTTCCTATCGGGACAGAGAGCGCTTCAGATTCGCCGTCGGGAGCGCTTTCTCTATGTCAATATACTACCAGCTATATATATAGCTGTCAACTTAATGCTAGATAGCTGTTGACAGGAAAGTATTAAACTATTATTCTGTAAGATAGAATTCAACGTAATGGACGTGAAATGTAAACTTCGGGAGTACATGGAGGAACAAGACTTAACCCAGCAAGAGGTTGCTGCACGAACTGGGTTAAGTCCGACAATTATTGGAAGGTTGTATCACAATCGCTTTAGTCGTTTGGATAATCAAACAGTAATTAAGGTTTGCAAATTATTTAATGCCTCGTTAGGTGAAATGTTTTTTATTGACGAAAGTGCTTAAAGTTGCAAATTAATTGCTCGCCTCAGATGAGCGATTGCTAAGACTTCATTTACTTTTTGATATGTCTGCAATACTTTAATATCCTCAATGGGGTTAAAGATACTAACCCCATAAATTTTATTCAACAGTAATCATGGCAGATTTGAATACTGGTTCAGACAAGGCCGAATTATAGGTAGGCACATGAACACCCCACCCCGTAAGCACAAAAAAGCTACCTCTGCCGAATCAAGTAATTCAGCATCTCTCAACTCAGACATCACCCCTTCAGAAGACCCGGCTTCAGCAATCGTTGACGTTCCTGCTGTTGAAGTTCCTGAATTGACCGAGCAAGAACAAAGTGATCGCCTACATTTGGAACGTAAGGTGGAACGGGCATTTTTTGAGGCTGGTAAGGCTTTGGCGGAGTTACGCGATCGCAGACTGTACAGATCCACTCACAAAACCTTTGAGGAATATTGCCGCGATAGATTTGGTTACACGCGAATTGCCGCAAGTTATAAAATCGCCGCAGCGACAGTCATGGATAATTTGTTAACCAATGGTTTACAAAATTCAGAAATATCCCAAGATGAACGACAAGTTTTTCCAACAAATGAAAGACAAGTTAGACCTCTGGTAGCTTTAGAACCCCAACAGCAGGTTGAAGCATGGCAAAGTGCAGTGGAGGAAGCCGGGGGCAAAGTCCCGTCAGGACGTATCGTTAAAGATGTGGTGCAACGCATCCTCGAACGCACCCAAGTTCCCAACACTTATCAGATTGGCGAAGTCTGCCAAATCTTAGCCAAGGATAACCCAGAACTTAGGGGTAAAGGTGGCTGTTGGTGCATCGTGACTTATGTTGGTGAGTTTAGCTGTATGGTGAAAACTTGGGATTGTGAATTGACGATTGGGGTGCAGCATCTCAAATCTTTTAAGTATCTGCCAGATGAATGTCAGCAGATGCAAGAAATCTGCAATCGCATCAGCAGAATATATTCGGATTCTCTGGAGGAGACAGTCAAAAATCTGTTGCAGTCGTTGGGGAAGTTGAACCGTCCTTATCTTACGGCGGTTGAGGAGAAATTATTGAGTGTTATAGAGAAAGAATACGAGATTATAAATTAATGCTATGCAGTTTTTATGTGGACATGAAATAAGTGGCTTGAACCATTGGTAATAGTGGTGCTTGAAGTTTGTCAGTTGGAATCATTAGACTTAAGAAGCCGAGTAAGCTTATCCTCTTTTAGTTTTGAAACTATGGCATTTGAATTAGATCATCTGTTTATCTGTACTGATATTAATGCTTGGGAAGCTGAAACTTTAGTATCATTTGGTCTAGTTGAGGGTTCATCTAACCCACATCCTGGGCAAGGCACAGCTAATCGTCGTTTCTTTTTTCACAACGCCATGCTGGAATTTTTGTGGGTACATAATCCCGAACAAGCAAAGTCTGAGCAAATTCATCTGACTCGTCTATGGGAGCGATGGACGAATCGAAAAAATGGTGCGTGTCCATTTGGGATATGTTTACGCCCTGCGGTAGGTTCTGGTGACACAATAGCATTTTCTAGTTGGGCATATCGCCCACCTTATTTGCCCCAAACAACCAGTATTGCGGTAGGCACAAATAGTGAAGTATTAACCGAGCCAATGCTATTTCAAATTCCATTTGGTCAACGTCCAGATCGATACCCTACTGAGAAATTACAACCTTTAGAGCATAGTGTTGGTTGGCGCGAGATTACGCGTGTAGCGTTGATTGGCCCTTATGCAAAGGGTTTGTCACCGGAACTTCAAGCAGTGATTGATACAAATCAAATGAAGCTGCGAGTAGGAATAGACTATTGTGTAGAGCTTGGTTTTGATGGAGAGGAACAGGGGAAACAGGTAGATTTTCGACCCCAATTGCCGCTGATTATGAGTTGGTAACTTAAATGTACCACCGTTATCTTTGCCTCATGCAATGAAAGCGCACTTTCAAATAAACTTCCCCAAGAAGAGAATCCAGCTACAATTAATATTACTGCTATTGAAGTACCTGAATTGGCTCTAGAAGAACAAAGCGTAGACGCGTTTGCATGAAGTTGTTGCCGCCTTCCTTTCGGCTTGTCGTGAAACATGGCCTGCATTTGGAGCGAACGCACTTAAACCTTGAACCCTTTGCTGGATAAAAATATTTCTTTTTAGCCGAGGATATCACAAAACAACGTTTTGTTGAGCATAAGAAACGATAATCGCAAGACAGATAAATATTATTTACCTACTATAACTTTACACTGTAGTAGACTTATCAAACCCATACAAGATATTAAAGTGACAACAGTCGATGATTCAGGAAGAGTCGTTATTTTTCGTGTCTCTAAGAAATTGGCCATATCTTCACCAATGATTTGATGTACACGACGACTGGGATGAATCTCGTCGAAGTAATAATGATTATCAGGTGTTGAACAACTAGATTTTAACCCACCAGTAGTGTATAAAAGTTCGCAAGCATCATTTACATTAGTAAGATCATATGCTGTTGGGTTAGAGCGAATTTTGTTGCTAATTGCAACGTGATCGTATAGTGCAATTTCAACACCTAACTGTTTATTCAGGGTATCGATTTGATGGGGAAGACTTTCATTGATAACATCTCTAAACTTAGCTGCGTCTTGTGAATATTTCTTAGAAAGCGGTAATGCAGCTAGATCTGTAGAATTTACGACAAAAAACTGTTTTGCACCTAGCACTGCAAGTTGTGATATCCCAGAAGCAATATTATTAACAGCAGCATCAGCTAGTGCATTAACCGAACTAGTCTGATTATTAAGTAATTTTTCTAACAAGTCATTTATAGATATAAAAATGAAGTATAACCCTTGAGAATCTGCCACATGATTAACTTCTGTTTTATATTGTTTGATTTGACCAAATAAACCCGTATCTTGATATTGATCGAGCCAATTAAATAAATTCCCATTGCTGCTTTTTGCACCACCTACAGCATAATTTGTTAACTGTAAATTTTCTTGTTTTGCCAGTATTTCAACTGAGGTTAATCCGGGATTATTTGTCCACCGACCATCAGAGTCATACATATCCAATCGAGGGAAGATAAATACTCCAGGCACTTTAGCTTTGACTGCTGCTGTTGTAATTTTAAGTGCTGCACCATTGTCTGAATAGCTATCGCCAAAAGCATAAATACGAGAAATAGAGTTGAAAGAAGCTGCGTAGGCATTATTAATACCTACACACAATAAAAATGCACTTACTACTGCGGCAGTAGCAAACTTTTTCAAAAAAGTATTTTTCAGCATATAATAAACTCGTTTACAAAATACTCAACTAAGCAAATTTGTATCTAGGTGTTGTTTACTAAAACCTCACCCACCTCAAAGATGGGGGCGAATGAAATCACAATCTAGCATTTCGACTCGTTAAATTCAGGCTAAAGGAGAAAATAGTGATGTTGATTTTTATAATCATTCACAATGGAATCATGAATACAAATGGAAGAATACTTTAAATAATCTGTGTTTAATTATTCAACCACTTTTATTATTTTTGTTGATTTGTTCTTAGCTAGGTATTTTCTTTAATTCACACTTATTACTAAATTCAATCAGTTAATTACTGCCATAAATCAGTTTAACCCCTGTTATACTTCTGGATGATTTGACTTATTTACTACTTGTTTATTCCGGAAAGTGGCAGAAGAGGTGTATGAAATGGGATACAGCCATTTACGAAATAATTGCGTTAGGCGCGGCATAATCACATAGGTCAGCAGAACGACACTGAGTCCTGTGCTAATCAGTTGATTAAGCAATACAGGTAGTCCAGACAGCAACGGTACTAGCAAACGATTGAGCTGAGGAAGAGTGAAAAATACTCCTAGCCAAGTCACTAATGCCATTTTGTAGCGAGGTGGTGGAGACATCATAGGCTTGTTTGAGAGGGTAAACCAGGTTTCTAATCCGGTCAGGGTTTGAATATCTTCTGGCTTTTCAATCAAGGGTTGCAATCGCTCAATCCATTCCCGCCGAGTATCCGATTCTAACCAGGTCTTGAGATTGTCATAGCAATCGAACTTGAGAATGACTACGTACTCAGGATGGAGATGATCTTGGGGTCGAATAGTGCTGACACCTAGATGTCCCTTGAATTTTCGTGCATCTGCGGCAATGCCATGAAACCATGCTTCGTAACCTTGCTCACGTCTCGGTCTCACTACATGAGAGATCACAGCAGTGACTGGACAGTTTTCTTCACTTATATTGATTGCTAATGGTTCATCAAACATAGAATTTAACGTTCTAGGTAATTTAATAGTTAAAAAAGAAAACAGATCTTATCGTGCCTGTACAGAGCCTAAAACTGAAACGTCGTCCGAATGGTACTAACAAAAATCGTGTCATTATTGCTATTGTGATCAGGGTTGATAATAGCGATTACACCAGGTGTGACTGAGACATTATCATTCACTTGAAATCGATATAAGGCTTCAAAATGCAACGAGGTGTTGCGATCTACTACCCCAGACTCATTAGCGATCACTTTGGGGGGTTGCCCAAAGACAAACCCTAATAGGTTGCCTTCCTTGCCCAAATCTGGGAATCCAAAATTAACAGCATAGTAAAAAATCTCAGCGGTGGGATCATTGGAGAGATGTTGTGCCGATGCTTGGAGATATCCTACCCATCCCCCTAATCTGAAAGCAGGGTTGACGAGCCAGGAAGCTGCAAGACTATAGCTATTCCCAACAATGTTGTTACTGGCTCCATTGAAGGGGTCATTGGTAATGGTACTACTTGTACTAATATCGATCGCATTCAAAGAACGAGCATAGGTTAAGCCAAAACTTAAGGATTTCGTGGGTTGGAACGTTAGTTGTGCTAGAGCAGAGTAAGAACCATCAAATAATCCAGATCCCGCAGTCGGGTTGCCAGCTTCAGTAGCAAGATAAACCATTGCCAAATTAATGGCTGAGTTCAAGTTATAACTGATACCAATACCTGTCCCACCTGTTTCTTCACGGTAGATGGGGCTGCGAATCCCAAATGCGGAGATAGAACCTTTGCCATCACTTCCCAATAGAGGATTAATGGTATCGACCACATCAAACGAAGTACCTTGGGCGATCGCAGTCACCTTAACAGCAGGCCCAATGGGAAATTGATAATAGAGTTGATTTAAAATTAATCGATTGCCTGTATCACCATCAAAACTCAGGCGAGCCATATTTGTTCCTGTGGCTTCCCTAAAGCTAGGAATGTTGCCAGCCTGAAACCGAATTCTCAGTAAATCTTGCCCTGTAAAACTGGTGTTAAAGATTAACCGCACGCGATCACTAAAAATGATACTGTTACCGACCTTACCCCTGAAGCCAGTTGTTTCTCCTGATGGTACAGCTTTATCATCGCCAAATGCACCACTCACGACAAAAACTGCTTCTCCAGTAAATTTTGTTGTCGTCGAGAATTGCTGAGAATTGAATTGATCCGTGCGCGCTTCTAAGGAATCTGCCTGTCCATGCAATATTGAGAGTTCTACTGCAAATTCCTTTTGAAGTCTTTGCAAAGTTTGTAAATCTTGCTTCTTAATCAAATCTGCTGTCGCACTAGCTAGTAGCTGATTGAGCCGAGCAACACAAGCATTCAACCCGACAGCAAACTCATAGCGAGTAATTGAGCGATTGCCCTGAAATGTTTGATTAGGATAATCAACAATGCAGCCGTAGCGATTAACTAATGCTTGAAATGCTTGAAATGCCAAATCTGTATGCTGCACATCAGTAAGTTGATTAACAGATGTAACTTGATCGTGTAACATATCCTGGGCATCAGCAGACTCAAAAATACCTTTTTGAGTGAGGTATAGTTCAAAGATTAGACATGACGAGAGAATTAACTGAAAAAAAAGTTTCATTGAGAACAACCACCCTAAAGACACCAGATTGTTCAGCAATTTTCGGCAGCACACTTTGAAATAAAACGGAAATTAAGAATGGGATTAAGAAGGTTGAGCATGAGGTGAAATGATTAGCGAAATCCAGACCCTTAGAAATAGGGAATTGGCTGTGTTCGATGCCTCTCTCCACCGGGGATAAACTGTGCGTGCAAGGTTACTGCTGTGTAAGTACAAAGAACGATTGAGTATAGTGCAAGCTTCGTACTAAAACAAATACTCACACTACAACTCCTCACAATACTTGTACTCTAATCATCAGACAAGGTAGGCACTTTCTGATTACTCGGAGGCGCACCATGTATCATTGTGTAGGCGTACTCAACGCCCACTCCATAGGTTCCAGAGTGTTCTTTAACCAGACCCATTACAGCATCGTAAGTTTCCTTACGCGCCCAATCGCGTTGATATTCCAACAGCACTTGCTGCCATGTCACAGGCACAGATCCAGCTTGGACAATGCGTTGAATGGCAGCATCGTGAGCAACTTGACTAGTACCACCGGACGCATCCACAACTGCATAGACTTCATAACCCGCTTCTATCGCTTGAATTGCTGGGAACACTAAACATACTTCTGTCCACAATGCCGCTATTACCAGTTTTTTGCGACCGATGCGCTCGACTTGGGCTACAAATTTGGACTCTTCCCAGGAGTTCATGCTGGTGCGTTCAATTGGCGTTTGGTTAGGGAAGACTTCTAGTAGTTGGGGCCACATATAGCCGCTAAAACCTTTGGTCTCAACAGTAGTAAGGATAGTTGGTACATTGAAAATCTTTGCTGCTTTTGCCAAGCCGACGGTATTATTAATCAACGTCTGAGCATCGATATTCGCCACGCCAAAGGTCATTTGCGGCTGATGATCAATAAAGATGACAGTGGAGTTTTCCGGAGTCAATAAGCTATGAACAGTCATGGAAATAATACTCTAAATGATTGATGAATTATTGTGTCGTCAACTTGCATCAAAATGAAGAATGTGAATCGGAAATTGAATCCGCTTCTTTTGAGTTTGACGTTATTGCATTGCTTCTATAAGCTCGTTTGTGGACAGAACAGTATTGGCAAGATATGCAAAGTTGATCAATGCAGCCTTGTAGCCATCACCCAGTTCTGGATGTTGAGGGGCAGCCGTTGCATCTTTGATGACAGCGACCTCGAATCCTTGCTCGATTAAATCGCGCAGGTGAGCTTCAACACAAATATTTGCTAACATTCCGAGCAGAATAATTTTGTTGATATTGCGCTTACGCAGTTGCAAAACAAGGTCATTGCTCTGTGGGCCATAGGCTTTGTGGGGACTAACCACGATTGTCTTGCCATCCTCAATAAAGGGCTTATAGCGATCAAGCCAGTCAGCACCCGACCCCAAAAAACCGTCGAGGCTCAACGCACCCCTACGATCAAACTCCTTAGATTTAAGCATCATTTGCTCTACAGTTCCGGCAAATTTCCAGGCGTAGTCGGTGGGGTAGTAATAGTGAGGGGAGATGAAAACCTCAAATTCATGCTCTTTCGCGGCTTTGAAGATTCGCTCAATGTTCTCGATAGTGTTATTGTCTTTAACGCTGGTACTTACCAAATCCCAAGAAACCCCTGTTTCGCTCAAGACATCGTTTTGCGGATCAATAACTACTATTGCGGTGTCATTTTTGTTAATGTTCATAATTTTCCTCCTTACCTTTGGCTATTAGGTATTGGGCGATTGAGGCATCAATTCTTTAAGATGCTTCTATCACGACTGCAATTTTTCCGTCTAGTTTTTTATGATGATGCTTATAATTACCGAGTAACGTTTAGCAATCTTTCGCAGAAATTTTAGGTATATTGTCTACTACCAGTTGCAGCCGATTGTTCAACGGCATTTATGAGGCGGTGTAAAATCACAGCATCTGCAAATGTCGGTGTCGTCTTTGTTCCACTTTTAAGGTCGTTGGCAAGTAGGGCATAATTATTAAAAACTGTCATTGCTATTATCCCTATATCTGCATTTGCCGTTATATATTTTTGCGGGACATCAAGGTCTTGCATAGCAGCATTTTCACTTTGAGTACCTTGGACTTTAGTTTTGCCAAGCCCAGGATAGCCAAGCGAACTTGTGACAATCAGATCACCTTGCGTCCCATTAATTTCCAACCTGAAATTGCTGCCTCGTGATAAACCCCCTCGAAAATGGGCAGAGACCACACAACCGCTATTCATTTTACCACTGATGACAATTTGATCCGGTGTTTCCATTGCAACGATCGCCTCTGTTTCGACTACCTGCGCTGTCTTTCTCCTGCTATCTAACGTTGCCATGACCTCACTCAACTCAGAGTTCAGCACATAACCCACAGCATCGATCGCATGGGCAAAGGCAACGTTTATCATGCCAGCACCATTCTTTGGATTTAGAGTATAAGCAAATTGTTCAGGAATCATTGCTCCGCCGATCATTCCTGAACCAATAAGTGAAACGGACAGAACTTCGCCTACATAACCATCACGAATTAAGTCACGAATAAAATTAACCTCCGGCGTTGTGCGAGACTGCAATCCCACCACCGCATGAACTTTGTATTTTTTAGCGAGTTGTTCCAGTTCAACTGCCTCTTGCAGTCCGTTACCCAAAGGCCATTCGCAATAAACCGATTTTCCAGCCCGGATTGCAGCACTCACTAATTCAAAGTGATATGGTACTTTGACGGTAACGACAACCAAATCCACATCTGGACACGCCAACAAATCCTCGTGACGTTGGAAGGCATACGGTACATTAAACTTAAGTGCTGCTTCGTGCGCCACATTTAAATCTGAATTTGTCAATGCAACGATTTTGAAATCAGGTGATACTTGCAACGCAGGTATATGCGCGGTCATAGCCCATCCGCGCGAGGGATGAACACCAATGATACCAACGCCGATTTTTCCGTTTTTTATCATAATTACTCGTTGATTACACTTCGATGACAACGCGCCCGATGATTTCACCAGCCTCTAGCGATCGCTGCGCTTCGGCTACTTGTTGAAGTGGAAAAACTCGATCGAGGTGAACCTGCAATTCACCAGCATCGACGAGTCGTGAGATTTCTTTGAGAACCTGCGTTTGGCGAACCCGAAATTCATGGTTGCCAGTCACTTGCGGCAAACCAATATTGACGAACTTCATACTCAAATTTTTATATTCAGCAACGAGATTATTCCCATTCGGCCAATTAGAGACGACTGTATTTACGAGCGTTCCATACGGTGCAACTAGGTCGATGCTGTTGGCAAAGTTTTCACGACCAATGTAGTCAAGCACAACATCTGCACCATCCTTGCCTGTCCAGTCAATCAGCGCTTGCTTCACATCCACTTTTTTATAGTCGATGAGTACTTCGCCTCCTAGTGTACGTACCAATTTTTCCTTTGCAGTGCCACTAACTGTCGTCGCCACACGTCCACCGCGATTTAGCACCAGTTGGATGCTGATATGCCCAATCCCACCAGCGCCGCCGTGTACCAATACAAAGTCACCTAATTGGACATTCGCCCGATCAATTACCGCCTCCCACGCCGTCAAAGCGACGACGGGCAACGCTGCGGCTGTTACCCAATCAAGCGACTTCGGCTTTGGGGACAAATAATGACCATTAACGACTTTATATTGCGCGTAGCTACCATGTTTATCTGCGTAGCCGCCGTCATAATACCATACTTCATCACCCGGCTTGATGTGCGTGATGCCCGTTCCTATCGCCTCGACGATGCCAACTCCGTCCATTCCCAGGATACTAAAGCCCTGTTTCCCTGCCCCTGCTGCATAGGAAGGAAACCCGAATTTTCTATTTTGACAATCGCCTGGATTAACACCTGCCGCTTTGATTTTTACTAGTACATCGGTTGGATGCTCAATACGCGGCATATCGACTTCTGTGTAAGTCAACACTTCCAAACCGCCAGGTTCGGTCATTATGACCGCTTTCATCTTCTGAACCATGTTTTTTCCTTGCACCGATCAGGTAATAGCCAAAATGGTTCTTTTTAAGCTAAGTGTCGTGGTGAGCCAGCAGCCCTCTCTCAATTCCAGCGTTTCGTAATAATGTCCGAAGCCATGAAGCATTTTGAAAAGCCCCTTTACATCTTCGGGATAAATAATCCAGTCTTCCATCGACCAGATCGCCCGCGCTGTCGTTTCCGAAGTCAATTGAATTTCAGAGTTATGAACCTGATGGATGGTCTGAGATCCGCTTAACGTGGTTGCTGTTTGGTCGATGAAACTTTGAAGGTCTGTAAATTGGTATAATAGCTCTCCTTCAACACCATGAAAAGTAATATGCACCGTCGGCGTAAATAAGTTTTTGAAATCGTCCCACTGCTTCAAATCGATGAATCGGCAATAGCGTGCTTTGGCCTGACGAATATTTTCCAGCGCCGTAAGTTGTTGAAGATCCATGTTTTCTTTTTTGCAAGAATTCTTAACAATCGCAACAGATACTGTTGATTTCGGGTGGATTTTGGAATTCTGATTAATTTCCTTTAAGAAAGTCCAGCAGTAAAGGATTCACTTGTTCGGCATGAGTCCAATTGATAGCGTGCGGGCCGCCAGGTATCACCACGAGACGGCTATCTTTAATTAGCTGCGGCAGCCTCGCTGCGGTAGACTCAAATGGAAGGATGCGATCGCTATCTCCATGAATGATCAGAGTTGGTACATCGATGCGTGGTAGATCGTCACGAAAATCGGTCAACCAAGACGGTACACAGTCTAGAGTTCCTTTAGCGGAAGCTCCTGCTGCAACATTCCAACTCGCTTGGATGGCATCGTTACTGATGCGATCGCCGAGAAGTATATCCACGTTGTAAAAGTCTTTGAAAAATGCGGACAGATATGCTGGACGGTCAGCAACGATATTCTTCATGATCCCATCGAAGACATTGTGATCGACTCCTTGCGGATTGTCGTCTGTCTTGAGCAGGAACGGTGGCACCGGAGCCATTAGCACGGCTTTACTGACGCGCTCCGAACCGTACTTACCCAAATAGCGTGTCACTTCGCCAGTCCCCATTGAGAAACCGACCAGCACAACATCGCGCAGGTCAAGTTTTGCGATCAGCGTGTTGAGATCCTCCGCGAAGGTGTCGTAGTCATAGCCAAAGGACGGCTGGCTAGAATTTCCGAAGCCTCTGCGATCGTAAGTGATGACCCGATAGGCCTTGTCCAGCAAAACTCCCACCTGCTTTTCCCAGGAATGACCGCTTAGAGGAAACCCGTGGATCAGCACAATCGGCTGACCTGCTCCGAAATCTTCGTAATAAATATCGATGTTTCCAGAGTTTTCTTTACCGACAGTAACGTAAGGCATTAGAGTCTCCTTTTTTGTGAATCGATTTGTTGTCTTATGCGGAAAGTAAAGTTCTAGGCGGACTCAGAATTTTGTCATTATCTTGTGCATATGAAAATTTCTTGGTGTATGTTTTCTTTTCAAATGGGTTGCTCAGTATAGTTTTTATGCAGAAGGACGGCAGGTCATGACCCCTTCCCTCTGAGCGTTGGCATTGGAATCACCCCCCATTGGTCGAACCGTGATTGTGGGTTCATAGGTAGGGTAACAACGCACCAAGACAGTATCTTCGGCTCGGGTCACGTACAGCACATAAACAGGTCTGCCTCCCAATACAGCACGGACAAGGTTGGGGGGTGTGGGGGCAGTTGCAACAAGTCTTGACTGATTCAGAGCTTGTATATCTGGCGTTTTAGATAGAACAGGCTTTGCTTGAAAAGATTGCAAACCGATCAGGACTAATGCTGTAAGAATGACTATTGCAACAGACAATTTAACGGATAGTTTGAACATGATTTAGTAGTTTTAGTTTGGCTTTGCCAAATAGGGAAAATGGATTCGCAATCTTTTGTGCTTTCCAACTTGCTGTCCCTGAGCCGACATACCGTATCCATGCTGTCAGAAGCCTTTGCCTTGTCTACGCGCGATCGCAAACTAAAGCGATCGCTGGAGAACAAAGTATCGGCTGTTACAAATTAAGAAATCGACCAATGCTCAGAGTATTACTATGTTCTTATAGAATTAAGCGGTGGGTAAAGCTCCCGGCGGCCCCAGAATTTCGTCACCAATCTCAGCAGTAATGCGTTCAGCTAGCTCCATGTCCGGTGGTTCTGTCTCATCCAGCGTTCCCACTGCTGCAATCAGCCGGGCAAAGGCACTGGGAGAAGCAACGACCAAGCCGCGAGCTGGCTTATCGCTGAGTGCAGCGACGACGTGAGGTGTGCCAACCGGAATCAAAAAGCTTTCACCAGCATTCAGTACAACCTTATTCTCACCTGCCCAGACCGTCATTTCTCCTTCTAGCACATATAGTTGTTCAGAATAGCGCGTGTGGCGATGGGGAGGAGTCTGTGAGCCAGGGGGGAAGTAGCCTTCGATCAGATCGTACTGACCTCCAGTGGTGGTGTGATCGGCAATGATGTTGAGGCGAGCGCCAAAAAACCAGAGAGATTGTGTCATGAGATTGTTCCTATTGATGAATGATGTGTGTACTAAGCAGTCAAAATCTACTTTGCACCGATGTAGCTTGTGTTTGCCGCCTCCTTAGTTATCCATTAATTGGTTGTAAATGCAGTTGTGCTTCAAGCAGCATATCGGTACTAACAGCTAGGAAATGGGCATTGTCAGTACAGGGGTTGCAAATGCAATTGTTCCTCAAGCACTATATCAGCCGTTTCCAACGCACCTTCTACCCATCCCTGCTGAGTAGACCAAGCTTCACCGCATATATACAAGGGTTCTTCAGGTAGAGGGCGCTGCATTCTTTGCATCACCTGTTTAGAATCAGCTCCAATTTTCCAGAAATGCCAGCCCCCACCAAAGGGATCTTGTGTCCAGTCTTGAAATACGGCTATATAAGGCGGAATGAAAGGAGATGTTAGTGGATCTGGTACAGGTAAGTCAGCAACTCCGTGCAATTCGCGCAGTTGACGTTGCATTTCCTCAACCATTGCCTTTGGCGCAAGTGAATTATTTAAGTCGCCCTCAGCAGGAATCCCAATACCTGGTGGGGAAGAGTGAAATGGAGGCTGATATCGGTTAGGGTCACGCGCAAGACCAGCCCAAAACTCGACACTCGCTCCATCACTGTAACTGGACATTAGCACAGAGTTCCAGTTTCCATTTTTTCCATCGGCGGTGTGCCAGTAGTAACATTGCCGCAGAGGTAGATCGGTGATAGAGCGTCCCGCAGAGATTTGTCTAGCCGTTTGCCACCAGGGACGACGATAGGCTGCGAATATCTTGAAAGTAGGCTGTGCTAGCACAGCTTTGATATCGCTCTCAAATGTACTTGAATCAAAGATAAAGCTGTCGGGATGAAGCATCTCGATTGCTCTGCGAGGCAAAGCCAGAATCACATGATGAGCTTCATACAAGACTTCCTTACCCAAAATACGTCGGCCGGAGAGCTTTGAAGAACTTAGTCCTTTATCGAAGGTTAGACGGATATTGCCATTGGACGGATTGCGATCAAGACGGTGTAAACGGTGTAATTTCAGAATCTTACCGCCTGCTGCCTTAAAGTCTTCGCTCATAACATGGGGCAGATGTTGAAACCCTTTTTGCAAGCGATAATACTTGGCATCTGGTGCAAAATCAGCTAGTAAAAATAAAATCGCCTCAGCAGCATTCCAGTTGCTGACGATACTTTCGTACCCAACTGCATCGCGGATGAGGCGGTATGCCTGATCGCTCAACTCATCCAGCAGCAGGTTCCAAAAGCCTATGTTACGGTAATACTCTGGGTTCTGTTGGACACGTTGGCGATGGCGAAACGCAACCTCATGGAGAAGTTGCCCTGGCGATCGCGTACGCTCGCTGCTTTCCAATCGATAGGGCGGATCGAACCCTGGTCGGTTCCAGTCGGAGGCTGTGGAATGGTATCCACGGAGGTAGAAAAGGTGTTTACCATCGGGATCGGACACCGGAAGCTCTTCTTTACTAAGTCCAAAGTGTTCTACCAATTTCACTACGCGCTTGTGGCTTTCGAGAAAACGCACACCACCAAGCTCTACTGGCAGATTGACACCAGGAAGATGTAATGACAATAAACGCCCTCCGATGCGATCGCTATATTCAAACAAACCCACGCGTAGCTTCTTGTCTGGGTGCTGCTTGGCAAGAAGTGCAAGATCCGATCCAAGTTGCTCAGTTGGAGTTCGCTGGAGTCGCCAGGCACAATAGGCACCTGACACACCCCCACCTACAACAGCAACATCAAAGTCATGGATTTTTGTTACCGTCTCAGACTCACTCTTAATCATAAGTAAGCTTTTAAAAGTTTTTGTATATTTCCTTGTTTTCCTCAAGGTTTCTGTCTTGTGAGATTGCTTCAGAATGCCTGGAAAGACTTTTAAGCTTGTTGCAAATATTTCTCGAACCATTCCAAGGCAGTTGTACTTGCAATCTCGAACCCCTCTCCCTGGAAGCCGTCAAAGTGTCCGCCCTTCAAGATTGTCAGAGACTTCGGCTCCATCGCCCGCGCATAGACAGAGGCGGTCAAGTCGGGAGATGCAAGAAAGTCCTTCTCACCCACAATCAGGCATACTGGCGTTGGAAAGATTGCCTCCAGATGAGGAATCGGTTCGTAATAGAGACAGTGTTCAATCGATTCAAAGGTGAGGCGATTCTCCCATCTTCCTTCGCTGGCGCTCTTGGCCGATTCAATCCAATTGAAAGCGTCGGGTGTTGCTAGGAAACTGGGTTGACCTGGCGGGGCTACTAAAGGGAAGTAGCTCACCTCTCCGGTTTGATACCGTTTTATCCGGTCTTGTGAAAGCACCTTTGTGAGTTCATCGAGTTCAAGTGGGGAGACCAGGCGACGGGAGTTGAGAAACGCATTCACCGTAGGCATCTGTGCGACGATCGCTTTCACGCGCGGATCGAATGCAGCCAGATGCAGCGCATGACCGCCGCTATAGGAGAAGCCCCAAAGACCTATGCGCTCAGGGTCAACTTCGCTTTGTAATTGAGTCCAGGTGATAGCATTGCGGAAATCCTCATGCTGCTCGGTAGGGAGCATTTGTCCACGAGGCTCTCCCTCACTAGCACCAAGGTAGCGATAATCGAACAGCGAAACGACAAACCCGGCTTGAGCGAAGAACTCAGCAAACTGCGGCAATCCCATTTCTTTGGTCAAGCCAATTCCATGAGCCATGACAATGGCTGGATAGCGATTGCCAGATGCGGCTTTATCTGGAGTGTAGAAAGTGACGGAACACTTTAGCCCTTTACTTTCAAAACTGGTTCTTCTTTGCATAATTGCTGACCTTCTCATTAATTACTTGCAGTGGCAATAGCTGCCATCAACTGTTCAAGGTTCCAGCGATTGGTATATCTAATTCCATTAATAAACAGTGCTGGGGCGGCAGTGACTCCACTGTGTAATCCACTTTCGATATCTTGATGAATGCGAGCTATATGTACTTGATTGGAGATATCTTGCAGAAATCGGGGAATATTTAGTCCTAAATTATTGGCATACTCCACAAGATAACTGTTTCCCAACTCTTGTTGATAGTCAAACAAAGTGTTGTGCATCTGCCAAAACTGGCCTTGCACGCCAGCCGCTTGGACTGCTTCAGCCGCACGTTGAGCATGAGAATGGCGCTGTGTTTGTGGAAAATGACGGAATATAAAGCACAAATAATCCTCTCCTAAAAAAACACTAAGCTGTTGCTGAATAACTTTAATTAGCCTATAAACGTTTGCACTCTGAGAACATTGGTAATCCCCATACATTACTAGCACCACAGTTGCATCCAGCACACCTTGTATGTGATCCTGTGTTGAAGGTAGAACGAATAACGAACTGTCGTCACGGTCATAACTCACTGATACCTCCGAGGACAAGTATGCTCATCGCAAGCGACCATCATACATCCCTCTTTGTGAAATCTGTGCAAAGCAAACTCAAGGAAAGTAACTAAATTGCTCTTTGTATTTGCATGAATTCAATATATGCAATTGACTCTTGTTTGTCGTCCACTCAGAGTTGAAACTTTTTTACAATACAACGATTGATGAATCTGTCCATACATAAGTGGAAGATTAACTCCAACTAAAGTTGGAATCTAAATTCAAACTTTAGTACAACTTGCTTACAAACTGACAATTCCTCGTCTAACTGCAACAATCACAGCTTGAGTGCGATCATTCACTCCCAATTTACTTAAAATTCGATTAACGTGAGATTTGACGGTGCTTTCACCGATACTCAAAGTAGTGCTGATTTCTAAATTACTCATTCCTTGTGCCATTAAACGGAGTACATCTAGCTCTCGCTCACTCAGTTCTGGATTGCTCATCCTCTGCACTAGTTTTGCCCCTACTTCTGGTGGAATATACTGCTGACCGCGATGAATTGTGCGAATCGCACTCAGAAGTTCGTTGGGTTTAGCATCCTTAAGTAAATATCCTTTAGCGCCTGCTTGCAATCCGCGATAGATATCTTCATCACTATCATAGGTTGTTAACACAACAATTCGGGCAAGTTTAAATTCAGTACAAATAGCAGTAATGGCTTCAACTCCTCCCATCTGCGGCATTCGTAAATCCATTAGCGTTACATCTGGTTTGTAGTCACGAAAGTGAATTACCGCTTCTTGCCCATCTTCTGCTTGAGCAATCACCGTCATTTCTGGATCGCGGTTAATGATGGTTGCCAATCCTTGTCTGATAATGGAATGATCGTCAACAATCAGAACACGAATAATCATTGATTGGCTCATAATTATTAAGAAATTGTAAGTACAAACTTAAAAATTGAAATGTTACTATCGAGTTACAGTGACAATAATTTCTGTTCCTTGCCCAGGTTGACTCTTAATTGTCAGCTGTCCTCCAATGTATTCTGCACGCTCGCTCATTCCCAGCAATCCAAATCCGCCAACTCTTGGGATGCTACCAACCCCGAAGCCCCTTCCATCGTCTTTAACACACAAGATGCATTGTGTATTTTCATACACTAACTCCACACGAACTTCGCAAGCATCAGCGTATTTTACGGCATTGGTTAATGCTTCCTGTCCAATCCGTAGTAAGTTATTCTCAACCTCGGCAAGCATTGGATAGGCTGTGCCTTTAATTTTGTAGATAATAGCGGTATCGGCAGCAGATCTCATCTGAGCTACTAGGCGAGAAAGGGCGCTATGTAAACTGCCATCTTCTAATAGCTGGGGACGGAGTGCTACCACTGAACGACGGGCCTCGGCAAGCCCGGCTCGTGCCAATTCATCGATCATTTCCAGATGTGCCTGTGTCGCTTCTAAATCATCTGTTAGCACTTGTGTCGCCGCCCCAACATTCAGTAGAATCCCAGTGAAAGCTTGTGCTAAAGTGTCGTGAATTTCTCGCGCCATGCGGTTGCGTTCTTCCAGAATTGAGGCTTCTTCGGCGCGTTTGCGTTCACGCAGTGCAGCGTTTCGCTGTTCGCCAATGTCTGTGATCAGACCATAGAATCCTCTGACTTGAGCATTGGAATCAAAATCTGGAATGAAGGTAGCACTAATATGCTTTTTGCCAAGCGGATAGGGAATTTCTGCTTCATAGTTTGTTAGCTGCCCTCCCAGCGCTCGATTGATGTAGGGTTCCACAATGTGATAAGCTGGCTCACCCAAAAGTTCAGAGACAGATTTACCCAGAATCTCATCTCGCTGACAGTTAAACCACATCTCATAGGTGCGGTTGACAAAGCGATAGCGTTGATTGGTATCCACATAACTGATGCAAACTGGAAGAGCGTCGGTAATTAGTCGCAATTCCTGTTCTCGATAACGTAGTGCGGCTTCGCTTTCCTGTAAAGCTACCGTCCGTTCTGCAACCTGTTGCTCTAAGGTGCGGTTGTAATCGGCTAACAGTTTTTCCGCTTGCTTGCGTTCGGTTATATCTTGACAAGCGGTAATAGCGTAGGCAATCTTTCCCGTTTTATCAAACACAGGTGTACTGGAAATTTGTACAAGAATGGTTTTATCTGATAGACGAACTTCTATATCGTCTACAGTAACCGTCTCCCCTGCCAGAGACCGAAAAATGGGCAGTTGGTCAGTAGGATATAATTGATTAGTTCCAGCTTTATAAACTTGATAGATTTCAGAGATTTGCTCAGGTGGGGCTTCCGTTAGGAGATCAGCTTTATCTGTTAACTGATAGGTTGCCCGATTAGCATAAGTAATGTGTCCCGTAGAAGTATGGACAGTAACTCCAATCGGCATTGCATCAATAAATTGTATAAGACGGCTTTCCCGTTCCTTCACTTCAGCATAAAGTTTGGCATTGGTAATGGCGATCGCAGCTTGTCCTGATAAAAGCTGTAGCATCTTGATGCGATCGCTACTAAAAGCTCCAGTCGATAGATTATTTTCTAAATACACAAGGCCAGTTATTTTGCCTTGATCAAAGAGCGGCGCACATAGAATCGACTGAGGTTGATGCTTTTTAATGTAAGGATCAAGCATAAATTTGCCCTCACGGGTTGCATCATTCAATACTACGCTTTCTCTTGTGCGAATAACATAGTTAATAATGGCTGTGGGAAGGCAACTAGCCATTGAAAGCGACGGCATTATATTGATGGTGCAAGTGTTCTCACCCAGATCGAAATTCATTTTACAAGTAACTTCAATTTTCCATTCTCCAGCTTCTTGTAAAATTAAAATTCCTGTTTGTGCGCCAGTATTCTCGATTAAGATCTTCATTAAGGAATGGAGCAAATGATCCAGTTCAATTTCGCTTGAAATTGCCTGAGATGCTTTCATCACCGTCACTAAATCGAAAGGAATGTCTGAGTGATTAGAGGTGTTTCCAGAAGTCGTGCGAAGTGACGTGGAAGCCCTACCTGATGATTGAGAAAAAAATTGTGGATAGCGAATTTCCAAATCCTTTACTTTTGCAGTGGCTCCCCAGCGTTCATAGCAGTAGTGAGCTTCTTTCATATAGGTTTGGGCAAACTTTTTCCTACCACGAGATAGGTAAAAGTTCGCGGCTAATTCATAGGCTAATGCTTCTTCTTGCAAATACTCATTGTCTGTAGCACTTTGAATTGCTTGTTCATAGAACTCTTCTGCTTCCAATAACTGACCCAAAACTCTTGCTGTTTCGGCTTGCAATAAATAATATTTATGCAAATAGTTCATGGGCGCGTAATCTGCCCATTGCTTCATTTTCTCTAGACTTTCCACAATTTTCTCTAAACTTTCTGCTTGTACCTGAGCGTTGTTTTCCAGATAGGTTGCAAGTCTTGTCAGAGAAGCATAGAAGTAGTACAAAGGAACTAGCGTTGCGGACGTGGCGCAGGCTACATAAGATTCCGCTATTACTAAGGTTTCAAATGCTTGAGCATATTCGTAAAATAGATAACATAGGAAAAGTTTATTTAGATAGACAACAAAGATAATAGTTCCATCATTTACGGCTTTATGCTGGGGCAATCCATTTTCCTCATTGTATGCTTCGCCAATTAAACGGGTTGGATTGACCGAACGTCCCATCAAATTTAAGACAGATTGGCGAAATACTTGAGTTGCAGTGAGTGCCACTCCTTGTTTGAGTTGATAGATTACTTCTTTGTATTTTGCCATCTCACGTTTAGCTTCCACGAGTTCTTTTCCAAGGAGAAAGGATTGGAAGCAGTAATTATAAGCACAATAAGCGGCAAATTCTAAATCTCCAGTTTCCAGCCCGTTTTGATAGCCTTCTAGTAATGGTTTCAATAGAACTCTTGCGTGTTCTTTCCAGTGGATGATGAAGGTATAAACGGTCAACAGTGTTCTAGCTCTAAGTGCATGGGTATTCAGCTTTGACAACAGGCTTAAAGCCAACTGCCCAAATTGATAGCCAAACTCAATGTCACCGACCATTCCACAAAGAATTAATCCGAAGCTGGCATACGCAAAGGGAGATACAGACGCATTGCCATATTGGATGGACAAATTAACTTGTTTAGATACAAGTAGAGGCATCAAAATAGGAGCAGTGCTATAAGCAGCAATTGTGATGCTAGACAGAATTTGCATTGCCGCCAACTTCTCTGGATTAGTCATTTGGGGCAAATGGCTTAAGTTCTCAATCGGTTTTTTATCTAAACGGGATTTAATTGCGTCAAGTTCACGTTGAACATCTGACTGAGTTGGTTTTTCGGGAAAACTAATCCCAAATTGCTGTAAAACTTGCAACGCAGTATTGATTGCTTTCAACTGCTCACCTTGCGCCATGTTAGCCTGAATTTTGACTTTGTAAACTTTTACGCTATCGAGAACCGTTTTGGCTTCTTGTAGAACGACTCTTGCCCACTGTTCTACATCTTCAAATTCACCACATAAATACGCGATTTCTGTTGTTTCTACATATAAATCTAATGTCAGATCATAGTTTGTTTGCCAGCTTAAAGTTGCTAGCCATTTTCTACTTGTAGCTAAATATTTTTTCGCCACAGTATAGGCGATCGCTCCTTTTGCTTTCTGACCTGCCAATAGATTCAGTTTGGCAATTTCATTACGTTCTGCTTGATCTGTAACAAACTCAATTCCCTGATTGAGATGATCGACAATTTCAAATAATCGATCTGGTAGCCGATCGCCCAAAGTTTTTTCTAGTAAATTGCGACCGATTTGCAGATGAACATTTTGTTTTTGCGCCTCATCAATTAAGGCGTAGGCGGCTTGTTGAACGCGATCGTGTAAAAACCTATACTTTTGAATTAACAAATCCTTGTCTAATTCAGATATAGGTTGAATGAACCCATCTTGAATGGCCGTTAGTAAATCTACGAAAATCGTTTTAGGAGTTTTATTACAAATAATTGATAAAGTATTTAAGTTAAATTCAGCCCCGATACAAGCGGCTAAACGAAGAATTTGCTGTGTAAGTTCTGGTAGTTTCTTTAACTTACGAAGCATTAACTCCACAACATTATCGGTGATATCTTGGGATTGAATTTGAGCGATGTTCCATTGCCAGTTTAAGTTTTCATAATCAAATGTCAACAAATTTTCGCTATACAGCATTCTCAAAAATTCACTAGCAAAGAAAGGATTACCACCAGTTTTATGCAGCACTAACTCAGCTAAGGAACGAACGGTGTCTGCATTCTGATGTAGCGTCTGGGCAATCAACTGATTCAATGGCTCAAGGGTTAAGGGTGCTAGAATAATCTCCCTAAGCACTGCTCCTTGTTTTTGCAGCCTTTCCAATGTTAATACTAGTGGATGTGTCGAGTTCACTTCATTATCTCGATAGGCTCCAATTAAAAATAAGAATTGGGTTTCTTCATCAAGCAACATCAACTCAATTAATTTAAGTGTTGCTAAGTCCATCCACTGCAAATCATCTAAAAAGATAACAAGAGGGTGTGATTCTGAACAAAACACCCGCACAAACTTTCCAAAGATTAGATGAAAGCGATTTTGAGATTCAGTTGCTCCAACGGACGGTACAGGTGGCTGCTTGCCAATAATTAACTCAACTTCAGGGATTACATCAATGATGATTTGTCCGTTGGTTCCCAAAGCTGTTAGAAGGTACGCTCGCCATTGCAACAACTGCTCATCTGGTTCACTCAGCAGTTGCTGCACCAGTTTTCGTAACGCATCGACGAGCGCGCTGTAGGGAATATTGCGCTGCAACTGGTCAAACTTCCCAGAGATAAAATAGCCGCGCTTTTGGGTAATTGGTTTATAGATTTCCTGCACTAAGGTTGATTTACCAATTCCTGCGTAGCCCGACACTAGCATCATTTCTACTTTAAATTGAGAATTTCCTATGCTTTCCTCTTCTCGGCAAGCTTTGCCAACATTTGCTGTTCCTGCCACTCTGTCAAACGCCGCCAATAATGCTTCAATTTCTGCTTCGCGCCCATATAGTTTTTCGGGAATTTGAAACTGACCCGAAACGTCTTGAAAACCTAATTGAATGCAATTAATTTGCCCTGTTTCTATCAGTTGGTTAGCACAGCTTTCTAAATCCGCTTTGATACCCCTAGCACTTTGATAACGATCCTCGGCATTTTTCGCCATCAATTTCATAATGATCTCTGAAACTGGTTTATGAATCGTTTCATTCAGTTGGTGAGGCGGTATAGGCTGTTTGGCAATATGACAATGGACTAGCTCAAGTATGTCCGTTGTTGGAAACGGCAACTGTCCAGTCAGCAGTTCGTAAAATGTTACACCCAGCGAGTAAAAATCGGTGCGGTAATCAACTAAGCGGTTCATCCGCCCTGTTTGCTCTGGAGATAGATAAGCAGGTGTTCCTTCTAAACCATGCGGGCTTTTGAAAGTTGGATTAGTACGGCTAAATCGGGTGGCTATGCCAAAGTCAATAATTTTTACAACCCCAGTATCTAGGTTGAGGACGATATTTCCAGGGTTGATGTCCTTATGAATAACATTGGCTGTATGGATGTTGCTCAGAATCTCTGTGATATTGATTGCCAGTGGTAGAAAAGTCGATAAAGGTATAGGGCTGAAGTTTGATCGCTTATACATCCATTGCTCTAAAGATTCTCCACCAAAGTCTTCTAAGAGCATGACAAGAGTGCGTTGATACTCCTGCTGGCTATATGCCTTGACAATTCCTTCTAGATTTAGGAGACGAGTAATTTCATATTCCTGTCTGTAGCGAATTAGTTCTTGGGTAGAAGGATAATCTTGCTTAAGTAATTTTACAACTACCGCTAAATTATCTTGCGCTCTGATCCCTCGATACACCAAAGAGGCTGAACTCTCATAGATTTTGCTTTGGATCGTAACTCCAGGCAGGGCGATCATATAACTCTTTTCCCGTGAGCATCATCAGCCGTATCACCTAATTATTCCACATTATGCAAGTGCGCTCGTCAATGCAGATTTTTAAACACGAGTATTAAAAGTTTTCTAAATATTTTATTGTTCCTTAAATTGCCTTGGCTTACATCATCTGCCGATATCAGCTTCTATTCCACCTTTCATATACCTATGTTTTAGATGAGCTTCAGAGTTATTGCCGTTAATCGTGCCAAAAGTATCTTTAGTAATTGTGATAAAAAGCACTTACAAAATTGTCTGAAATATTTATTATTTTTTAACTTTCAAAATATATTATAAAATTTGATACAGTTGTAATTATTGCTACTCATTCTTCTTCACCAGTAACCTATTCACTGCAACAATTCTCCACTGCGGAAACTTCACTATCAGCTTTTTAATTACAATCCTTTAAGCTGGGTCATTGTCTTAGTATCCCAGCAGAAAATCTACAAGAGTATTTTTGCTTAATCTTTCTGTCATATTGAGTTTCTTCATTCGCTAGAGTCACGCCTTAGACTATGCAGCGATCTAATCACTCGATGATTGATTTCAGCATTTTGAGGAGATGCAGAACCTTACTCCTGTACCGGAAACCGCCTCATCATCTCCACAACCGCAACCGCCTCACCATCAACCGTATACACAACCCCACCCGACATCGCCAGCACGATCCGCTGCCGCCGCGCCCACTCAAACCAAGCACTAACATCTGCGGTAACAGTATTCTTGCCCTTAGCCCCACTCTTGCAGGAATTAATAAACAGTCCAGTCGGGTTATCACACCAGCCTTCGGCGATCGCATCCTTCACCCGTGCTACATTATCCCAATGCTTCTTGACCACGCCCAAACAAGGCTGAGGATTAATCCGCAACCGCCTCAACTCATTACAAACCTCCGCAATTTCCTGCTTAGGCACATTTAAATCAGCTTCAACCGCCCCGGAAAAAGTGTCCTCATGATGGTCTTCCACGCCCGTTGAGTCATTCAGTTCTTGTTCATCAACGAAGCGAAGGGTCTGGGGTAACTCTGATTCTGGGGTTAGACAAACCAATTCGCGTTCATAGTCCGAAATCTCGGTTTCTTCCACTTCACTTTTTTCTTCCTCAGCAGCATGATGTTGTGAAGAGAACTCTTTAGGAGTGAACTCTTTGATATCATCTACTGGAACTGAGCAACTCGATATGTTAAGAGGACTCACATCGATCTGCTGATGCGTGGCAAATGCGATTCCATAAAGCTTCGACATTCTCCAGGTTGACAGTAAACCAGTTCGCCTGATACCAAGTCTTTTGACTATGACGGCAGACATCGATTAGCTCGAAATTCCTCAAGTTAGCGATCGCCCGCCTAATTGTAGAGATTTTGAGAAACGGCAGTGTTTGCCCCCAGTCCTGGAGCGTCTTCCACTCACCAACGCCGCCCGTCAGCTTTAATATGCTTGGAGATTTGACAATAGTAATGAATCTGCTGGAGTATTACCGCTTCTTCTAAACCAATCTCTGCGGCCAGTAATGGTGGAACCAGCAGAGGTGATTCTGGAGTAATTAGTTTACTGCTCATACTTTTACCCAATGTCTAAAACGGCATATCTTTTTGTTCTTCAACGGAAGCTTGCGACCAAAATTCCCTGAGCTTTTGGAGCTTCGCGGCCTGAAATTGCTGTTTCTCTTCTGGCGACACTTCACCAATCAACTGTTCAACCTCAGCCCGTTGCCGTTCCTTCATCTGCTCAACAGTGGTAGCAGGTAGGGCCAATGGTTGGTTCTCTTGGGACGGTCGGAAGTTGCGACGACGGTACAAGAACCGGAAGTGGCGTTTGTCCTGCGAAGGAAGCGATCTCCAAACTTCGGCATCCCAGCCGGGAGGCATGAACTCTGCTGATGGGGGCAGTAGGTTCTGGATTTGGGCTTGGAGTTCGGCAATCGCCTGTTGCATTGCAGGGATAGTCTCAAGTAATGCTAACTGCTGAGTGCTAAATGATTGTGGTGAGTACTCAGTCTGTGACCAAATGAACACCCTTAGCCCTGCCCTAGCAACCATCCGATAATTATTGACAGCAATCT
>JAESGN010000377.1_pt1 | contig 49086 bp, 52 predicted proteins | sample 9269731 | NCBI WGS metagenome assembly JAESGN01 (sample SAMN15720683, study PRJNA650826) | algae metagenome | isolation source: Mojavia pulchra JT2-VF2 and co-occurring heterotrophs from desert soil | place: USA: Cadiz Valley, Joshua Tree National Park, CA | collected 1998-06-08
ACAAGCCACTATCGCAAACCGCCGCTTGCAGCACCGCATGCAGGCCGCTTAACCTCTACCCCTGATGAGCCAAAGCCTCCCTTCTCGAAATGCCCGATCAGTCTCAAATTATCTGACGACGAACAGCTAGATGGCGTATTGAAAACCGCAGCTTATCCGGCCGCTTCAGGTTGAACGGCCCCTCATAATCAAATATCCGATTTAAGTGTTGATACACCGGATCTGCAGTGAACGGGTCCGTAAGCATGGTCTCGATCCGCTTCTGAATCCGCTTCCAACGCTCCTCTGCGTCTTTGTGGCTTTTAATCACAGCTTTTGCAGGCTTGGCGTCTAGCAAGACGGATGGGAAGGATGGACGCGGTGGCTTAGTCATCTTTTGGATGCCAGCCACAATCGCGACCTGCCTATTGTTCATGAACTCCATGCGCTGTTGGTCGCCCAGTATGAGCGAGTCTTTATGCTTTTCTAATAACTTAAGCTGCCTGCGAGCCGCTTCCCCAGGCAGGCGATAGAAGTCCAGCAACACATTGGTGTCGGGAAAAACGAGCCACTTCTTGGACATTACGATCTCAATAATTTCGGCCGATTAGCAAGAACAGTCATTGCATTTCGCGCGGAATGCAACCAAAAAAATGGAACCGTGGGAGGCGATGATGTTCGGAAACAAACGAGACAAACAATGGGAGCTTGAGCGCAAGCGCATGGCGGCGCGAGAGCTGGGCTAGGGATGAAAAACGAGCAGCGGAGCTTTTTAAACGGGCTCACGAGCTAAAGAAGCGTGAGAAATCCGACCTACCGCGTATGGGAATGGCGCTTTTCCGAGATGCGCAACACGAACTTGGGCGTGTTCGGCAATGCCCCGCGTGACAAAGAGATCGCAGAGCGCCTCGATCACATCGGTGGCTTTAAGTTTGCGTGCGACACGGATCGCCAGGCTTTCCCGGGTGAACTCGTCGATGATGTATAACATCCGGTACGCCCTTCCATCGTGAGTCCGATCGGCGACGAAGTCATAGGACCAAACATGGTTGGGGCGCTGCGGGCGTAGACGCAGCACGAACCGTCGTTGAGCCAGAGGCGGCTCCGTTTAGGCTGTTTGGCCGGCACTTTTAGCCCCTCACATCGCCAGATCCGCTCGACTCGCTTCTTGTTCACCGTCCAGCCCCCTGTGCGAAGCAACGCCGTGATCCGGCGATATCCGTAGCGGCCGTACTGGCGGGCAAGTTTGATAATGTCGGCCGTCAGAGCAGCTTCATCATCGGGCGTCGTGGGGATCTTTCGCTGCGTAGATCGATGCTGACCCAATGCCCGGCAAGCCCGTCTCTCGGAGATGCCTAGCTCGGCGGTCACATGATCTACGCACGCGCGGCGGCGCGCGGGCCTTAGAAGTTTCCCTTTGCAGCCTCTGTCAGGATTAGCTTGTCCAGCGTTAGGTCCGATACCGCACGTCGGAGGCGGGAGTTCTCGATCTCCAGTTCCTTGAGCCGCTTCACCTGATCACCCTTCAGTCCGCCATACTCTTTCCGCCACCGATAATACGTCACTTCCGTAACGCCTATCGACCGGACCGCGTCCGCGACGGACCGACCCTGTGCCATCAGCACATCAACCTGCCGCAGCTTCGCAACAGTCTCCTCAGCCGTATGCCTCTTCGCCATTGAGCAATCCTCCCACAAAATCATACTTCAAGGAGGACCACTTCAAAGGGGGCAGCTCAAGCCAGCGTGTCCAGTGCTTGCTTTTGACGTTTCAGATATTCGTAATCCCGCTATCGAGCTCCATGCGCGGCAGCTGTTTGAAAATCAACGCTCTTGCCTTTGGCCTGAAGATTTTCCGAGCGTCGTTTAGTGGCTTCAAACTGAGCCTGCTCAGATGTCGGCATGCCCCAGCGGGCCATGATCAACTCGCGAATGCCGTCGGTGCCATTGCGAACGATCGGCGCCTGATAGTCGGGCTAAATGCCGGGCAGGGTCGGAAGATTGCCCGTTCGATCGCGCATCGCGCGTGCCAGCTTGATGATGGCCCGCTGACTCGACGTCAGACTGTAGAGCGGTATCTGGCGCGGATGCACTTCGCGACCTTATTCGTTAGTCGGATAAAGATCGATCAAAGGCTTCGACCTGCCGTCGGGACAGACCATGCGCACGTGCAAGCGCTTGAGACGACGTGGATGCGGCACGCCGCAGCTGTGCGCGATAACTTCGACTTCGTGGCGTAAGTTCAGGCAATAGTTCGCGACCTTAACAGCCTTGTCTTCGGGATCTAGGCCCTTCTGCAGCCGCTTGTTGTGGGTCGTAATTCCTGTAGGGCAGGTGTTCTTGTTGCACTTGAGCGATTGAATGCAGCCAAGCGCAAACATGAAGCCTCTTGCCGAACTCACGAACGTGGCACCCGCGCATAACGCCCAAGCCACCTCGGCGGGCGTCACCAGCTTGCCTGATACGATGATCGGTATTCGACCTCCCAAGCCATGCGACTCGATCATGTCGCGCACGAGCGGCAACGATTCGCGGATCGACAGGCCGACATTGTCCATCAATGCCATCGGTGCGGCGCCGGTTCCGCCATCGCCCGAATCCAATGAAATGAAGTCCGGCGTGACACCGCGCGCTTTGACTTTCGCCAGTAGGTCGTCGAGCCAGCCGTACGCGCCCAGCACCAGCTTCAAACCGACGGGCTTGCGTGCGATTGTCTTCACCTTTTCGACGAAGGCGAGCAGTTCGTCGTTGCTGTTGATCTCCGGATGACGGTTGGGGCTAAGCGAATCCTGACCCGGCGGGATGCCCCGAATGCTCGCGATTTCGGGCGTGACCTTCACGGCCGGCAGAATACCGCCCTTGCCGGGCTTGGCACCTTGCGACAGCTTGATCTCGAACATCCTGACCTGCGGCAGCGCTGCGATCTCTCTCAACTTCGCTTCGTTCAGTGAACCGTCCGCGTTGCGGACCCCATATTTGGCTGTGCCGATCTGGAAGACAATGTCCGCGCCTCCTTCGAGATGGTAGGGCGACAGCGCGCCTTCCCCCGTGTTCAACCAGCATCCCGCCATTTTGGCGCCGCGTGACAATGCACGCACAGCCGGCGCCGACAGCGCGCCGAAACTCATGCCCGAAATGTTGAAGAATGACGACGCGGTATAGGGGTTTGGGGTATCTGGGCCGATGACGAACGGTGGCGTCATCTCGATATGCTCGTCAAGGGTCGGATAGGGGCAGTTGACGAAGATCGGGGTCCCGGTTTCCTTAATGTATTTCGTCGATCCAAAAGCAACGGTGGAATCGCCGTTCTTGGATGCGTGCTCGACCCAGCGCCGCTCGGCGCGGTTAAACGGTAGCTCGTCGCGGTCCATGGCGAAGAAGTATTGCCGGAAGAAAACGCCGAGCTCAGACAGGATCGGCCGCAGGTGACCGATGACGGGATAGTTGCGCAGAATAGCATCATGGTTTTGCATGCGGTCGAGGGCGAAAACAACGATCACCAACAGGACGCCACAGCCGATCGCGAAGGCGAACAGCGTCGATAGTAGATCAAGGGTCTGCATCACGGTCGACATGAATAAAAGGCTTTCCGGTTCAGGTGGAGAGTCGGCATTGGCCTATTGGTCGCGAAGCAACTAAGAGCACCAAGTTGCCTACCATGTAAACCAAGATGCTAGCAGGCGCCGGATCAATACTGGCGATGTGTTCAAGCGCGTCACAACCGCCGCGATTGCCGTCGGCTCGGTCGCAAGAAGGTGATGACGGACTCTTAGAATGACAGCCGGGAATTGCTAGGCACTCGTCTTACGCGGCAGAATGTGCTCAGAGACCTCATTATTGTTTGACCGGTATGTATTGCGAGGCCCAGGCTGCGATGACAGTTGCAGCGTATGACGCCGCTTTTGGGTTCGAAAGCAAATGGTCGGCGCCATCGAGAGTCACGAAGCTCTTAGGATGGCGTGCGGCACGAAATATGTGTGACGCATTGTCGATGCCGACGGTCGCGTCGAACGGCGCGTGCATGACTAGCAGCGCCTTGCCAAGCGTTCGGATCTTCTCGTCAAGCCGCTGGCCTTCGGCGTCTTCAACGAATTCGCGACGGATTTTGAAGGGTCGGCCGGCAAGTTTCACCTCCGCTTCCCCGTGAGCTCGGATGTCGTCGATCGAGCCGGAGAATTGATGAAGGACATGGGCGACGTCTGCGGGTGCACCGATCGTCACGACCGCCTTCGCCTCCGGTATGGCGGAAGCCGCCGCCAAAACGGCTGCGCCGCCGAGCGAATGGCCTATCAGAATGGCGGGCGCCATGTAGTTCTGGCGGAGATAGTCGGCGGCTCTAACGAGATCGCCAACATTCGAGGAGAAATGCGTATTTGCAAATTCGCCCTCCGACGCGCCAAGGCCTGTAAAGTCGAACCGAAGGATGCCTATCCCGGCCTGCGCCAGACCAGCTGCAATATGGCGGGCTGCAAGTACGTCCTTCGTACATGTAAAGCAATGCGCAAAAAGCGCGAAGGCGTGGATCCGCTCGGCCGGCAGGTCGATTCGCGCCGCGAGCTCGTGCCCGCTGCTCCCCACGAAAGTTGCTTTTGTCATCGAACGATCAGTCATGAGATTTCACAGATTTGGAACAGTTGTGTATGCGGATTGCCGCTTGGCGTTCATGACGAGACGGGTTTCGCTCTGGCAGAGTCCGTGATGAGACGCGTCGCAGCACGATACGTCATGTAGGCCCAGAGCCAGTTGATGGCCACCGACAAGCGGTTCTTGGTGCCAAGCAGGAACAGCACGTGGACAACGCCCCACAGCCACCAGGCAACCGCGCCATGCAGCTGAACGAAGCCGAAGTCAGCGATGGCAGACTTTCGGCCGATCGTCGCCAGACTGCCCATATGCCGGTAGACGAAAGATTGCGGCCTCGTTGCGCCGACGACGTCAGCCGCAATGACTTTGGCGGCAAAAGCGCCGGCCTGCTTGGCGGCCGGCGCCAGTCCTGGAACGGGACGGCCCTCCCAGCAGTTGGCGGCAGCCGTGTCACCGATCACGAATACATTCACCAGATTTGGCACCGACAGATCTGCATTAACCTTGACGCGACCGGCGCCGTCGCCTTCGACACCAAGCCACTTTGCGGCGGGCGACGCAGCAACTCCGGCCGCCCATAACACCGTTCGTGAAAAGATCCGTCGATCGCCGATCAACACGCCGCCTGCGTCGATGTCCAAAACGCTAGTATTGAGCAGGACTTTGACACCCATATCTTCAAGCGAGCGCCTGGCAATGTCTGACAAGGCGTCCGGAAACGCCGGCAGCAGCCTTGGGGCAGCCTGCACCAAAATGACTTCTGCCGTGGCCGGATCGAAATGGCGGAAATCCTTGGCCATGCCGACGCGCGCGAGTTCAGCGATGGAGCCGGCCAATTCGACTCCCGTCGGACCACCGCCGACAACGACAAAAGTGAGCGCCCGCTGCTGCTCGTCTTGGCTCGCTGCAATTTCAGCCTCTTCGAACGCTTCCAGGACGCGGCTACGGATCTGTGTCGCGTCATCGACGCGCTTTAGGCCAGGTGCGAAGGGCGCCCATGCGTCGTTGCCGAAGTAGCTATGCGTAGCACCTGTCGCAACCACGAGATAGTCGTACCGTAGCTTGAGGCCGTCAGCGATGATCTCGCGCCGTTCGGTATCTACGTCCGTGACGGTCGCAAGCATCACGCGAGCGTTGAACTGGTCGCGAAAGATGGCACGGATCGGAAGCGCGATATCCGCCGGCGACAGCGCAGCGGTCGCCACTTGATAAAGCAGCGGCTGAAACAGATGGTAGTTCTGGCGATCGACCAACGTCACATTCACCGGCGCATGTTCGAGCGCGCGCGCGCAAGCAATACCGCCGAACCCCGCGCCGACGATGACCACATGCGGTAGGCTTTCGATATCGAAGACGGGCTTGCGCGAAAGTTCCGGCACACGCCGCCTCAAGGCGGCGAGCAACTGACCATCGAGCGAGAAGGTGCCGGGGCCTCTGGCGAACAGGAGCGCCAGTAGCGCGAGCCAGTACGTCGAGAGGCCTTGCTCAGCCACCATCATCGTCTGATAGCTGGTCAGAGTGATCACCAGTATGGCCGCGACCCGCGTCATCAAGCCAAGCCCGATGAACAAAGCAAAGCCGAGGCCAAAACTGCCGAACAGCAATGCGGCGGAATTGACAGGTAGCCAAGGTGCTACATCCTGCACGAAGATCATGGCATGCGAAACGTGCTGCCCCGCCAGCAGCAAGGTGAGGCACATCGCGAGCCGCAGGAGGAGTAGGTAGAGATCGCCGAAAAATGGCCGGGTCGCGTCGAGCGCGGCCATCGTGCCAGCAGCCTGCGGGAAGGGGCTGGACCTGAGTCCCCTGGACAGCATCCGGTCGAGAGAGAATCGATCGGCGCCGGTCAATACAAACGTGGCAAGCAGCGCGATCCAGAAAAGGTTGAGGTCGCTGCTGGCGACAAGGACCTGGCTCGAAACCGTGAATGCCAATAGCACGGATGCACCGATGCGCGTCCCCAAGCCAAGGACCAATGCGATCGCTGCAATACCATAGCCGTAGGCTAACAGCGACCCGGGCTGCAGCACTCCAATCGGGATCGGGTAATGTCCCGGCGCCATGCTGACTGCCGTCGCGCGATCGGTGGCGATCAGCACACTTGCCAGGAAGGCCATCTTGCCTAGCCAAAGGCGGATCAACAGATCGAGGATCGGCCAAGCGGTTCTACCCAGGAACTGGGTCGCGTCGGCCAACCACGCAAATACCTTGGAAAGGCGGCGCTGCCACAGACGAGCGTCGGAGGTGCGCCTGTCGGTTACAATGGCAGCGGTCATGAGATCAATACTTCGCTCTTGCTAGGCGGCGCTCTACCTGCCGGCAGGGCAACTCGGACTTGGTAGCCCGCGCCAATGATGTGCCGCTTGGATCGAAGCTTGTGTGTGCAAAAAGCCGAGATCCGAGCATTGTATGAGCCGAAAGCCCCGTCCGGTGATCATGCACATGACGGCTTCCTCTGAGGTGTGATCGACGCTCACCATTGAGCGCTCATATCTCTGCTTCGACGCGTCACCCTGCGGCGTTACGATTGGCCGCTTCAAAGACTCGTGATCCGGACGGTAGCCCTCATCGCGGCAACTTGAGTTGGAATACGAGCACGCAGGCAACTCCCGAAGCGACTGCGATACAGGCGACACGCGCCTGATAACCAATGCGATCCGGAAATTGACCGAGCAACGCTGCGCTCCTTGCCGGGAATCGCAGTTGACTTTGGACCGCCGCGTGTCGGGCGGCGCCGTCGGCCATAAACCTCATCGTCACGCCGTTCACGCAATACGGCATTCAGGCTGACCTTTTATCCAGGAAGCTTGCGCACGGAGTGGTTTCCGCATTTGCAGAACACGGCCGCACCAACTGGCGTGGACGCTTGAGCACACAAACGCAGTGCAGTTCCAAGGGTTGCGGACGGTGGCTACTTCAGATTGATGATGATCTCGATGTCAATCTCAGGCGCAAGTGTGCCGTCACCTGCGTGATGCTCCACGTACCAGTGCCCAACTCCGCGCCTGACCTCGCTGAGGAAGTCCAAGCCGCGCTCCTCGGCTAAGTGCCCAAGATCGCAAATCAGGTCTGCAATGGCATGATCGTCCCCTGTGCGGCAATGTCTTTGAAAAATTACGACCGCTTCTGCGGCCCATGCGATGTGCTTGGCTTTATCGACCATGACTCTTGCCCGACCTTCAGGCCGAATTGTGCTAACTGAGCATCAACATTATCCTGAAGGACTCGGGTACATTTACTCTGTGCACCTTAGGACGGTCCTTTGGGTATGACGAAGCGCCTCGACAGCGCGGCGGCCATGAGGAGCGCAACGACGATGCCAGTTACGCACGCCGTCCATCCCGACATGTCGAAAAGTACTCCGAGCGCTGCGCTGCCGATGAGTCCTCCGGCAAAATAGGCCGCGAGATAGAGCCCGCTCGCTGCACCGCGATCCGATCGCGCCGCGCGTCCAACGAAACCGGTAGTGACTGCCTGTGCGAGGAATGTCCCCGCGGCGACAAGCGCAAGCCCCCCAAGCACCCAGGTCGCCGAGGGGACGAGCAACGCAAGAGCGCCGCCTGCGGCAACGACGAGGCCGGATCCGGCGACGATCTGTTGACCGAAGCGGGACGATAGCCTCCCGGCTAGCGTGGTGGTGGCGATAGACGGCGCAAAGACGAGATAAACGAGCCCAATCTGCATCATGCCGAGCTCGAGCGGCGGACGGGCGAGCACGAAGTTTACGTAAGTGAACGTGCCGACGAAAGCGAAGAGAATGCAGAAGCCGACGCCAAAAGCGGCCGGCAGGCCAGGCGTCGCGAGATGCTGGCCCCAAATGAGGATCGGGTTAGCGCCTGTCTCGTCAACTTTCTCCTTTGGCGGCGCGCGCTCCAGAGTCGCCGCCGCGAGCGCAGCGCCTACCAGATTGAGCGCCGCGAAGGCGAGGAAGTTGCCGGCTAAGCCATAATGGTCGGTGAAAAACGCTGCTGAGAGGCGCCCAATCAGGTTGCTCGCAACATTGCCGGTGATGTAGGCCGCGAAAGCGCCTGCGGCATTTCGAGCCGAGATGTGCTCGCCGAGATAGGCCAGCGTCAGCGCGAATGCAGTCGCCATGCAGAGCCCCTGCGCAACGCGGAGCGCAGCGAAAACCGGCAGGTTCGGGGCGAAAGCGAGCAGCGCGGTCGGCACCGCGAGCAAGCAGAGGCTCCAGACGACGCCGCTTCGCCGATCGATGTGGACGGCAAACAGAGCGACGCCGAGACTGGCGATCGCCATGCCGAGCGTAGTAGCGTTGACCGCTAGGCCCGTCTGCGCCGGGGTCGTGCCATAGTGCGCCGCAAGTGAAGGCAGGATCGCCTGGGCTGCGAATAGGTCGACAAGGGTTAGGAACGCCATTGCGGCGATGACCACCGCACGACCGGTCTCGCGGGCAAAGCCCCATGTTGTACGCTCAGTCGGGCTCCCACTTTCTGAGGGTGAAAGGTTTTCCAGAGGTCGCTGAGTCATGAGACAAACACTCGATCCGGGAACGACCCAGGCGGCGCGGCGATCCGAATTTGCAGGCCTGTAATCGGCCCCTCGAGAGCGTCGCTCCGTTCACACCGAAGGCTTCAAGGAACCTCCGAGATTACGCCGCGGTCCACCTCGTGCAGGATGAAGCCTTCCATCGGATCGAATTCGCCGTTCCACGGCGCGGACTTGAGTACGCGTAGTGTATCCTCGCGTCCGGCGGCACGACGCTGACGGATACCGCTTCGGCTGAAGTCGATGTCTTTGGTCTGATCCTCGGCGTCGAGCGGCTGAGCGAGAAGCCGCACCACGTGCATTCGTGTCACGCAGCCGTAGGACGCCAACATCTTGACGCGGTTGTTTTGCAACTGCTCCTCCGAGAGTTCGGCCGCGAGCTCGGCGACGATGTGCCGGAGCCGATGCAATTGCTTCTGACGCGCGATCTGGCTCTCGGTCCGGCTCGCGAACTGAACGTCTTTCTGCCGGCTCATCACCTGCCAAATCGAACTCGGCTCCACGCCGCGCGGGTGCCAAAGCTGGACCGAGAAGACGAGCGAGTTGCGCCGGGGCTTGTCGTCGAACACAGCCTCGACGGGCGTATTGGAGAGAATGCCGCCGTCCCAGTACAGATCGCCGTCGATGCGAACCGCCGGAAAGGCCGGCGGCAGCGCGCCGGACGCCAGGATGTGCTGCGCTCCGATCCGATCCTCACGGCTGTCGAAGTAATGCATGGCGCCAGTCCTGATATTGGCAGCACCGACTGTGATCCGCGGCGCGCCACTGTTCAGCACGTCTTCGTCGACCAGGTCTTTCAAATTCGTCGCAAGCGGCACGGTCGAATAATACCCCGCCTTCTCCGCTCCAAGAGGCATGTGCGCGCTCAGGAAGGCCAGCGGATTGGGCGTGAAGAACGCCTCAAGGCCAGACGCGACCGTGGCCGAATTTGCGATGAACGGGCCGATCCCGGGAGCGCTCGAAAGCAGGCTCAGCCAGTCGCCGTGCTCGACACGGCGCCAGAATTCCTCGAGCCGGGCGAGCCGGCGATCGACTGGATTCCCAGCAATCAGCGCGGCGTTGATGGCGCCGATTGAGGTGCCAATGACCCAGTCGGGCTCGATGCCCGCCTCGTGGAGCGCCTCGTAGACACCGATCTGGTATGCGCCGAGCGCGCCGCCGCCCTGGAAGACGAGAACGATCTGCCCGAGGCGCGACTTCAGCGAAGTACTATTGTCGCCACCGTTTGAGACTTTGTTTTCCAAGCCATCGTTCGTTGTCATCGAGATATTCACCACATTTGTCTTCATCATGTTCGCCTCACAATGGGTTTTGATAGCGAACTCTCAAGGGTGAAACGCCGGCGTTCATTCCTCGCCGGCTCCCGTGAAATCCACCCGTCATAAGGATTATGAAACGGGCACAGGCCAGAGTTAGAAATCACAATCTGTTATTCGGGCGCCAAAACATTTTGTTACGCTGCAAGATCAGCAATTCGCTTCCTGATTTCACTGCGATTCCGAAGTCGCAGGTGCCGCTCGCCGCACTCACTCACGATCAGCGTGACGAAGTCGCACTCCAATGCGACCAGCTTCGGATAACACTTCGCCGGAACGCCTCTTTTTCAGATTGAGAGAGCCGGCCGCGGCTTCTGCCGCCGCTGGATGAACGGCTCAGTGACATTAAGTCGAGTGGTCTGTCTTGCAGGTACTGACGCAGGGCACCGACGCCACATTGCTCGAAACGTCTCTCGACAGTGATTTGCGTTGCAATGGCTGACGGTGCAGCCACACCAAGCGACGCCCTAATCAAGGCGATGTCGCCCAGAGATCACACTTTGATCCGGCCCTGGCCAAAGAGCACTGATTGGCTGCCTGCTGTTACAGTTGGCACTGTGTTCAGCGCCCTGCCGATCTCATAACTACGGACGGTCGCTGGTCGGTCCGCGACCGCGGCTAGCCAACGTTTCACATTCGGGAACTGCTCGATGTCGATTCCCTGCTTTTGCCACAACAACGCCCATGGATAAGTGGCCATGTCGGCGATCCCGTAATCGCCAACTATGAACGCGCGGTCCCTGAGACGATCGTCCAGCACGCCGTAGAGACGCTCGCTCTCCTTCACGTACCGCTCGATAGCGTAGGGGATCTTGTCCGGCGCGTATTGGCTGAAGTGGTGGTTTTGGCCGAGCATTGGGCCAAAGCCGGCCATCTGCCACGTCAGCCACTCCTGAGTCGCGAGCCAGTCGCGCAGGTCTCGCGGGCGGAACTTGCCAGTTTTCTCGGCGAGGTAGACCAGGATCGTGCCTGATTCGAAGGCCGATAGGGGCGCCCCACCATCGGCGGGTGCGTGATCGACGATAGCTGGCATTTTATTGTTGGGCGATATCCGTAGAAACGCCTTCTCGAACTGATCGCCCTTGGAGATGTTGACCGGTTTAATTGTGTAGGGAAGCGCGGCCTCTTCCAGAAATATCAATGGCTTGTAGCCGTTTGGCGTGGTCCAGAAATAGAGATCGATCATGGCGCGAGCCTTTCCGGGAGAGCAACTGGAGCACGGGCAGCCAGACCGTCGTAAAGGTCGAGCATGCGGCGCCGCCAATGATCAAGCGGATCGTCTGCCGCGAGCAATTGGCGCGCGTTGACGGCCCGCACCCATTGGAACGCTGCAAACAGTACATAGTCCGCGTAGCCGGCAGCGCTGCCCGCCAGAAATCCACCGTTCTCTACGGCCATACGCGCGGGCGCCAGTATCTGACGCAGCTGTGTCAAGTTCTGATCGCGGTCGGCCGTCACCTCATGGAGAGGGCGCCCGAAACGCGCCTCCCGGCTTTCCCGGAAGTAGCTCGCATCGGCCGCATCGAGAATTGGCGGAATGTCCGACACGATCTGGCGCGCGAAGGTCGGCAGGACGTTGTGATCAACCCACGTGGAAAATATCCGTGTCAATCTGCGCTCCGCCTCGGACGCCATAAGTGGCAACTCGGGAAAGGTCGCATCGAGATACGTTGCTATCACCCAGCTTTCACTTAACCAACGGCCGTTGTGATCAATGACCGGCGTCGTCCTCGATCCTGCTTCAGCGATCGACGCCTTGTCGGTGAACCGCCAAGGGCGTGCTTCGTGCGCAAGACACTTATGGGCAAGCGCCATCTTGATGCGCCAGCAATAGGGACTGAATCGGACGGCCGGATCACGGCCAGCCAGATCGTAGAGGACCAGTGTCACAGACGGCCTCATTCGGCGGCAGGCGCAATCCGCGGCAGCATCCTGGTAGCGGAAGAACGCGCTTCTTCAGCCGATTTCCAAGCGAATTTCTCAAACGCGGGATCAAGCGCAGTCTCGCCGACATGATTGATGTAGTTGCTCATCACTTTGTAGGCGATAGCAACGATGATCTCGAGTAAGTTCTCCTCGGAATAGCCTGCTGCGAAGAACGCTCTCACATCGGTATCGTCGACCCACCCACGCTGCCTTGTCATCAAGGCGGCGAACGAACGCAATGTCTGCAGTTTCGGATCGGCCAATGCCGCGCCGCTTCTCAGCGCCGCCAATATCTCCACTGGCATCTTCTCCATTGTCGCAATCATGGAGTGGGCGGCGAGGCAATAGTGGCATTCATTTTCGTAATTGATAGACTGCAGCACAATCTGTCGCTCAAGAACCGATAGTGACGCTTTAGCATAAATCGCGCCAACTGACTGATAGGCCTCGTACATGACCGGTGAGCCGGCCATTACGCCGTGAAGGTTTGGCAAGAATTTATAGCGCGCAAGACTTTTCTCGATCATCTCTTTGGAGCCTTGCGGCGCGGTCTCGAGAGTATGAATTGTTAGGTCCACTGTACTGTCTCCGGTCGGGCTTGGGACATTTTGGTCGGAAGGCCGCGGCGCGGCAGAGCAGGCGAAGCCGTGCAAGACCTTGCACACAAAACGAGGTGAAGCGCTGCTTCGATCGTTCGGATATCAGACGGCGACTATCTCAGCGATCCGCGGCGGCACAGTTACATCGACAGTCGCAATCGAGAAGGTAGAAGCGCCGTATATATTCCATACGCGCGGCGCATGAATATCAGGCGTAGTCGTATTTGCGCTTGCTCGTTTGAAATATCGAAAATGGAATTGCATAATGCTTATCGCGTTAATTCATGCGGCGTATGATTGACCATGGATCTTATTGGACCGATGCGGACGTTTGTTAGGGTGGTTGACGCAGGTAGCTTCACAGCGGTCGCTGAGCAGCTGAACACGACCCAGCCAACCATTAGTCGGCAGATTGCCGCGCTTGAAGATCATCTTGGCGCGCGCTTGCTGACTCGAACTACCCGGGCATTGACCCTCACGGATGATGGTCGATCGTTCTATGACCATGCGTTGCGTGCTATCGAAGCGCTTGACGAGGCAGAGAATGCGGTCGGCCGTCGTCGTAGCAAACCATCGGGCCAATTGCGGATTGCCGCGCCCGTCGTATTTGGTCGTTTGCATATCGTGCCGCGGCTACCGGCGTTCTTGAGCCGCTACCCTGACGTGACCATCGATCTCATCATGAGCGACAGCTTCATAGATCTCGCCGAACAAGCAATTGATCTTGCGATTCGGGTCGGAGAAATCACCGATCCTGGACTGATCGCAAAACGCATCGGGCAGGTACGCCGCGTCACCGTGGCGTCGCCGGCCTATCTCAAAGCCAAAGGAACGCCCCGAACCCCTTCCGACCTGCGACACCATAATTGTATCGTGTACAGTCGGCTATCGACTGGAAACCGATGGATCTTCGAGAGCGTCGCAGGCCCGATTTCGGTGGATGTCAAGGGTCGCTTCCGCGCAGACAATTCTGAAGCCGTGCGCGAGGGCGTCATTGGCGGCCTCGGCATTGCCGTCATTCCGACTTTTGCTTTCACTCATGAAATCAGCGCCGGCAAAGTCAAAATCCTGCTTGGGAAACATGAACCAAAGCGGCTACCGTTGAACGCGGTCTATCCTTCGCGGCGCTTTTTACCTCTCAAGGTCAGAGCCATGATTGACTATCTGGCAAACGAATTCGCGCTTGATCCGCAGCTTATAGCGCGCGCCGTTTAAGTTGAACGGAGCGTCATGGCTCATATGAGTGTTGGTAGCGGAGTCGCCTGCGCCGGCGCTTTAATGCAATCAGGCCACACAGCTCTCTTGCAATAAGTCGCCGCCTACAATGATGTTCGTGCGACCGAGCTTGGAGTCAACGACCCATCACGATCGTTGTGCAGGCGCTCTCGAGTTTCGGCAGTTCCCGCATTGATGCCATTTGAATTGTCAGTTCGCGGCTTTCACCCCGGATAATGGGGCAATAAGGGTCTGGCTGGTCGACCGCATCGAGAAGGCGCCGCCTGCCCGAGCAGCCGCCGCCGCAAGTCGCACGATGCTGACAACCCGAACAAGCCGCGGGCGTAGAACGGGCGGCAGCGAAGGGCTCGGTGTTCAGAATATCCCCGCCCATGTTGAGCAGCAGATCAATCGGCGCGCCATTGCCGGGCCAATAGACACAGGGTTGAACCGTTGCTCGCGGCGTCACGCGAACTGTTGCAACCCCGCAGCCACCTTGCCGTGGCGGCAGACCGGCCATCGCACGTACCAGCGGCTCGCCAATCGCAATGACGTCTGTTGCCGCAAACAACGCTTCGAAGCCACGCCAATATTGCTGATAGGTTAGAGCATAGATATCCGATCGGACAGACTGATAGACGTTAATGCGAAGGGGGGAGTCATAGCCCTTTACGACATTCGCGATCTGCGCAAGCCGATCATGATTTGACTGCATCATGACGGAGATGAAGGTCACGGACACGCCGAGCTTTCGGCACCGTTCAGCCTGCTCGTGGAGCAAACGCCAGTTTCCATGGCCGCGCTGCTGATCCTGTTCGAACTCATTCGGAAAGTCCAATGAGAATTCCACGTCTTTAAATGCCGTAAGCTGCTCGTCGTCGAGGACTTTGATTGAATGGCCATTCGAGGTGATGGTCAGCTTGATCGGCTGACGACGCAGATAGTCGAGCATCGGGCCGAATTCCGGGTGCATCCCATTTTCGCCGGTGCCGAGATTGACCGAACGCACTGGGATGCTCTGCATGACCGAATGGACTTGCTCCAGCGACAGCCTGTCAAGTCGCGCTGGATCCCGATAGCAAAACGCACAGGAGAGATTGCACTCGTTGGTCAAGCCGATGCCAAGCGCAAACTGGCGACCTGTACCATTGTTTGTAACGTCCGAATGCGCAAACGAGACAGTCATGCCGTTGCAGAATTCCATGCTAAAGTACGATCTAAGAGATTATCATACACAGTGTCAGTGGAAACGGACTTTATCTATGGCTCTTCAGCCAGACCAGTTACCAGCCCTTTGGGACGATCACGTTGCCGTGTATGAGACTGTGTTTGAACCTCTGACAAATTGTTTTGCTCAGAAGGCTCTGGAACACCTGGACTTACATCCCGGCAGCGATTTGCTCGATCTCGGGGCCGGGAGCGGAGGCGGCGCACTAATTGCTGCCAAGCGTGGCGCACATGTCGTGGCTATTGATGCTTCTCAGAATATGGTTCGTAGAATTCGGGCGCGGGCACGCGAGGCGAATTGCGATAGGCTGCGCGCTGAATGCATGGACGGTTCCGCGCTGTCCCTTCGGGACCAAAGCGTAGACGGCGTCCTGTCTATCTTCGGCGTCGTTCTGTTTCCGGACCCAGTCCTTGGTATGCGTGAAGTCATGCGCGTGCTGAAGCCCGGTGGCCGTCTGGCGCTTGTCACGTGGACCGAAATCGAGAAGTATGAGCTCGCCACACGCCTTCAGCGGGCCATCACGACGGTTCGCGGGCCACAAGTGTTGTCTGCCGAGCTCCCCGCGCAACTTCGATATCGCGATAAAGCCGTCTTCCATGCGCTGATGACAGATTGTGGACTGCAAGTTGAAAACATCGTCCGGCTGGAACAAAACTGGATGCTGCCATCCGCCGAGTGGATCGCCGACCGCATCGCGTTCGCCCCGGGTATGTCTGCCGTGATTGCCGGACTTGGCGCGGATCGCGAAGCGGTCCTGGACGCTTTTGTCGCAGCCTTGGTGGTTGACCAGGGACCCGGGGAAATCACGCTATCTGCGGTCGCTCACGCCGGAATCGCGATCAAACCCAGCAAATAGCGACTGATTTTCTCAGTGTAACAAAGTCGCCGAGGCACACGAATAACGTCTGTGGGCTTCTGAACCCGGCCGCTTCCTGTTTCGTAACTGAGGCATCCGGACTTTTGGGGAGTGGGTTATGAAATTGGGATTTGCGGCTTTTATCCTCTCGCTTTCGGCTGTGCTTGGGAGCGGGACGGCCACGGCTCAGGACAAGCCTGTTTTCGTGTTTACTGCGATACCGGATTCTGACGAGACCCGACTCGTTGAGCGCTTTACACGGGTCGCAGGCTACCTTCAGGGCAAGCTCGGGATTCCGGTCAAATATCTGCCGGTCAAGAGCTATCCAGCGGCGGTGACGGCGTTCACCAACAACCAAGTTCAACTCGCCTGGTTCGGTGGTTTTACTGGCGTTCAAGCCCGCAAGCAGGTGCCCGGCTCGGAAGCCATTGGTCAAGGTGCCGAAGACGTCGCCTTCAAATCGTTTATCATTGCCAATGTCAAAACCGGGTTGAAGCCGTCCAAGGACTTTCCCGACGCAATCGCGGGAAAGACGTTCACCTTCGGATCCCGCGCTTCGACGTCCGGCCGGCTGATGCCGGAGTTCTATCTGCGACAGAAATTCGCCGGTAAATCGCCGGATGAAGTGTTCTCCCGGGTCGGATATTCCGGCGATCACAGTCGTACTATTCAGCTCGTGCAATCCGGCGCTTACGACGTCGGTGTCCTCGATTACACGGTGTGGGACCTCGAGAAGAAGGCCGGGAAGATCGATGAAACGCATGTTCAGGTGATTTGGGAAACTCCGACCTATCCAGACTACAACTGGACGGTACGGGGCGATGTCGACAAGGTCTACGGTGCGGGGTTTAAGGACAAGTTGCAGGCGGCGCTGCTAACGGTTGATGACAAAGCGATCCTCGATCAGTTTGCCCGATCGAAATTCATCCCCGCAAAGAATAGCGACTATGCTCCGATCGAAGAAGTCGCCAAGGCGACTAATCTTTTGAATTAACTCCGATATGGCACGCCGATTGGTGGAGTTGAGCGCCGTCTCCGCTGGCTATGCCGGCAAGTCGGTGCTTCATGACATTAATTTGGATGTATCAAGCGGCGAACGGATCGCGGTCATGGGCCGGTCTGGCGCCGGCAAGTCCACGCTTCTCAATCTGCTCTACGAGAGGCTTGCGGCCGATGTCGCGCTCGTCCCGCAAGCGGCGGCGCTCGTCAAACCACTCAGCGTCTTTCATAACGTCTTTATGGGGCGGCTTGATCGTCACACGGCGCTCTACAATCTACGCAACCTTGTGTGGCCCCATCGCCGGGACGTGATCGAAGTCCAGGGTGTCCTGGAGCTGGTAGGGCTTACCGAAAAGCTTTTTGCTAAAGCGGGTGCTCTGTCGGGTGGCCAACAACAAAGAACGTCCGTTGCTCGCGCGCTGTATAATGGCAGGCCAATTATCATCGGAGACGAACCAGTCTCATCCCTGGATCGCGTGCAGGCGGCTGAAGTACTCGAAAGACTTTGCCAGCATTCCGAGACGGCGATATTTGCATTGCACGATATCTCGCTAGCGCTCTCCCATACTGACCGGATTGTTGTGATTGAAGATGGCCGCATCGCACTGGACGCACCTGCTCGCGCACTAACCGCCGGAGATCTGGTGCTTTTTTATGGCGGCTGATTTGAGGCTCATTGTTCAGAGTATCGCTCGGCCGAAGATCGGCTACGTGTCAGCCAGTTGGCTGTTCGTATTGGTCGCGGCGCTGGCGCTTGTTCTTGCCGATCTCGCCGTGACCACCGTCAATCCGTGGTTTGAAATGCGGCGGCTGGTTGCCGGTCTCCTGCGGCCCGACCTTCTGTCAATCGAGGCTATGAGTGTCGTGTGGACCGTGGCCTTTGCGGTTCTGGGCGTCACCCTTGGCGCGGCCAGCGGCTTTCTGTTGGCGCTCCTGTTTGCACGAATGCGCAGCATTCGGATTCTCTGCGCGTCCCTGCGGTCCGTGCATGAACTGTTTTGGGCCCTGTTGCTTATTCAGGTTGCCGGGCTATCGCCTGCGACCGGAATCCTCGCGATAGCTATTCCCTATTCGGGTATTTTCGCGAAGGTGTTTGCGGAAATGATCGAAGAAGCCGAACTTTCAGCAGAGCGCGTTTTGCCCGTCGGAACGTCGGCTGTCGCCCGCTTCGCCTATGTGCGCATTCCAGAACTTGCTCCGCAGTTCTGGACGTACACAATCTATCGGCTTGAATGTGGCCTGCGATCTACAGTGGTCCTCGGTTTCATCGGCCTGCCGACAATCGGATTTCACCTCGACGGATTTTTCAAGCAAGGTCACTACGCCCAAGCCGCTGCGTTACTTTTTTCGTTCTACGTCCTAATTGGGACGCGGCGCCTGTGGGCGCGGCCTGTTACGATCCCGCTTCTCATCGTCGCAAGTATCCTTGTCCTACCAGAGGCGGTCGGCGCCACAACGACACTCACCAATCTTGTACGGTTTGTCACGCACGACATTGTACCGGCGCCCTTGCGCAATGCCGATTGGTTGAGCCTCGCGACCATTGGCAGCCTTTGGGGATGGTTCTGGCCGATCCTCAAACTTCAGATTGTGCCGGGCACGATCCAGACGTTTGTGTTGTCTCAGATTGCGCTGGTGGCAACGGGAATTATCGCGCTGTTGATATTTCCTTTCATATGTCAGCGCTTTGCAGGGCGCATTGGCAAGCCGCTTGGCCGCATCGCTCTCGTCGTTGTCCGATCCACGCCTGAATATATGGTTGTATACGTGCTTCTGATCCTGCTTGGGCCCTCGATGCTGCCGGCAATCATCGCCTTGTCTTTGCATAATGGCGCTATCGTCGGATATCTCCTCGGACGGCATGCCGATGCGTTTGGCTACCGTCCCGACGCGCCGAAGGGCATGAACCTCTATTTCTATGAAACCGTGCCTCGACTGTATGGTCAATTCTTGGCGTACATCCTTTATCGATGGGAAATCATTCTTCGTGAGAGCGCTATTTTTGGCATCCTTGGCATTGCGACGCTCGGCTATTATGTCGATGCTGCGATTTCGGAGTTCAGGCCGGACGTGGCTGTAGTCTTGATTGTCGCTACAGCGTTGGTCTCGATCGCGGTCGATGCACTGTCCCGTGGTCTGCGTCGGCGTCTTCGGATCGAAACTATGCCCACCCGCTTGTCTGATGCCCCAACAGAAGCGATGATCCGGGGAGGTGCCAGGGCATGCAAGGTCTAGCGCTTCCTGTCATCAAAGATGTCGTGCTTGTCGGTGCTGGGCACGCCCACGTCACTGTATTGCGCAGTTTCGGCATGCGCCCAATTCCGGGCGTACGCTTGACGTTGATCAGCCGCGAGCTTCACACGCCTTATTCCGGGATGCTGCCAGGTTTGGTTGCCGGCCATTACGGCTTCGACGAAGCGCATATAGACACAGGACCACTGACACGTTTTGCCGGGGGGCGCCTCTATCAAGACGAGGCGATCGGGATTGACCTGATCGAGCGCCGGGTCATCTGCAAGGATCGGCCACCCGTGCCCTACGATTTGCTTTCGATAAATATTGGATCGACGCCGAACACCGCTGACGTGCCGGGCGCTGGAGATTTCGCGATAGCCGTAAAGCCTATCGATAAATTCCTGACACGTTTCGAGGCACTGCTGTCCCGGGTCCTCGAAAAGAGCGGCCGCTCGCGTGTTGCACTTGTGGGGGCCGGGGCGGGCGGTGTCGAACTGCTGCTTTCGGTCGCGGCACGTCTCCGCCGAGAGGCCGAACAAGCGGGTTTCAACCCAGAGGGTCTGTCGTTCGCACTTCTGTCCGACACGCCGGATATTCTTCCGGCCTTCCCGAACAATGTCCGAAATCGCTTTCGTGACATTTTGCTGTCGCGCGGGATTGAGATCATTACCGGTGTAACGGTGACGAGCGTCGAGGACGGTCGATTGGTTCTGGACGGACATGCTCCGCTCGAGGCGGACGAGATCTTGTGGACTACGCAGGCAGCGCCCGCCTCCTGGCTGCGGACAACCGGATTGCCGCTGGACGCTCGCGGATTTCTCGAAGTCGACGAGTACTTGCGCGTCCCTGGACATGACGATGTGTTTGCGGCCGGCGACACGATCTCCTTCAGGCCCAGAACGGTTCCGAAATCTGGCGTTTACGCCGTGCGAGCCGGACCGGTGCTGGCAGAGAATATTCGCCGGACGCTCACCGGAAGGACACTGAAGCGGTTTAGGCCTCAGCGCGACGCACTCTATCTGATCTCGGATGGCAGCAAGTTTGCGATCGGAACGCGCAACGGAATGATGGTGAGCGGTGGCTGGGTGTGGCGCTGGAAGGATTGGATCGACCGGCGCTTCATGACCAGATTCAATTCTCTACCGGAGATGACCTCGGTTCCAGCCTCGCTACATTCGCCACTCGCAGATAAGCGCGCTCTCGGCGAAATTTCCACCATTGCAATGAGGTGCGGCGGGTGCGGCGCCAAGGTTGGGGCGACGACGCTGTCACGGGCGCTCGGCATGATCGATCCGGCCCCGCGTGCGGATATTGTTGTCGGTCTTGACGCTCCCGATGACGCAGCTATCGTCGACACCGGCGGCGAGCGATTGTCGGTCCAGACCGTGGACTATTTTAGGTCAATCGTTGACGACCCATATATGTTTGGCAAGATCGCAGCCAACCATTCGCTCGGCGATATTTACGCAATGGGTGCTGAACCGCAATCTGCGCTCGCGATTGCCACGGTGCCCTATGGGCTCGAGTCCAAAGTCGAGGCCGACCTTTCGGCGATGATGTTGGGCGCGAACATGGTGTTGCGTGAGGCTGATTGTGCGCTGGTCGGCGGTCACACCAGCGAGGGTGCAGAACTTTCGCTCGGGTTCGCAGTCAATGGATTGATCTCACGCGATGCGGTGTTGCAAAAACGGGGATTGCAGCCGGGAGATGCCCTTGTCTTGACCAAGCCCATTGGCACGGGGACTTTGCTCGCGGCCAACATGCGTGGAACGGCGAAAGCACGCTGGATCGCGGGAGCGATGCAGCACATGACTCAATCCAATAGGGACGCGGCTCGCATTCTTCTAAACTTCGATGTTCACGCCGCAACCGACGTCACGGGGTTCGGATTGCTCGGACATCTGGTGGAGATGGTGCGCGCCTCGGGCGTGGACGCAACGATCGCGATTGATCGCGTCCCTTTGCTGGATGGCGCCGACGAAACCGTCAAGCTGGGCATTTTTTCGTCCTTGCAACCGCAGAACGTGCGTCTGCGCCGAGCCATACATGCGCTTGATACGGTTGCGTCTCACCCTCGTTACCCACTGCTTTTTGACCCGCAGACAGCCGGGGGACTTTTGGCCGCCGTGCCAATTCAGAGATCGCAGGCGTGCATCGCCGCGTTGCGGTCCGTCGGCTATACCCATGCCTCTATTATTGGGCTTGTATCGGCGCGCGGCGCCGAACTCGCGCCGATCGCCATCGATCTTGACGGAGGGCAGTTGCAACGAATTCTGGACGATTCATTGCAACATCGTGTTGATCAGGAGCTAAAGAATGCAACGCAATCCATTTAGTGATATCTGGCAGTTCCTGACCGGAGCGACCGACAGTCACCTTCCGCTGGGAACTTTGGGCACAGCGCTGGCAATCCTTTATTGGGTTTTGCTTCTGGCTAGCGTTGTCATCGCCGTTCGCAACTGGTCGGAAGATCCCGAGCAGCGTACCGGTAGGCATGTCGGAACCTGGACCGCGCGGGTTTTGATTGGCACGATGTGGTTTGAGGGAATGTTGTGGAAGCTGCCCCTGCCGGCGCCCGACGGTCTACGATTCTGGACTGAACAGATGGGAAAACGCGCGGCCTTTGAATTCCATCGTGAATTCGTGACAGGTTTCCTCTTGCCCAACTTGAAAATTTTTGCGCCGCTGGTTTTCCTTTCCGAGTTCATGTTTGCGGTATCACTCATTCTCGGCTTTGGCGTTCGATTTGCTGGAGTGATCGGGATCTTCTTTGTTTTGCATCTCTGGCTTGGAATTTACCTCCCAGGTGATCCTGCGGAGTGGCCATGGTCCTATATCTTCCTCGCGATGCTGATGTTTCTGTTTGCCTTGTATGCGGCAGGCCGGAGCTTGGGACTGGATGCATTGTTGCGGCGGAACATCCCGGCTGTGCGTGAAGGACGAGGCGTTATTGGGAAGGTGCTCAATCTCGCGGGCTGACAGGGCTCCGCGCCGGCGTTCGGATGCCGCGTTCGCGCCGCAGGGCAATCGCCAGTCGAACGAACGTCGCACCGATCGTCCAAGCTGCGATCAGGCTTGCACTGAGATTGCCTGACACTTTAGAAACACCGCCAATCCGGCGGCGTTGTCCGACGGCGATTTCGATTGCAGGCAACCCGCGCGCGGCGACGCGCATCAACATTTCGAGGTTCCACCCATAGGTCGTATCTGCCATGCCTAAGTTCTCGAACGCGTCGCGGCGAATCGCGCGGAACGGCGACATGTCGGTGAAACGTACGCCGTAAACTAGCCGGATGAGCGCTCCCGCGATGTGACCGGCAACGATCTGCGAGGCGGACAAACTGCCAGGCTCGCGGTTGCCGTGGATGCGGGAGCCATGCACAAACACCGCGCGCTTGTCGCGGATTGGAGCCAGAAGTTCTGGAATATGCTCCGCACGGTCACTGCCATCGCCGTCGAGAAACAGCAGCACGCTGGATTGTGGAGAAGAGGCCGCAATGCCGGCTTGAATCGCACGTCCGTAGCCGCGTTTGGGCTCGACGACAACCCTGGCGCCGGCTGCACGCGCGCTTTCTACTGTGCGATCTTGTGAGCCGCCATCGATGACGATGACGTCGATTATTCCATGTGCCCGAACGCCCGCCACAACGAAACCGATCGCGTCCTCCTCGTCAAGACAAGGAATAATCGCAGACACCAGAGCCGGCACAACAGTTGGTTCGTGTCCTGAGGCTACAATTTCGTCAATACTCTCCATGTGAGCCTCAGAGGCTCCAGCGCAGCCCGCAACTCGCGCACGCTTTGGGCGGCGCATCGGAATGCAGAGCGGCGCGAAACGCCTGATATGCGGGGCCGTTCCAAATTTCGCGGATCGACTGCTGGGTGGCGTCGCCCAGCGTGTAATGTTCGTAGCCACGTTGAGAGAACGGAGCGATGCAGCACGGCAGAGCGCGGCCGTTGGCGGTAAAATACATCAATGTCCAAGGCCGCCGGCACAGAGACCATGGCGACTCTTCTGTGGTGCGATGGAGGCTCTCGCCGGGTTCGCTAGCTGCACCTGAGGCGCTGAAGGTCAGACCAAGCGAACATGCGAGGTCCTCGGCTTCCTTCAGGTAGCGGGCCTCTTCGTTGGTCATGCGCTCGAACAGCGCTTGGTCCGGATGGGCTTTGCCGATAGAGTTCTCACCAAAGAATACCAGGCGTTGCAGGTACACCTCCTTAATGCCGATTTCGGCAGCCACCCTGACGAAAGCGGGTAGTTCCTCAACAGTTTCCTTCAGTCCCGTCAGCCATGCTGAGACCTGGGGTCTTTGATGCCCTTCGCGGTCCTGTAATTCCCTGAATGCGCGGACGTTCTTCAGAATCCTATCGAAATAATTCTTGCCACGAATTTCTTTGAAGCTTTTTGCATTAGACGCATCGAGCGAGACGCGCAGTTCATCAAGTCCTGCCTTGATCAAGGCGCGTCCGCTCTTTTCGTTCAGCACCGTACCATTGGTGTTGAAGAGGACGTACACTCCGCGTTCCTTCAGATAAGCGACCATCCGGGGGAGGTTCTTTACGAGCATGGGTTCGCCGACGCCATGTAGTACCGCGCGTGCCAAGTCTGGTATCTGATCGACAATCGATGTGAAAAGATCCCATTTCATATCAGCCGGCGGTTCGAGCTCCTCATACGTGCGCGGGCACGTTGTGCAAAGCAGGTTGCATCGATTCGTGGTCTCCAAATAGAGACAGACTGGAGGTCGTGTTGCCCTTGGCGCGAGCTCGTCCGACACCGATTCATGATAATGGCGGGGATCAACCTTGCCTACCGACAACGTTCTACTTTGCATGTTGGTACTCATTGGAGACCGTCCTATTTCTGCGGTGCCACGCCTGCCACCAAGTTAGGGCGCATGCTGCGAATACCATGCTATAGAGAATGGTCTTTCTGGTCAGGATGGGAGCAGACGCATCCCAATTGAGCTGCAGGAAGAGCGCTCCCAGAGTAACCGCCCACAGGACAGCGCCGCCGAGCAGAGCGACAAAAGGGGTAAGAATGACAAAGTACCATGGGTAACTTGGAGACAGCAGCAGCAAGAATGCGAGTAGCAGCCTCATGGTATCGGTCAGGATAGTCTCCGGCGTCCGCGCGGTGCGTCTCAAGGCGGCGATCGACAGCGCGGCTAAGATCAATGCCGACATTGCAAGGTAGACGAGCGTGTCTCCCGGCAGCATGCCGAAGACCTGACGCCACATGGCTAGGAGCCAAATTCTGTCGCCCCCCACGAGCGATTCCTCAGACAGATAGCCGGTCGTCAGGAATCCAAATACACCCCATCCGACCGAGAGATAGGGAAGATAGCAGAGCACAATGACCGCTATCATTGCCAAGGGCACCTTCCAGTCCCAGGGTCGCCACAAGGCGGGCATGGCGAGAATAGCGAACGGTTTGGCAAGTGCGCCGAGCGCAATCAATATCGCTCCGTGGATCCGCTTGTCGGACAACGTGAGAAAGATGCTTGCCATCATCAGTGTGACCATCAGACCGTCGATGTGCCCATTGTTGGCGATTTCCCACAAAGGAAGTGGATGCCACACATAGGCAACGATCCGGGTCACCGGCTGGCCAAGCTGGCGGAGCAGAAGCATGACTGTGGCGATCGTACCGGCCTCGCAGATCAGTAAAGCTGCTTTCATGGTCGTCACGCTTTCGCCAAAGCGCGTTACCAGGAAGAAAAACATCTGCGCAACGGGAGGATAGATCGTTACGGCGTAGCCTGCGCGATTAATGTACGGAAGGATGTCTGTGTCCCGAAGATGAGCGAGCGCATCGTCGGCCGGAACGAAGCGATACGGATTGATCCCTGATGCCTGGACCTTCCCGTCCCAAACATAGCGATAGACATCAGTCGACAAAAGCGGATCGGTGAAAAGTAAAAAAATGCGCAACGCTGCGGCGACACATAAAACCAGCCACAATGTATGCGCCACCGGTGTGTAAACCACAATGAATGTCGCGATTATTGCAAGAAGTCCGGCAACGAACGCGAAGGCGATATAGGCTTCGTGGCCGCCGATCTCGAATGCCCGAGGCGTTATCAACGTAATCGAAACGAGAAAAATAGCTGTAAGCCAAAGCCAAAGAAGCGGGCTCGACGCTTTGCTCCAGTTGTGTAGCTTCGTCACTGTGCAGCTACGCTCATACTCTTGAGATATGCACCCGTAGCCGATGCCGCACCTCCGTTGATAAAGCGATCCGAGCGCCCGTCGATTTCCTCCAGTAACCAGCCTAGGGTCACTGCATCATCGACGTCGTACCACTCCGGCAATAAGACGGTGTCAATTTCTATCTCCGCAGCTCTAGCGAGTGTAAGCTTGGCTACCTCGCTTGTGCCCCACGGAATATCCTCGAACAAGCGACGATGAGCGCGCTTCAGTCCGATGAGATAATAGCCACCGTCGCTCGCTGGACCGAGAACCAAGCGGTCGCCGTGTCTTCGCAGTTCTAAGATGGCCTCTAACAATAGACGTGAAGGTAGTGTAGGGCTGTCGCCATTTACTAGCACGACACAATCGTGCCCAGCCTTCAGGAGGCGCTCTGTAGCGCTGTAAAGAACGCGGCCGAACTCAAAGTCAGTTTGCAGAAGCAGATCGAATGTCGGAGGGAGAAGGGCGCTCAAGACTTCCTCAGTCCCCGCCGGGGCATACACACCATAGCCTTTCACGTTGCTGCCTCTCGGCAGGTCTTCTATGGCTGCAGCCACGTCACGTAAGAAACAGGCGGAGAGCGCCGCGGCGTGGTTATTGCCGATAACTGATCCGAGGCGAGTTTTTGTCAGCCCTGGGTGTGGCGCCTTGCACATTATCCCAATGGCCGAGGTTCTCAGCATCCCGATGACTCTTTAGATATGCCCACCGCATCCTCTAATTCAGCAAAGTGAGCCATCCTGTTACATACTAGGCTATCACGCTTACGTGATCGGGACGCTCGACGCGGCCGCTTGTTTTTGGATTTAGTGTCTCGAGGTAAGGGTCACTTTGCAAAACCAACTTAGCACTCGGAATGTCACGAAGACTAATCTCGCAGCGCGTGAATGATGTCGGCAATGACGCCTAATGTTGTTGGCGCACCATCTGCCTCTCCTTTTTCGAAATCGGCACCGCTTTGTCCCATCGTGTTCGTGACATGAGCAAGACAAAGAACGTGCTTACCTCGCGCCTTGGCGAACGCGAAAAGCGCTGCCGCCTCCATTTCCACAGCTATAATGCCTTGGGCTTGGGCTGACTGAATGGCAGAGGCTGTTTCCCGGAATGGCGCGTCCGTGGTCCAACTTGCGCCAATAACGGCGTCTCTTCCCGAAGAAGACAACGCCGCGGCAGCGCGTGCAATCAAGCCGGCATCAGCTTCCGCAAATGTGCTTGGTGGCGTGTAATGACAGCTCGTGCCTTCGTCTCGTAGAGCCCGGTCAATAATAATGAAATAGGGCGGGGTGCCCGCAGCTTGAATTTGTCCTGCAGAGGTGACGCTGATTAGAAGCCGGCACCCACTCGCAAATAATTCCTCTGCAACGAGAACCGCGAAAGGCGCGCCGACAGCGCGGCCCACAATCCCGCATTCGCCACCAGCAATTATGAAAGTATCCAAATCGGTATGGTAGCAGGGCCATGCGCCAAACTTGCTGGCGCGCCCCGTGTGTCTGAGGTGGCGGACGAGATCGCCATCCGGATCCAAAATGCAAATACTGGGTACACGTTTGAGTGGGAGCCCCTTTTGCCTGCGTGCTTCCCGCAACAAAGTTTCGGGAGCGAAAACAGAGGCCGCTTCGTAAGCCTTGTTTTCAAGGAGCGGTGTCCGTCTCGTTTTAGTGGATCGTCCGCTTGTCAATCGTCTTCCTAACATGTTCGCTCGGTTTCGTAGATGTCACGCCCGTAACCTACAATGGTGGAAGCTCGCCTTCGAAGGTAGGCGGCCGCCGCGATGCCAATGAAACACGAATTCGACAGCCACTCGTGTTGAATGTCCATCAGCCGGAGACAGTATAAGGTCCAGTTCCTACGACCACTTCCGTACTTTGGCTCGGCTCGTAGTGTAGCAAATTTTTGGCGGTTTAAATTTGGCGCCGCGGATCGGCTCGCTGAACATTATTCCGTGCGCGAAAACCGGAACGGACGCTTAGCGGTCTTCGCTCTTATCCATGCCTACTTAAACAAGCGTGCCACGGATCGGATAGTTACGCTCTTGGATAATCTTGATGCCGTTCAGAATGCCGGCGAGATCTGGGCGCGCGAACGGAGCGTTCGAGATTTCAACGATCTGCAATTTTCCCTCAGGATTTATAACGTAGAGACCGGGCTCGGCGAATGGCCGGTCGGTTTCCTGCTCGGAGCGCGGCTCGGAGATATACAGGCCAAGCTGCCGCATCTGGTCGGTGGTCATGCCGTAGCCGACAGGGAAGCTCCATTTGAACTCGGCGAGATCGGCATCGACCTTCTCTTTCGGATCGGCCGATACGGCAGCGACGCTCACGCCCGCTGATTTGAAGCTGCCGATCATGCCATCAAGCGTTGCAAAGTATTTCTTGCACAACGGACAATGCTTACCACGATAGACGGCCAGCATGCGCCAGCCCGAGGCACCAGCTATATCCACCGTGCTTCCATCCGCAGCCGGCCAAGTCATGGCGGGGAAGGATGTACCGGCTGCAAGCTTTTGGGTCATCGACATCGTGATTTCTCCAAGTTTGGCTCTGCGAGACATGATTGATGCTTGTTGACTTTGAACTAGCCGTTTCTGGGACGAACAACAACGGCTCTCGTCTCGGCTCTGAATGTGCCGAGCCGCTTCTTGCGGACGCCAATCGCGATCAGCGCCGAACAGACGGTACGTTCCAGTAATTCGCGTTCAGGCCTCGAGCGAGCGAGCACCCGCAGCCCCAGTAGGACGGACAATAAATGGTCCGCCGAAGCGCCAGCGTCTGCGGCCAGTTTTATCTCGTCAGAAGCTTGTGCCGAATGAAGCTGACGCCTCAGAAACCCTCTGATCGCATCGAAGTGAGAGGCAACGACTTTCGCCATCATCTTGTCATGCGGCGCGACCTCGAGCGCAGAGTTTACCAAGAAACAACCTCTGCGCTGGCGATCAGCAATTGAGCGGTCTACGACCTCCGTGAAAAAAGCGATAAGGGCCGCCACGCCTGCATGCTGTAGCTCGATGCGCTCCAGGAACGGATGCGTCCTTGTGCGGCAGTAGTGTTCGAGCACCTCGGCGTAAAGCTCGTGCTTGTCACCAAAGGCGTTGTAGAGGCTAGGACCCGAGATCCCCATCGCATCGGTGAGTTGACGGACAGAGGTCGCTTTGTATCCAAACGCCCAAAAACAAGCCAGCGCAGCATCGAGCACGATGCCATCATCGAATGTGCGTGGTCGACCCAATGATACACCTCTTGAGCGAGTAGGCCACTCTTTTAGCGCGTCGTTTGCGAGCAGTCGATACAAAATTGTGAGAGGTCGCTCCGCCGATTCCTGGGGCAATAGGTATTTCTCGCAGAGACCATAACCTCAAAAAGCAGATCAAGTTGGTGGAGACTATGATACGCGCGTGTTTCGGCCGCCTTGCCAATATTTCGCGCGTGCGCGCGATAGATTCGATCGGCGCATAGCGGCACGGAGCATGATTCGGTCACGTCAATAAATCGACGTATGGCCGATCGCTGCGGTTTCGGGCGGCGGCCGATTGTGCGCTGCTTGTTCATTGCCGTTGCCGACCAAGCCCGTATTGCTATGTTGCGGCATCGCGGGAACCGTTGCACTGTCTTACCGCGCGGAGTACGGCAAGAGCTGAGTTTCGTAAGCCAAGGCGAGATGCCGTGAAGGAGTGATTTGCTCGGCGGTGGGCCAATCATCAAAGTGTTTCTGCGCCGATCGCGCGCTTGTCCTTTAAGTCAAGGCTCTTGCGCAATAGCGTTTAGACACAGCCGTTTCCGACTGTAGGGGCGCAACCTTTAAAGTGAGGAGATATTCCACACCTCGTGGATTTTGGTGCCGGACGCGCGGATGACTACACCGATTGCACAAAACTTGGCCAACTCGCTCTTGATTTCCTCGAGCTGGGCCGGCGTCGCGTTGGAGCGTGCGGTCACGGTCAGCGTCAACTCCGGGAAAGGGACTGCGATCGCCTCTTCGAGCATCACGCCGCGCCGGTCGAGCTGCGCTTTCACTTCGACCGTCATGTCATGAAACTCGACACCTTTGCGGTGTGCGATGCGTTGGGAGATCACATTAGTGCAACCGATAAGCGCGGCCATCAGCGTCTCGGTCGGCGTCATGCCCAGGTTGGTGCCGCCGCGCATGGCCGGCTCGTCGATAATTGCGGTAACGTCGCGCGAGGTGACGCGGGTGCGTGCGTGGGTCTCGACGGTACCCTTAAGGCTCATGTCGACGATGGTCTTCTGGCGGATCTCGGCCACTGCGGTCTCCATTTACGAATGAGCCAGTTGAACATTTAAGTCCAGGCAGAAGTCTGCCTGGACTTAATGAAATTCAGGCAGAGCATGCTCAATCGATCTGATAATCGAAAGGCATCTTCACGCCTGCCGATTTGATCTCAGCGATGTAAGTCTTCAGGATGTGCGTGCCCTGCAGACCCTTGCCGTCGGCCTCCTTGGCCATGCGCTTGGGGAACTCGGCCAGTGCGTTTGCCCATTCAGAGCGTGACGCCTCCGACAGCGCACGCACCTTTGCGCCAGCCTTGATTAGTCCCTCAAGCCCGACCTTCTGGCGTTCGTCGAGATGCTCCCCCGACTTGACCTCGTATTGGAGACCGACCTCACGGATGATCTTCTGAACCTCCGGCGGCAGCTTGGCGAGTGTACTTGAGTTGATGGTCAGGACGTTGACCGCCATGGCGCCGAATCCAATCAGCGTAAAGTGCGGTGCGGGCTCATAGAACTTGAAGCCGAGATAGGCCGATGGGAACATCAGCCAGCCCGAATACACGCCGGTTTTGAGCGACTGGTAGCCCTCTGGCAACGTTGATTGCACGGGCACCGCACCAGCATATTGTAGCCAAGGTAGGTTCGGACCGGCGCCGCCGACCTTCACGCCCTTCAGATCAGACACCTTCTCCCACGGCTGTACCGTGCCCAGGTGATAGTTGTCCCAAACGGACAGGCCGAGCAACTCCTGTTTGTACTGCTTCGGGAACACTTCCTTCAGCGCCGGTACTTGGTCGTAGACGGCGCGTGTCGTCTTGATCGCCGTCGCAGAGTCCTGCGGCCCGAACGGGATGTAGTAGGGAAAATTGTGAATGAAGAGCTTGGCGGGCTCGAAGCAGACGCAATAGGCGCCGATATCTAGCAGGCCAGACTCGACTGCCTCCAGCGTATCGGCAACGCCCGCGATGGTGCCGCCATAGGCTTCCACGAACTCCACCTTGTGTTTGGTCTCGGCCGCTACCCGCTTCTTGACCTCGGGAACGAAGAACTGCTGTGCCATTGTCACATAGCCGGACGGCGCGGCTGGATGGCCCGAGCCGATGCGCAATGTGAACGACTGCTGCGCGGACGCCGAGCCGATGCCAGCGGCCACTAGTCCAAGGGCAATAACTGCGGACTTTGTTGTCGAATAAGGCATGAGATCCTCCCTGAACGCATTTTTATTGCACACGTTATAGTACTGAGCGCGCAGCCGGTCCAGTACGGTGATTTTGTATTGCGGGCAACGAGGTGAGCGCGTAGCCTTGCTTCCAAGCCGGACAACCGGCAGTTTGTAGAAGGTGAAAGAATGCTGGCGCTGCTGGTCGGGATCGCTCGCTCGATTCATGTCATATCGGCGCTTTGGGTTCTCCTTCTGGCAGCCATTATTTTTGTCGACGTGACAGGTCGGGTTGTCTTTAACAACCCTTTCATGGGCGCCAGCGAGATCATCAAAAACTCAGTCGTGTCGATCGCGCTACTGCAGTTACCGCTGGCGATCTTAATGGGTTCAATGCTGCGCACCGATGTTCTGTCGGAGCGATTCGGTCCACTCGGCCAGAGAATCCTGCGCACGCTGGCGTGCTTGCTCGGCGTCGCCATCTTCTCATTGATAGCCTTCGCCGGTTGGCAGCCAGCGACGTCTGCATTTGCCGTAGGCGAGTATGAAGGGGAGGGCGCGATGCGCGTTCCGACTTGGCCGGTGCGCTTTCTTCTCGTCAGCACCTGCCTGCTCGCCGCCGTTTGCTATCTCGTCGTAATGATCCTCGATTGGGCCGGTGTCCCACCGAAACGCATTGCGGCGATGGAGGGGCATGACGAGGGCGACAAAGTCTAGACTCAAAGCGGGATCCAGCGACGGTAATCGCGATCGGAATTGGGGGACGCCGCGTGGGCGCTGACATCGCACTCTACATGCTGGCATTGATGCTGGGCCTCATCTTGCTTGGCGTTCACATCGCGGTCGCACTCAGCGTCGTCAGTTTCGTCGGTGTCTATCTGATCTTGGGCAATCTTAGTGCAGCATTGTCTATTCTCAGCGTCACCACCTACGACGCTGTCCGCAAGCTTGAATTCGCCGTGATCCCGCTGTTCGTGCTAATGGGTGACTTCATCGCCAGATGCGGCGCAGCAGGTGATCTATACCGGCTTTGCAACCGGCTGATGCGACGCGTACCCGGCCGCCTTGCGGTCGCCACCGTTGCGGGTAATGCGGTATTTGCCGCCGTGACCGGCGTAAGCATCGCAGCTGCGGCCGCATTCTCACGTATCTCGTATCCTGAGATGCGCAAACTCGGCTACGATCGGACTTACGCGGTTGGCGTAATCGCCGGCTCGGCTTGTCTGGGTATGCTCATCCCGCCCTCGGTACTCATGATCGTGTGGGCCATCTTGACCGAGCAGTCGGTCGGTGCGCTGTTCCTTGCCGGCGTTGTTCCAGGCATCATCCTCGCAGGTATGTTTGCCGCCTACTGCATTTATAAAGCGGTCCGTGACCCATCGATAGCGCCACCCGGCAACGTCGAGTCCGATGCATCCCTGACAGCGGCGGAACGGCGCAGTGAGACAATTGGGGGCGTAGGTATCTTCCTGCTGATCGTGCTCGTGCTGGGTGGCATGTGGGGGGGCTTTTTCACGCCAACCGAGGCAGCAGGGTTTGGCGTAATTGGCGCTGTGCTGGTTGCGTTTGCCAAGGGTATGAGCGGGAAGGCCGCCATGGAGGCAATCTATCATGCGGCCAAGACCACGGCGCCGCTGATGATCCTGCTGATAGCTGCTTCGATGTATTCACGCCTCTTGGCCCTGTCCGGCAGCGTGAACGTTATCCAGGTGGGGCTGCTCGGGTTTACGTCTAACGACTTCGTGCTGCTGCTGCTCATGGCGGCGATCTGGTTCGCTCTCGGTATGCTGATCGATTCCGTTTCGATCATTCTACTCACAGTGCCGATCTTTGCCCCTCTTGCTGCGAAGATCGGTATCGATCCCATTGCCTTTGCAGTGTTTGGCATACTTGTGATCGAGGCGGGTCTGCTGACGCCGCCATTCGGGCTACTTGTGTATGCGGTCAAGGGGTGCGTGCCGGACAGTGCCCTTACGCTCGGGGAGATCTTCCGAGGCTCAACGCCCTACTGGATCATGCTTCTTGCGCTGGGGGCTCTGGTACTGCTTTTTCCCGGGCTTGCAAGTTGGCTGCCGAGGGTAATGAACTAAGCGTCAAGTTTTTTCACGTGACGAGCTACGCGGAGAACATCCATGAGTGACGATACCAGCGGGCTGCCGCTGAGCTTCAAAACGCAGCATGGGCAGAAGCGCGGTAGCGTCATCTTGGGGGTACCGGCAGCCGACATCTTCGTAGCCGAAGCGCGCCAGCTCGGACATCACTACAAAGAGGCAGTCGTTCAGGAAGGCGCTGGTGGCAGCTCGTGGCGAATGACGAGCGACGAGGGATCCTATCTCGGTGGTACAGACTTAGCACCCTTTCCACTCGGCTTCTTTAATGCCGGGCTGCAATCCGATCTTGCCGGCCGCGTGGCGCGTCTGGCGAAGACGAGAGCAATTGATTGGACAGAGCTTGCGGTCAGGGTAAGTACGCAATACTCGCTGAGCGGCTCGTTTGTTCAGGGTACTGGGCAGGGCTATGCCGAAGCTGTCGGCGCCCATGTCGCATTTCATTCTTCTGCCTCCGATGCCGAGCTAACCGCGCTTGTACGAGATGCGGTCACCCAGTCACCTGCATACGATCTCGTGCAGCGTCCTCTCGAAAATACCTTCGCGCTCTACTGCAATGGGCGCCGACGTAGTCCGACATCGCTGCCAGCTTCGACTGCTGCTGCGCCGACCGATCCGTTCCTCAAGTATGCCAAGGCTCCGACGCCTTTTCCCGACACCTCGGGTCTGGGAGACCTCATCATCAAGACGGGAGAGCGGACAGAGGGAGCGCCAGCTACGCCTGCAGCGAGCACCCCGACTGCCGGCGGGCGCATCACCTGGGTCGTCAATGGCGACGGCAGGATCGACGCTGCAACCGGCCTCTACCGATGCAAGGTCGCATTGAACCGGCCGGGCAGTTCCCATTTCGTCTACATCAGCGACGAGACAGAGAGTGACAGAGCGTCATCCGGCTTGTCCCTGCTCTCCGCAGCCATCGCGTTCTGCTACATGACGCAGCTCTCGCGTTATATCGATGCAATGAAGCTTTCGATCCGAAACGTTCGCCTGGTACAGCTCTCGCCATATTCGATCGATGCTTCCGCTCGCGGCGTTGCGGACCCGTGTGACACGCACCTCTTCTTGCAAGGTGAGGCAGAGGAGGAGATGTTCGAGCGCCTGCAGCTCATCGCCGCCAACACCTGCTATCTGCACCAGACGATGGTTTGCGCCACACCGCTCGATATCGTCGTATCCAACGGCGGGCGCACTCTGGTGTGAGGTCTGTCGTTGGACCAGCAGTTTGCGATGCTATTGGAAGCGACCTCGCAGCACGGACGGCTTTCTGGCGCGGCGCAATGGAGTCAGCTGACTCCGCACCTAAACTTCAATCGCGAAGGTCGCGATCCAGTCCTGCGTGGTGGTTGCGAAGAGCTTGACCTTATATGAGTCGATTAGGCTATTGAATAGTCCGCTGTCCGGGGCTTGTTCGACACGCTGCCGCCAAGTCGCCTGCAAATGGTGCGCGGCGGTGAGAGTCATTAAAGCAGCGGTTGACAAATGATTCGTCAAGCGTGACGAAGAAGTTTCCGAAAATCAGATGGACGAGCTCTTTCGGATGGCGAAGTGCAAAAAAAACGTGCCCAATATCAGCCGAACGATGAGCCAGAACGCTGGAACGAGAAAGTCCAAGATGAGCCATCAGGCTGGCAAGCCCCTCAGCAAGATGCGAAGGGCCTGCCAAAGCCGGATCGCTGACCACGATGATGCACATCCTTTCGCCGAGCACGGCGATCTGAGTGTAGAACATTTCCCAGGTGCCGACAGCATGATCAGCGCGGGGCCATGGCTTCGCGTGTCGATCTACGGCCAGAGTGCGCCGGCGACCATTGATGTCGCGATCGACGCGCTCAGATCCTAGGGTCTGTCCGGCGCCGCTGAAATGCTAGCCGCAATCGCGGACATCGTTGTCACTTCTTCGGCCAGATGCCGGCTTGTTCCAGTTCGAGCATGGATTCATCGGTAAATTCGGCGCGTGGACCATCGCCGCCGATCACGAACATCAGGATCGATTCCTCGTTCGGATCGCCCTTGGTGACATTCTCGAACCGGCGCGCACATCCCGGCGGGAACGACACCACGTCGAACGGCTCGGCATCGACATAATCGACATGGCCTTTCTCATCGATCCACGAGCAGCGCCACGTGCCGGTCATGGGGATGAAGGTTTCGTTGGTATCGTGATTGTGCATCATCGGACCCTTGCCGGGTTTGGCGCGGCAATAGCCGAGATTGAATCCCTCCGAAATCTTAATGGCCGCCATGCGGGCAGCATCCTCGCCGACCGGAGAGGTGACGGCGCCGCCTTCGCCCTTCGGCGGCTGGAACCCGATAACGTTGTAGAGCGTGCGCACCGCACTCGGAAAATCACTGTCTGGTAGCCCCCCATTATAGCCGTTCAGATCCTTGAACCGAGCCACGCGCTTTAGCATCTCTTCGCGGCGCAGGCCTTTGCGGGGCAGAGTTTCCACGATGCGTCTCCCGTGTCGTTTTCATTGGTCTATTGTGAGTGTGCTGGATTTCATTGACGAATGCTCAATAAGTCAAGCCGGTGGCTACCGTAAATCAAATCCGGCTGGCAGACGATTGAGGACCAGGTGATGCTGGAGCCCAATGTTGGATCTGTGCCGCCTTATTGCCGGGTTCTTCACTGATCTGGTGCGATTGCGTGCTGCTCTTTAACAAGCTGAGCTGCTGGTGCTCAATCAATAGTCTGAACCGCGCCGGGTTTGCCGGAGGCTCCAAACCTTGAGAAGGTGGAGCCATCATGAGCAAGACGACGAACAGGTTTTCTCCGGAAGTGCGTGCCCGATCGGTGCGACTGGTTCTCGACCACGAGAAGGATCATTCATCGCGCTGGGCAGCGGTGTCCTCGGTCGCGGCCAAGATCGGCTGCACGGCGCAGTCGCTCAATGAGTGGGTGAAGAAGGCGGAGGTCGACAGCGGCGTGCGCGCCGGCCTTCCCACCGAGGCGGCCGAGAAGCTGAAAGCCCTGGAGCGTGAGAACCGCGAGCTGCGTCAGGCCAATGAGATCCTGCGCAAGGCATCTGCGTATTTTGCTCAGGCGGAGCTCGACCGCCGGTTCAAGCCATGATCGCCTTTATAGACGATCATCGCGGGGCGCATGGGGTCGAGCCGATCTGCAAGGTGTTGCCGATCGCCCCGTCGACCTATCACGATCATGTCGCCAGGCGGCGTGACCCCGCTCGGCGATCTCCCCGCGCGAAGCGAGATGAAGCCATGACGATGGAGGTTCGGCGCGTCTTCGAGGAGAATTTCCGGGTTTATGGCGTGCGCAAGGTCTGGCGGCAGTTGCGGCGGGAGCGCTTCGACATCGCCCGCTGCACCGTCTCCCGGCTGATGCGTCAGATGGGTCTTGAAGGGGCGATCCGCGGTAAGACGATCCGAACAACGGTGCAGGACAAGGCGGCACCGTGCCCGCTCGATCATGTGAACCGGGTCTTCCATGCTCCGGCGCCGAACACGCTGTGGCTCTCGGACTTCACCTATGTCAGCACCTGGACCGGCTTCGTCTATGTGGCCTTCGTCATCGATGCCTACGCCCGCCGGATCGTCGGCTGGCGCGTCTCCCGGACGGCGCATACCAGCTTCGTGCTCGACGCGCTGGAGCAGGTGTCTGTGCCGAAAACTCTATCCAGATCTCTGAGCCGATGGAATCGGTTATGATTGGGTGATGATCACGCTGCTCTCGTTCTTGCTTGCCGTTCTGGTCTCGCCTTTCAGGTCGAACAGCAGCCTGTTCGCCGAAAACGTGTTGCTCCGCCACCAGGTCATTGTCCTACGACGCAAGGTCAAAGGGCGGGTCCCGTTGACCAATGGCGACCGCTGGTTCCTCGTTCAGCTCTATCATTGGTTTCCTTCGATATTGAGCTCCCTGGTCTTGATCAAGCCAGAGACTTTGGTGCGATGGCACCGAGCAGGATTCCGCCTCTATTGGCGCTGGAAGGCGCGTTCGCGAGGAGGGCGACCTCGGATCGACGCGGACCTTCGAACGCTGATCCGGCAGATAAGCATCGAGAACGCGCTCTGGGGCGCGCCACGGATCCATGGCGAACTGCTGAAGCTGGGCTTCGACGTCGCCCAATCAAGCGTCGCCAAGTACATGATCAAGCGGCGTCGGCCAGGAGGGCAGCGCTGGCGGACATTCCTTTGCAATCACACGACTGAGATTGCTGCAATGGATCTATTCGTCGTTCCCACGATCGGCTTTGAATTGCTCTATGCCTTTGTTATTGTCCGTCTGGATCGCAGACACCTTGTTTGGATCAATGTGACCACGAACCCTTCGGCGGGGTGGGTTGCGCGCCAGATCACAGAGGCGTTCCCCTGGAATGAGGCGCCGCGCTACCTGATCCGCGATCGAGATGGCATCTACGGCGCAATCGTAACGCGGCGGCTGCAGGCGATGGGTATCCGGGACAAGCCCATTGCACCAGCGTCGCCTTGGCAGAATGGCTATGCCGAGCGACTGATCGGATCAATCCGGCGCGAATGCCTCGACCATGTGATCGTCCTGGGCGAGGCGCATCTGCGCAGAATCCTGGGAGCCTATGCCGATTACTATAATCGTATCCGAACGCACCGCGCACTGAACAAGGACGCGCCAATCTCACGACCGACCCAGCGGGCCGGGCTCGTAGCTGCACGTCCAATCCTGGGTGGGTTGCATCACCACTATGCTCGAATTTAGATCCCATGGGGAAGTGGATAGCGACCGGCGCTCTGGCAGAGTGAGGTTGCTACCACCCACTCTGGAGGCGACCATGCAAACCGTAGTTGACCGACCCGAAGCGACGACTGCTATCCGTACTGATCTTGGCGCGATTTTCGTCTCATTGGAACTCAGTCGATCGACATGGCTGATCACGTCGCTGTCGCCAGACGGCGGAGAGAAGATGTCGAAGCATGTAGTGCGTGGTGGCGAGGTCGCTGGGCTACTAGAGCGCTTTGCGCAACTTCGGGAGAAGACACGGGCGCGGACGGGGAAGGTCTTCCCGTTCGTCGTCATTCAGGAGGCTGGTCTCGACGGATTCTGGATCGATCGCGCGCTGCAGAATGAAGGGATCGAAAGCCATGTCGTCGATCCGGCCTCGATTGCGACATCGCGTCGGCGTCGGCGGGCGAAGACTGACAGGATCGACGGCGAGGCGTTGGTTCGCGCGCTGCTGGCTTACAAGCGGTGCGAACCTCGGGTGTGCGCGATGGTCAAGGCACCGACTCCTGAGCAAGAGGATCGCCGCCGCCTCTGCCGCGAGCGCAAGGTACTAATCGCCGAGCGGGTCCGGCACGTCAATCGCGTGAAGGGGCTGCTGTTCTCACAGGGGATATCTGGCTACGAGCCGCTGCGTCGCGACCGGCGAGAGCGGCTGGTTACGCTCCAGACCGGCGATGGTCGCCTGCTGCCGGATCACCTGAAGGCGCAGGTTCGCCGTGAACTCGATCGGCTGGAGCTGCTGCTCGAGCAGATCAAGGCGGTGGAGGCCGAACGGGACGTGCTGCTTGCCGCGCAACAAGCGCCGGCGGCGATGTTACTCGACATCAAGGGCATCGGGCCGGAGTTTGCCGCCATCCTCTGGTCGGAAGGGCTCTTCCGACACTTCGACAATCGACGCCAGATTGCTTCTTATGCAGGCTTGGCGCCAACACCCTGGCAGAGCGGATCGGTCGATCGCGAACAGGGCGTGTCTAAAGCAGGCAATCCGAGATTGAGAACAACGCTCATCCAGCTCGCCTGGCTATGGCTGCGCCATCAGCCGCAATCGGCGCTGGCCCTGTGGTTTGAAGAACGGGTCAGGCGCAATGGCGGCCGTCTTAAATGGCGGCCGTCTTAAGAAGACGACAATCGTAGCGCTGGCGCGAAAGCTGCTGGTTGCGCTCTGGAAATACGTGACCGCAGGCGTCGTCATCGAGGGAGCCGTGATGAAAGTCGCCTGATGTGTGAACGCTAACCGAATTTTCTAATCTTCCAGGACCGTTAGTCCTGGCGGATCCAGGTGGACGAACCGCCGAAAACCATGGCCTGAAAAGCCGCAATTTAGAATGGTCTCGTCCTTCTGAGCCGCGCCCGCCGCAAGCGGGATATTGGTGCAGTCGCTTTGCGCGGCGACCGGATGTGAGGTTGATCTGGCGAGGAACAACCAGATTACGGAATCGGGCTTGGACCTGGATACCGAAACAGGCATCGGAGGCTTACTCATGCACTTATGATTTTTTGCTCCTTGACTCGGAAATCCCCATGTGAGGTTTTCGGCACACACAGGGGATTTCGGCGGGCGACATCGGTGTCCGGTACGCTGACCGGCATCGGCGGCAATCTTATCATCATCGACGATCCGCAAAAAGGCGATCGATGCCCAGTCGGAGACGCGGCGGGACAGTCTCAATCAATGGCCTGCCAATACCCTGTTGCGGCGAGGTGCACATTGGATCTCTCCCGGCGGGCACTTCTTTGTCGATCAGTTTCCGGCAGAAACGGCGGAAGTGTTGGTGGATTTCCTTCGCGAGCAGTCTACGAAATGATATCCGCTGTTCGGTGTCGTCATCGGGTCGCGCGCGCAGGTGCGCACCAGTCCTTACTTGGAGTATTGTAATGCGAGTTCGTGTGCTTCATGGAGATGTCGGTCCTTTATCTGACCAACTTGGAGGTGAACCGATGACGCCTCCCAGCGCGTGGCCAAGGCCCGGGTCCCGGCCAAATCGACGGCATACTGCGGACTTCGGGTCAGCTCCCAAGAATTCTCCAATCCGCTCTGCCGATGGAATCATCGGTGCTGGATCAGCGATTGGATCTTTGCCCGTCACCATTAACTTCACAAAATCTTCGGCGAATTTGCTTGCGAGGGTATGAGCATCGGCCTCTTCGGCCACGCGCGCGTTCGTGGTCACAACGTCAGCACCGCGTGCCCAGACGAGCGCTGCTACCTGGCGGCCGTCCTTGCCTTTTGCCTCTCCTTCAACAGATAGACTACCCATCCCAATTGGGATTCGGGGCACAGGCACAGGAATTCCGGTTACCGCGGATACGACCCGCCCTCCAATCCCGGCAACAACAGATGTACCGGCTGCAGCAGTATCAGTCTTCGTAAGGTGGGTGATTATTGCCCGAACTTCGAGGTCAGCTGGCTCGGTCGGCATGACGATTGTAAATCGCTGACTGAGGTCTCGGCAAAGCGCTCGATCAATTGCATTGCTAACCAGCTGCAATTGCTTGGAAGTCAGACCCGCCTCCAAAACTGGCGTGTCCACCGTTGTAGATATGAGCCGAACGGTCTTTGCCGAGAGAAACTACTTGACCATCAATGTGTACTTTGCCTTTCGTCGCCATACCCTCACTCGACTTTAACTCTTTGTACGAAGACAGCCGGCCGCTCTGCGTGACGATTGCAGATGCGCAGCCAGGTAATAGCAACGCCAGAACAAACACGGTCAATATGCGATAGGTGTCAGAAGCCAATTCCGACGCGGTAGGTCTTGAAACCTTCAAGACAGAATCCCTGCGCCCGTGATGATACGCGATTAGAGGGTGGTCAGAGTAGAGGACGATCTGGTCAGATTGATTGCGCGCACGTGACGGAATGTTACGGCGCGTAACCGTGATGGCTGCATAGAATGGCGGGAAGGTCGGACAACACAGCCCAAGCCTTTAGCGTCTCAGTTTGAGATCAAGTTTCGAACCGTTCCATCCCTCATAGCCGCTGTCGACTTGCCGGAATTTCACACACTTTGTGCCTGCCGGTCCGACATTGAGGCAGATCGCTTCGCCTTTGACCTCCCAACTGATCGGCAGGGCGAACGGCATGGGCCCCTGAGCCGATCCCGATCCGTCCTTATTGAGAGTCATCTTCATCGTCTTCCCTTCGGCTGATTGCGCCGTCCATGGCCGACCATCTGCAATCAAGCGAATGGCCTGGGCCGGCGGTAAAAAACCTGGCGTTTGCGCTTGCGCGACAGCCGGACGAACCACGCCGAGAATGCCTGTCGCGAGAGCTGCAACATAAATAACGCACAGATTCATACCTAACCTCCATTTCTACCTGCAGACTACGTTTACTCAGCGGCGCGTATGCTAAATCCCGAGCGATAGATCGTGTTGACAATGCGCCCATCTTCCATCTCGAAGATGCGATCTGCGATATCCAGGATTCGATTGTCGTGTGTGACCATCAGGATCGCACTGCCCTGCTCATTGGCGAGAGCTTGCAACAGGTCTACAATCTGACGACCGGTCGCCTTGTCAAGCGCTGAGGTCGGCTCGTCGGCCAGCACTAGTGCCGGACGTGACACCAGGGCTCGTGCGATCGCAACGCGCTGCTTCTGTCCAACCGACAGGTTCTCTGGGTACGCGTCCAACTTGTCGGCGAGCCCGACAGCGGAAATCATTTCCTCGCATCGTTGTCGCGCATTCGTCAGCGCTTCAAGGCCATGCACCTCCAGACCTAAACGTACGTTCTGGAATGCCGTCAGACTTTTATGCAAATTGTGCGCCTGGTAAATGAACCCGATGCTCCGACGCACTGCGATCTGAGCCATGCGATCAGCAGCATATAGCTCTCGTCCTAACGTTTTCACTGTGCCACTTTGCAGCGATCTGAGCGCGCCTATGAGCGTCAGTACAGTCGTCTTTCCACAACCCGACGGGCCCATCAGAATGACAATTTCGCCTCGCCCAATCGTTAACTCGATGTTGAACAAGACTTGCTTGGCGGTCACTCCTTCGCCATAGACGTGGGACAGGCGATGTACCTTCACTGCGGGCGCAGAGCCTGCATGACGGCCGAGACTTGAGATGTCTGTTTCGTGCCTAACGTTCATCCGAATATCTCAGCTGGGTCAGCAGCAGAGAGTTTGCGCGTGGCAATGGCGCCGGAGACCATGCACATCGCGAGAGTAAGTCCGAATGACATCGCAGCGCGCGAAGGCGGCATCATGATTGGCATGCCCGATAAGTTCCGAAGAATCTCGTACAAGACGAGCGCACCGATAAGCCCAGGAAGGAACCCAGCGATGGCAAGCACCAAGGCTTCTTCAAATATGATCCCAAGAAGATAGGAATCGGCGAATCCCATAGCCTTGAAGGTCGCGTATTCGCCGAGGTGGTCGGCGACATCCGCAGAAAGAATCTGATACACGATCACAGTCCCGACGACGAAAGCAATCAGCATGGCTGACATCAATAGAATTCCGATCGGCCGTCTTGATTGCTGATAGGCTTGGGCATGAGCTTGGAACCCAGCGCTCGTAAATACGCGTGTATCGCTGGCGGGCAACAGACGACGCAGGTCGGCGCCAACACGCTCAGGATCGGCGGCTGGCTCAAGCTGGAGCGCAATAAAGGACACAGCACCCTTTGAGCGCCGCGGTACCAACCGCAAGAAGGTCTGGTCGCTTGCGATCAGGACGCCGTCCGCCGTGAACGAACCGCCGAGGCTGAAGACACCATCGATCGAAACCGTCCGGCCTAGCAGCTCGACACCCTGAGTTTCGCCGTTTGCAACTTTTTCTGCGAGCGTACGAAAATTACCGCGAGCAGATCGATCGAGCAGTACAGTGTCTGCGAGCTTCAGCTTGTCGCGCTGAGCAGCAATCGCGGGATCGGCCATGAGGTCGGCATCAGGATCGACCCCGAAAACCGTCAGGCTCGCATTCTCGCGACTCAGCGGATTGCGGAACGTGACCATTCCGATATTTACCGGGGAGCCGTCACGTACACCCGGGATGCTTAGCGCCTGATCGAGACGGCGTCGGGGAATCGTTCCCGAGTCATTGAGATCATTGGCTTCGGGGCTCAGCAAGAATATATCAGCTTTAAACGCTTGAATTGGACGAGCGGTTGCCGTCAGCGTCGAAGCATTCATGCCCCACATCATCAAAACCAGGATGTTGGCGAACGCAATGCCGGTGACCGCTACCGCGAGCCGCGACTTGCTATGTGTCAGCTGGAGCCATCCAATCGGCGTACGAGTTCGAAGGTGTTGAATAAACCGTATCATCTAGACACACCGCTGGAGGCAGCAGCCTCCGCTTGCAACTGGTCCAACGCGAAGTGCAGGCGGATCTGCAGACGGGTTAGTCCGGCGACGCGGGTCGAAGAGTCCGGGTCCAGCTTCACGCGCACTTCGATCACACGTGCGTCCGTGTCCGTGGCTGGATCGTTATTAATAATACTCTGACGCTTGACCTTAAGGCCGACTCTTTCAACTTGACCTCTGATGGGCTGCTTTAGCGTGTCCGCTCGCAGCTCGACTTTCTGGCCTTGGCGGATTAAACTTATGTCTGAATGATAAACTTCGGCAACAGCAACCATATTGCTTGTGGAGCCGACTTCGATAACGCCATCCTGGACGATTTTCTCGCCAGCGCGGGTCATGACGGTTAGCACGCGACCTTGAATGGGCGAACGGATTGACGCTTGATCTAGCAAGACACTAACCTGCGCGAGATCCGCTTCGGCGGCAGCAAGCTCGCGCTCAGCGACCGCGACGTCGATCTGTACTGGCTCCCCTCCCCGGACGTCCTGGAATGCTGCCTCCAGCCGCTTCAAGGCAGCTTCGGACTCCTCGATTTGAGCTTGTGCCACAGCTAAGTCGCGCTTTCGCTTTTCGAGATTGGCAGACGTCGCAACCTCACGGGCCACCAACGTCTGCTGACGGACAAATTCGGTCTCGCTTTGCTCGAGATCCGCCCGCGCCCGTGCGATCGCCATTCGCTTGGCGACGATCGATGTCAGCACGTCCAGTTTCACTCGGTGCAGATGGCTGCGCTTCAGTTCGACCTGCGCCTGCGCAGTGTTCAGCTGCGCCCGGAGCTTCTTTGCTGTGTCGAGTACAGCGATAATCTGGCCTTCGGCCACGACATCACCTTCCACCACCAGTAATTCGGAGACTCGCGACGCCTCCACCGTGCTCGGGGCTGCCACCTTGATCACATTGCTCGCCGGTTCCAACCAGCCGAGTGCGACCACTGAAGTTCTTACGACAGGGCCTGCAGCGTGCGGCTGTGGACGAACGTCCAGGATCCCCGATATTTTCGCCGCAACGAGCACGGTTGCCACTAGGCACAGAAACACACCGAGCCAGACGCGCAACGATCTCTTCCGCTCTTCGCGATGAGGCGAAATACGCTCTTGCTCCTTTGGCTCAGGGCGCCAGGGGTTCGGCTCGATGTCTGGGCGATAGTCCTTGAGAAGTGGTTTGGTCATTCCTTTGCTTTATCAGAGCAACGGAACAGACCGGTGAACAGGCCATTTTCATCTGTTACAACGTGTAACAATCCAGCCATTGAGATTCATGGGTTTGACGGCCATAAACTGCCTAATGGTAGGAACACCTCATATTCTTGTCGTCGATGACGACCCGAAGATCCGGCGCGGTCTTGGCACATTCCTCACCGAACAGGGCGTGCGGGTTACACTTGCAGGCGATGGTCGCGAGATGGACGCAAAGCTGGCCGCTTCAAAGATTGACGTCGTAGTGCTTGACGTCATGATGCCTGGTGAAGATGGATTATCAATTCTTCGGCGCTTACGGAGCGACTCTAAGGTTCCAGTCATACTCTTGACGGCGGTAGCGGGAGAGACTGATCGAATAGTCGGACTTGAGCTTGGCGCGGAGGATTACGTTTGCAAACCCTTTAGTCCGCGCGAGCTCCTGGCCCGCATTCGCGTCGTCCTAAGGCGCTCCGAAAATGACGATAGCGAGAAGGTCAGTCGCGAGAAGGTCCCGACGCGACTGACTTTTTCAGGGTGGGCGTTCGATATCAGGGCGCGAACGCTAGTATCTCCTGCTGGCGTTTTAGTCGATTTGACATCGGGAGAATTCGATTTATTGCAGGCGTTTGTCGAGCATCCAAATCGTGTGCTGAATCGAGATCAACTCCTCGATCTTGCGCGCGGACGGGCCAGCCTGACCGTCGACAGAGCGATCGACGTGCAGGTCATGCGCCTAAGGCGGAAGATCGAGAGCGACGCTCAGAATCCCAAGATCATCAAAACCGTCCGCAATAGCGGTTATATTTTTACGCCAGAGGTTTCGCATGACAGTAAACGGAACCCCTCATAATCGACCAACGGCGGACTGGCTCCGCCGCCCCTCTCTCAGCCGCCGAATCGCTGTTGCCATAGTTTTGTCGCTGGTCGCGGTCCAAGGGCAAGCTCTGCTTCAAATTCGATATTTCTCCGAACCTGAGTTTCGACTTACAGGAACCCGCTGGCTCGCCGAAGCCACCGCAACCGCCGCAAACGAAGTGTTCGCTCTGCCGCCTGCGCAGCGCAGTCGCTACCTGGCTAGTCGGGTCGATGCAGCCATCCTGAGAATAGGATGGCAGTCTGGGTCGACCCCGTTCGATGACCACGGCGCCAGTTCCCCGATCGCGGCACGGCTCCATGCGACGATCGCACAGTTGTTGGGTGATAAAGTTCGACACATAGCAATCTCCGCGTCGGCAGTGAGTTACCGGCCTCCGATCAAGGAGCTGAAGCTCATCGTCTCACCAGATTCTGTGTTGGCCACACTCGGATCACTCCCCGTGTCGCAGAACGAGCCTGACGTGCTGATTCCTGCCGGCATCAAAATCGCGGTTCAGGGCGCAGACGACTCGTGGTTGACAGTCGAACCGATCGGTACCGGCGACAGCGCTCTCAGCTGGACCCTGCCGTATTTGCCCCTCTTGATCGGTGGCCTCATTATCGCGCTCATCTCCATGATCACAGCCCGCTATCTGATGGAGCCTTTGAACAACCTCGTCGTTGTCGCCAACCGCGTCGGCACGTCGCGCGAGCTCGTACCTGTACCGAAACAACGAATTTTGGAGTTTGCCGCAATAGCAGACGCGTTCGAAGAAATGCAGCGGCGATTGCTCCGGTTTGTAGAAGACCGGACACACATGCTGGCGGCAATATCGCACGACCTCAGATCGTCCCTGACCCGACTTCGACTGACAACCGAAAACGTACAAAGTGAGAATGAGCGTACCGCACTAGTACGCGAGATTGAAGATATGGAGGCAATGGTCGATTCGACAATTGCTTTTGCCTCAGGCGAGGCACGCGCGCTGCCTGATCAGCGCGTCGACCTTGCAGCAATCCTTATCAGCATCGTCGACGAAGCATCTGATGCAGGTCACGCTTGTTATTACTCAGGTCCCGATCATGCGTCGATTCTAGCGAGTCCCGTTGCACTGAAACGAGCGTTCCGAAATCTCATGGATAACGCTGTGAAGTATGGGCACGAGGCCCATGTCGTCTTAACTGTTGATTCCGAACGTGTTTCAGTAACTATCTCTGATAAAGGCATAGGCATTTCACCGGATCGACTGGACGAGGCTTTTGCGCCCTTCCGTAGGCTCGATCCAGCGCGCACAGACTCCGGCGCTGGTCTCGGGCTTACAATCGCCCGAGATGTGGTACAAAGTCATGGTGGCACGATTCACTTGAGCAATATTGTAGGTTCTGGGTTGCGCGTCCGAGTCGATTTGCCTCTGACGGGCTTGAATAAAGGTCTGGAATGATTGACCGCGACATGAGCAGCCGGTGTCGCCATAGTTCTTCCTAGTTGAGGAAACACCATTTTTTTGGCCTCGAGATTGCGCTCCTTGGACCACATAATTTTCGCTTTCCAAGTCCGCCATCGTACTCGCGTGTCGCAATTGCTTAGGCAGCGGCGGTCTCCAATTGCAGCTTACGGCAGCATGCCTGACGCTTTTAGCGCGTCCAAGCAGAACGGGTTCAATTTCGATGACTTCCTAGCAACGCAATACTTCAATTGATCCGGCTGACTAATCCAGCGACCGCAATGACGCAGAATGTCGCTTTCGCATAGCACTGAAATGTCGCGCATACTGAAACGCAGGCCTGACAAGGGCAGAAGTTCTTTTTCGAAGGTGGACTCATCTCGATTGATTCCAGCACTGATTTGGCTGATCTGAGCAATGCAAACAATACCGATTATTGCGCTGAGCCTGATCATGGCACTCCTTAAAGACACGCCTTTCGTCGAAGCTGGCACCTGGCTCGCTGGACTTTAGTCCGACAGCAACATTCAGCCGTTCTAGTCCTCGCTAGGTAGGTCCGCGGACGACAAGTGTCCGTGACTGGTCCACAAGTCGAATGCTCTACTTTTATCGCTATGACATAACTGGAACCACAGAAACGAGACGGATCCGCTGGTAAGATCGGAGAAAGTGCTAGGCCGTTGTCCACTCTTCGGCAAACGCGGCTTTTCCAAGTGAGACAACGGCCTAGCGGCCAAAGCGGCTCCGAGGGGCAAGGACAGCCGCATTGGTACGACAACTCCAGAGGATGCAAAGCATCAACCGAAATCAAAATAGCCCAGCCGATTTGTCAGAAGCCGCCGTCTCGCCGCCGGGACCATGCATAGAGCCAAGGTCACTCCGGAGAAAAGAGACCGGGACAACTCTCGGTCGTCGATATGATCAAACTGGCGATAAATGAGTGTTCGTCGTCAGATAATTTGAGACTGATTAGGCACTTCGAGAAGGGAGGCTCTGGCTCATCAGGGGTTAGAGTTTAAGCGGCCTGCATGCGGTGCTGCAAGCGGCGGTTTGCGATAGTGGCGTGTTTGATGCGTCGGCGTTCTGCGAGGATAGTATCCGCTCTGCCGAAGTAGACGTCAGCCGGCGTGACGTTTTCGATGCTCTCATGATAGCGGCTGTGATTGTAATGTTCGACGAAGGCGCCGATCTGCCGTTCGAGATCGCCGGGTAGATAATAGTTATCGAGCAGAATGCGGGCCTTCAGGGTCTGGTGCCAGCGTTCGATCTTTCCCTGGGTTTGCGGGTGATAGGGTGCTCCACGGACGTGCTGCATACCCTTTTCGTCGAGCCAGTTAGCCAGATCGCCTGCAACATAAGAAGCGCCATTGTCACTCAGAAGCCTCGGCCGCTGCGCAACATTGATATGATCAAGGCCTGATGCCGCGAGCGCCTCTTCGAGCGTGGCCGTGACGTCGGAGGCGCACATTGTGGGACCAAGCCTCCAGGCCACGATGTAGCGCGAGAAGTCGTCGAGCACCGTCGACAGATAGTACCAGCCCCAGCCGGTGATCTTGAGATAGGTGAAGTCGGTCTGCCATAACTGGTTGATGGCGGTGGTCTTGTCCTTGAACTCGTTCGCCGCCTTGATCACCAGATAGGCCGGGCTGGTAATGAGGTCGTGCGCCTTCAGCAGCCGATAGACCGAAGCCTCCGATACAAAGTACTTCCGTTCGTCGGTGAACCGCACGGCCAACTCGCGGGGCGACAGCTCTGGAAGCTCCAGCGCCAGGTCGATGATCTGGCCGCGGACGTCATCGGGGATGCGATTCCAGACGCGATCCGGCTGGGACCGGCGGTCAGCCAGCGCCTCAGGCCCACCCGTTCGATATCGGTCGTACCAGCGATAGAATGTGGCGCGGGGGATGCCGAGCTTGTCCAGCGTACGCTTGGCCGGCAGATGCGACCGTTCGACCAGCTCAATGATCTCGGCCTTTTCGGACGCGGGATATCTCATGCCTCGTCCTCCCCATCCCCGTTCATGCTTTTTTTAAGCAGACGATTTTCCAGCGTCAGATCAGCAACGACCTCCTTCAGGGCGGACGTCTCACGACGAAGATCCTTCACCTCGCCGGACGTCGCGGCACCGGCCGTGTCGCCCGCAAGCCGGCGCTTGCCGGCCTCCAGGAACTCCTTCGACCAGCCGTAGTACATCGAGGCCGCGATACCCTCGCGGCGGCATAGCTCGGAGATGCTCTCCTCACCGCGCAATCCTTCCAGCACAATGCGGATTTTCTCTTCCGCAGAATACTGCCGTCGGGTCTGACGCCGAATGTCCTTCAGCACTTGCTCTGCCGGCGCTTTGCTCGGCCCGGATTTCTGTCTCATCTTCGCTCCTTGCGGCTACGATGAACCAGAAATCCTCCCTCCGGAAAGTCCCTTAGTTTGTCTCAGGGGTGCTGACGGCAAACAAT
>JAESGN010000378.1_pt1 | contig 48776 bp, 33 predicted proteins | sample 9269731 | NCBI WGS metagenome assembly JAESGN01 (sample SAMN15720683, study PRJNA650826) | algae metagenome | isolation source: Mojavia pulchra JT2-VF2 and co-occurring heterotrophs from desert soil | place: USA: Cadiz Valley, Joshua Tree National Park, CA | collected 1998-06-08
TCGGACAGCGGCACGGCGCTCTCGGGCGGCCAGCAGCAGCGGCTGTGCATCGCCCGCGCCATCGCGGTCGACCCCGAAGTGATCCTGATGGACGAGCCCTGCTCGGCGCTCGATCCGATCGCCACTGCCAAGATCGAGGAGCTGATCCACGAGCTGCGCGGGCGCTATGCGATCGTGATCGTCACGCACAACATGCAGCAGGCGGCGCGCGTCAGCCAGAAGACCGCCTTCTTCCATCTCGGCCAGCTGGTCGAGTATGGCGACACCGACAACATCTTCACCGCGCCGAAGCAGGAGCGGACGAAGGATTACATTACCGGCCGTTACGGCTAGGAGTAGGCCCATGGCGAGCAGCCACGAACATACGGTCAAGGCGTTCGATCAGGACATCGGACAGCTGCGCGCGCTCATCTCGCAGATGGGCGGCCTGGCCGAGCAGGCGATCGAGGACGCGATGCTGGCGCTCCAGCGGGGCGACACCGCGCTCGCCAATGAAGTGCGCCAGAAGGACAAGCAGATCGATGCGATCGAGGCCGAGCTGGAAAAGCTCGTCGTCCGCGTCATCGCGCTGCGGGCGCCGATGGCGGACGATCTGCGCGAGATCATCGCCGCGCTGAAGATCGCCGCCGTGATCGAGCGGATCGGCGACTATGCCAAGAACATCGCCAAGCGCGTGCCGATGATCCATGGCGAGACTGGCGAGGAGCGGATCGACGTCGTCTCGATCCTGCCCGCAATGGGGCAGCTGGCGGCGGACATGGTGCACGACGTGCTCGACGCCTATTCGGCGCGCGATGCCCAGGCGGCGGTTCGAATCTGCGCGCGCGACAATGCGCTCGACGATTTCTACGATTCGATCTTCCGCACGCTGGTGACCTATATGGTCGAGAATTCGAGGACGATCAGCCAGGTGGCGCACCTGCTGTTCGTGGCGAAGAATCTGGAGAGGATCGGCGATCACGCCACCAACGTGGCCGAAATGGTCTATTTCGCAGCGACAGGCGATTACATGGCCGAGCGCGAGACCGGCGAGGCCCAAGCGAACTGAGCGGGGAAACGGGGAATATATGGCCCGAGTGAAGATGCTTCTCGTCGAGGACGACGCCGCGATCGCGGAACTGGTCGCCTATCACTTCAAGCGCGAAGACTATGAGGTGAAGCACACGCCCGACGGGGAAGAGGCGCTGCTGCTCGCCAAGGAGGCGACGCCGGACATCGTGCTGCTCGACTGGATGGTCGAGGGGCTGAGCGGGATCGAAGTGTGCCGGCGCCTGCGCCGCATGCCGGAGACGGCGAACGTGCCGATCATCATGCTCACCGCGCGCGGCGAGGAGGAGGATCGCGTGCGCGGGCTGGAGACCGGGGCGGACGATTACGTCACCAAGCCCTTCTCTCCGCGCGAACTCGTCGCCCGGGTGGGCGCGGTGCTGCGGCGCGTGCGCCCGGCCCTGGCCGGCGAGGCGCTGACCTATTCGGACATCGAGATGGACACGGTGGGCCACAAGGTCCGCCGCTCGGGCGAAGTGGTGCAGCTGGGGCCGACCGAGTTTCGCCTGCTGAAGCATTTCCTCGAGCATCCGGGCTGGGTCTTCTCGCGCGAGCGGCTGCTCGATGCGGTATGGGGGCATGACAGCGACATCGAGAGCCGCACGGTGGACGTCCATATCCGCCGGCTGCGCAAGGCGATCAACAAGGGCAACCGGCCGGACATCATCCGCACCGTGCGCTCCGCCGGATATGCGCTCGACGCGGGGAATTGAGCCAGAGCCCGATCAGCAAACGCCGTCATCCCCGCGCAGGCGGGGACCCATCTCCCGGACCATCCCCAATCACCGCGGGTGTATTCCCGGCCAACGCACGAGATGGGTCCTCGCTTTCGCAGGAATGACGGGGTGCGGGAAGGCCGCCAGCCAACCCGTCGTCACCCTGGCCTTGTGCAGGGGTCCATCGCGTCGCAATTTCTGCCCGTGCGTCTCCTGCCCGATGCTCGCCTCCCAATGGATCCCGGGGGCAAGGCCGGGGTGACAGTTGGTGGTTGGAATCCACCTGCCACCCCACCCTTCAGCTCCCCGGGCCGGCGCGCAGGCGGGATGGCAATGCCTTCCGGAAGGGCGCTTCGTCACTCCCTCACGGCCCCCCCTCCGCACATGACCACAATTTAACGAAACCAACCGCGTTTCCTCGCGTTGCAGGCACGGGCGTAACGATCTCGCCCGGTTTCAGGAGACGCATCCCATGAAACTTCTTGCCCTGGCCGCCGCGCTGACCTTCGTTGCTGGCGCCGCGCACGCGCAGACTTCGGCCCAGAAGGCCGATTCCCCCACCAACAACGATGCCAGCAAGCTGGGCGGCTATGCCCCGGCCGGGCCGCTGTTCAGCACCGGCTCCACGCCGCCGCCGGGAGCCCAGGTGGTCTTCGTGCCCAGCACGCAGACGCCGACCCAGGCCTTCCCGCCGCCGGCACCCAAGGCGGTGTATCCGATGTGCAAGCGCGGCCAGTTCGACGGGTGCCGTCAGCGCCAATAGCGCCGACCGCCCCTTTTTACGGGACCGAATGTGCCGGGCGCGCAACGTTGCGCCCGGCACATGCGTTTTTGCCAGGAAGGCGGGGGCGACAGAGAGGAAGTTTCGATGAAGTTCATGCTCCTGGCATCGGCCCTGGCGATGAGCGGCACCGCCATCGCGCAGGACATGCCCCAGACCGCTCCGCAAACCACGCCTGCGCCGCCTGCACCGCCGAGCGACGCGCCACCGCCACCACCGCCCGCCGATCCCGCCATGCCGGCCGATCCCGCAACACCGCCGCCGCCGTCCACCAGTCCGCCGCCCGCCGCCCCGGATGCGCCCGCGGCTCCGGACGCGGCGATGGCCCCCACCCCGCCCGCGCCGCCGCCCCTTCCGGCAGCGGCTCCGGCGCCACCGCCGCCCGAGGCGGCCGCACCGATGCCTTCGGATCCGAAGAGCTATCCGCGCTGCTCCAAGACCATCAAGGATCATTGCCGCCAGTCGCGGTGAGAGGGGGGCGGCCGCAGCGACCGCCCCTTCCCGTCACCCCGGCGCAAGCCGGGATGATGGCTGCTGTTGCGGGATGACAGTTATTGTTGCCGCCTGACGGTTGTGGCTAAGGTCCCTCCAGCATCGGGAGAGACCAATGACCATCGACTTCAAAGACCGCGTCGCCATCGTCACCGGCGCGGGGGGCGGCCTGGGCCGCGCCTATGCGCTCGAACTGGCGAAGCGCGGGGCGAAGCTGGTGATCAACGACCTGGGCGGCACCCGCGACGGCACCGGCCATTCGGATGCGGCGCTCAAGGTGGTCGAGGAAATCGAGGCGCTGGGCGGCGAGGCGATGTCGAACGGCGGCAGCGTGACCGATTACGATCATATGGTCGCGATGGTCGAGACGGCCAAGGCCAGATGGGGCCGGATCGACATCCTGATCAACAATGCCGGCGTGCTGCGCGACAAGAGCTTCGTCAACATGGAGCCCGCCGATTTCCGCTTCGTTGTCGACGTCCATCTGATCGGCTCGGCCAATTGCACCAAGGCGGTGTGGCAGACGATGCGCGACCAGAATTACGGCCGCATCCTGATGACCGCCTCCTCCACCGGCCTGTTCGGCAATTTCGGCCAGGCGAATTACGGCGCGGCCAAGCTCGGCCTGGCCGGGCTGACCAAGACGCTCTATCTCGAGGGCGCCAAATACGGGATCAAGGTCAACACGATCGCGCCGGTGGCGGGCACGCGGATGACCGAGGACCTGTTCCCCGAGGAAGCCTTCAAGGCCTTCGCTCCCGAGAATGTCGCCCCCGCCGCGCTCTTCCTCGTCTCCGAGGACGCGCCGACCAACCAGATCGTCGGCGCGGGCGGCGGCGTGGTCCAGGCCGCCTATGTGACGTTGACCCAGGGTGCGAAGCTCGAGGCGCTGACGCCCGAGGCAGTGCAGGCGCAATGGGCGCAGATCACCGACCGGACCGGCGAGATCGTGCCGGGCTCGGGGGCGGAGCAGACCATGCTGATCCTGGGGAAGCTGCAGAAATGAACATGCGGGCCGCGCTCGCCGGGGCGCTCCTGGCGATCGCGCCGAATGCCGCACCCGCACGGGACATGCGCGCGGGCGAGGCAATGCCGGCTTCGATCCTGTTCCTCGACCTGCACGGTGCCGCGCCCTTCCAATTCTGGATCGACGACAGGCTGGTCTTCGATGGAAAATTTCCCGCGGACAGCCCATCCACCGGCCTTACCGCCAGGCTCCACCGGGACATTGCCATGGGATCGCACCGTTTCCGGCTGCGCGCGGGCACGCTCGACGTGACGCGGAAGCTCGACATCGACGGCACACATTACATTGTGGTGGTCAGCAAAGTGCCTGGCCGCGAGATCGAAGTGACCGACCAGGTGATGCTCGACTGATAACCGCCTCACCGTATTGCATCACTAATACACATATGGTAGAACCTCCCCACAGGAGGAAACTGCCATGTACAGCGAAAGCGATCTGGCCAGTGCCGTGGAAGCGGGGGCGCTTTCCCCCGCCGCCGCCAATGCGCTGCGCAACTATGTCGCCGAGCGCCGATCGGCGCCCTCGGTGGACGAAGAGCATTTCAAGCTGCTCACCGGCTTCAACGACATCTTCGTGGCGATCGCCGCCGCGCTGATCCTGGTCGCCGCGGCGCGCATCGGCGCCTATTTCGGGGTGATGCTGATCGGCGCGGGACCGGAGGAGCGCGTCGTCGGCGGCAATATGATCGGCGGGGGCTTCGCCGTCGCCGCGACGAGCTGGATGCTCGCCGAATATTTCACCGCGCGCCGCCGCATGGCGCTCCCCTCGATCCTGCTGCTGCTCGGCTTCACCGGCGGCGTCGCGGCGGGCCTCTCGGGCATCTTCGCCGCCAATATCCCCTGGATCGAGGAGCAGATGCACCTCGCCAGCGACCTGCAGAAGCAGCAGCTGGCCGGCAGCGTCGCCGCGGTGGTGGGCCTGCTCACCGCTGCCGCCACCTGGATCCACTGGAAGCGCTTCATGGTGCCGATCACCGTGGCAGCCGGCGCGCTGGCGCTGGTCGGGGTCGGCGTCTCGCTGGTGCTCGCCTTCGCGCCCCAGGCCAAGGACTGGGTGAACGAGATGCTGCTCGTCGCGGGCGTGGCGATGTTCTTCTTCGCGATGCGCTGGGACATGAGCGACCTGGAGCGCCGCACCCGCCGCTCGGACGTGGCCTTCTGGCTGCACCTTGCCGCCGCGCCGCTGATCGCGCACCCGGTGTTCCACATGCTCGGCGTGTTCGATGGCGAGGTGACCGGGCCGACCGCGGCGATCGTGATCGCGCTCTATCTGGTCTTCGCCTTCGTGGCGCTGGCGGTCGATCGCCGTGCGCTGCTCGTCTCCAGCCTGATCTATGTCCTCTGGGCAATGTATGCGCTGTTCCAGGCGACCGGCGCGGTCGAGCTGGCGGCGGCGCTCACCGCGCTGGTGATCGGATCGGCGCTGCTGCTGCTCTCGGCCTTCTGGCAGCCGGTGCGCCGCCGGGTCGTCGGTCTGCTCGGCGGGCTCGAGGAGCGGCTGCCGCCCACCCAGATCGTGACGGCCTGATCCTGACATAGGCCTTCGCGCGGAGAGCAAGGTCCCCAGCCCGGCTTTCCAAACCCTGCCCCTCCCGCGCTCCGGCGCGGGAGGGTTTTTCCGTCTAGGGCTGCTCGATCGCCGCCCCGGGCCGGGCGCTGATCGCAGTGCCGATCGAAGAGACGACGATCAGGAAGACCGCGAGCCACTGGGTGCCGGTGAGCACTTCGCCCAGCAGCAGCAGCCCCATCAGCGCGCCCACCGCCGGCTCGGCGCTGAGCAGGGTACCGAAGCTGTTGGCCGGCAGCCGCGGCAGCGCGATCATCTCGAGCGCATAGGGGATGGCGCTGGAGACGATGCCGACGAGCAGGCCGAGCACCAGCGCCTCGGGCCGCAGCAGCGCCGCACCGGCATGCGCCACGCCGATGGGGAGAGCGAGGAGCGCCGCGATCAACATGCCCCCGGCCGCGGCGGCGGGGCCGTGTGCCTGGCCGGCATGGCGGCCGGTGAGGATATAGCCCGCCCAGCAGGCGCCGGCGATCAGCGCGAGCACGACGCCGCGCCAGTCGAGATGCGCCGCGCCCTTCCAGATCGGCAGGAGCAGCAGCAGGCCGAATACCGCGATCCCGATCCACAGAAAATCGATCCGGCGGCGCGAAGTAAGCACCGCGACCGCCAACGGGCCGGTGAACTCGATCGCGATGGCGATGCCGAGCGGAATATAGGCCAGGGCCTTGTAGAAGCTGAGGTTCATCACCCCGAGCACCAGGCCGTAGCCCAGCAGCGAGCGCCAGCCGGCATCGAGCCGCAATCGCCACGGCCGGAAGATCGCCGAGAGGATCACGGCAGCGACGACTAGGCGCAACGCGGTGGCCCCTTCCGCGCCGACCAGCGGGAAGAGTTGCTTGGCGAAGGTCGCGCCGATGGTCACCGAGAACATCGACAGGAACAGTGTGCCGACGCCGAGCGCATCGAGGCGCGAGGAAATAGGCCGCAGGGCGGCGACACTGCTCATCGGACGATACTCGAACTGGATGTGGAAGGAACGCCCCGAGAGATAGGGATTTCCGTCGATAAGAGCGGTTTATTTTTGCGGTTATGCGATAAACTTTATCGCTCTATGCTGCCGCGATGACGAAGATTGAATCGCTCGATTCGTTCGACCTCAAGCTGCTCGAACTGCTTCAGGTCGATGTCCAGCAGCCGGTGGCGATACTGGCGGAGAAGGTCGGCCTCTCCGCCCCCGCCTGCTATCGCCGCATCCGCCGGCTGCGCGAGAGCGGCGTGATCGAGCGCGAGATCGCCGTGGTGCGGCCCAGGACGCTGGGCTGGCCGCTGTCGATGATCGTGCTGGTGACGCTGGAGCGTGAGAACGCCAACACGGTGGCCGAGATGTTCGAGATCTTCCGCGCCGAGCCCGAAGTGATGGAGGCCTGGAACGTCACCGGCGACCATGACTTCGCAGTGCGGGTCATCGCGCGCGACATGGAAAGCTATGACGACCTGGTCCGCCGGCTGTTCTCGGCCGACGAGCGCGTGCGGACCTTCGAGACTCTGGTGGTGATCCGCGAGACCGGAGGAATGAGTCCGGTCCCGGCGGCCTGGGAGCGCTGATCCGGGCGATCGCCGAAAGCGCGCGGCGTCAGGCGCCGCTGACCCCGGCCTTCGCCATCACTTCGGCCCCGGTCATCCGTTCGCGCTCGCCGGCGAAGTCGTAATAGTCCGGCTTCTCGTCGATGAAGATCTCCTCGGCCAGGTCATGGCCTTGCAGGTCGCCGAACAGGCCAGCCTGGAAGGAATAGCCCGATTGGGGCCTGTAGAAATAGAACAGATGCGTGCCGCAGGTCCGGCAGAAGCCGCGCTCCGCCCAATCGGAGGACGAATAGCGCACGATGTGCTCGGCGCCCTCGATCTCGGGATCGGGCACCAGCCTGAGCGACAAGGCGGGGCCGCCGCCCCAGCGCCGGCACATCCCGCAATGGCAGGCACCGATATGCGGTTCGGACGGCGCGACCCGCACCTGCACCGCGCCGCACAGGCATTGGCCTTCGAGCTTCACGCTATCCGTCACGACAATCCCCTTTCGATTGGCCTGAGGACATAGCGCGGCGCGAAAGGCCCGGCCATCCCGCAAGTGGGCGTCTGCGACATCCTTATCCGTCACCCCGGCCCAGTACCGGGTGAGAGCCCAAACAAGCCCTCGAAGCTACCTCCGCCATCCCCGCGCGGGCGGGGATCCAGGGTAGCATGGGATAGTCGAAGCAATCATGTCCGCGGTCACCGGAGGCGGCAAGGCGAGCTTCGCGACCCATGCTCCTGGCCCTGCCCTGGATCCCCGCCTGCGCGGGGATGACGGAGGAAAAGTGGGGATAACGGTGGAGAACGCGGGAGACGGTGGAGAATATTGGGCCCCCGGCCTCCAGCTCTTCACTCCTCGACCAGCTTCATCAGCCGCCGCTCGACCGGGGCGAGCACCGGGCCCAGTTCGTGCCCGCGCTTGAGGATCATGCCGCTCTCGTTGACCAGCGCCCACATGCCCTGGCGGCTGCGCAGCGCCGGGCGCTTCTCGATCCGGTATTCCGGGCGCTCGGCGGCGCGGCGGAAGGCGGCGAAGATCGCGGCATCGGCATCGAAGTTCATCGCATAGTCGCGCCAATGCCCGGCGGCGACCATGCGGCCGTAGAGATCGAGGATGCGCGTGAGTTCCGGGCGCTCGAAGCCGACCTGGCCGGGACGTCCGATGGGGAGCGGGGTTACGGTACCCATCTAGGCGCTGTCGCGCTGCTCCCCTTGCTCGCGGCGCTCGGCCAGCACGGCATCGAGCCGCTTGCGCATCGCTTCCAGCTCGCAGCGCATGATCTCGAGCTTCTGGGTCTGCGGATCGAACAGCTCGCTGCAGGGCGTGCCATAGGGCACGAAGTCCTTCTGCCACTTCTGCGCCTCGACCAGCGTGGGCTTGGCCGGAATGCCGACCATCACCGCGCCCTCGGGCACGTCCCGCGTGACCACGGCATTCGCGCCGATCCGGGCACGCTCGCCCACGATGATCGGCCCCAGCACCTGGGCGCCGGAGCCCAGGATCGCGCCGTCCCGGATGGTCGGGTGGCGCTTGCCGCCCACGCCATTGTCCGGGCTGGTGCCGCCCAGGGTGACGCACTGGTAGATGGTGACGTCGTCGCCGATCTCCGCCGTCTCGCCGATCACGACGAAGCCATGGTCGATGAAGAAGTTGCGGCCGATCTTCGCGCCGGGATGGATGTCGATCGCAGTGACGAAGCGCGACCAGTGGTTGACGACGCGGGCGAGGAAGAACAGGCGGTTGCGGAACAGCGCGTGCGCGATCCGGTGATAGGCGAGTGCCCACACGCCCGGATAGAGCAGGATCTCGGCATGGCTGCGCGGCGCGGGATCGCGGGCGCGGATGGAATCTAAATACGCCTTAAGACGCTGGAACATGGCCGGTTCCCCTTTGCCGCGTCCATTTAGTGCATGATCCCTCCGATTTCCAGAACGGCCCATCCCAGGCTTTGCCGCGCTAAACACTATGTATCTTGTTGGAACGCGTCGCGGCCGCCATCCATTCCGTCCCGGCCCAAACTTCAAGGTGCGAATGATCTTTGGAATCGACCTTTCCGCCCTGCTGCCATTCATTGCCGTGGGCTTCGCCGCCCAGATGGTGGACGGCGCGCTGGGGATGGCGTTCGGGGTGATCAACTCCACGCTGCTGGTGAGCGTGATGGGCGTTCCGCCCGCCCAGGCATCGGCGATGGTGCACACTGTCGAGACCTTCACCACCGCCGCTTCGGGCGCCAGCCATATCTGGCACAAGAACGTGAACTGGAAGCTGTTCGGCCGGCTGCTGATCCCCGGCGTGATCGGCGGCGTGCTGGGCGCCTATGTGCTGAGCAACATCGACGCGTCGATCGCCCGCCCCTTCGTCATGACCTATCTCGCCTCGATCGGCGTCTACCTGCTCTACCGCGCCTGGCGCGGCAAGGTGGAGCCGCGCGAGCCCAAGATCATCGAGCCGCTGGGCCTGGCCGGCGGCTTTCTCGACGCGGCCGGCGGCGGCGGCTGGGGGCCGGTGGTGACGAGCAACCTGCTCGTCCAGGGCGCCAGCCCGCGCACCACGATCGGCACGGTGAACACGGTGGAGTTCTTCCTCACCGCCACCGTCTCGGCTGCGTTCATCGCGACGCTGGGCTGGGCCGCGTTCTCGCTGCATACCGTGGGCATCCTGATCGGCGGACTGATCGCCGCCCCGTTCGGCGGGCTCTTGGCGAAACGGGTTCCGACCCGCGCGCTGATGACGCTGGTGGGCACGCTGCTGACCATCACCAGCGCCTATTCGGTGTACGTCGCGCTGACGCGTTGAGGGCCGTGCTTGCGGGCCCCATTCATGCACCTTATCCTGTGGGCATGAATTCACGCACGCAGATCTCGCCGAGTGGGGATGTCGCCATCCCGAAGGACGTGCGTGAACGACTGGCCTGGCAGGCAGGCACACCGCTGGAACTGATCGAAACGGCCGACGGAATAACGCTGCGGCGGCGTCCGGTTGGCCGCGCCTTTCCCCCCAAGACCCTACCAGATCTGCATGCACTTCCGCCCGTGGCTCCCGCGCAACCGATCGAAGCGATCAGCCGGCTCTCGGACGACGATCTGCGCCGACTGATCCGGTGAGGGCGCTTGATACCAACTTGCTCGTCCGATTGATCGCGCGCGACGATCCGGAGCAGGTGGGTATCGCCGAAAAGATACTGCCTTACGGGCGAGGTACTGATCCTGCCGACCGTACTACTCGAAACCGAATGGGTACTCCGAGCCCGCTACGGCATGCCACGCGATGGCATCGCGACAGGGTTCGCCGCCCTGTGCGGGCAAAATGGCGTCACCGTCGCTTCGGAGAGCGCGGTAGCGGCCGCCGTTTCGGCATATCGATCCAAGGGTGACTTCGCTGACCTGCTTCATTTCGCTCTTGCCACCGAATTGGGTGCCGATAGCTTCGTGACGTTCGATCGCGGCTTGATCCGGCCGATGGAAGATGGAGCGGCGCTCGAGACTCTTTGAGCAGCCCGCCTGAGCATCATTCCACGATCCAGTCGATCAATCCATAAAGCTTGATCGATTTATCCGATCATCGCGAATGGGCTTTCCAATTTCACATTGCGACGCAACAACCCTATCTGCCGCATTGCAACAACAACCCCGTTCTGGAGGAATACCAAGCAATGGCTCTCATCGGCAGCACCATCAAGCCGTTCACCGCCCAGGCCTATAAGGAAGGCAAGTTCGTGACCGTCACGGACGCGGACGCGAAGGGCAAGTGGGCGGTGTTCTTCTTCTACCCGGCCGATTTCACCTTCGTGTGCCCGACCGAGCTCGAGGACCTGGCGGACATCTATCCGCAGCTCCAGAAGATGGGCGTCGAGGTGTATTCGGTGTCGACCGACACCCATTTCAGCCACAAGGCCTGGCACGACACCTCGCCCGCGATCGGCAAGATCAACTATTACATGCTGGGCGACCAGAACCACGTCCTGTCGACCAATTTCGACGTGCTCCGTGAGGGCCAGGGCCTGGCCGATCGCGGCACCTTCGTCGTCGATCCGGAAGGCGTGATCCAGCTGGTCGAGATCACCAGCGAGGGCGTCGGCCGCAACGCGACCGAGCTGCTCCGCAAGATCAAGGCCGCGCAGTACATCGCCGCCCATCCGGGCGAAGTCTGCCCCGCCAAGTGGGAAGAGGGCGCCGAGACGCTGGCGCCGTCGCTCGACCTGGTCGGCAAGATCTGATCCCCCAGGCGCTCGCCAGCCCCCTTGCGGGCGCCACCATGCGGCCCGGGACGAACACCATCCCTCGTCCCGGGCCGTTTTGTATCCGAATTCAGTGGAGTTTCCGCCATGCTCGACGCCAACCTGACCCAGCAGCTCAAGGGCTATCTCGCGAACATCCGTGAACCCATCGAGCTGGTCGCCTCGCTGGGCGAGGATGCCAAGTCGCGCGAGCTGGCGGAACTGCTGAACGAGATCGCCGCGCTTTCGGACAAAGTGACGGTGGCCCGGACCGGCGACGATGCGCGCAAGCCCAGCTTCCTGATCCGCCGCACCGGCACCGATATCGCGGTGGCCTTTGCCGGCATCCCGATGGGGCATGAATTCACGTCGCTGGTGCTCGCCCTGCTCCAGGTGGGCGGCCATCCGAGCAAGGCGGCGCAGGAGCTGATCGAGCAGGTGCGGAACCTGGACGGCGACTTCGCCTTCGAGACCTATTTCTCGCTCTCCTGCCAGAATTGCCCGGACGTGGTGCAGGCGCTCAACCTGATGGCGGTACTCAACCCGGGCATCACCCATGTCTCGATCGACGGCGGGCTGTTCCCGGCCGAGGTCGAGGCGCGCAAGGTGATGGCGGTGCCCAGCGTGTTCCTGAACGGCGAGCCTTTCGCCAGCGGCCGGATGGAGCTGGAGCAGATCGTCGCGAAGATCGACACGGGCGCCGCCAGGCGCACCGCGGCGAAGATCGCGGCGAAGGAGCCGTTCGAGGTGCTGGTGGTCGGCGGCGGCCCCGCCGGCGCGGCGGCGGCAATCTATGCGGCGCGCAAGGGCATCCGCACCGGCATCGCCGCCGAGCGCTTCGGCGGCCAGGTGCTCGACACCATGTCGATCGAGAATTTCATCTCGGTGCCGCACACCGAAGGGCCCAAGCTCGCCGCGCATCTGGAGCAGCACGTCAAGGACTATGACGTCGACATCATGAACCACCAGCGCGCCGCGAAGCTGGTGCCGGCGCGCCAGGAAGGCGGGCTGCACGAAGTGGTGCTGGAAAGCGGCGCGAGCCTGCATGCCCGTACCGTGATCCTCTCCACCGGTGCGCGCTGGCGGACGATGGGCGTGCCCGGCGAGGAGGAATATCGCAACAAGGGCGTGACCTATTGCCCGCACTGCGACGGCCCGCTGTTCAAGGGCAAGCGCGTGGCGGTGATCGGCGGCGGCAATTCGGGCGTGGAGGCGGCGATCGACCTGGCCGGACTGGTCGCGCATGTGACGCTGATCGAATATGACAGCCAGCTGCGCGCCGACGCGGTGCTGCAGCGCAAGCTCGGCAGCCTGCCGAACGTGAAGGTGATCACCTCGGCGCTGACCACCGCGGTGGAAGGCGACGGGAGCAAGCTCACCAGCCTGACCTACAAGGATCGCAGCCACGGCACCGAGCACCGGATCGAGCTCGAGGGCATCTTCGTGCAGATCGGCCTGGTGCCGAATACCGAGTGGCTGAAGGACAGCATCGCGCTGTCGAACCGCGGCGAGATCGAGATCGATGCGCGCGGTGAGACTTCGCAGCCGGGCATCTTCGCGGCGGGCGACTGCACCACCGTGCCCTACAAGCAGATCGTGATCGCGATGGGCGCAGGCTCGACGGCAGCGCTCTCCGCGTTCGATTACATGATCCGCCTGCCGGACGAGCTGAGCGAGGCGGCGTAGCCGCGCAATTCCTCCCCCAGCTTGCTGGGGGAGGAATTGGATTTATCGCCATCGCCACTATATAAGGCGCCAATCATCGATACAGGCGATCAATGGCGCAGACCACCTATCTCCCGACGCTCAAGCAGCTCCAATATCTCGTCGCGCTCAAGGATCATGGCCATTTCGGCCGCGCGGCCGAGAGCTGCTACGTCACCCAGTCGACGCTCTCCGCCGGCATCCGCGAGCTGGAGACGCTGATCGGCGTGGTGCTGGTCGAGCGGACGCGGCGCGTGGTGCGCTTCACGCCCCTGGGCGAGCGCATCGTCGAGAAGGCGCGGCGGGTTCTGCGCGAGGCGGACGAACTCGGCGACCTGGCCCGTGCTGCGGGGCGGCCGCTCTCCGGCGAGATGCGGATGAGCGTGATCCCCACCATCGCCCCGTTCCTGCTGCCGCGCATCCTGCCCAAGCTGCGCCGCGACTATCCCGATCTGAAGCTCTATCTGCGCGAGGAGACCAGCGGCCAGGCCTGTGAAGGGCTGCACCATGGCCGGACCGACTGCGTGCTGCTCGCCTTGCCCTATGCGTGCGGGGACGTGGAGACGGCGTCGCTGTTCGACGACCGGCTGTTCGTTGCCTTTCCCGATGGCGAGATGGATCCGAGCGCCTCGATCCGCCCGGCCGAGATCGACGAGACGCGGCTGCTGATGCTCGAGGACGGGCACTGCCTGAAGGAACATGCGCTGGCTGCTTGCAACCGCCCGGAACTGCGCGCCGAGGCGACCATGCTCGGCACCTCGCTTCACACCATGGTGCAGATGGTCGACAATGGGCTGGGCGTGACGATGCTGCCCGAGATGGCGGTGGATTCCGGCATCCTCGACCATACTCAGGTCACGGCGCGGCCGCTCGAGGCGGAGAATGCGTCGCGGCGGATTGCGCTGGTGTGGCGCAGGGCGTCGCCCCGCGAGCGCGACTTCCGGCTGCTGGCGGACGTGCTGGCCGAGGCGCGGCCCTGAACGACCGCCTATTCCACGATCACCCGCACCGGGAAATATTCCCAGCAGGATAGCGCGAGCGTCGAGCTGATGCTCCAATAGTGGAAGAACAGATTCTCGGTGCTGCCGATATTCGTCGATGGCGGATTCCTAGCGTGTCTGTCGCTATCCGGATCGTAGAAATAATAGCGATCGATCTGCCGGTCATATTTCCAACGGCCGGCCTTGGTCTTGTCGGACAGGCGCTCGACCAGTGCGGTACCCACCCGCTGCGGAAGCTTCCTTTGTACCGTGAACGCCTCGCCGCGCAGGATGCGGAATTCCTTTTCGTCGGGACGGAGGATGTCCTTCAGATCGGCGCGTCGTGCGCGGATCGGCGGCACGGCGTCGCAGGCGCGCTTTAACTCCTCTTGCGAGGGATGCGAGCCGATCCCGGTGCAGCCAGTCACGGCCCCCAGAAACAGCGCGACGGCCAGGCAGGCGCCCGTCGGCCACGCAAGAGGTGGATATCGGCCCATTGCCGTTCTCCTCAGCTTTCCCAGCGCATCGCCGCTTGCGCATCGCTTTGGCGCGGTTCGACCCAGCCGGCTTCCTCCCCCCGCCATTCGCGCTTCCAGAAGGGCGCGTCGGTCTTGAGCCGGTCGATCAGGAACGCGCAGGCCTCCAGCGCTTCGCGGCGATGCGCGGCAGCGGTGCCGATGAAGACGATGCGCTCACCCACTTCCATCCGGCCGACACGGTGGAGGATGGTCACGCCGAGCAGGTTCCAGCGGTCCATCGCCGCCTCGGCCAGGGTGCAGAGTGCGTCCTCGGTCATGCCGGGATAATGTTCGAGCTCCAGCGCCGTCACCCCGTCATCGCCGCGGACGACGCCGGTGAAGCTCGCCACCCCGCCCGCGCCGCGTTCCTCGAGCGCCGCCAGCTCCAGCGCCAGCTCGATCGGCGCGGGATCGATCGAGACGCGGATCATCCGCCCGTCACCGGCGGGAAGAGCGCGACTTCCCGCGCATCGCCGAGCGGCGCGTCGAACGGAACGAAGCGCTGGTCGATCGCGGCGCGGAGCCGCGCGGGATCGGCAAAGGCGGCAGCGTGGCCAGGGCTGCGGGCGGCGAGCCAGCGGACCAAGTCCGCAACGTCGCGCACCGTCTCGGGTGGATCGACGCGCTCCTGCCCTACCCCCACCGCCTCGCGGACCCAGGCGAAGTAGAGCAGGTCCATCAGCTGTCCATGTGCCGCAGGCCGACGCGCAGATAGTCCCAGCCGGTGATCAGCGTGAGCGCGGCGGCGAGCCAGAAGGCGGCGAGCGCAGTGTCCCACAGCCAGGCGAAGGGCAGCGCCCCGGCAAGGATCAGCCCGCCCAGCGCGACGAGCTGGAGCGTGGTCTTCCACTTGGCGAGGCGCGAGACGGGCAGCGAGACCTGGATGCCGCCCAGGAACTCGCGCAGGCCCGACACGGCGATCTCGCGCACCAGGATCACCAGCGCGGGGATCAGGTGGAGATCGGTGATCACGCCGCGCCCGGCGAGGATCAGCAGCACCGCGGCGACCATGATCTTGTCGGCGATCGGATCGAGAAACACGCCGAGCTTGGAGACCGTCCCCTGCGCCCGGGCGAGATAGCCGTCGAAATAGTCGGTGATGCCCATCAGGCAGTAGAGCGCGAAGGCGACGCCATAGCCCAGCCGCCATTCGGGCCACCAGAGGAACGCCGCGAGGAGCGGAACCGCGAGGATGCGCGAGAGCGTCAGGATATTGGGCAGCGTCAGCATCGGGCATGCTGTACCACCCCACTTACCCTTCCGTCATCCCCGCCCCTTTCGTCTTCCCGCCCCCTCCGTCATCCCGGCGAAAGCCGGGATGACGGAGGGGGGTTATTTCAGCAGCTTGAAGCGGATCGCCTGTCCGCCCCCCGGCGCAAGATCGAGATCGAGCGTGTCGGCGCTGCTCACCATCCGCTTCTCGATCGCATAGGCGACAGGATTCTTCACATAGTCGGCATCGGAGGCGTCACGGTAGACCTGCGCCTCGTATTTCCGGCCCGGCGCGAGGAAATCGAGCTTCACGGGCAGCTTGCGCGCCATCTCGTCGGTGATCGCGCCGAGATACCAGTCGCCGCCGCCGCGCGGCTGGCGGGCGACCACGACATAGTCGCCGATCTCCGACGCCAGCGTCCGCGTCGTCTCCCAGTCGGTCGGCACGTCGAGGATGAACTGGAAGGCGTCGCGATGCTTCTCGTAATTCTCGGGCAGGTCCGCCGCCATGTGGATCGGCGAATAGAGCACGACATATTCGGCCAGCTGCGCCGCGAGCGTCGACTGGTTGCGCTCGGTGAGCAGCGTCTTGCCATGCTCGAGATCGAAGATGCCCGGGGTGAAGTCCATCGGCCCGCCGAGCATGCGGGTGAAGGGGAGGATCGTCAGATGCTCGGGCGGGTTGGTCGGGCGGCCCCAGGCGTTGAACTCCTGGCCACGCGCGCCTTCGCGGCTCACCCAGTTCGGCCAGGTGCGGCGCAGGCCCGTGTCCTTGACCGGCTCATGCGTGTCCATCGCGATATGGCGCTTCGCCGCGGCCTCGATCACCTTGAGGTGATGCCGGACCATGAACTGGCCGGCGAACCACTCCTTGCCGCCTTCGCGATCGAGGATATCGCCCGAATGGCGGACATAGCCGGTCTTCACCGCCGGCACCCCGACCCTGGCGTAGAGATCGAGCGCGTCGTCGAGCTGGTCCTCATAGTTCACCACCGCGCCGGCGGTCTCGTGATGGCCGATCAGGTGGACGCCCTTCGACTTCGCATATGCCGACAGCATCGGCAGGTCGAAATCGGGATAGGATTTGGTGAAGCTGAACTTTTCGCCGTTATCGATCCATTCGCCGTCCCAGCCCTGGTTCCAGCCTTCGACCAGCACGCCGTCGAACCCGTATTTCGCGGCGAAATCGATATAGCGCTTCACATTGTCGTTGTTGGCGCCGTGGGTCGGCCCGCTGCCCCAGGTGGTGCGGTTGAGATGCATCTCCCACCAGACGCCGACATATTTGCCGGGCTTGAACCATTTGCCGATGTCCGGGAGCTTGCTCGGCTCGTTGAGGTTCAGCTCGATTCGACTGTCCGCCAGCGCGCCCGGCGTGGTGCCGATCAGCAGGGTGCGCCAGGGCGTGGTGAAGGGCCCGGTCTTCTTCGCGCCGACGCCGTCGGGCCAGGGCATCAGCCAGGCGGTGAGGCCGCCGGCGCCATCGCCCTGGAGCAGCATGCTCGGGAAATCGACCAGCGCGGCTTCGTGGAACGACAGATAGAGCCCGTTGTCGCCCTTCAGCGTCAGCGGCGTCTCGGCCAGCGTGATCCGGCGCGCGTCGGTCTGGGTATAGAGATATTCGTCGCGCTCCTGGCCCAGGCCCTGATACCACCAGGCCTGGTACGCGCCCTTGGTCCTGAACTGGGTGCGATCCGCCATGACACTCACCTGCCGGCCATCGGGGATGCCGGCATAGGAATAGCGAAAGCCGATACCGTCGTCGAAGATGCGGAAGGTGACCTGCATCGCCCTGTTCAGCGCGGTGTCGCCAGCGATCGTCACGGCGAGCTCGCTATGATGGTCGCGGATCAGGCGCTGCTCGCCCCAGGGCTGCTCCCAGCTCGTGTCCGCGGCGGCGCGGCGGGCATCGGTGATCGCGGTATAGCGCGCCTGGGGCTCGCCGGCGAAGCTGAGGCCGAGGTTCGAAGAAGCGATGACGAGCTGGTCGCCGCGCCTGACTTCGTAGCGCGCCGCCCCATCTTCGACCGAAACACAGACTTCGAGCACCTTGCCCGGCGACTGGGCACATTCGCGGCTCCCGGCAAAGGCAGTGCCGGGCAGCGCGAGCGCAAGGAGCGTGACGAGGGTACGAGAGGTCATCCGGTTTCTTTCCTGTGGGGAGGTCATGACTTGAGGAATGCGGCGCGCAGGCGCTGGCGGAGCGCGGCGCGTTCGCTCGCGCGCATCTCGCCCAGCGGCCCGCGCTGGGAGGGCGGGATATGCGCGGCGCCGTCCTCGGCGAAGACATGGGTTTCGAACATCGCCCGCCAATAGCCGCGCTCGGCGGGCGGCAGCCGGCAATAGGCCAGCAGCGCGGCGAGAAAGACGTCGTGCGGCTGCTCGACGCCCATGGCATCGTCGCCCCACCAATAGTTCACCATCGCGTTGAACGGGCTCAGCGAGGTGACGTGGTGCCACCAGTAGCGCGGCAGGAAGAGCGCATCGCCGGGATCGAGAAACGCGACCCGCGCCGTGGCCAGCGCATCGGCGAAGCGCGGGAAGCGGGCGAGGTCGGGCGCCTCCGGATCGACCAGCGAGAGCGGTGGCGGATTGTCGAGCGGACCTACATAGAGATTGGCCAGCTGATCGGGCGGGAAGAGCAGGAAGCGCCGCCGCCCGGCAAGCACGCAGGCAAGGTTGTGGTCGCGATCATTGTGCGTCCGGGTATGGACCGGGCCGCCGACCCACAGGCGCGGCGCGACGTCCGCCGGGAGCAGCGGCATCGGGTTCTGCGCGACGAAATCGGGCATCTGCACCGCCAGCGGCAGCATCTGGACCGCGACATGGGGCGCGCTGTCCTCGCCGGCGAGGCGCAGGATCCGGTCGAGCGCATCGCTCAGCCGGGCGCTGCGGCGGGTGAAGTTGAACTCGCGCAGGTCCGTGCCATAGCCGAACTTGCCCAGGGTGCGCGCGGGCGCCTCCATCACCGGCACCGGCGCGCCGCGATCGAGCCCCTTGAGATAAGCGGGCAGCTGCCCCGCCTGCCCGGCGGCCAGCGCCGGCCAATGCGCGAACAGGCCTTTCAGGACAACGGGCACCCCAGCGGCGATCAGGTCGGCCAGCCCCGCGGCCGGCGGCGCGGCGCGGGCCGAGACGCGCGGCAGGCCGTCGATCAGGCCCGGCTCGGCGGCGGCGCGGAGCGGCTCAGCCATGGGCAAGCCCGGCGAGATATTCCTCCTGGGTCGGCTGGCGCAGCACCTGCTCGCGCACGAAGCCGAGCATGCGGCGGAACTGGGCCTTCATTTCCTCCGGCGGCACCTGGTCGATCGCGGGCGGCCAGCTTTCGGGCTGCACGCCATGGCCAAGGAAGAGCGCCCGCCAGCTGTCGGGCGGCAGATTCTCCTCCTCGAACGGCGCGAGCTCGGCCCGGGCCCGGAACAGCCCCACGGCGTGGGCAAGATCGGGCGAGACCGTGCCGGCGCGCGCGGCATCCCAAAAGGGGCCGGCATAGCGGGCGAGCGCATAATGCGCGGACTGGAAATCGCGGATGCGGTCCAGCGCCGCGGTGGCCACGCGATTATATTCGTCGCGCTCGGCGGCGAAGCCGGTACGGGCGGGGAAGTTGGCGAGCAGCTGCACCAGCCCGGCCTGAAAGCCGAGCAGGTCGACGCCGTGCACCGGATCGAAGCTGGCGCCGAGCGTGACGACATTGCCGCGCCAGGGCAGGATCGGGCGGCCCGGAACAACCGGCCGAACCACGGCATCCGCAAGGGGCAGGCCCGATGCCGCAGCGGCAGCTGCGAATGCCTCCGCATCGTCGCCATGGGCACTCGACCAGCCATGGGTGACGAAGGTCGCCGGCCGGCCGGGATGCAACGCCGTCCATCCGGCGGGGCCGGCGCGGCACTCGGCATAGACCGGGATGTTCGCGAAGGGCGGCGCCGCGGCGGCGAGCACGCGATCCACGGGGAAATAGTCCCGCCAGCTCAGGAAATTGTCACCCTGCGGCAGCGCGCCGCCGGCATCGACGAGGAGATCGGCCGTCAGCCGGCGCCCTCCGTCCAGATCGAGCGCCGCAACTGCCCCCTCCCCCGGCACGACCACGGCCGAGACGGCCGGATGGACGACCACGCCGTGGCGCACCGCTACCTCGCGCAGCATCCGGGCATAGGGAATGGCCGGCAGGTGATAGCCATAGTCGCAGCGGCCGTAGATCTCGCTCTCTTCGTCGGGCAGCATCAGCCGGCCCTGGCGCGCGGCGGCGGCGGTGAGCGAGAAATCGTCCAGGGGCACGCCCAGGCCATGGGCCCGCGCCTTCACCCAATAGGCGAAGAAGTCGCGCCCGCCGATCTGGGTGCCAGCCGAGCCATAGGCATGAAGGAAGGGCACACTTGTTCCCCGGCGAAAGCCGGGGCCCAGGCTCGACGTCGCCTCGGTCGCGCTTGCCCTCTCCTCCAAACCACTTGCAACTGGGCCCCGGCCTTCGCCGGGGATCTGGTTGGGTTCAATCCGGCGAGGTTCAAGCTCAACGAAGTTCCGCCCCAGAGCCAGACTGCCGCCCGTCACCTGGAGCAGCATGGCCTCGTCGATGCGGAGCTGGTTGTGCAGCGCCTCCAGCGCCGGGAACGTCGCATGGGCGTCCGCCGGCGCGAGCGCGCTGGGCAGCTCCACTGCCTCCACCCGCACGCCCGAAGCGCCGAGCCCGCGCGCCAGCGCGGCTGCGGCGAGCCAGAGCGGGGCGTCGCGGCCCATGACGATCGCGGTAAAGGGCCGGCTCATGCCACCACCGCCTTGTCGTCCGCGGAACCGCGCGGGGCGGAGCAATAGCCATGGATGAACTCGGCATGCGCCGGCAGGGCGGCGGCGTTGGTGGCGATGCGCTCCCGCAGATCCGCCAGGCGCTCGGCCACTTCGTCGAGCGGCGCGCGGTCGGCCAGCCGGTCATGGGCCTGGGGCAGTATCCCCTGCCCCATCAGCACCGCCAGCCAGCTGTCGCGCGAGAACAGGCCGAGCTTGTAGTCCGGCGCGCGGCCACTCGACCGGAACAGCGCGATCTTGTGCGCCAGGCTATCCGGCAGCGCCATGTTGCGCACATGATCCCAGAGCGGCTCGCCGTGGCGCGCATTGGCCGTGTAGTGCAGCACCAGGAAATCGCGGGTGCGGTCGTAATGGATCGCGAACAGCCGGTTGAACTCGGCCGCCAGCCGCGGATCGGGTGGGCCGCCGCCGGGCGCGGGCATCAGATTGGCAAGGTCGGTGACCGCGGCCTGGATCAGGAAGATGCTGGTCGACTCCAGCGGCTCGAGAAAGCCCGACGACAATCCGATCGCGACGACATTCCCTTCCCAGCCCCGCGCCCGGCGGCCGGCCTGGAAGCGGAGCAGCCGGGGATCGGCGAGCGGCGCGCCGTCGATCGCGCCCAGGACCGTCTCATGCGCCTGCTCCTCCGAGCAGAAGCTGCTCGAGAAGACATAGCCGTTGCCGATCCGGTGCTGGAGCGGGATGCGCCAGGTCCAGCCGCCGGCCTGGGCGGTGGAGCGGGTGAAGGGCGTGATGCCCGCGACGCTGGCGCAGGGCACGGCCATGGCGCGGTCGCAGGGGAGCCAAGCGCTCCAGTCGTGCCAGGCGACGCCCATGCTCTGCCCGAGCAGCAGCGAGCGGAAGCCCGAGCAGTCGATGAACAGGTCGCCCGTGATCGCGGCGCCGGACTGGAGCGCGACGCTCTCGACCAGGCCGCTTTCGGGGTTGCGGGCGACGTCGACGATCCTGCCCTCGATCCGCCGCACGCCGCGCCGGGTCGCCCAGCCGCGCAGATATTCGGCATAGAGGCCGGCATCGAAATGATAGGCATAGGAGAAGGTCGAGCGGATCGAGCGCGGGTCCTCGTTGGGCAGGTCGAACACGCCTTCGCGGCACATCGCCACGGCGAAGCTATGGTCGAACCAGTCGCCGACATCATGGCCGGCGGCCCGGGCACGCAGCCAATGGTGCTGGAAGTCGACGCCGCCCCAGCGCTCGCCGAAGCGGCCGAAGGGGTGGACATAGCGGCCGCCGGGCCTGTCCCAGCCGACGAACTCGATGCCGAGCTTGAAGCTGCCCTGGGTGGCGCGCATGAACTCGGCCTCGTCGAGCCCGAGCATCGCGTTGAACTCGCGGATATGCGGCAGCGTGGCCTCGCCCACGCCGACCGTGCCGATTTCGTCGGACTCGATCAGCGTCAGCGCATAATCGGTCTGCGGCAGCAGGCGCGCGAGACCGGCCGCGCACATCCAGCCCGCGGTCCCGCCGCCGACGATGACGACGCGCAGCGGCGCCGGGGATGGATTCGACCTGGGCTGCATGGCACCCGCTCGTGAAATGGAAAAACTGGCGCCGCCGGGAATGAAGGGTACCGGCGGCGCCGAGGGGAGTTAGAATTTGAACCGGGCGCCGAACTGGAAGCGCCGGTCGACGCGGCTCCAGTTCGCGTCGCGGAACACCGGCTTGGCGTTGGGCGTGGCGCTCGAGTCGCCGAAGATCTGCTGCTGGAACACCGTGGTGGTGCCGAGCAGGTTCGATCCTTCGATCGACAATTCGACCCATTTGGCCAGCGAGACGCGCAGCGACCCGTCGAGGAAGCCCGCCGCCTTCTGGAACACCGGCAGGCCGATGCAGCAGTCGAGATTGTTGGTAAGGAAGCGCGAGCGCCAGTTATAGGCGAGACGCATCGCCACCGGGCCCTTTTCGTACAGCGCCACGGCGTTGAACGTGTGCTTGGAGATGCCCGCCAGCTGGTGCGAGTCGATCACCACGCCGCGGCCGCCGGAGACGTCGAGGCCCGCGCCGAAGCCGCCCGTGCCGCCCGAGTCGAGCGCGCCCTGCGTCACCAGGTTGGAATTGCTGATGCCCGACTGGTCGACAAAGGTATAGTTGAGCTGGGTGCCGAAGCCGCTCAGCACGCCGGGCAGGAAGTCGAAGAAGGTCTGGAACGCGACTTCGACGCCCTTCAGCTCGCCGCCGCCGGCGCCGTTGCGCGGCCCGCGCATCAGCACCGTCTGGGTGGAGCCGTTGTTGGTGAAGCTACGCAGGAACTCGCCATAGGCGATCGTGCCGTTCAGCTTCTTGTAGAAGCCGTCGATCGTGAACGAGCTGCTGCGGCCGAAATAATGCTCAAAGGTGAGGTCGAACTGGTCGGCCGTGATCGGCTTCAGCGCCGGGAAGCCCGATTCCGCGCGGAACACGAAGTTGTAGCCGGTCACCGTGCCCGCCCCGTTCTTCACCAGATAGGGCGAGTCCGGCCTGCCGTTGAGGTCCGGCCCCAGGATCGAGACGAAGTTGCGCAACAGGCCGAAGTCCGGGCGCGACATGCCCCGCGAATAGCCGAAGCGCACGAACGTCTTGTCGTCCAGGCCGAGGCGGAGGTTGAAGCTCGGCAGCCAGTTGTCATAGCTCGCCGTGTAGCTGTTGGGGCTGCCGCCACCGCTGGCAAAGGCCGCCACCGCCGGCGTGACGAAGCACATCGGGTTGACCACCCAGCCCGTGGGCAGCGGGCCGCCGCAGGGGACATAATTGTTGAAGGTGGTGGTGAGCGGATAGCCGACGCTGCCGTCCGACGCGATCTCGGTGCGCACGAAGCGCAGGCCGATATTGCCGCGAACGTTGAGCCCGCCGATGTTCATGCCGTCCCCGCCGAAGCGGAGCATCGCATAGGCGGCCTTGGTCTTCTCCTTGACGTGCATCACCTCGGACGGGAGGTAGCAGCCCTCGATCGTGGCATCGGCGCGGTCGCAGATCGGCTGCCAGCTCATCGGCGAATTCGTGGTCGCGCCGCTGACGCCCTGCACCAGCCGGGTCCGATCCATCAGCGTGGCGCGGTTCATATAGACCAGCGCCGGATTGTCGTAGACGCTGCCATTGTAGAAGCCGTCGCCAAGAGTGACCGACTCCCACATGCCCGCGCCATAGCCCTTGAAGGCCGGGTGACCCGCGTTGCAGCTCGGATAGGCACCGCCGGTGGTGTTGTCGATGTTGAAACCCGGGCCGTTGCAGTTCCACGAAGCGGCGACCGGGCTCCAGTTGAAGGTGGAATAGCGGACCGTCTGGCTGCGATCGGCATAGCGCACGCCGACCTTCAGCGAGTCGAGCCAGCTGCCCTCGTCGAAATCATAGGCGATATCGCCGCGGAACGCAGTTTCCTTGGCGTCATTATGCTCCATGTGCGCCTGGATGAACGGCATCCAGTAATTGTGCGGGTTGGAGAGGCCGCCAGTGGCATAGTTGACGTTCGAGCCAGGCAGCAGCTTCACCTGCGGGGTGCCGTCGCTGTTCGTGCTGTACTGCATGTTGGCCATCGAGCCGACCGCGACGAGGATGTCGTCATTGGTCGTGTTCGCCCAGATGTGCTGCACGTCGAGATTGATGTGCAGCTTCTCGGTCGGGTCCCAGCTGATGTTGCCCGACAGGTCCTGGGTTCGCTCGCGGTGATCGAAGTTGCGGGCCTCGTTCTGGAAATAGAGGCCGTCCTGCAGCGTCGTGCAGACCGAAGGCGCGGCGCAATTGTTGACGAAGGGCAGGCCCGGCACGGCCGAGCCGGTGTTGATCGCTTCCTGGGTGCTGTCCCAGCTCCCGCGCCAGCTGCCATGCGCCTGGGTGAGCGTGCCCGAGCGGAGCATGCCGTCCGGCCCGAAGATGAAGGCCGAAGTGCCTGGCGCGGCGCCGAGGAACGAGCCGGTGCGCGGAAAGAAGGACGGCTTGCCATAGGCGTCGCCCTGGAAGATCACATGGCTGGCCCGCTCGAGCCAGGCATTGTGATATTCGCTGTCATTGTACTGCGCGGTCATCCGGAAATTGCCGGCATTGTTCTCATATTGCGCCGCCGCCGAGATGCCGCGGCGGACGCGATCATAGTCGACCTGCGAATAGCGGATGCCGTCGGGGATATAGGCCCAGCCCGAGCCGCCGAACGGGTTCGAGGCGCAGGCGACCGAGCCGTCGGAATTGACGATGCCGCCGCCCGACGCATTGGTCGAGCCGGTGGTGCAGAAGGTGTCGATCTTGTCCATGATCACGCTTTCCGTGCGCGTGATGACATGGCTGCGGGCGAAGTCGGCGAGCAGGCCGAAGCGGCCGATCGCAGTGTCCCAGGTGTTCGAGATCAGGCCCGAGAACTCGCCGGTCCACTCCTTGGAGCGGCTGCCATAGGTCGCCTTGGCATTGCCGGCGACGACGAGGCCCTTCTGGTCGAACGGCAGGCGGGTCCGCAGGTTGACCGTGCCGGCCAGGCCGCCCTCGATCATCTCCGCCGTCTGGTTCTTATAGGCGTCGACGCCCGACATCAGCTCGGGCGACACGTCGTTGAAGTTGAGGCCGCGATAGCTGTCGGCCGAGAAGCTGTCGCGCCCGTTGAATTCGGTGCGCACGAAGGTGAGGCCGCGGATCAGCACGCCGGTGGGCTCGCCCGAGGGGTGCGTGGAGTCGTCGGTCGATTGCAGGCGCGAGGTAGTGATGCCCGGCACGCGCTGAAGCGCGCCCGACACCGAAGTGTCCGGGAAGGCGCCGATATCGGTCGCAGTGATCGAATCGACCACCGTGTCCGAATCGCGCTTGATCGTCTGCGCGGTCTCGAGCGCCTTGCGGACGCCGACGACGACGATCGCGGGCGAATTATCGTCTTCCTTGGCCGTTTCGGGTGCGCTGGCCGGTGCCTGGGCGGTTTGCGCCTGGGCGATGCCGGCAAGCCCCATCAGGGCCATGGCGGCAAGCGAGGCGCTGCCCCGCAAGATGGTGGTCTGCTTCATCTTTCCTCCCTCCGTCGCTCCTTTGCGGAGCTGTTGCACGCACGACGCCCCGGAGCCCCCGCCCCGTGGCGCCGCGTCAATTCCCTTGTCGGTGCGTGGAAATGCGATCGCGCGAAATGCGCGCGCGGCAACGCCCGGCGCTGCTGCGCGTGATCGCAAGCCGGCTATGCCGCGCTTCCCCCAAGACACCCTCCTTATGTGCCGGCGACGCTCCAAGGCGCCGCCATCCACTACGAGCCGCCCGCTCCGAAGGCATGAAACGCCGACGGCCTTGCCGGGAAGCTCTTTGCGTAACTTTGCGTAAATTGAGCATAACCGCAAGAGGGAAATTATCGAACAGCGAACTAAGGTTATATAATTATAAAATAACACTTTACCTGGTTATATCGCCAAAATAGATCCAAATTCCTCGCCCGCCCACGAGTCGCGCAATGCAATTTTGCCTTGCAATCAATGCAAGTTTTGCACAATCTGGCAATGCAATGCAAAGCAGAGCAATCTCGTGCGCGGCCCCGCCGGCGCTATTGCCGGGTGCCGGTATCGGCGCCGGAAGGGAGCGCGAGCGCGAAGCCGGCTGCGATCAGCAGCGCAGCGGCGGCGAGGACCAGCGCATATTCGGCCTGGCCGTGGAAGACGCGGCCGACCAGTGGGCCGAGCATCGTCGAGGCGACGAGCTGCGGGATCACCAGGAACATGTTGTGGATGCCCATGTACACGCCGGCCTTGCCCGGCGGGACGCTGCCGGCGAGCATGGCATAGGGCATGGACAGGATCGCCGCCCAGGCGAGCCCCACGCCGATCGTCGGCAGCCAGAGCGCCACCGGATCCGCGACGAGCAGGAAGCCGAGCAGCCCCGCCGCGCCGAACACCAGGCACAAGGCATGCGTCGCGCGGCGGCCGAGCCGCTCGCCGATCCCGGGCAGCAGCAGCGCGCCCAGCGCCGCGACGCCGTTATAGCCGGCGAAGAGCACCCCCACCCAGTCGGCGGCGGCGTTGTAGCCCGGCGAAGCGGGGTCCGCGGTGCCATAATGGCGCAGCGCCAGCGCGGGCACGGTATAGATCCACATCGCAAACAGCCCGTACCAGGTGAAGAACTGGACGATGGCAAGCCGCTTGAGGAGCAGCGGCATCGAGCGGATGTCCTCGACGATCTCGAGCATGCCGATCGAGCTGCGGCCGAGCCGGCGCAGGCGGACCACCACTGCCTGGAGCAGTCCGAACAGGAAGCAGATGCCGGCAACGACATAGATCTCGCGCTTCCAGCCGGCGAGCGCGGCGGCGCCGGCGATGCCGAGGCCCGCGAGCATCCAGGCCATGCCATGGCGGACCAGCGAGGCGGCGCGTTCGGGCGACAGGGCGTGTGGCGGCATCGCCGCTTCGGGCAGCCGCGCCGGCGCGGGGCATTCGCGAGTGGTGGCGATCGTCCAGCCCACAGCCGCCAGCAAGCAGAATCCTCCGATATAGAAGGCCGTGCGCACCGCTTGCGGGAGCATGCCCGGCTCGGGCCGGCCGCTCAACCCCGCCCAATGGACGAGCATCCAGGGCAAGGCCGAGGCGAACACCGCGCCGATGCCGATGAAGAACACCTGCATCGCGAAGCCGGCGGTGCGCTGGCTCTCGGGCACCCGATCCGCCACCAGCGCCCGGAACGGCTCCATCGCGATGTTGATCGAGGCGGTGAGCACCCACAGCATCAGGCTGGCGACCCAGAGGCTGGCAGCATTGGGCATCAAGAACAGGGCGAGCGCCGTGCACAATGCCCCCGCCAGGATATAGGGCCGCCGCCGGCCGAGCGGCCCCCGGGTGCGGTCGCTCAGATGGCCGATGATCGGTTGGACGAGCAGCCCCGTCGCGGGGCCGGCGATCCACAGGATGGCGAGATCGTCGAGCTCGGCGCCCAGCGTCTGGAAGATGCGGCTGGTATTGACGTTCTGCAGGCCCCAGACGATCTGGATGCCGAGCAGACCGAAGCACATGTTCCAGATCTGCAGCAGGCGGAGCCGCCCGCCCGCGGGCCCGGCACCGGACACGGCGTCACGCGCCTGGCTCGGCCGGCCTGCTTGCAAACTGATCCCCCCGATGCATTAACTCGGCCGTTTTCGGCTCTTCTCCAGCTTGGGCACAATGGGCAGCAGTAGCAACAACAATACGACGCTGCAGGATCTCGCGCAGCTGGCCGGCGTATCGATCTCGACCGTCTCGCGGGCGCTCAACGATCACCCGCTGATCAGCGCGCGGACCAAGCAGAAGATCTGGGCGCTGGCGCGTGACCATGACTATCCTTTCCGGCCCTATATGCCGGCGGCGCCGGTAGGAGCCGAGGGGACGATCGTGATCGTCACGCCCTTCATGCGCGGCCGGCCGCTGCCGCTCTCGCACCCCTTCTTCCTCGAGCTGCTCGCCAGCATCGGCGAGGCGGCGCGCGCGCGCGATTGCGATTTCACGGTGAGCCACACCACGCCGGCAAACTATGAGGACCTCGTCGCCACCACCACGACGAGCCGGGCGAGCGGGGTGATCTTCCTCGGCCAGTCCATGCTGCACGACGCGTTCAACCAGCTGACCGAATCCAACGCCAATTTCGTGGTGTGGGGCGCGCAGATGGCCGGGCAGCTCTATTGCTCGATCGGCTCGGACAACCAGATCGGCGGGCGCCGCGCGACCGCGCACCTCGCCCGGCTGGGGCGCAAGGCCATCCTGTTCCTGGGCGGCACCGATCCGGAATCGATGCAGCGCAAGCGCGGCTACAACGAGGCACTCAAGGAAGCCGGGCTGGAAATGGACCCCAAGCTGGTGGTGCCGGTGGATTTCGAGCTGGAATCCGCCGATGCGGCGATCAGCCGGCTGTTGCGGCGCCACGTCCATTTCGACGGGATCGTCGCCTCGTCGGACCTCATCGCACTCGGCGCGATCCGCGCCCTGCGCCGGGCGGGCGTATCGGTGCCCAGCGACGTATCGGTGGTTGGCTATGACGACATGCTGCTCGCCCGGCTCTCCACGCCCGCGCTCAGCACCATCCGCCAGGACACGTTCGAGGCCGGCCGCCAGCTGGTCTCGCGCATCCTCGACCCCTCCCCCGATCCCAGCGCCGAGCGGCTGCCGACGGACCTGATCGTGCGGGAGTCGTGCGGGGCCTAATCTCGGCCGTCATCCATGCTTTCGCCGGGAGGGCGGCTATTGCCTTGCCGCCATGCATGCCGCTCGGCTATGCCCACGCGTCAATCGGCGGGAAAACCCGCGTTCAGAGGTGAAGGTCAGCTTATGCACGGTGCGCTCGGTTTGATGCGGGAGCGCCGATTCCTGCCGCTGTTCGTCACCCAGTTCCTCGGCGCGTTCAACGACAATCTGTTCAAGAACGCGATGATCTTCTTCGCGACCTACCAGATCTTCAACTCGGTGGAGGACGAGACCCGGTTCAGCGCGATCGCGACCGGCATCTTCATCCTGCCCTATTTCCTCTTCTCCGCGCTCGCCGGCCAGCTCGCCGATACGTACGACAAGGCGAAGATCATGCGGATCATCAAGGCCGCCGAGGTCGGCATCATGCTGGTCGGCGCCGCGGGCATCTTCCTCAAGCATCTCGAGCTGATGCTCGTCGCGCTGCTCGGCATGGGCATCCACTCGGCCTTTTTCGGCCCGATCAAATACGCGATCCTGCCCCAGCACCTGGAAGAAGACGAAGTGCTGGGCGGCACCGGCATGGTCGAGGCCGGCACCTATATCGCGATCCTGTGCGGCACGATCGCCGGCGGCGTGATCAGCGCGAAGGCCGCCGCCTTCGCGGTGATCGGCGTCGCGGCGGTCGGCTGGTTCGCCTCGCTGCGCATTCCCTCGGCACCGCCGATGACCACGCTCAAGATCGACTTCAACATCTTCCGCGCCTCGTGGCGGCTGATCTCGGCCACCATGCACATCCGCCGCCTCTATCTCGCGATCATCGCGATCAGCGTGTTCTGGACGATCGCGGCCGTGCTCGGCGTGCTCTTCCCACCGCTCGTCAAGAACGTGTTCCACGCCCAGAAGGACGTGGCGAGCGTGTTCCTCGGCATCTTCTCGGTGGGCATCGCGATCGGATCGGTGATCATCAACCGGCTGCTCAAGGGGCATGTCTCGGCGAAATATGCCGTGCGCTCGGTGCTGACGATGATGGTGTTCGTGATCGGCTTCTATGTCGTCGCGCGCTTCTGGCCGGTACATGACGGGCCGCTGATCAAGACCGCCGAGTTCGTGATGATGCCGCTGGGCTGGGCGGTGCTCGGTTTGCTGATCGCGATCGCGATCACCGGCGGCATGTTCGTGGTGCCGCTCTACGCCTTCCTGACCACCACCGTCGAGAAGTCGCAGACCGCGCGCACCGTGGCGGCGAACAACATCGTCAATTCGGGTTTCATGGTGTTCGGATCGGTCGGCATCTTCGGGGTGAGCAAGATCCCCGGCATGGGCGTGGCCGAATGCATCCTGGTGGTGGTGGTGCTCTGCCTGGCTTCGGCCTGGTGCGCGAACCGGCTCTACAAGGCCGAGGATGCGCCGCACGCGCCCGACGTGCTTCCTTGATGCAGCTCAGCCGACGCTGAACCCGGGCGGCACCGGGCCGGTGCCGCCGCCGTCAGGCAATGAACGTGAAGAAGCAGACGAAGAAGGCAGTGAAGCTCAGCGCGAAGAGCTTCACGTCGCTGTCGTCCCGCAACTTGCGCTGCTGCGCCACGGCGCGGCGGACATGGCGGCGGAACGGGTGGCGGCGGGGCGCGTAGCCCTCGATGACGAGCTGGCGTTGCATGGCCAGCAGTTAACGACTTCTTAACCTTTGCCGCCAGCGTTACCTATGGTTAACCACTGTCCGGCGGCGGGACAGCCCTTGGTTACCGCGCGGCCGGGCCCGTGCTCGCCCGCACCACCAGCTGATGATCGAGCGTGACTCGCGGCTGGGGCGTATTGCCGCCCAGGATCAGCTCGGCTGCGGCGGAAGCGAGCTCTTGCACCGGCTGGCGGATGGTGGTGAGCGGCGGCCACACCGCCCGCGCCAGATCCGAATCGTCGAACCCCGCGATCGAAAGCTGGCCCGGCACGTCGATATCGCTCTCATGCGCGACGGCGAGCGCGCCGGCAGCCATGTCGTCATTGCCGGCGAAGATCGCGGTGGGCCGCTCCTTGCGTGCCAGCAGCTCGCGCGCGGCCGCGGCGCCCGAGGCGAAGTCGTTCTCCGCGGCGACGACGAGCGACGGATCGAAGGCGATCCCGTGCGCCGCAAGCTCGGCCTTGTAGCCGGCGAGGCGATCCGCCGAGGAGGCATGGCTGTCGAGGCCGCGGATCATCGCGATGCGGCGATGTCCGAGCCCGATCAGATGCCCGACCAGCTCGCGCGCGGCAGCGATGTCATCCATCGACGCGGACATGCCGGCATCCTTGCGCGTACCCGGCGCGATGCGGACATAGGGCAGCCCGCGCCGGTCGAGCTCGTCGAGCAATGCTGTGGCCTCGGTCACCGGCGGCGAGAGGATCAGGCCGTCGAGATGCGTCTCGTCGATCAGCGCGAGCACGTTGGAGACGAGATCGGGCGACTGACTGTCGATCGGCTGGAGAAGCAGGCGATAGCCCAGCTCGGTGCAGCGCTGCTGCGCGCCGGTCTGCACGTGATAGATGTAATAGGGGCTGGGATTGTCGTAGAGCAGGCCGACCTGGAACGACTTGCGCCCGGCAAGCGTGCGGGCGGCATGGCTGGGCCGGAAGTTGAGCCGGGCGACGACTTCCTCGACACGGCGGCGCGTCTCTTCGCTGACATGCTTCTCGTTGTTGAGCACGCGGCTGACGGTCTTGAACGACACGCCGGCGATCTTCGACACTTCCTTGATCGTGGGACGGCTGGACATCACTTTCCCCGCCGGGAAGCAGCCCCGGCCTGTGCAAGCCATATTTGACAGCGCTGGCAGTGCGCAAGCTAAGAAGCAGATCGATGGACATCGCGCAGCCTCCCCCCGCCGCGGCCGAGATCATCGCCGCACGGCTCCGACCTGGCGCGCGGAGGCCCTTCGTGCTCGGCATCGCCGGCGCCCAGGGCAGCGGCAAGTCGACGATCGCGCGCGCCCTTGCCGCCCGTTTCGGCTGCCCGGTGCTGTCGCTCGACGACCTTTATCTCGACGGTGCCGCCCGGCAACGGCTCGCCGAGACCGTGCACCCGCTGCTGCGCACCCGCGGCGTGCCGGGCACCCATGACGTCGCCGCCGGGCTGGCGGCGATCGAGGCGCTGGCGCACGGCCCTGCCCTGCTCCCCCGTTTCGACAAGGCACGCGACGAGCCCGGCAGGCTCGAGCGCGTGGCCGGGCCGGCCGAGATGCTGATCCTGGAAGGCTGGTGCCTGGGTGCACAACCACAGGACGCGGCGGAACTCGTCACGCCGATCAACGATCTGGAGCGCATGCACGATGCGGACGGCCGCTGGCGGCGCTGGGTGAATGCGCAGCTGGCCGGCCCCTATCAGGCGCTATGGGCCCGGATCGACCAGCTCGTGTTCCTCAAGGCGCCCGGCTTCGACGTGGTGGCCGATTGGCGGATCGAGCAGGAACGCGCCGCGCACGGGCCGATGTCCGATGCCGAGGTCCGGCGCTTCGTCCAGCATTATGAGCGGCTGACCCGGCACATGCTGCGCCACGGCCATGGCTGGGCCGACCTGACGCTGCGCCTGGACGCCGATCGGCGGCCGAGGGATTGATCCAGGTTAATCGGCGCCCGCAGGCGCCGGGCCCGTTCTCGCTGGGCGCCGCGGCTCGCGCGGCGCCCGCCCCCCCGAAAAGGGCCGAGAGCCCGCGCGGCCGGACCGCGCGGGCTCTCTTGCTACTTGTCGCCGTCGCCCGCGCCCTCGCGCTCGCCATCGCCCTCGAGATTCCGGGAAGGGTTCTGGTTGAGCGAGAAGCCGCCGCCGACGCCGAGTCGCAGCATTCTGAGGGCGTCGCTGGCATCGGCGCCCGATTGGGTGAAGCTGATCACGAGCGTGCCCGGGATCACGGTGAGCAGATAATTGGCCGACAGCGCGAGCGTCCCCTGCCCGATCGCATAACGGCCCACCTGCTCGCCGGCGATGCGGGCCAGCGCGCCGGTGAAGCCGTCGCCGCTCACCAGCGAGCCGGCGGAGACGGCATAGCCGAACACCGGATCGGGCTGGCCGAACAGCTTGGTCGCGTCCTGCGCCGTCACGGTCACCGCGCGGCGGCTGATGTCGGCGATCACCGGCGCGCCGGACAGGCTGACGGCATAGTTCCCCGCGTCCGCCCCCGCCAGCGCCAAGCCGCTCACCTGCACCGCCCGGCCGGTGCCGACATTGGCATCGGCGAAGCGGTAGGTCGCCGTGCCCGTCACCGTGTCGCCCGAGATCACGCCGGCAAGCGCGATCCGGCCGGTCGTGCCGGTGGTGCCGTCATAGGCGCGGCTGTCCGCGGTCGCCGTGGCGGTAATCGCGCGCTGGGCGATCGTCGCGGTGCCGGTGGCGGTGCCGCTGATCGTGTAGTTCGCCGCATCGGCGCCGTTCAGCGCCAGACCGCTCGCGGTGGCGGTGCGATTGCCGGCATTCTTGCTGTCGAAGGCGATGCCGCTGGCGGTCACCCCGACCTGATCACCCAGGACGACCCCGCTCAGGCCCAGCGTGCCGGTGGCGGCGGTGGTGCCGTCATAGACGCGGCCATTGGCGGTCAGCGTGGCGGTGATCGCCTTGGCCAGGATGTCCGCCAGGTCGGTTGCCGTCGCGGCGACGACATAATTGCCCGCGTCGGCGCCCGAGAGGCTGATCCCGCTCGCCGTGACCGTACGGGTGCCGGCGTTCTTGCTGTCGAACGCCATGCCCGTGCTGTTCACCGTCACCGCGTCGCCCGCTACCACGCCGTTCAGGCCCAGCGTGCCGGTGGCGGCGGTGGTGCCGTCATAGGTGCGGTCGTTCGCCGTCAGCGTCGCGGTGATCGTCCTGGCGATGATGTCCGCCAGCGCGGTCGCCGTGGTCCCCGTGGTGTAGTTGCCCGCATCCGCGCCCGAAAGGGTGATGCCGCTCGCCGTGACGGTATGGCCGGTGCCCGCATTCTTGTTGTCGAAGGCGTAACTGCCGTTCGCGGTCACCTGATCGCCGGCGACCACGCCGTTGAGCGCCAGGCTGCCGGTGGCGTTGGTGGTGCCGTCATAGGTCCGGCCGTTGGCGGTCAGCGTAGCGGTGATCGCCTTGGCGAGGATGTCCGCCAGCGCAGTCGCCGTGCCGCTGACCACATAATTGCCCGCATCCGCGCCCGAGAGAACGATGCCGCTCGCCGTGACCGTGCGGGTTCCCGCGTTCTTGGTGTCGAACGCCAGCGTGCCGTTCGCCGCCACCTGGTCGTTGCCGATCAGGCCGTTCAGCGCCAGCGTGCCGGTGGCATTGGTGGTGCCGTCATAGGTCCGGCCATTGGCGGTCAGCGTAGCGGTGATCGTTTTGGCGATGATATCCGCCAGCGCAGTCGTGCTGGTGCTAGCGATCACGTAATTGGCCGCGTCCGTGCCCGAGAGCGTGATGCCGCTCGCCGTGACCGTGCGGGTGCCCGCATTCCTGCTGTCGAAGGCCAGGACGCCGCTCGCCGCCACCTGGTCGCCGCTTACCAGGCCGGTCAGCGTCAGGCTGCCGGTGGCATTGGTGGTGCCGTCATAGACGCGGTTGTCCGCGGTGAGGATCGCGCTGATCACCCGGGGATCGACCACTACCGTGCCCGCGCCGAACGCGAAGGCATAGTTCATCTCCGAGGCCAGCGTGCCGAGCGCCGAATAGACGGCATAGGTGCCGGCATCGCGGCCCGCCCCGCTGAGCGCGGCCGCCCCCGACCAGGCGCCGCTCGCGCTGTCGCCGTTCACCAGCCCGGTGATCGTCGCGGTGAGAACCGGGATGGCGCCGTTATAGGTCACGTGGAAACTGTCCGGCGTGACCGTCAGCAGCGGGCGATAGCCATAGACGAAGCGGTTGCCCGCATTCGGCGCGGTGGCGAAAGTGCCGGCGCCGAAATCATAGAAGTCGCCATAATAGCTGGTGCCCGCCAGCCCGCCGAAATTGTTGTTCGGATCGGAATGGCCGAAATTGCCGCCGGTCTGGGTGTAGATCAGCCAGCGGCCGGCCGAGGCGGCCAGCGCATCGGCGCCCCGTGCATTGGTGAACAGCCCGTCCGAGGCGAGCGTGATCGCATCCCCGCCCGCCGACGACAGGATCCGGCCATTGGCCGAGATCGTCATGCCGCCATGCGAGGCGATGGTCACCGCGCCGCCATTGCCCTGGACGGTGCCGTCGATCGTCAGGCCGATATTGCTGGTGAGCTTCAGCCCGCTGCTGGAGAACTGGCCGAGCGCGGCGATGCTGTTGCCGCCCGTCAGCAGCGCCGCGCCGGTGGCGCCGCCCTGCAGGCGATCGGCGATGATGTAGTAATTGTTCTGGGTCAGCGCCCCGGCGACCTGGAGGTCCAGCGTGCCGTGCACCTCTACCACGCCGTCCAGGCCCAGGTCCTGCAGGTTGCGCAGCTTGAAGCCGCCATTGTTGACGGTCACCATGCCCAGGCTGGCGACATGCGAGCCGCTGCCCCCCTGGTCGAGGTCGACATTGCCGTTCACCGCCACCACGCCGAGCGTGCCGGCCGAGACGCTGGCACCGGTGATCCCGCCCGCGACCGCGAGCGCCACGTCTCCGCCGACGAGGTTGCCGAAGCGCAGGCTGCCCGTGCTCGCCCCGAGGTTCACGACGAAGCGGCCCCAGATGTCGCCGGTGGTGACGTCGCCCTGACCGGCGATGTTGATATGGCCGGCATTGGTGGTCACGTCGCCGAGCGTGAGCGTGCCCGTCGGTCCGGCGATCGCGATCGCCCCGACCGCGTTGATATCGCCCATGGCGAGATTGCCGGTGAGCACCCTGGCCTCCACCGTGCCGCCATTGACCGCACCGAGCGCGTCGGCCTGGTATAGATTGATCGCGAGCTCGCCATCGGCATCCAGGCTCTTGCCCGCCAGCAACGTGCCGGCATTGGCGAAGGTATTGCCGCTGGTGATCGACGCGGCATCGGCGGCGCCGAACGTCAGGTTGCCGCCCGCGCTGAGCGAGAACGCATTGGCGCCGGTGCCGGTCAGCGCGGCCCCGGCCAGCGTCAGGTCGCCGCCCGCGGCCAGGCCGATCGCGTTGCCCGCCTGGACGTTGCGGACGTGCAGCTGGCCCTGCGCGGCACGGATCGAGACCGAACCCGCAGCCGCGAAATCGGTCGAGCCGAAGTCGAAGTTCCCTGCCGTGTCGGTGATGCTGAGCGAGCCGCCCAGCACGCCGAGCGATGCGAAGCTGTTGCCCGCGAAATGGCCGGCGGTGAGCGTGTAATCATGCGCCACGACCGGCGCCAGGTTCAGCTCGATCGTGCCGGTGCCGGCGTTGAGCGTGACATCATGGCCCTGGAGGAAGTTGATCCCCAGATTGCCGGACTGGATGGTGACGCTGCTGTTGCCGTCGGACTGGATCGCGTCGAACACGCCGGTCAGCCCGAGCAGGTTGATCGTGACGTCGCCGCCCAGCGAGACGACCGTGCCGCCACCGGTGCCGCAGCCGCAGCCGCCCAGAGTGCCGCCGGTGGTGACCGAGTTCTCGGCATCGATCGCCGCCGCCGTATCGGCCCCGAGCGTGACATTGCCCTGCGCGACGAGCGCGAAGCCGTCGACCGCGGTCAGGCCGCGCACCGTGGCGCTGCCGCCCGCGGCGAACTGGCCACCGCCCGCGAGCGAGACCTGGTTGATCGCAAGATTGCCGGCGGAGATGATCGAGGCGTCCCGGGCAGCGTTCAGCTCATCGATCGTGATCGCGCCGGTGAAGCTGTTCACCACCACATCGCCGCCCGAGCCGAGCGAGGCCGCCCGGACTTCGCCGCCGTTGATCTCGAGATAGCGGTCGGCCGTCAGGATGGAGACGGCGGTGGTGTCGACCAGGTTGCCGCCGGTCAGATAGAGGTCATTGGCGGTGATGCTGCCGCCGCCCAGGATCAGGTCGCCGTGCCGGGCCTTCAGATCGACTCTGTCGCCCAAGGCCGTGTTCACGGTGAGCGCGCCGTCCTCCAGATAGGCGTTGGCATTGCCGCTACCGGCCTTCAGCTCGCCGATCGACAGGTCGCCATCCAGCACGTTGACCGCGGCGCTTGCTCCCGTGACCTGGGTGAGCGCCGCCGAGTGGTCGAGATTCACATAGGCGCCGCTGCCGCCGAGGACCTTGGCCGTACCGGTGGAGCCCGCAGCGCGCTCGAAATAAAGGTCGTCGTCGATGCCGGAGTAATCGTCCGCGCCCAGCACTGCGTCGCCGGTGGTGCTCTGCACCACGAGGTCGCCGGCCGTACCCGTGAGCTTCGCCTGACGCAGGATCGCGTCCCCGCCCTGCGCATGGAGCGTGATGTTGCCGCCCGCGCTGGCATAGCCGGCGGTGATGCCGCCGCTGCCGCTGGAGAGATGCACGTCGCCGCCAGCTTCGATGCTGCCGGTCAGGTTGAGGGCGCCCGCGCTCGCGATATGGGCGCCGCCAGTGCCGCCATCGACACGGAAGGCCTCGAAGCCGCCGACCGTGGTGGACACATCGACACCCGTCGCGCCGAGCAGCGCGTACACGTTGATCGCGTCCGCGGCACCGTTCACCGAGCCGGAAAGCGAGCGGATCGTGCCGTTGCCGAGCAGGCCCGCGACCGAGAAGTTGACGTCGCCATCATATTCGAGCGTGGTGCCGCCCATGTCGAGGGCGCCCCGGCTGGTCAGGGTCCAGGTGCCCGCCCGGGGGCCGCCGGGCGCCAGCGCGCCGTTCAGGAGCGAGCCGCCGCTCAGCCTGTAGTCGCCGGCGACATAGACAGTACCGATATCGACGGTGCCGCTGCCCGCATCGAGCACGACATTGCCGGAGCTGCTGCTCGCCCGGCCGAGCGCAATGCCCGTGCCGGTGATCGAGAGCGTGCCCGTGCCGACGTCCACCTGCCCGCCGGTGATGTTGCCGACCGCCGAGATGGTGAGGTTCCGGCTTGCGCCGAACGCGGCCGGCAGGGCCAGATTGCCCTGGGTGTCGGTGACGAAGACATCCAGCGGGACGCCGCCCGCAAAGGTCAGCGCGCCAAGGTCGATGTCGCTGCCGGTAACCGAATAGGTGCCCGGCGTGGCGATCGAGCTCGCCTGGACATCGGCATCCGCGGCCAGCGTGACGTTCGCGCCGGCGACGGTGCCGAGCAGCAGCCGGCCGAGCGACCGCGCATCGACATCGCCCGCTGCGGAGATGGTGACCGCCGCATTGTACATGGCATCGACGCCCAGCGTCGCGTTGCCGGTGGCCTGGACCTTGACCGAGCCCGGCGTGGTGCCGACGCCATAGTCGACGACGTTCGCGCTGGTGATCGCGCCGGGCGCCGCGCCGAGCGTAACGTTGCTGCCCGAGATCAGTGCCTTGAAGCCATCGCCCCCGACGTCGTTGTTGCTGTACAGATAAAGCGAGCCGACCGTGACGTTGCCGGTGCCGGTGACCGAGACATCGTCGCTGGTGGTGATGGCACCGATGTTCAGGTCGTTCGCGCCGCCATTGAAAGTGACATTGTTGCCCCAGAGCTCGCGTGCATAGCCGCCTTTGGCGGTGATCAGGATGTCGCCATAGGTACTGATGCCGCCATTGGCGGTCAGGTTTCCGTCGATATCCAGCGTGACGTCGCCGGAGCCGGGATTGCCGATGAGCCGCAGGTCCTGGGCATTGGTGAAGCTGAACGCGGTGCCGTTATTGGCGGCGCCCTGCAGCCTCTGGACCTGGTTCTGCCGGTTGGCCGCGACGCCATAGCCGTAGAGCGCCAGCAGCTCGACCGTCAGCGCACCCGCCGACTGGGTGATCTGGCCGGTCGCATCGATCACCGCCCCCATGGTCACGACGATATTGCCGGTGAGGTCGATCGCGCCGTCATTGTACAGCTGGAAATTGCTGGCGCTCACGTCACCGAGCGCGCTGAAGCGGATGGTGCGCGGGGACATCGGCGTATTGTAGAAATTCGCCCAATGCCCCGGCGTGGATACGTTCAGCGTGCCGCCGCTGATCGGATCGGCGCCGGTGACGTTGATGTCCCCGCCCGCGATCAGCGTCATGGCCGAGCTGGCGCCGGCAGTGAGCGCGCCGGCGATGTTGAGGGCACCGCTGGTCTTGAAGGTCAGGTCGCCGCCCGCGCTCAGCCCGTTGATCGTGCCGATCGTGTTGCCGCCGCCGAGCAGCAGGTCGCCGGTCGCCGACCCCGCAACGCTCGCGGCGCTGATGAGCGAGCCGGCGGCCTGAGTGGCCGAGCCGTTGGTCGCGGCCACGCTGAAAGCGCCCGCCGCGACGACGTTGCCGGTCAGGCTGACATTCGCGGCGCTGATCGAGACGGTGCCGCTCCCCGCCGAGAGATTGCCGAACTGGCCGATGCGATCGGTGCCGAACAACAGGCTGATATTGCCCGCAAGGGCCGTGGCGCCGAGCGTGCCGCTGATTGCGGTGCCACCACCGCCACTGGTGACGCTGGTGCCGCGGACGAACAGATTGCCGTCCACGGTCGCGCTGTTCAGGGTGACCGCGCTGCCGGTCGCCGAGACCGTCGCATTGCCGTTGAAGTTGAAGTTCAGCTCGAGCGGCCCAGCCCCGGAGATGTTGTTCAGCGTTGCCGTGCCGGCGGTGCCGGTGTTGCTCAGGCTGATCATCGGCGTGGTGATCACGCCGCCGCTGGCCATGGTCAGCGCGAAGTCGGTCGCCAGCGCCGAGCGGACAAAGGCGACGCTGCCGGTGCCGTTCAGCCAGCCGGTGATGTCGGTCGTGCCCACCGCCAGCGAAATATTGACGCCGGAGAGGTTGCCGAGATGGGCGATGACGTTGTCGCCGGTCAGCTCGATATCGCCGCCGGTGGCGTCGATATTGAGCAGGTTCGCCTTGACCGAGTTGGCGGTGATGCGGCCGACCGTCAGGTCCACCGTGCCGTTCCCGGCGGCGATCCGGCCGGCATTGAAGATATTGGAGCTGGTGGTGAGCGTGATGTCGCCGTTCTGCGAGGTCAGGCTGTCGATATAGTTGAAGCTGCCGCCGAGCAGCTCGACGCTCCCCGCCGCAGTGACGTCGAGGATGTTGGCGGTGAACAGGGCGCCGGGGTTGGTGACGCTGCCCGTGTCCGAATAGAGGCCGAGCTTGCTGCCGGCATGGACGGTACCCCACAGCGCGATGTCGCCGGCATTGCGGAAGAGGAAGTCGCCACTGGTGGTGACCGTACCGAGCCGGCCGACCGCATTGGCCTGCTGCAGGTCGGCGCTGTCCGCGTCGACGCTCAGCGTCTGCCCGGTGATCGTGCCGCCGGTCTGACTGATGCCCGCGGTGCCGTTCAGCGTGACGCTGGTTCCGGCGGAGACGTCGTCGGTCAGATCATAGGCGGTCGCGCCGGTATAGGTCAGTTCGGTGCCGGCACTGAGCGCGCCGACGGTGCCGATCGCATTGCCCTGGTTGAGCGAGAGCGAGCCATGCGCGGAGGCCGTGATCGAGCCGCCGCTCATCGCGCCCGACTGCCAGATATTGCCGTTGGTCGAACGGACGTCGATCGCCCCGCCATTCGCCGCGGTGATGCCGGCGATGGTGAAGGTGCCGGTGTTGACGAAGGTGACGTTATCGCCCGCCAGGATCACGTCGCTGCCGGCGTCGATCTGGTTGGCGCCGCCCAGATCGATATCGCCCGCTGCATTCACCCTGAGCCAGCCGGTATTGATCCGGCCGCCCGTCTGGCGGACCGCGCCGCCGGCATTCAGCGTGAAGGTGTCGTCCACGTCGATATCGGCGGTCAGCGTGACGGCATCCAGGCTGGCGATCCTGACATAGCCGTTGGGGCTGTTCAGCGTGCCGAGCGAGGCGATGTGGTTGGTCGCGCCGTTCAGGTCGACAAAGCCATAGCCGGTGGCGATCAGCTTGTTCGCGGTGATCGAGCCGGAGGTCTGGCGGACGAAGCCGCCATTCGCCGTGCCGCCGAGCGTGACGGTGTCGCCGCGGATATCGCCCTGGATATCCAGCAGGGTGGAGAGGATCGACACGTCGCCCGTCGTGGCGGTCGCGCCATAGACATAGCTCATATTGCCGGTGAGCGAGATGCCGGTCGCCGCCTGGGCGGTGATCCCGCCGCTGTTGACCGCCCCGCCCGCCATCGAGATCGAGCCGCTCTGGCTGGTCAGGATGCTCTGGTACATCCCGTTCTGGATCGCGCCCGAGATGGTGAAGCTGCCGGCATTGGTGAAGGAGAGCTGCCCCCCGCTGAACCCGCCGAGCGAAGCGACATGGTTGGCGGTGGTCAGGTCGACATAGCCGCCGGTGAGGTTCAGCGTCAGCGTGCCGGCGGTGATGTTGCCGCCGGTGAGATTGTCGCCATTGTTGATCGTGACGTTGTGGCTGCCGGCGTCGATCGCGTCGATCTGCAGCGCCACCCCGTTGCGCAGGTTGAGATTCGAGCCGGTGGCGATCAGGCCGATGCGGCTGATCTGGTTGCCGCTATTGTCGAGCACGACATTGGTGCCGGTGGCCGAGAAGGTGCCGGCGATGATCGAAGTGCCGGCCTGCTGGGTGACGGCGCCGCCGTCCGAGATCATCTCGACGATATGGCCGGCCGCGCTGATGTCGCCGAGCGCGAAATCGCCGGTATTGCGGAAGCGCAGGTCCTTGCCGTTCGAGTTCAGCGTCGCCAGCGCGACGTCGTTGCGGTTCAGCAGGCTGATGCCGTTGGCCGCACCCGCGCCGCTCGTCGCCTGAAGCTCGCTCGAGCGGATCACCCCGGTGCCGGTCTGGGTGAGGTTCCCGGCGGCGGTTAGCTTCACCAGGCCGGGCGCCGAGATATTGCCGTCGAGCGTCAGGTTGCCGCTGGCGTTCAGCGTGAAGCGGCCGTTCGTGGTGACGTCCTTCACCGTGCCGATCGCATTGGCCTGGTCGAGCAGGATATCGCCGTCCAGCGAAGTGACGGTCAGGGCGCCGGCGGAGATGGCGACGGTCTGGTTGATCCCGCCGGTGTCCGAGGTGAGCGAGAGCAGGCCGGGCGTGCTGACGGTGCCGAGCCTGATCGAGTTCGCCGAACGGAAGCGGATGTCGCCGGTGGTCGATACGAGCTCGATGCTGCTGAAGGGGTTGGTATTGTTGGCCGCGCCAAGGGTGATCGCGCCATCCGCATGCGCGATCAGGTTGTCGCCGGTCAGCGTGCCGCCCTGCTGCAGGATCGCGCCGCTGTTCGAATAGAGCGCCAGCTGCTGGCCGAACGCGCCGACATTGTCGGTCAGGATCAGGTCGCCGGCATTGGCGAGCGTGATGTCGCCGCTGGAGCCGAGGTTGCGGACCGCGCCGAAACGGGTGATCGCGTTGGCGTTGCTGTCCAGGCGGATCCCGCCATCCGCGGTGAGCGTGGCCGTGCCGCCCACCGTCAGGATGGTGCCGACATTCTGGCGGATCGCGCCGCTATCCGAGAGCAGCGTGAGGTTGCCGCCCACCGTCATGTTGGTCAGCGCGATATCGCCACTGTTGCGGAAGCGCAGATTGCCGCTGGTGGTGCCGAGCCCGCCCAGCGCGGTGGCGTTGTTGGCCCGGAACAGGTCGAGCCCGGTGCTGGCATAGGCCGAAAGGCTGGCCGTGAGGATCGCGCCGCCGGCCTGGCTGATCGCGCCGTCGGTGGAGCTGAGCGTTACCGAACTGCCCGAGATGGTACCGAGCAGCGTAAGATCGTCGCGCACCGTGAAGCTGGCCGCATTGCCCGCGGTCAGATCGCCGAGCTGCCCGACCTGGTTCACCCGGGTCAACAGGATCTGGTTGCCCGCGCTCGCGTCCAGCCGGGCCGCGGTGATGATGCCGGCATTCTGGTTGATCGAGCCCAGGGTGGCGTTCAACGAGACGGCATTGCCGCCGCCGGCCGTGATGTCACCGCCCAGCGCGAAGCCGCTGTTGCTGGAATAGGAGATGCCGCCATTCTGGGTCGCCAGGCCATAGATCGTCCCGACGCTGTTGTTGGCGTTCATGGTGATCGCGCCGGCGGCGGTCACGTCGAGCCCGCCCGCGGTGATCGCGCCGCTGAGCTGGGAAAGCGTGCCGGCCGTGCCAAGCGACAGGCGGCCGGTGCCGAGGTTGATCGTGCCGTTGACGGTGAGATTCGAACTGGAGCGGAAGGATGCATCGCCGCCCGCGGTGACGTTGCCGAGCGTGCCGATCCGGCCGCGCAGGTCGATGGTGCCGGAAGCGTTCGCCGTCAGCGTACCGACGTCGATCCCATCGGCGCCTACGCTGAGATTGCCGCCGGCGACGGTCAGCGAGGTGGCGCCGCCCGAGACATAGGCGAGATTGGTGTTTCCGCTGGAAACGGCGGTGACGTTGCCCGCCCCGCTCCAGGTGATCAGGCCGGCTCCCGTGAGCTGGTTGGTGGCGCTGGTCAGCGAGATATTGTCGGCGCGCAGCTCGAAGAAATTGCCGCCGGGATTGCCCGAATCGACATGGCCGGCGCTCTGCGTGATGTTGCCGGCATCGGCCCAGAGCTCGAAATAGGGCGAGTAGATCGTGCCGGTCAGCACGACATTGCCCTCGGTGTAGATCTGCGCGGCGGTGTTGACGTTGCCGACGCCGGCGATGTGGTTCCAGTTCCCGCCGCCGACGCCGCGCAGGTCGAAGGCCTGGCCGCCGCTCAGATTGACCGTGCCCGCGGTGACCAATCCGCCGTTCTGGCGGACATTGCCATTGGCATTCACCACCGTGAGCGAAAGCGCCTGGCCGCCCATGGCGTTGATGTCGCCGGTGATTCTGAAGCCGTCGGCATCGGTATAGGCGATGCCGCCAGAGGCGGCGTTGGTCAGGCCGGCGATATTGACGACATTGTTGGTCGCGCTGGTCAGGGAAAGGCCGGTGGACGCCGTGGCGCGCAGCGTATCGGCGACGATCCCGCCGCTGCTCTGCGTCATCGCGTGCCCGATGCTGACCAGCAGCACCTCCTGGCCCGCCGCCGAGATGTTGCCGGCCAGATCCAGGTTCGAGAAGGTGGCGAAGAGGATGCCGCCGCTGATGCTGTTGGTCAGCCCGGTGATGGTGCCGATGGCGTTGCCGGCATGGCCGAAGGCGATGCCCGTCGCCGCCTTCGCGAAGAAGCTGCCCGCGGCAATCGGACCACCCTGGCTGATCGCGCCGGTATCGGAGGTCAGCGAGAGTGCATTGATGGTATAGCCCGGTATCCCGCCGAAATCGATGCTTCCCAGATTGCGGAGCGTGACATTGCTGCCGTCGCCATAGGCGAAGCTGGAGCTGGCGCCGGTGAAGTCGTTCGCGCCGCCGAGGATGAGGTCGCCGCCCGAAGTCACGTTCAGGCTCGGCGCCACGATCTTGGCGCTGCCGCTCTGCACCACCGAGCCGTTCACGGCGCCGAGCGTCGCGCTGGCGGCGGAGATCGTGCCGGCAGTCTGGGCGATCCCGCCGCTCGTCGCGGTGAGCGTCGCGCCGTTGGTGGCGGTAACGTTGCCGTCGAGGGTGAATCCGGTGCTGGCGAAGGCGATGCTGGTGCCGCTCAGGCCGTGCACCGTCGCAATCTGGTTGCTGCTGCTCGTCGCCGAGAGCTGGCCGCCGGCATTGGCGGTGAGCGAACTGGCCTGGAGCCCGAAACTGTTGACGGTGATGTCGCCCGCCGCGCTCAGGGTGACGTCGCCCGCAGGGTTCATGAACTGCAGGTTCAGCGCGTCGCCGTTCAGCCGCACGGTGCCAGGGGCGCGGACGACGGTGGGCGTGGCGGCGCCGAAGCTGTTGTTGCCCATCAGGTCGAGATTGGCGCCCGTCAAGACCGATGCATTGGCGTCGACGCGGCCCGTGCCGCTCTGCACGATGTCGCCGCTGCCGCGCAGGGTGACGTCATTGGCCGAGATCGTGCCCGCCGTCTGCGAGATCCCGCCGCCATTGGCCACTAGATTGACCGAGCGCAGCCCCAGCTTGCTGGCGCTGACATCGCCCGCGACGGTGAAGCTGCCGGCATTGGAGACGAGGACGTCGCCATAGGTGGCGACCAGCCTGGCGAAGCTGTTCACGTCGACGCTGTTGGTCAGGTCGATATGGCCGGCGGTCATCGACAGGCTGTCGACGACGATCCCGCTCGAGGCGAGATTGCCCCCGACGGTCACCACGGCATTGCCGGTGGTGTTGAGCCCCACGACGATCCCGCCCGAACCGCCATTGTTGAGGGTAATGGTGCCGCCGCCGGTCGAGGTGCCGATGAAGTTGGTGAAGCGGTTGTCGCCGCCGAGCGTGATGTTGCCCGCCGCGCTCATGGCGCCGGTGGTGACGTTGACGGTCCCGCCGCTCTGGGTGATCGCGCCGGCCGTGGCGATCAGGCTCGTCCCGATGGCCGTGAGGTTGCCGGTCAGCTCGATGCCGCCATCGGCGGTGAGCGTGAAGCCGCTATTGACGCCGACGCCGCCCAGCTTGATGTCGCCGGCCGCCGCCAGCGTGGCATTGGTGCCGACCACGCTGAGCGTGTCCGCATCGATCTTGCCGCTGGTGGTGGTGATCGCCCCGGTGGTGCTGAGGAAGACTGTGTCGGCCGCGGTGATGTTGCCGTCGATGGCCAGGCTGCCGGTATCCCGGATCCGGACGTCGCCGGCATCCGTGGCCAGGCCGGCCAGGCGGGTGAAGTTGTTCGCGCTGCTGTTGAAGCCGATACCGGTCGCGGCCCGCGCGATGAGCGTGTTCGCGGTCAGGGCGCTCGTCTGGCTGATCGAGCCCGTGTCCGAGGTCAGGTTGAGCGTGCCGATCGCCGTGCCGTTGCTCGGCAGCAGCAGGTTGCCGCGATTGCGGATGGTGATGTCCGCACCCACGCCATGGCCCATGTCGGACAGCGTGCCGAAATTGTTCGCGCCGCCGATCAGCAGGCTGGTCCCCGCGCCGATCGCCAGCCGGTCGGCGGTGATCCCGCCCCCGCTCTGGCTGATCGCGCCGCCGCCGGCATAGATCTGGACGCCGCCGCCGGAGATGTTGCCGCTCAGGCCCAGTGCGGTGGCGGTGTAGATGTTGATGTCGGTGCCGCCGGTGCTCTTGGCGGTCAGGTCGCCGAGCCCGCGGATCTTGTTGTTGCCATAGGTGAAGACGATGCTGCCGTTGGTGGCGGTGGCGGTCAGCTTGTTGGTCTCGACATAGGTGCCGGTGATGTTGCCGGTGTCCGAGGTCAGCGTGAGGTTGCCGTTGTTCGTGACCTGGTTGCCCGCCCCGCCCAGGTCGAGCGTGCCGACCGTGCGCAGCGTGAAGTCGCGGCTGATCGAATAGGCGTCGAGCGCGCCGATCTCGTTCGCTTCGCCCAGCGAGACGTCGATGCCGGCGAGCGCCAGGGTGTTCGCCACCACCTTGGCACCGCTTGACTGGGTGACATTGTTGACGGCCCGGAGCTGGACATTGTCGCCGGTGATCGTACCGCTGTTCTGCAGAATCGAGTTCTGGCTCGAATAGAGGCGGATAAACTGGCCGGGGGCGTTCGCGGTGACGTTGCCGTCGAGCTTGATGTCGCCCTTGTTCTCGATGTCGATCGCGCCGCTCGACGAGGTAAGATAGCGATAGCTGCCGACACCGATGGTGACGGTCTGGTCGTTCAGATAGATTCCGCCGGCCGCGTTGATCCCCACCGAGCGCGCGAGCACGTTGTCGTTGTTGCCGGCAATGCCACCGGCATCGACGGTGAGGTCGCCGGTGGTGTCGATCTTGAAGAAGATGTCGGCATTGCCGGTAAGGTTGATGCCCCCGCCACCGCTCGAGCTCGCCCAGATCAATGCGTTGCCGGTGCTGTCGAGCGTGATGTCGCCTGCCGCGGTAGCATTGACCTGGCTGGCAGAGATGGTGCCGCTGCCGCTGCGCCGGATCGCGCCAAGGGCCGCGGTCAGCGTGGCGGTGCCGCCATTGGTGTTGAGCGTACCGGCAACCGTCAGGTTCTGATCGGTGTCGATCGCGAAGTTGCCGTTGGTGGTAACGGTGCCGAGCCGGATATCGCCGCCGGCGACCAGGTTTGCGCTGGCTGCCGACACGTCGAGCAGGCCGCCCGCGACGACCAGCCCGCCATTGGTGGTGATCGCCCCGCCCGAGGTGAGCGAGAGCGCGCCGGCCGCGCGGACCTGGCCGGTCAGGTCGAAGGCATCGGCATCGACGATGGTGACGTTGCCGCCGGTGCTGCGGATCGCGCCGAGATGGTCGAAGTCGTTGCCCGCCTGGTCGAGGACGATATCGCCCACCGCATTGGCCTTGAGCGTGCCGGCGGTGATGACGCTGAAGCCGGTCTGGCTGATCCCGCCCGTGTCCGAAGTCAGCGTGACGGTGCCGCCCGGCGCCTTGATCAGATAGTCGAGCACGATCGCGCCGGCGTTGCGCAGCGTGATGTCGTGGCCGGTGCCGCTGTCGTAGCGATCGGTGTCGAGCCGGCCGACCAGGCCGATCTGGTTCGCCCCGGTCAGCGAGATACTGCCGGAGGCGATGGCGTTGAGCCGATCGGCAGTGATGATGCCGCCGCTCTGGCTGATCCCGGTATCCGCGTAGAGGCTGATGTTCCGGCCGGTCACGTTTCCGGTCAGGTCCATGACGCCGCTATAGGTGGTCAGCAGGATGCTCTGGCCGGCAGTGATGGTGCCGAGCGAGGCGATCGTGCCGGCGAGGCTGATGGACCCCGCCGCCGACGCGGTCAGGCGCGAGGTACTGGGCCCGGTGTTGGTGCTGAGGATGCTCCCGGTATCCGAGATCAGGGTGAGCGCGCCGCCCGAGCCGTACCGGCCGGTGCCCCCGAGAATCGGGCTGAGATCGATGGTGCCCCGGTTGCGCAGCGTCAGGTCGCCGCCCACCGCGAGATCGGTGAGCGTGGTGAAGTCGTTGGCCTCGCCCAGCGTCACGGTGCCGCCGCCGAAGAGCGACAGGCTGGTGCTGTGCAGGCTCGCGCCGGTGCCCTGGCTGATCGTGGTGCCGGCATTGAGCGCCATGGTGTCGGCGGTGAGCGTCGTGCCCGCATTCTGCGTGATCGCGCCGCCGTTCGACGTCAGGTTCAGATGAGCGCCGGTCATGTCGATCGACTGGGTGACGTTGAAGCTGCCGGCATTGGCGAAGCTCAGCCCCGCCCCGCTCATCGCGCCGAGATTGCTGACCTGGTTGGCGCCGCTGACATTGATGCCGCCGGTCGCCGACATGTTCAACGTGTCGGCGGTGATCACGCCCCCGGTCTGGTTGATCGGGCCTTGGGCGTCGGAGATCGACACCGTCTGCCCTGCCGCGCTGATATTGCCGGTGAGGCTGGTGCCCAACGCGCTATAGTTGACGATGTTGATGCCGCCGCTGGTCGTGTTGGTGATCGTGCCGAAATTCTGGATGCTGTTGTTGCCGGAAGGGGAGCCGCCCGGCATGTTGATGCCGGTGACTGCGCTCAGATTGGCCGTGCCCGCCCCGAACGAGCCGTTGATGCTCTGGGTGATCGCCCCGCCCGAGCTCAGCGAGATCGTGCTGAAATAGACAGACTGGTCGATCAGGAGGTCGGTGGTGCTGTTGAGCGAAAGCGTGCCGTTGCCCGAGATGGCGATGAGCCGGTGGATCCGGTTCGCCTGGTTGAGCGTGACCGTGCTCGTGCCGGTGGTAACCACACCGAGATAGTCGACGTCGATGATTCCACCGCTCTGGGTGATCGACCCGGCACCCGCGGTGCGCAGTGCGAGACCGCCATTGGTCGCATTCGCAGTGATGTTGCCTGCAATGTCGAAGCCATTGGCGTCGCGATAGAGGATGCCACCATTGGTGCTCGTCGCGCCGCCAAGCGTGGCGATGTCGTTGCTGGTGCTGTTGAGCAGCAAGTCACTGGCGCCGCTCAGGAAGAGCTGGTTCGCGCGGACATAGATGCCGGCGCCGGTGTTCTGGGTGATGCCGCCGGTGTTCGAGGTCAGCCTTAGCGTGCCACCCGTGGCATCGACCCGGCCGTTGAGAATGATGTCGCCATCGTTGCGGAAGGTGATGCTGTGCCCGCTGGTGAACAAATTGGCGTTGAGCCCGCTCACCGTGGTGATCGCATTCGCCTGGTCGAGCGTGATGTTGTTGTTGGCGGTGGCGTTGAGCGTGTCCGCAGTGATCTTGGTGCCGGCGTTCTGGGTGATCCCGCCATTCATCGCGAGCAGAGTCACATTCGTGGCGGTGATGTCGCCGGTCAGGGTGAATCCGGGGAGATCGGTGCCGATCTCGATGTCGCCGCCCGCCTTCAACGTGCCGAGCGAACCGA
>JAESGN010000379.1_pt1 | contig 48491 bp, 45 predicted proteins | sample 9269731 | NCBI WGS metagenome assembly JAESGN01 (sample SAMN15720683, study PRJNA650826) | algae metagenome | isolation source: Mojavia pulchra JT2-VF2 and co-occurring heterotrophs from desert soil | place: USA: Cadiz Valley, Joshua Tree National Park, CA | collected 1998-06-08
CAACTCACATAGCTGAACAAGGCCGCCGTCTGCCCATCCGCACCACGCATCCGCCGTCTCCCGCTAACAGGGACAGCGAATCACACCCGTCGTGACCAGCGCGACCGTTTTTCAGCAGCCTGCTAGATCGAGCCCGGCGCCAGCGTGTTGCAGCCGCTGCGGCTGCGCAGCCGGTCGCAGGCCTGCTGCGCGCTGGCCTGGCTGAGGCCGGTGACGCGCGCCCGGAACAGGGTGCCGCGGCCCACCTGCACGGGCGTCACCTGCACGCGGCCGCCGACGCTGCTTTGTGCCGCCTGGGCCGCCTGGCGCGCCAGCTCGGGCGAGCTGAAGGCGCCGACTTGCACGCCCCAGCCGCCCGGCGCGGGGGGCGTGGCTCCGGGCCGGAAGCCCGCCGGCAGCGTGCCGGCCTGGGCCGTGCTGATCAGGCCGAAGGCGCGCGTGGGCTGGGCGGCCAGCGGCGCGCGGCTGGCGACGGTGAGCGGCGGGGGCTCGCGCCGGCCTTGGCTCTCCGCCAGGCGGGCGGCGCCCTCCGGCGTCGAGCCATCGGGGATCGGGTCCATGCGGGCCACGATGATGCGCCCATCCGAGGTGGGCTCGCCCTCGATCGGCGTGCTGCGGCCGGCGCTCTCGGCGAGGCGGGCCGCGCCCTCGGGCGTCGAGCCATCGGCGATGGGCTCCATCGCCACCACGCCGCCACGGGCGAGGAAGCTGCCGCCGCTGGCGGTGACGCGCGGCGGGGTGGCGGCGGCCATGCGGACCGGTGCCGCGCTGGCCTCGGCCGGAGGCAGGCTGGCGAATTGGGCGTTCTGCTCGCGGATCGCGCGCTGCTCGGCGAGCGCCGTACGGGTCGCGGCATCCATCCGGCGCGGGCCCTGCGGGACGTTCAGCGGGATCTCGCCCGCGGCATAGATCTCAGGCGGTGCGCGGCGGACCGGGCTGCTGGTGATGATTCGGGGCCCGACGCGGGCGACGTAGTTGCGCGTCTCCGCCGGCAGGCCCTGGCGGTTGTAGAGGTAGTTCTCCAGCCGGCGCGGCCCGGCATTATAAGCGGCCAGGAAGGCGGGCGAGCCGTAGAGCTCATACATCTGCCGCACATAGGCGGTGCCGGCCATCAGATTGTCATAGGGGTGGTAGGGGTCGTCGCCGAGGTCGTGGCGGCGCTGCAATTCGCGGTAGGTCCCGGGCATGACCTGCATGAGCCCCATGGCGCCGACGGGCGAGGTGGCGCCGGCGCGGCCGCCGGATTCCTGGCGCATCACCTCGCGGATCCAACGCTCGGGCACGTCGAAGCGGCGGGAGGCCTCGCGGATCCAGGGGCCCCAGGGATCACTGGGCGGGCCCGGCGGGTCGTAGCTGCCGCGCGTGATGCCGGCCGAGCGTGTCGGTGCCGTCGGCGTCTGCGCGCAGGCGGCCAAAAGGCAAAGGGCCGAGATCGCGGCCAAGGGCCGGCTCAAGCCAAAGCGTCGCCCCGAGCGTCGCCCCGAGATCCAGTGGGCCATCCTGTGGAAACTCCCCCTTGCTTCACTGCCGGATAATGTGCCCCGAACCACCCCCATGGCGCGGAACGCAGCAGCGAATGTCCAGGCCGCAAGACAGACCTGGACGGGGGACTCATAACGCCAGCCCTCCCCTCAAATCAAGCAAAGAAGTCTTTCCTGTGGCGGCCCCCGGGAATCACGGCAGGATTCACCGCGTGATTCATTCCCTGAGTCAGGTCGCCTCGCGGTGATTTCGCCGCCGGGCGGCATGCTCTACAAGGGCGTGATGCGACACCTGCGAATGCTCCCTTTGATTCTCCCCTTGATTCTCCCCTGGGCGCTGGCCGGATGTGGGGGCACGCCGGCGGAGCAGGCCACGGCGCCGGTCGAGACGGTGAGCGAGCCGGCCTTCGAGCGCGGAACCATCCTCGGTGTCCGCGCGCTCCCTGCCGCATCGGCAGGCGAGCCCCGGCTGCGCCTCGTCTCCCAGGTGGTGGGTGCGGCACGTGGCGCGGGCAGCGCCGAGGCCAATCCCGTCGAAATCGTGATCCGGCTGGAGAATGGCCGCCGCGACGTGGCGCTGATCCAGCCCGCCGAGGGCTGGCTGCGGCCCGGCCAGCGCGTGCGCCTGACGACCGGCGCAAGGCCGGTCCTGACGCGCGAGTTGACCGGCGCCTAACCCCCCGCCCGCATCCGCCGTGCCAGGTTCTCGCCGATCATCACGCAGGTGAAGTGCAGATTGGCCCGGCAATCGGTCGGCATGATCGAGGCATCGGCCACGCGCAGGCCTTCCACGCCGCGCACGCGGAGGTCGGGGTCCACCACGCCGCGCGGGTCCTCATGGGCGGTCATCCGGCAGGTGCCGGCGGCGTGCTGGATGTCGCTCGCCTCGGCCAGCATGATCGCGTCCAGTTCGTCATCCGGCAGGGCGGCGGCGGCGGGCATGGAAAGGCCGGTCTCGCCGAAGGTGATGGCCTCCGCGAGATGGGCCAGCGGGTCGAGTGCGGTGAGGCGCGCCAGGCGCCGCATGCCGTCGCGCAGGCGCAGCCGGTCGCGCGGATCGGCCAGCATGTTTTCGTCCACGACCGGCTGCGCCTCGGGGTCGGCGGAGGTGAGGCGCAACTCCCCGCGCGAAAAGGCGTCGTAAAGCGCGATCCCCACGGCGCCGCCCGGCGCGGGTGTTGCGCCCTCGCCCAGGCCGCGATGATTGTAGGCGATCATGATCATGTCGCGCTCGCCACCGCCGCCGAGGCGGCTGCTATAGGTCAGGCAGCAATTGGTGTGGCGCGCATCGGCGCCCTCGGCGCGGTATTCGGGCTTGAGCGCCATGCTGGCCCGCAGGATGGGGTGGTCCATCAGGTTCTGCCCGACATGCGGCAGGTCCTGCAGCACGGCGATGCCAAGCGCCTGCAACGCGGCGGCGGGGCCGAGGCCCGAGCGCATCAGGATGGTCGGGCTGTGGATCGCGCCCGCGCAGAGCACGATCTCGGCGCCCGCGATCTCCTCCCAGGCGTCGCCGAAGCGCACGCGCACGGCGCGGGCGCGGTTGCCTTCGAAGAGGATGCGGTCCACCAGCGCGCCGCCCCGAATGGTCAGGTTCGGGCGGCCGCGCGCGGGTTCCAGATAGCCGTCATTGGTGGTGACGCGCAGGCCCTGGCGCAGATTGATCGGGTTGCAGGAAATCCCCTCGCCCTCGGGCGCGTTCAGGTCGGGCTTCCAGGGGTAGCCGGCGGCCAGCGCCGCATCGCGCAGGCCGAGATCCACGGCACCCCACTGGTCCAAAGGCATGCGGAAGACCGGCAGCGGGCCGCCCTGGCGGATGCCCGGCGCCACGCCGGTATCCGCGTCATCCTCGATCGCATCGTAGAGGGGCAGCACGTCGCTGGCCGCCCAACCCTCGCAGCCGGCCTCGGCCCAGGCGTCAAAGGCGGCGGGGACGCCGCGGATGGCGATCTGCGCGTTGACGGCGGAGGAACCGCCCATCGCCTTGCCGCGCCAATAGAATTTCGGCGCCTGGGCCGCGGTGCGGCGCGTCATCAGGCCGGGCCATTGCCATTCCGCCTGATGCGCGGGGTCATGCATGAAGGGGATGATGTTGGCGCTGCGCAGCGCATGCGGCGCCTCGGCCGAACGCCAGTCGCGACCCGCTTCCAGCAGCAGCACGCGGCGATGGCCATCTTCCGAAAGCCGCGCGGCCAGGGGCGCGCCGGCCGAACCGGCGCCCACCACGATCACATCATACATCGCGCTTACTTCTCGACGTTCCAGAAGACCGGGATGGCCGAGGGCACCAGGTTGCGCAGATTGGCCCGATGCAGCGCCGGCTGGGCGAATTGCCCCCAGGGCAGGGTGATCACCTCATTGTAGATCAGCGTCTGCATCTCCTCGATCAGGCGCATGCGGGCGGCCTGGTCCGGGGCCTTGGTGAAGGCGTCGAACATCGCCACCAGCCGCTCATTGCAGTGATAGCCGCTGGCCGGGATGCCGGTGCAGGTGAAGGCCACGAAGGGGTTGGTGATGGGCGATTGCAGGTCAATGCCGATCGCGTGCACGCCGAAGACATGCCAACCCTCGCGCCGCGTGCGGCGGGCCAGCAGCGAGGCCCAGTCCATCACCTGCATGTCCACGTTGAAGCCGGCCTGCCGCATGCGGTTGGCGAGCACCTCCGACGAGATGCGCGCGGCCTCCAAGTCGTTGGCCACCATCACGATCACCGGCTCGCCATTGTAGCTGGTGGCGCGCAGCGCGGTGCGGGCGGCCTCGATCGAGGGGTCGCGCGCCACCTCGCTGCCGACAGCGGTCTCATAAGGGCCGCCGCAGACGAAGATGGCGGGGCAGGTGCGCTGGTATTGGCTCGAAAGGCCGAAGGCCGCCATCACCTCGGCCTGGTCCACCAGGCGCAGCAGCACGCGGCGGATGGCAGGGTCCGAGAAGGGGCCGGACGCCGCATTGGTGCGATAATGGCCGGTGAAGGTGTCGAGGCCGGTGAAGCCCAGCACGCGCACGCGCCGGTCCCGCTCCAGGCGGGGCAGCAGGTCGAAGGGGGCGTACTGCATGTAGTCCACCTCGCCCGCCTGGATGGCGTTGGCCGCCGTCAGGCCGTCGGGCACCACGCGCAGTTCCAGCGCCTCGATCCGCACGGGCTTGCCGCCGGCAAAGAGATCATTGGGCTCGGGGCGCGAATTGTAGCGGGGGTTGCGGCGCAGCAGCATGCGGTCCCCGGTGCGGTGATCCTCGCGGCGATACATGAAGGGGCCGGAGCCGATGATCTCCGTGATGCGCTCGGCGCCGGGCGTGCGGGCCAGGCGCTCCGGCAGCATGAAGGGGCCAGGCGAGGCGGCGGTGCCGAGGGTTTCCAGCACCAGGCCGTAGGGCTCCTTCAGCGTCAGGGTGAAGCTGCGGGCATCCTGCGCCTCGATGCTGGCGGTGGCGGCCAGGAGGCGCGCACCCAGCGCGCTGCGCGGCGCCCAGCGGCGGATGGAAGCCACGCAATCGGCCGCCGTGACGGGCGTGCCGTCATGCCAGAGCAGGCCCTCGCGCAGGGTGAAGCGCCAGGTGAGGCCATCGGGCGAGGTGGTCCAGCTTTCCACCATCTGCGGCCTGGGCGTGCCGGAGCGGTCCATGCCGAAGAGCGTGTCGAAGACCATGTAGCCGAAGGTGCGGCTGATATAGGCGGTGGTGAAATGCGGATCGAGGGTGACGACCTCGGCCTCCAGCACCGCGGTCAGGGTTTGCGCGCGCGGTGACGCGGCGGGAAGGGCCAGGAGGAGAAGGGCCAGCCAAAGGCCCAGTGAACGACGCGCCATCCTTGTCTCCTGCTGCGATGCAGCAGGCAGCCTAGGTGGCGGTTGCATCCGATGCCAAGGGCTTCGGCGTTACGAGACCGTCATCCGGCGCGGCTAGCCCTTCAGGCTCAGCATGAGCAGCGCGAAGAGCACCAGCGCGGCACCCTGCAACAGCACGCGATAGCGCATCAGCTTCTGCGAGGAGGCGGCACTCGCGCCGCGCGCCATGCCGATCAGCCCGGCGAAGAGGACGCCCAGCGTCGCCAGCATGGCGAGGGCGACGAGGATGGTGAGGAAGGTCTGCATCACCCCATCATGGGCCGGGCCGCGCGAAGCGCAACCGGGCGAGTGCGGCGGCCCCCGCCAGCCCCGCCACGCCGCACAGCGCGAAGCCGAGCGAAAAGCCGCCCGTGGTCAGCACCAGGGCCGAGAACAGCGTCGGCGCCACGATCATCACACCCGCGAAGACGAAGCCGAGTGCCGCCGTCGCGGCCCCCACCCGGCCGGCGGGGGCCACGCGCGCCACCTCGCTCAGCATCACGCCGTTCCAGCCGACGGCCGAGGCACCCATCGCCACCGCCACCACGGCGATCACGAGCGAAGGCCAGCCAGGGCCCGCCAGGGCCAGCAGCCCGCAGGCGCCGCCAATGGCCAGCCCGAGGGCCAGCAGCACCGGCAGCGCGCCGATGCGATCCGCGATCAAAGCCCAGGCGATGCGGCCGGCCACGCCGCTGCCCTGGGCGAGGGCCAGCATGAGGCCGGCCTGCTCCAGCCCCGCGCCCATCACCTGCACCTGCCAGACCACGAAGAAGGAGCCGAAGCAGAATTGCGCGATGCCATAGCTGGAGGCGGCGAAGGTCAGCGCCCGGATGCGCGCATCGTCGCGCAGGATGGAAAGGCTCGACTTCGCATCCTGCCAGGGCCGGAGCGGCGCGCCGCCCGGGCCGGCGCGGTCGGTGTCGAGGGCTGCGCGCAGCGGTTGCAAGGCCAGCGCCAGCAGCAGCGAGAAGGCCGCCATGGCCAGCACCGCCGCGCGCCAGCCATGGTGGATCGCGAGGATCGGCGCCACGGCGGCTACCATCATCGCCCCCGCCGGCACGCCGCATTGCTTGAGGCCGAAGACCAGGCTGCGGATGCGCGCCGGCGTCCGGGGTGCGAGCAGATGGCTGCCGGCCGGCGTGATCGGCCCATGGCCGAGGCCCGCCAGCAGGGCCGAGAGCACCAGCGCGACCGGATGCCCGATGGCCGCCAGCGCGATGCCCGCCGCCACCACCACCAGCGCTCCCTGGCAGACCCGCACGCCGCCATGCCGCTGGAGCAGCCCCTGGGTGATCGGCCCCGAAAACAGCGCCCCGGCATAGACCAGGGCGGTGTGGATGCCGGCGAGGCTGGCGGAAAGCCCGGTCTCGGCCGCGATGGCCGGCGCCAGCACGGGCACCGTCAGAAAGGCCCCCATCCCCGCCATATGGGTGCCCAGAAGGGCCAACATGATGAGCCAGATGGAGGGGGAAGCGTGCATGAATTCCAGCATGGTGCATGCTGCGTTGCGGCAAGGCAACTTGACCCCGGGGGGATCTGCGCGGAAAGCAGGCGCCATGCTGCTTCGTATCCTTCCCTTGCTGCTGCTCCTGCTCTCGCCGCTGGCGCTCGCCCAAACGGCAGCGCCCCAGATGGCCGCGCCCCAGCCGGCGCCCGCCGCGGCGCCACGCGCGGCGGCCCCAACCCCGGCGACCCCAGCGCCAGCCGCCCCACCAGCAGCGACCCCACCCGCAGCGACGCCCGCTCCGGGGGCGGCGGCACCCGCTCCGGCCGCCGCCGCCCCCGCGCCCGTCCCGCCCGAGCTGGCCACGCTGCTCGACATCCTGCGCGACGAGGCCCGCCGCGGCGCGCTGATCCGCGCGCTGGAGACCACCACCGGCGCCCCCGCCGCGGCCGAGGACGCCGCCGCGCCGACGCCCGAGGAGGTGATCTCCGCCCCCGCCGACATCGTCGTCGGCATCGCAAGCCGCATCGGCCAGTTCCTCGTCCAGGCCTGGGCGACGCTCGCCACCGCGGCCGAGCTCGGCCTGATCCGCGCCTGGTTTGAGCGCCTCGTCACCGATGAGCAGCTGCAAACCCAGGTCTGGGCGCTGGGCTGGAAGCTCGGCATCGTGCTGCTCGCCGGCATGGCGACGGAGCGGCTGATACGCCTGCTCATCCGGCGGCCCAATGCCTGGCTGGAGGAGCGCGGGCTGGCGGTGCAGGGGCGCATGCAGGGGCTGCGCCGGCTGCCCTACATGCTGGGCCATCTGGGGCTCGACCTCCTGCCCATCCTGGGCTTCGGCGCGGCGGCGCTCTCCCTCATCGGCAGCTTTTCCATCTGGCCCTCGAACCGCCTGGTGATGGAGGCCGTGACCTTCTCCTACATGGCCGCCCGCGCGGCGATGGCGGCCGGCCGCCTGGTCTTCGCGCCGGGGCAGACGCGCCTCAGGCTGATCCGCTGCGACGACGAGACGGCGGCCTATGCCACGCTCTGGATCCGCCGCCTGGCGCTGACCGGCGTCACCTTCTACGCGACGGCCGAGGTCGCGATGCTCTTCGGCCTGCCGCAGGGCGCCTATGAGAGCATCTGGCGGCTCGGCCTGCTCGTGCTCTCGCTGCTGGCGGCGCTGATCGTGCTGCAGAACCGCGCGAGCGTGGCCGCCCTGCTCGACGCGCCCGACCTCACCGAGGGCGACGTGCCGACGCGCAGCCGCATGGTCATGCGCGCCGCCCGCTCCCGCCTGGCCGAGGCCTGGCATGTGGTGGTCATCCTCTGGCTGCTGGCGGCCTGGACGGTCTGGGCGCTGGAGATTGACCGCGGCTTCGAGCGCCTGGCCGAGGCCTCGCTCGCCACCATCGGCATCATCATCGGCGCCAAGCTGCTGGATGAGGGGACGCGCCGCCTGCTGGACCGTCTCTTCCGCATCAGCACCGAGCTGGCGGTCCGCTATCCCGGGCTGGAGGACCGCGCGAATCGCTACCTGCCGGCGCTGCGCACGCTGGTTTCCGCCGTGGTCAGCGCGGGCGGCATCGTGCTGCTGCTGGAGGCCTGGGGGCTGAACTCGCTCGCCTGGTTCGGCACCGGGCGCTGGGGCGGGCGGCTGATCTCGGGCGCCACCACCATCGGCATCACCCTGGTGGTGGCGCTGCTGATCTGGGAAGGCGCCAATGCCGCCATCCAGCGGCATCTGGCGCGCCTGCCCAAGGATGGCACGGCCGCGCGCTCCGCCCGGGTGCGGACGCTGCTGCCCATGCTGCGCACGGCGTTGGGCGCGCTGCTCATCGTCATCGTGGGGCTCACGCTGCTGACCGAGATCGGCATCAACGTCGCACCCCTGCTGGCCGGCGCCGGCGTGCTGGGCCTGGCCGTCGGCTTCGGCAGCCAGACCTTGGTGCGGGACGTCATCACCGGCATCTTCCTGCTGCTGGAGGATGCGGTGGCGGTGGGCGACACCATCACGGTCGGCGGCATGTCCGGCACGGTGGAGGAGCTTTCGATCCGCTCCATCCGGCTGCGCGCGCTGGATGGCTCGGTCCATATCGTGCCGTTCAGCGCGGTGACGACAGTGACGAACCAGACGCGCGACTTCGGCTATGCCGTGATGGACCTCGCGCTGGATTATTCGGCCGATACCGACCAGGCGGTGATGATGCTGCGCCAGGTGGGCGAAAGCATGCGCGAGGACGAGGCGTGGTCGCCGCAATTGCTCGCACCCCTCGAGGTGCTGGGCGTGGACAAGATGGGCGATGCGGGCGTCATCCTGCGCGCCCGGGTGATGACGCCGCCCGCCCGCCGCTGGGCTGTGGGGCGCGAGTTGAACCGCCGCGTGAAGCAGCATTGCGACGCGGCCGGCATTCCGCTCTACGCCGCGGTGAAGGCGGCGGCCCAACCCGCCACACCCGCGCCGGCTATGCCAGCCGCGCCAGCCAGATGACGGCGACACCGCCCAGGATCGCGAGGATATAGCTGCGCGTGCCGATCATGATGCCGGTGACGGCGGCGGCCGCCAGCAGGCTGGGCCAGCCGCCCGTGACCAGCGCGGGGGTCACGAAGGCCACGAAGATGCAGCCGGGCATGTGGCCGAGCATGGAGGTCACGAAGGGCGGCGGGCGGAAGGCGCGCAGCAGGGCATAGCCGCCCGCGCGCAGCAGGTAGGTGGCGAGCGCCATGCCGAGGATGGCCAGCACCACGTCCCAACGGAGCGACATTTCCTGAAGGCCCCTGAAAACCGGCCCCCGCTTCTGCCCGGCTTCGGCGCGGTTGTGAACCCGAGGCCCCATTGCCGGATCGCGCGCGAGCCGCAACCATCGGGGGTGCAACAGGGAGGCAAGCGCGATGGGTTATGTGATCCTGGGTTGGGATGGCGAGGATGCGGAGGCGCCCGCGCGCCGCGCCGCCGTGCGCGACCGCCACCTGGAAGTCATCACCCGCTGGGTCGCGGCGGGGCGGCTGCATCTGGCCGTGCCGCTGTTCCGCGCCGATGGCACGGCGGCGGGCTCCATCATGATCCTGAACGATGAGGATGAGGTGGGGGCCCGCGAATACCTGCTGGAGGAGCCCTTCGCGCGGGACGGCGTCTGGCTCAGCTACCAGATGCGGCCCTATCGCATCGCGCCCATGAATTACCAGCCGCTGCCCTCCGGCGCCCCCTCTGGCCCGACCCCCGCCGGCATGACGCATTGCGTCGTCATCGCCGAGGATGCCGAGAACAGCGTGGAGCGGCGCCTCGCCGTGCGGCAGCCGCATATGGAGCGCGTGATGCGCTTCGCGGAGGAGGGCGTGCTGGCCTGCGGCGGCGCGCTGCTCGGCCCGAAGGGCGAGATGCTGGGCTCCATCGCCATCACCCGCCACGGATCGGAGGAGGAAGCGCGCGCCTGGTGGGCCGAGGACCCCTATGTGACGGCGGGCGTCTGGCAGAAGATGCGCTTCTTCCCGACGCGCTTCGCGCCGCTGCCCTACAAGCCGCTGCCCCGTCCTGAAGCAAAGGGCCCCGAATGAGCCGGCTGATCGAATACGCGGACGCGGCCCCCGAGGTGCGCGCCGTCTTCGACGACATCAAGGCCACGCGCGGCGTGCCGGATGTGAACAATTTCTGGAAGGCGCTGGCGGTGCATCCGCCGACGCTGGCGCGGGTCTGGGAGAACCTGAAGCAGGTGATGGCGCCGGGCGCGCTCGACCCGCTGGTGAAGGAGATGCTCTACCTCGCCGTCAGTGCCACCGCGGGCTGCAACTACTGCGTCGCCTCGCACACCGCGGCCGCGCGGGCCAAGGGCATGGATGACGCGATGCATGGCGAATTGCTGGCCGTGATCGCCATGGCGGCCGAGACCAACCGCCTGGCCGAGGCGCTGCGCGTCCCGGTGGATCCGCAGCTCCAGTGAACGCAACGCTCGCTGGTATCGGCGCGCTGCTGCTCTGGGCCTTCCTCGCGCTGCTCTCCAAGCTGGCGGCGGGGCTGCCGCCCCTGCAACTGACGGCGATGAGCTTCGCCGTGGCTTCGGTGCTCGGCCTTGGCGTGGTGGGGCTGCGCGGCGAATGGGCGGCGCTGCGGCAGCCGCCCTTGGTCTGGGCGCATGGGGTGGGGGGCTTGTTCGGCTATCACGCGCTGTATTTCGCCGCACTGGCCTTCGCCCCGGCGGTGGAAGCCAATCTGCTGAACTATCTCTGGCCGCTGCTGATCGTGCTGCTCTCGGCGCCCATCCTTGGGCTGCGGCTGGGGCCGCGCCGGCTCGTGGGCGTGGCGCTCGGCTTCGCGGGTTGCGCGCTGCTGCTGGCGGGCGGGGCGCGCTTCCCGGCCGAGGCCTGGTTCGGCTTCCTGTGTGCCATCGGTTGCGCCTTCGTCTGGGCGCTCTACTCCGTGACGGCGCGGCGGCTCTCGCGCGTGCCGACCGGCGCGGTGGCGGGGTTCTGCGCCGGCTCCGCGATGCTGGCGCTGCTCGCGCATCTCGCCTTCGAGCCGAGCGTGATGCCCGATGCGCGGCAGGCGCTGGCGGTGTTGCTGTTGGGCCTTGGGCCGGTGGGTGCCGCCTTCTTTCTGTGGGATCTCGGGATGAAGCGCGGTGATCCGCGCCTGCTTGGCACGCTCGCCTATGGCGTGCCGGTGGCGTCCACGCTGCTGCTGATCGCGGCCGGGGCGGGGGCCTTCACCTGGAATGTGGCGCTGGCCCTGGCGCTCGTCGCGGGCGGCGGCTGGCTGGCCGCGACGGCGCGTTAGCTCGACAGGGTGCAGGGAACCAGTTCCCTGCCGGGGAGCTCGAGGGGCAGCGCCCCTCGATCCCTCAAACCCCCTCGCAGCCCTTTTCCCGCAGGCTCGCCACCACCCAGTCGCGCGGCCATTTCCCGGCCTGGATATCCTGCTCGGCCTTGATTTCCTTGGCCTGGTGCGCCTCGGCCGCCGCGATCACCGCTTCCGCCTCCTCCATCGGCACCACCACCACGCCATCCTCGTCGCAGCAGATCAGGTCACCCGGCATCACCACCTGGCCGCCGCAGGAGATCGGCGTGCCGATTTCGCCCGGGCCTTCCTTCCAGGGGCCGGCCGGCGTGTGGCCGCGCGCCCAGACGCCAAGGTCCATCTTGGCGAGCGAGGCCACATCGCGCACCGCCCCATCCAGCACCACGCCCGCCACGCCGCGCTTCGTCGCGTGGCCCAGCATCAGGTCACCCATGAGCGCCACCGAGAGGTCGCCATTGCCGTCGCAGACGATGATGTCGCCCGGGTTCGCCATATCCACCGCGCGGTGCAGCAGCAAATTGTCGCCCGAGCGCGCCTTCACGGTGAAGGCGGGCCCGACGAGGCGCTTGCGCCCGCCATAGGAATGGAAGGTGCCGCTGAGCGACTGCAGCCGGTTCATCACATCGCCGATATTGGCGGCGGGCACCTTCGCCGCGCGCTGGATGATGGCGGGCGCCACGCGGGCCGCGATGGGGCGGATGCGAAAGCCGATGGTCATGGAAATCCTCCTCGATTCGCGCCATGCCACCACGCGGGGCGCGATCGGGGAAGCCCGTCACGGCAGCAGGACGCGGAGCGGCCGCGCCGCATCGGTGATGGTGAGCGGCAGGTCCGGCCCGCGATCGCCGTCGCATTGCGTCGGCACGCCCGGGCCTTCCAGCCGCACGCGGGCGCAGCGCCGCAACTCGATGAAGGGCAGGCGGTGCAGGAGGCCGAGCGGCAGCGCCGCCCCGGCCAGGAAGGCGCCGAGGCGCGCCCCTGGCGACCCCTCTGGCCCGCGCTGGATCACCAGCGTGAAGCCGGGCTCCAGCGGGGATGCGCCGGGTGCGACCAGATGCGGCCCGGCATAGAGCCGCCCCTTGGTGACGATCAGGCCGGTGGCCGCCTCGAAGGGGCCGTCATCGGCCGCGAAGCGCAGGGGCGGCAGGGCGGGCCGCAGCAACTCGCGGCCGCTCTGCCAGACATAGGCGGCCTTGCCGATGCGGCGCTTCAGCCCGGCCGGCAGGTGATGCACCACGGCGGCATCGAAGCCCGCCCCCAGCATCTGCACGAAGACCCGCCCGCCCGCCGAGCCCGGATGGATCGCGCCCCGGCGCCCGGCCAGGATCACGCGCGCGGCCCCCTCCGCATCACGCGGCAGGCCGAGTTCCAGGGCGAGGACATTGGCCGTGCCGAAGGGCAGGATGCCCAGCGCCGTGTCGCTGCCCATCAGTCCCGCCGCGACCTCGGCGATGGTGCCGTCGCCGCCCGCCGCCACCACGCATCGCATGCCGGCGGCCGCCGCCTCGGCCGCGAGGCGCCGGGCATCGCCGGGGCCGCTGGTCTCGGTCAGCTCCGCCATGGGGCCGAGCACGGCCATGGCCCGCGCCAGTCGGCGCCGCCGGCGCGAACCGGCGGCGGGATTGAAGATCACGCGCATGAAATGCGGCCGATAGCACTGCATCCTTGACGATTCGCGGTCGTTTCCATGGCGCCGCAAAGACATGCACGGGGCGCGGGGGTCATGGAAGGTTCACGTGCAACCCTTGGCTTTTCAACCCATTTGCCGAGTCAAGCACAGAACGGAGCATCCCTGATGCCGCCACGCGACCAGACGATCCGGGTCCGCAGCGTCTTCGTCTCGGACATCCATCTCGGCACCCGCGGCGCGCGCTCGGACATGCTGCTCGACTTTCTCGCGCGGGTGGAATGCGAGCAACTCTACCTGGTGGGCGACGTCATTGATGGCTGGCGCCTGCGCAAGACCTGGTACTGGCATGCCGAGTTCGACGCGGTGATGCGCGCCGTGCTCGACCACGCGGAACGCGGTGCGGCCGTCACCTACATCCCCGGCAATCACGACGAGATGTTCCGCGAATGGCTGGGCCTCGAGGTCGCGGGCGTGAAGCTGCGGCGCGAGGCGGTGCATGAGGGCGCCGATGGAAGGCGCTTCCTGGTGATCCATGGCGACGAGTTCGACGGCGTGATCCGCTACGCCAAGTTCCTCGCCTATCTGGGGGACTGGGCCTATGACACGGCGCTGGTGCTGAACCGCTGGTTCAACCTGGCGCGCCGCAAGCTGGGCTACCCCTATTGGTCGCTCAGCCAATGGCTGAAGCGCCAGGTGAAGGAAGCGGTGAAGGCGATTGATCGCTTCGAGGTGGCCTTGGCCGGCGAAGCGCGGCGGCGCGGCCTCGATGGCGTCATCTGCGGCCATATCCACCACGCCGAGATGCGGCTGGTGAACGGCGTGATGTACATGAATGACGGCGACTGGGTGGAGAGCTGCACCGCGCTGGTCGAGCATGCCGATGGCCGGTTCGAGCTGCTGGACTGGGCCGCCCTCTCCCGCGCGCCGCAGCGCCTGCCCGAGGCACTGCCCGCCTGATGCGGCTTGCCATCGTCACCGATGCCTGGCGCCCGCAGATCAATGGCGTGGTTCGCACGCTGGAGCGCATCACGGCCGAGCTTACCGCGCTGGGCGACACGGTGGAGGTGATCGGGCCCGATCGGTTTACGAACTTCGCCATGCCGGGCTATGCGGAGATCCGGCTGGCCTTCCTGCCGCGCTCCCGCCTCGCGCGCCTGCTGGACGGGATGCGGCCGGATGCGCTGCATGTGGCGACGGAGGGCCCGCTCGGCATTGCCGCGCGCGGCATCGCCGCCCGCCGCGGCTGGCGCTTCACCACGAGCTTCCACACCCGCTTCGCCGAATACGTCTCGGCCCGCACCCCCATTCCCGAACGCGCCACCTGGGCGCTGCTGCGCCGCTTCCATAATGCGGGCGTCGGCACCCTCGCCGCGACTCCGACCCTGCGGGAGGAATTGGCCCGGCGTGGCTTCCGCCGCATCCTGCCCTGGACGCGCGGGGTGGATCTCGACCTGTTCCGGGCGAGCCTGCCCACCCCCTGCGCCCAGGCCTGGGCCGGGCTGCCGCGCCCGATTTTCCTCTATGCGGGGCGCGTCGCGGTGGAGAAGAATATCGGCGCCTTCCTCGACCTCGATCTGCCCGGCAGCAAGGTGGTGGTGGGCGACGGGCCGCAGCGGGCTGCCCTGCAAGCGGCGCACCCCTCGGTGCATTTCGCCGGCTGGCGCGAGGGTGAGGCGCTGGCCGCGGCCTATCGCGGCGCCGATGTCATGGTGTTTCCCTCCCGCACCGACACCTTCGGCCTGGTGCTGCTGGAAGCCATGGCCAGCGGCACGCCGGTCGCGGCCTTCCCGGTGATGGGCCCGCGCGATGTGGTGGGGGCGGGCGGCGTGCTGGATGAGGATCTGCGCCGTGCCTGCCTCGCCGCGCTGGAGGTGCCGCGCGCCCGGGCGCGGGCGGAGGCTGAGCGCTTCTCCTGGGCGGCCAGCGCCAGCGCCTTCCGGGATTCGCTGGCCACCCTCTAGCCGGGGCCGCCCTTGCCTCCCGCGCGCCGGCATGCGAGGCGCGCAGGATATGTTCGAGATTGACGCATGCTGCGCCGGCTGACGCGCCACCCGGGTTTCCAGGCCTTCGCCGCGAATCTGCTGGGCCTCTATCTCGCGCTGGTCTACCGGACCACGCGCTGGACGCTCATCGGCGGCGAGGCGATTGACGCCGGTTTCGCGCAGCATGGCAATGTCATCGCCGCCTTCTGGCATGAGAACCTGCCGGCGATGCCGCATCTCTGGCGCACCGGGAAGGCGCGGGTGGGCATCCCGTCCGCGCATGTGCTGGTCTCGCGCCATCGCGACGGGCGGCTGATCGGCGATGTGGTGAAGCGCTTCGAGCTGAACATGATCCATGCCTCCACATCCAAGGGCGGTGCGGTGGGCATGCTCGCCATGGCGCGGCTCATCCGCACGGGCGCCATGATGGTGATCACGCCCGATGGCCCGCGCGGCCCCCGCCGCCAGCCCGCGCCGGGTGTGGCGCAGCTGGCGGCCCTCAGCGGCAAGCCCGTGCTGCCTTGCGCCGGCCGCTTCGCCTGGGCCATCGGCCTCAAGACCTGGGATCGGATGGAATTCCCGCTGCCCTTCGGCCGTGGCGTGATCGTGGCCGGCGCGGCCATTCCCGTCCCGCGCGAGGCGCCGGAGGCGGCGCTGCCCGCCATCACCCTGGCGCTCAACGCCGCCTGTGACGCCGCCGATGCCGCGCTGGGCAAGCCGCGGCGGTGAGCGGCGCCTGGCACATCGCGGCCACGCTGGCGGCCCCCGCGCTGCGCTGGAACCTCCGCCGCCGCGTGGCGCGCGGCAAGGAGGAAGTGCTGCGCCTGCCGGAGCGCGAGGGCCATGGCGCCGCCCGGCCGGAAGGGCGCCTGCTTTGGCTGCATGCGGCGAGCGTGGGCGAGAGCCTCTCCATCCTGCCGCTGATCGAGGCGCTGGCGGAGCGCGATGCGGGCCTCAACATCCTGGTCACCACCGGCACCGTCACCTCGGCGCGGCTGCTGCCGCAGCGGCTGCCGGCGGCGCTGGCCGCGCGCGTCACGCATCGCTACGCGCCGCTCGACGTGCCGGCCTGGGTGGCGCGCTTCCTGGACGGCTGGCGGCCGGATGCGGCGGGCTTCGTGGAGAGCGAGCTCTGGCCCAATACGCTCGCGGCCACCCATGCGCGCGGGATCCCGCTGGCCCTGCTGAACGCCCGCATCTCGGCCCGCACGGCCCGGCGCTGGGGGCGCTGGGGCCCCGGCTTCGTGCGGGACCTGCTGGGCCGCTTCCAGCTCATCATGCCGCGCTCGGCCGAGGATGCGGCGCGGCTCCTGGCGCTCGGCGCCCGGGATTTGGCCCCGCCGGGCGACCTCAAGCTGGCGGCACCGCCCTTGCCGGCGGATGAGGCAGCGTTGGTGGCACTGCGGGCCGCCATCGGCGGGCGGCCCGTGCTGCTCGCCGCCAGCACCCATCCGGGCGAGGAGGCGCAGGTGCTGGAAGCGGCCGAGGCGCTGCGGCGCGCGCGGCCGGAGCTGCTGACCATCCTGGCCCCCCGCCACCCCGAGCGCGGGGCGGAGCTCTGCCAAGAACTGGGCCCTTGGCCCCGGCGTGCGCTGGGCGCGCTGCCCGATGCCGGGCCGGTCTATCTGGCGGACACGATCGGCGAGATGGGGCTGCTCTATCGCGTGGCGGATATCGGCTTCATCGGCGGCAGCCTGGTGCCGCATGGCGGGCAGAATCCGATGGAGGCGGCGCGCCTTGGCTGCCCCTTGGTCTTCGGCCCGCATATGCAGAATTTCGGCGAGGCGACGGCCGGCCTCCTGGCTGTGGGCGGCGCCCGCCAGGTGCCCGATTTCGCCGCGCTGGCGGTGACCGTTGCGGATATGCTAAACCAGCCGAAAGCGACGGCCGCCATGGCGCGAGCCGCCGGGGAATGGGTTGCCGCCAATGCCGCGCTGCCGGGCCGGATGGCGGAGGCGCTGCTGGCCCTGATGGGCAAGGCGGCCCGGCCAGGTTGAGCCAAGTTTAAGGAAGGGTCTGGAACATCAGCATTCGAGCGCCCGATTTCTGGGGTCGCCGCGGGGGAATTGCGCCCCTGCTGCTCTCGCCCGTGGCTGCCATCTACGCGGCCGCGACCGCGCGGCGCATGGCGCGGCCCGGCTGGCAGGCGCCCGTGCCGGTCATCTGCTGCGGCGGGGCCACGGCCGGGGGTGCGGGCAAGACCACGCTGGCGATGGATATCGGCAGCCGCATCCAGGCGCGCGGCACGCCCGCGCATTTCCTGCTGCGCGGCTATGGCGGCTCGGTGAAGGGGCCGGTCCAGGTCGAGCCCGGGCGCCATGGGAGCGAGACGGTGGGCGATGAGGCGCTGCTGCTGGCCGCACTCGCCCCCACCTGGGTCAGCGCCGACCGCGCCGCCGGCGCTGAGCGCGCCGTGGCCGAGGGGGCAGGCGCCATCGTCATGGATGACGGGTTGCAGAACCCGACGCTGGCCAAGACGCTCTCCCTGCTCACGATTGATGGTGGCTACGGCTTCGGCAATGGCCATGTGATCCCGGCCGGCCCATTGCGCGAAAGTGTCGCCGCCGCCGCCGCCCGCTGCGACGCCGCCGTGCTGATCGGCGCCGACGAGACCGGCGCGCTGGAGTTGCTGCCCGGGAGCCTGCCCGTGCTGCGCGGCGACCTCGTCTCCGGCCCGGAAATGGCCGGGCTGCAGGGCGAGAATGTCTTCGCCTTCTGCGGCATCGCGAGCCCGCGCAAATTCTTCAACACGCTGCGCCAGGGCGGCGCCGTGGTGGCGGGCACCGAGAGCTTCGCCGACCACTACCCCTTCGACGCCGGCGATCTGCGCGCCTTGCTGGAACAGGCCGAGCGGCTGGGCGCCATTCCCGTCACCACCCGCAAGGATTGGGTGCGGATTCCGCCCGAGTTCCAGGGCCGCGTGCGCGTGGTCAGCGTCACGCTCCGTTGGGATGATCCGACCCAGATCGAGGCGCTGCTGGATCGGGCCTTGGGCTCGGCGCCGGCCTGAGGGCGAGGGCGAAGGCCAGGACGCAGAGCCCCGCCATGGCGAGGAAGGCGAGGCCGCCCACCGCGCCATAGAGCCAGCCGCTGGCCCACATCAGCCCGCCCGTGCTGGCCGAGACGGCCGAGGCCAGCAGCGTCTGCGCCCGGCCGGAAAGCCCCGCCGGCAGCCCCACCAGCGCGCGCATGGCGGCCAGGTGCATGGCGCCGAAGGTCAGGCCGTGCAGCAGGTTCACCACCACCAGCAGGGCCGGCTCCACGGTGAAGGCGGTTACCGTCCAACGCAGCACGCCCGCGCCAGCCGCGAGCAAGGCGAGGCCCTGCACCCCCAGCCGCTCCACCAGCGGCCGCCCCCAGAGGAACAGCACGATCTCGGCCAGCACGCCCAAGGCCCAGAGCAGGCCGATGAAGCCCGTGCTCAGGCCCGCCGCCTGCCAATGCAGGGTCGAGAAGCCGTAATAGACGGCGTGGCTGCCCTGGATGAGGGCCGCCAGCGGCAGGACCCAGCGGAAGCCGGGCTCGGCGAGCGGCGCCCAGATGCTGGCCGAGGGTGCTGCACCGCCCTCGCGCGGGAGCGGCGCGGGCAGGCGCAGCGCGGCCCAGGCGGTCAGCAGCAGGCCCGCCGCCAGCATCCAGGCGGCCACGCGCGGCCCCACCCATTCGGCGGCGAGGCCCGCTGCCAGGGCGCCGATCATGAAGGTGATGGAACCGACCGAGCGCACCCGCGCATAGTCGAAGCCGCCGCGCCGCACCGCGCCCACCGCCAGCGCGTCCGAGAGCGGCACGATGGGGGCGGCGGCGATGCTGTGCAGCACCTGGACCGCCAGCAGCAGCGCGAAGCCCGCGGCCAGGCCGAAGCCGAGGGATGCCGCCGCCGCGAGCAGGGCCGCCACGGCCAGCAGGCGGCGCATGTCGGGCACCGCATCGGCCAGGCGCCCGCTCAATGGCGCGGCCACCAGCCGCACCAGCGAACCCGCGGCCAGCACCGCGCCGACCTCGCCCGCACCCAGCCCGCCTTCGGCCAGGATGGCGGGGAGGAAGGGCATCATGGCGCCGAAGGCGGCGAATTGGGCGCCGAAGACGAGGGCGAAGCTTTGCGGGGGAGTCACGCCGGGCAATCTCCGCCGGCCCTCTTGGCTTTGCAACGGGCCACAAGTTGCAATCATCGGCGCATGGTTCATAACCCTGCGGCCCACACGCCTCTCCTGGGCCGTCAGTCGGAAGCCAGCATGTTCGAAGCGCGCGTCAAAGCCATCCTCGGCCCCACCAACACGGGCAAGACCCATCTCGCGATGGAGCGCATGCTCGCGCATTCCTCGGGGATCATCGGCTTCCCGCTGCGCCTCCTGGCGCGCGAGAATTATGATCGGATGGTGGCGCAGAAGGGCGAGAAATACGTCGCCCTCATCACCGGCGAGGAAAAGATCATCCCGGCCGAGGCCAAGTGGTTCGCCTGCACGGTCGAGGCCATGCCGCTGGACCGCCGCGTGGAGTTCCTGGCGGTGGACGAAATCCAGCTCTGCGCCGACCCTGATCGCGGCCATATCTTCACCGACCGCCTGCTGCATGCGCGCGGCCTGGTCGAGACGATGTTCATGGGCGCCGAGACCATTCGCCCGCTGCTGCAGCGCCTGGTGCCGCAGGTCGAGATCGAGACGCGGCCGCGCCTCTCCAAGCTCGACCATGCGGGCCCCATGAAGCTGGCGCGCCTGCCCCCCCGCAGCGCCGTCGTCGCCTTCTCGGCCGCCGAGGTTTATGCGATCGCGGAAGCCATCCGCCGCCGCCGGGGTGGTTGCGCCGTGGTGATGGGCCGCCTCTCGCCGCGCACCCGCAATGCCCAGGTGAAGATGTACCAGGATCGCGAGGTGGATTTCCTCGTGGCGACGGATGCCATCGGCATGGGCCTGAACATGGATGTGGACCATGTGGCCTTCGCCAACCTCAACAAGTTCGACGGCCATGCGCCGCGCCAGCTGACCCCGCAGGAGGCCGCGCAGATCGCCGGCCGCGCCGGCCGCGGCATGCGCGACGGCACCTTCGGCGTGACCGGCGATTGCCTGCCCTTGCCTGAGGAGATGGTCGAGAAGATCGAGGGCCATCACTTCGAGCCGATCCAGGCGCTGGCCTGGCGTAACAGCAACCTCGACTTCTCCGGCGTCGAGGCCCTGCTGGACAGCCTGGGCGCGGCCCCGCCGCAGCCCGGCCTGACCAAGGGCCATGACGCGACGGACCACATCACGCTGAGCCTCTTGGCGCGCGAGGAAGCGATCCGCCGCATGGCGTCCTCGAAGTCGCGGCTGCAATTGCTGTGGGAAACCTGCCAGGTGCCGGATTTCCGCAAGCTGGCGGATGACACGCACACCCGGCTCTGCGCGAAGTTGTTCACGCATCTTTGCGAGGACGGCACCGTGCCGTCCGACTGGATCGCCTCGCAGATCGCCACCTGCACCAGCATCGAGGGCGACCTCGACACGCTCATGTCCCGCCTCTCCGCCATCCGCGTCTGGGCCTATATCGCCGCCCGCGCGGATTGGGTGCGCGATGCCGCCACCCAGCAGGAAGCCGCCCGCGCCGCCGAGGATGCGGTGAGCGACGCGCTGCATGAGCGCCTGACCGCCCGCTTCGTGGACCGCCGCGCGGCCCACCTGATCCGCAGCCTGGACAACACCGAGGAAGACCTGCTCAGCGCCGTCACGCGCCAGGGCGAGGTGGTGGTGGAAGGCCACAAGGTCGGCCGCGTCGTCGGCTTCGAATTCCAGCCCGAACTGGGCGAGGGCGGCGAGGAGGAGAAGAAGCTCGTCCTGCGCGCCGCCCGCCGCGCGCTGGTGCAGGAAATCCCGCGCCGGGTGGCGGCACTCGACATCGCCAAGACGGACAGCTTCGGCCTGACGCCCGAGCACCGCATCACCTGGGACGGCGCCGAGATCGCCCGCCTCAAGATGGGCAGCGAGCCGGGCAAGCCGCTGATCGAGGTGAAGGAATCCGAATTCCTCGACGGCCCGCAGCGCGAGCGCATCCGCGCGCGCCTGGCCGGCTGGATCGAGAGCGTCGTCGCCAAGGACCTCGCCGCGATCGCGGCGATCGAGGCGAAGGCGGCCGAGGACAACACGCTGCGCGGCCCGGCCTTCCAGCTGCGCGAGACGCTGGGCCTCAAGCCCGGCGACACGCGCAACCATATCGGGCAGGAGCTTCGCACCAAGCTGAAGGGCATCGGCATCCGCGCCGGCCGCTTCGCGCTTTATGTGCCCGAGGCGCTGAAGCCGCGCCCCATGGCGCTGCGCGCGCAGATCTGGGCGCTCAGCTACGACGTGCCGACGCCGAACCTGCCCGCACCGGGCCTGGTTTCCATCCCGAGCGACGGCGTCATGGCGCTCTCCTGGCCGCCGGGCTTCGCGGCCATGATGGGCTGGGTGCCGGCCGGCCCCGTGCTGCTGCGCCTCGATGTGGCGGAGCGCGTGGCGGCCGAGCTCGGCTACCTCACGCGCCGCGCGCCCGCGCCGCTGCCGGCCGAGATCCTTGGCCGCTTCGGCATCAAGGGCGATGCGCTGGGGCCGGTGCTCGCGGAACTCGGCTTCCGGCTCATCCCCTCCGAGCCGCTGCCCGAGGGCGAGGAAGGTCCCGTGCTGCCGACCATGGTGGCCTGGGCGCGCCCCGCGCAGGCGCCGCGCCACAGCCGCCCGCAGCGCGGCCGTGGCCCGCAGCGCGAGGCCCCGGCCGATGGCGCCGCCCCTGCCGAGGGTGCGGAGAACCGTCCGCCCCGCCGCGACGGCCCCCGTCGTGACCGCAACCGCAATGCGCCGCGCCCGGGCACGCCGGCCGAGGGCCAGCCCGCCGAAGGGCAGGCCGCCGAGGCCCCGCGCCCGCAGGAGGGCCGTGGCCCCCGCCCGGATGGGCGGAACAACGGCCCCCGCCCCGAAGGCCGCAATGACGGCCCCCGCCGGGAGGGTTTCCGCAAGGATGGCCCGCGCCGCGATGGCGCGCCCTCCGGTGGCCCCGGCCGGGATGGCCCGAAGCGCGAAGGCCCGCGCCGGGATGGCCCGCGCGACGGCCCCCGCCCCGGTGGCCGTGACCGCGACCGCGGCCCAGGCGGGCCCGAGACGCGGACCTTCCACGAGGACCGCCCCAGCGCCAAGGCGGAGGACAGCCCCTTCGCCGCGCTGATGAAGCTCAAGCTCAAATAACGGATGGAGGGGGGTGCGCCCTTCCTGCGTCTCGATGCCTGGCTCTGGCATGCGCGCCTGGCCCGGTCCAAGGCGGAATGTGCGGCCTTGATCGAGGGGGGCGGTTTCCGCCTCAACCGCCAGCCCGTCACCAAGGCCCATGCGCGTATCCGCGTGGGCGATGTGCTGACCTTCCCGCGCCATGGCGAGGTGCATGTCTGGCGCGTGCTGGAACTGGGCCAGCGGCGCGGCCCGCCCGAGGAGGCACGCAGCCTCTACGAGAAGATTTCAATCACGGAATGATAGGGCGGGACGGCTGGACAATCCCGCGCGGGAGGGCCATTCCTAGGGTGATCTTCGCCATCGGGAGCTGTCTTTGTGACCTACGTCGTCACTGAAAACTGCATCAAGTGCAAGTACATGGACTGCGTGGAAGTCTGTCCGGTGGACTGCTTCTACGTCGGCGAGAACATGCTCGTGATCCATCCCGATGAGTGCATTGACTGCGGCGTCTGTGAACCGGAATGCCCGGCCGAGGCCATCCTGCCCGACAGCGATGACAAGGCCACCGCCTGGGTCGAGATGAACCGCAACTACGCCCAGGCCTGGCCGAACATCACCCGCAAGGGTGAGCCCCCCGCCGATGCCGATGAGTGGAAGGACAAGCCCGGCAAGCTCGCGCTTCTGAGCCCGGAGCCCGGCAAGCCCTGATCCTGGCCCCCTGATCCTGGCCCCCTGATCCTCTCCCAGGGGCCGCCCCATCGTGGGTGACCAGTGGCGTTTTTTGTGGTAGGCTCCACCGCTGGAGACGTCGCTTGCCCCGCCCATCTCCCTGGGATCGGGGCAGGGGGCGCGCGTTCCGAAATCTCTCTCGGCATGCAGGAGCATAGCGCCCCATGGCCTCGTCATCAAAGCCGGCCAAGCCTGTCGCCAAGGCGAAGGCCAAGACCCCGGCCCCCGTCAGCGCCGCCCGCAAGCCGGCCCCCAAGGCGGCTGCCAAGCCGGCCCAGAGGTCTGCCACCAGGCCTGCCACCAAGCCCGCCCCCAAGCCGGTGAGCAAGGCGGGCGCCAAGCCGGCCCCGGCCAAGGCAAAGCCCGCGGCCAAAGCCAAGCCTGCGCCGAAGCCCGCCCCCAAGCTTCCGGGCGCCAAGACCAAGCCTGCCCCGCCGCCCGTCGCCAAGGCCAAGCCAACCGCAGCCGCGCCCAGCCGTTCCAAGCCAACCCCACCGGCGGCCAGTTCCGTCTCCACCAGCAAGGCAACCTTACCTCCAGTGACCAAGAGCAAGGCCCCCGAGGCCAAGTCCACTCCCAAATCCGCGCCTGAAAAGGCGGCCGCCCCGGCCAGGCCCGCCGCCGCCGAGGCGCCGCCGCCCGCGCCGGAGCCCGTGGTTGCGGGGCCGCGACCGTCCATCGTCGTGGCCGCGCCGCCCAACATGCCCGTCCGCAATGGCGGGAACCCCAATTCCCCCCGCCCGCCCATGGGCCGGCCCAACATGCCGCCCTCCTTCGCCGTGCGCAGCCCGGGCCGCCCGGGCTTCGCCGAGGGCCAGGCCACGCCGCCCCGCCCGCCCGGCCCCAAGGTCGAGTTCAAGGCGGGCGACCATGTGGTCTATCCCACGCATGGCGTCGGCACCGTGCAGGGGATCGAGGTGATCGAGGTGGCCGGCATGGACCACCACATGATCGTCGTCACCTTCGACGAGAACCGGATGACCTTGCGCGTGCCGGTCAACAAGGTACCGACGGCCGGGCTGCGCAAGCTCTTCACGCCCAAGGAGTTCGAGGCGGCCATTGACACGCTGAAGGGCCGCGCCCGCATCAAGCGCACCATGTGGTCCCGCCGTGCCCAGGAATACGAGGCCAAGATCAACAGCGGCGATCCCATCCAGATCGCGGAAGTGGTGCGGGACCTGCAGCGCAATGCCGGCCAGCCCGACCAGTCCTTCAGCGAGCGGCAGATCTATGAGCAGGCGCTGGAGCGGCTCGCCGCCGAATACGCGGCCATCGAGAAGATCGACAAGTTCGCCGCCAGCGAGGCGCTCGTCGCCTTCGCCAAGTCCACGTGACGGCCGCGAACACCGCCAGCATCGAGGAGGTCATCACCGATCTCGAGGAGGGCTTCGCGCTCTTCGATGATTGGGAGGACCGCTACCGCTACCTGATGGACATGGGGCGCGACCTGCCGCCCCTGGCGCCGGAGGAGATGGTGGAGGCCAACCGCGTCTCGGGCTGCCAATCCCGCGTCTGGCTGGTGCCGCGCATCGAGGAGGGGCGCGTGCATCTGCGTGCGGCGAGCGATGCCGCCTTCGTGCAGGGCCTGCTGGCGCTGGTTTTGCGCGTGCTGGATGGCCGCCGCGCGGAGGAGATCGTGGCGACGGATGCGGGCTTTCTCACGCGGCTTGGCCTGGGCGAGCATCTCAGCCTCTCGCGCCGCAATGGCGTGATGGCGGTGCTGGCGCGCATCCAGGCGGCGGCGAAGGCCGCGCTTTAGGCTGGCCGCCGCGCCACCAGCAGCCGGTAGTGCACCCAGCCTTCGGTCTGCAGGCCCTCCAGCAGCAGGCCGCCGATCTCCGCCTCCGCCCGCACGCCGAGGCCGAGCAGGCGCGGCAGCCAGGTTTTGCGGCGCAGCTCTTCCAAGCGCGGCGCCACCGCCGCCATGTCGCGCACCTGGAGCAGGGGGTTCAGGTCGCGCTCGCCGACCAGGGTCAGCCCGGCCGCTTCCAGCGCCGCGACCCAGCCCGCGCGGTCCGGCGCCACCGGGCAGCGCCAATAGCGCTGGAACCCGTCCAGTCGCTCTTCCGCCTCAGGCGGCAGGCCAGGCTCGGGCATGTCATCCACCACCAGCAGATGCCCGCCGGGCGCGAGACGTGCGGCCAGGCCCGCCAGCGTGGCGCGCGGATCGGCGCTGTGGATCAGGCTCTCGATGCCATAGATCAGGTCGAAGGGCCCCTCGGGCGGCGCGTCATAGGATTGCACCTGCACGCGCACCCGTTCCGCGAGGCCTGCCGCCGCCAGCGCCGCATTGCCGCGCGCCGCCTGCTCGGGCGAGAGGGTGAGGCCGGTCCAGTCGCCGCCGAGGCGGGGTGCGAGGTCGAGCATGGTGGCGCCATAGCCGCAGCCGGCATCCAGCACGCGCGGTGCGGCGGGCAGCGTGACACCCTCCAGCATCAGGCGATGGATCACCAGCGGCGAGGGTGGGCCACCCGCCGGGTCGGCCAGGGCGCGGTGCACGGGGTGCACGGCTTCGCCGGCCGCGCGGCGCTCGCGATAGAAGGAAATGCCGTCGAGCCAGCGATAGTAGCGCTTCACGCGCCGCGCCTGGCGATCGGAAAGGGGGGACATGCAATTTGTTTACATGTCCTCAGGCGAATTGTCGCGCCTGGTGCAATTGGACCGCAATCCGCCGCAAATCTTCCGCCGCCGGCGTGTTGGGGTGGCGCGTCAGCAAGGGCGCCTGGGCGCGGATGGCTGCCGGGACGCGCGGGTCCCGACGCACGGAACCAAGCAGCGTGAGCCCCTGGCCCAGGAAGCCGCGACAGGCGGCGTCCAGCGCCGCATGAACCCGCGCCGGTTGTGCGGCCATGTTGACGAGGAGCCCGGCCTCGGCCGCCGGTGCGTCGCGGCGGTGCAGCTTCAGCACGGCATAGGCGTCGGTGAGCGAGGTAGGTTCCTCGGTCGCCACCACGATCAGCAAGTCGGCCATCGCGGCCAGCCCGCGCTGCGCGGCACCAATCCCCGCGCCCAGATCCAGGACGACCCAGTCCATCGGCAGGCCACGCAGCATGGCCGTGACCTCCCGCGCGCCGGCGCCGTCGAGCGAGGCGAGCGCCGTGGAGCCGGAGCGGCCCGGCAGCACGGCGAAGCCGCCCGCGTGACGCACCAGCGCGGCCTCCGCCGTGCAGCGCCCCGTCAGCACGTCGCCGAGGTCATGCCGGGGGTCGAGGCCGAGCTGCACGTCCACATTGGCAAGGCCGAGATCGCCATCCACGAGCGCCACGCGGCCCCCCGATTCGGCCAGGGCCTGGGCGAGGCCGATGGCAAGGCAGGTCTTGCCGACGCCGCCCTTGCCGGAGGCGAAAGCGATCAGGCGGGGCTGGGTCATGGCATTGTCTCACGGTCAGGGCCGCCCGAGAGGCGCGCGGCCAGCCAGGCGGGGGAAAGCGGTTGCAGCCCATGCGCCACCTGCGGGCCGATGCCCGCCTCGGTCAGCGTGAGGCCCATGGCAGCGGCGGAGAGCACGCCGCCCAGGCGCCGCGCCATGTCGAGCCGGGTCGGCAGCAGATGGCGTGCGCCGAGCTGGTGGAAGGCGCGGGCGATCTCGGCGCTTTCCTCGGCATCGAGCCCGGCGGGGAGCACCAGCACGGGCGTTGCGTCAGCGGCGCGGATGAGGCGGGAGAGGCGCTCGGCCTGGGCCTCATCGAAGGGGTCGCAGCCGAAGCCATCCACCAGGGCCAATTGCCCCGGCTGGCGCGCGGCCAGCGCCTTGGCCAGCGCCTCCGGCACGGCGGCGACAGCGAGGGTCACGCGCAGCAGCCGCGTGAAGGCAGCGAGCTGCTCCACCGCGCCGGCCCGCGCGCCATCCGCGGTGACGACGATGGGCGTGTGCCCCGCCATCTTCGCCCGGGCCGCGAGCTTCGCGCAGGTCAGCGTCTTGCCGGCGCCGGGCGGGCCGACCAGCAGCAGCGGGCGATCCTCAGGCAGCGGCCCGAAGGCGAGGCGCGCTTCCAGCGCCGCCGCCAGGTCCGGCCCCGGGAAGGCGGCGCTCAATCCGGGCGAGAGATTGTGCCGCGCCAGTTCCGAGGATGGCGGCTCCGGTTCCGGCTCGATCAGCTCCGGCTCGGCGAGGTCGAGCGCCGCCGTCACCTCGACGCCGCCGGCGACCCGCCTTGTGCCGAGCACCACGGCCTCCTCGCCCAGCGCCTCGCGCACGGCGGTGAGGGCAAGCGTGGCGTTGCGCGCATGAAACACCCTGAGGCGCATGGCTCAGACGCTGGCCAGGCTGCGGATGCGCACGCGCGGATGGATCTCCGCCTGGGAGAGCACGGGCGTGCTGGGGCGGAAGCGCTCGATGATGGCGCGCAGATGCGGGCGCAGCGCGCCGGAACACAGCAGCGCCGGGTGCTCGCCCTGCGCGGCCTGGGCGTCCAGCACGTCGCGCAGGCGCTGCATGAAGGCCTGCAGGCGCCCGGGCTCCATCGCGAGCTGCCGGTCCTCCGGCGGGCCGGCGAGGGATTCGGTGAAGGCCACCTCCCATTCCGGCGAGAGCATGACGATGGGCACATAGCCCTGCGGCCCGCGCGCCGCCTCGGAGAGCTGGCGGGAGAGGCGCATGCGGACGATGCCCAGCATCTGCGGCAGGGAGCGCATATTGGCCGCCGCCGCCTCCTGCAGCCCTTCCAAGATGGTCGGCAGGTCGCGGATCGAGACGCGCTCGGCCAGCAGGGCCTGGAGCAGGCGTTGCAGCAGGCCGATGCTGACCTGCGAGGGGATCAGGTCCTGCACGAGCTTCTGCTGGTCGCGCGGGAGTTCATCCAGCAGCTTCACCGTCTCGCTGTAGGAGAGCAGCTCGCTCATGTTCTCGCGCACCACTTCGGTGAGATGCGTGGCGAGCACGCCGGCGCAATCCACCACGGTGCAGCCGCGGGCCAGCGCCTCCTCGCGCAGGCTCTCCTCGATCCAGAGGGCGGGCAGGCCGAAGGCGGGTTCGGTGGTCTTCTCGCCGGGCAAATCGGGCAGGCCGCCCTCGGGGTTGATGGCGAGGTGCAAGGGCGGGCGCAGCGAGCCGCGCACCGCCTCGATCTCCTTCACGCGGAGGATGTAGGTGTCGGGCGGCAGATCGAGATTGTCCTGGATGCGGACGGAGGGCAGGACGAAGCCCATCTCCTGCGCGATGGAGCGGCGCAGGCCGCGGATCTGCTCGGTCAGGCGCGGCGCCTCGCCCGAAGCCAGCGAGAGCAGGCCATAGCCGAGCTCGAGGCGCAGCAGATCCATCCGCAGCGCCTCGGAGACGGCGGGCTCGGTCGGGATGGCCGGCGGTTCCTCGGCCGAGGGGGGAGCGGCGAGGCTCGCCTGGCGCTGGAACCAGGCCGCGGTCCCCGTGGCGCCGGCGATCACGAGGAAGGGCAGCAGCGGCATGCCGGGCATGGCGCCCAGCACCAGGGCGGAGACGGTTGCGATGGCGAGCGGCTTCCAGCCGGTCAGCTCCCGCGCCATCAGCTGGTCCGCCTGCTCCTCCTTCGCGGCCTTGGTGACGACGATGGCGGCGGCGACGCTGACCAGCAGCGCCGGAATCTGGCCGACGAGGCCATCGCCCACGGTCAGGATGGAATAGGTCTCGACCGCGTCGCCGAAGCTCATCCCGTGCCGGCCGAGACCGATGGCGAGCCCGCCCAGCAGGTTGATGAAGGTGGAGATCAGCCCCGCGATGGCGTCCCCCTTCACGAATTTCGAGGCGCCATCCATCGCGCCGTGGAAGCCGCTTTCCTCCTGGAGTTCGCGGCGGCGCAGCTTGGCCTGCGCCTCATCAATGGTGCCGGCCGAGAGGTCGGCATCAATCGCCATCTGCTTGCCGGGCATGGCGTCCAGGTGGAAGCGGGCCGCGACTTCCGCGATGCGGCCCGCGCCCTTCGAGACCACCACATGGTTCACGATAAGCAGGATGGCGAAGACGATCATGCCCACCAGGATGTCGCCGCTCATCAGGAAGTTGCCGAAGGCCGCGATGACGCCGCCCGCCGCTTCCGGCCCCTCATGCCCATTGGCGAGGATGGCGCGCGTGGTGGCGACGTTGAGGCCCAAGCGGAACAACGTGGTGATCAGCAGCAGCTGCGGGAAGGACTGGAAGTCGAGCGGCCGCGTCAGCAGCAGCGCCACCATGAGCATGAGCACCGAAAGCACGATGTTCAGCGCAAGTGCGGCGTCGAGCAGCACGGCCGGCAGCGGCACGATCAGGATGATCATGACCAATGCGACGCCGGCGACCAGCAGCATCTCGGAGGAGAGGCGGAGGTTGCGCAGCCAGGCGGGGATGGCGGTGGCGTTCACGCGACGCGCCAGCTCTCAGGGAGCTGCCCGGGGGCGAGGGGCACGGCCACGCCCTGGCCGCGATACTCGGCCAGCTTGTTGCGCAGCGTGCGGATGGAGATGCCGAGGATTTCCGCCGCGCGGGTCCGGTTGCCGAGGCAGCGGCCGAGGGTCTCCAGGATGAGCTCGCGCTCCACCTCTTCCATGCGGCGGCCGACCAGGGCGGCGATGGGGTGGGCCGGCGCGGGCGCGATGGCCGCGGGTGCCGCGCCTTCCGCCACGGGATCGGGCGGCGCGCTGCCCAGCTCGATGGCTTCCGCGCCAATCTCGCGGCCGGTGGCCAGCAGCACGGCGCGGTGCAGCGCGTTTTCCAGCTCGCGCACATTGCCAGGCCAGGGATGCGCCATGAGGCGCGCGGTGGCGGCGGGCGAGAGCGGGCGCAGTGGCAGGCCGTTGGCCGTGGCATAGCGCTCGGCGAAATACTCGGCGAGCGGCAGGATGTCGCCGCCGCGCTCGCGCAGCGGCGGGATGCGCAGCTGGACGACGTTCAGGCGGAAATACAGATCCTCCCGGAAGCGCCCGGCGCGCACCTCGGCCTGCAAGTCGCGGTTGGTGGCGGCGAGAATCCGCACATCAACTTTCACCGGCTGCGTGCCGCCGAGCTTGTCCACCTCCCGCTCCTGGATGGCGCGCAGCAGCTTGGATTGCAGGCGCACATCCATCTCGCCGATTTCGTCCAGCAGCAGCGTGCCGCGATCGGCCTGCTCGAACTTGCCCTTGCGCGCGGCGACGGCGCCGCTGAAGGCGCCGCGCTCATGGCCGAAGAGCTCACTCTCCAGCAGCGCTTCGGGCAGGGCCGCGCAGTTGAGTGCCACGAAGGGGCCGCGCGCGCGCTTGGAGGCAGAGTGGATATGCCGCGCCAGAACCTCCTTGCCCGTGCCGCTCTCGCCCATGATGAGGACCGAGGCCTCGGCGCGGGCGAGCTGCTCGGCGCGGGCCAGCAGCGCCTGCATCACGGGGTCGCGGCAGATGGGTGCGTCCTGCGCCGCCGTCACCGCCTGGAGCATGGCGGCGATCAGCTCGGCCTCGGGCGGGAGTGGCAGGAATTCACGCGCGCCGGCGCGGATGGCGCGCAGCACCGCCTCCGCATCCGCGTTGCGGCCGCAGGCGATGAGCGGCGTCGCGATGCGCTCCTCCGCCAGGCGTTCCAGCAGCCAGGGCAGGTCATGCGCGGCATCGGCGAGGATGAGGTCCGCCCCCGCGCCGCGCAGGCGCTCCAGCCCGGCGGTGACACCCTCCACCTGCGTCAGCTGCGCGCCGCGCGCGGCGGCGATGCGCGCGGCATGCCCAAGCTCGCCCGCGAGCGAGCCGATGATGAGCAGCCGCGTCATACGCCGCGATCCGCCTTGACGATTTCCGTCATGGTGATGCCGAGGCGATTATCCTCCACCATCACCACCTCGCCGCGCGCGACCAGGCGGTTGTTCACGTAGATGTCCACCGCCTCGCCCAGCTTGCGGTCCAGCTCGACGACGGCGCCGCGGCCGAGCTTCAAGAGCTGGCTCACCTGCATGGTGGCGCGGCCCAGCACGGCGCTGACCTGCACCGGGATGTCATAGACCGCCTCCAGGTCGCGCGGCAGGCTGGCGGCGCGTTCGCCGCCCAGCGGCGTGCCGGGCGTGGCGGGTTCGAAATCATCCGTCGCGTCGCTCATGCGGCCTCCTGCCGGTGTTCAATGCTATTCAACAAGCTGGTCATCCTTGCCCTCGGAGAGCTGGATCTGCCCCTGCGCGGCCAGGTCCTTGGCGGCGAGGACGACGGCGGCCTGCGCCTCGTCCACATCCTTGAGGCGCACGGGGCCGAGGGCCGCGATGTCGTCGCGCAGCAGCTTCGCCGCGCGCTCGGTCATGTTGCGGAAGAAGAGGTCGCGCATCTCCTCGGCCGCACCCTTCAGGGCCAGCGTCAGGCGCTCCTTCTCGACCGAGCGCAGCAGCAATTGCAGCCCTGCGGGGTCCAGGCGCTTGAGGTCGTCGAAGGTGAACATCAGCGCGCGGATGCGCTCCGCCGCCTCGAAGTTGCGCTCCTCCAGCGCGGCCATGATCCGCGCCTCGGCCTGGCGATCGAGGCCGTTGAAGATGTCGGCCATCATCTCATGCGCATCGCGGCGCGTGGAGCGCGCCAGGTTGGACATGAACTCCATCTTCAGCGTGCGCTCGACGCCGTCCAGCGCTTCCTTCTGCACGTTCTCCATCCGCAGCATGCGCATCACGACTTCCATCGCGAAGCCGTCCGGCAGGATGGAGAGGACGCGCGCCGCGTGGTCGGGCTTCACCTTGGTGAGCACGACGGCGACGGTCTGCGGGTATTCGTTCTTCAGGTAGTTCGCCAGCACCGTCTCGTTCACATTGCCGAGCTTGTCGAAGATGGTGCGGCCCGCGGGCCCGCGGATCTCCTCCATGATCTGCGTCACGCGCTCGGGCGGCAGCGTGCGGAGCAGCAGGCGCTCGGTGCTTTCATAGGAGCCGACGAGGCTGCCCGCCTGGCCGATCTGGCCGGCGAATTCCTCGCAGATCGCCTCCACCGTCTCCGACGGCACGGCGCCCAGCTGGGACATGGCGTGGGAGAGATCGCGGATCTCATCCTCGTGCAGGCGCTCGAAGAAGCGTGTCGCGTGCTCCTCGCCCAGCGCCAGCATCAGGATGGCGGCCTTCTGCATTCCCGCCATGCGTCTGCGACCACTCATTCGTCATCCTCCGGGGTGAGCCAGCGCCGGATCGCAACGAGCGCCTCGTCCGGGTATTGATCCACCAGCGCGGTGATGCGCGTGATGGAGGAGGCGCGCAGCTGCCCCCGCACATGGGCCAGATGGACCATCTGTTCGGGATCACCCCCGCCTTCTGCGCCCAGCAGCCCGGCCGGCTGTTCGCCGGGCGGCAGTGCGGGATCGCCCGGCTGGCCCGTGCCGGCCAGGGCGGCGGCGCCGGCCTCGCCCGCGACCATGCCCACGCCACCCCCCGCCCCGGCCAGCGCCGGCGTGGGGTTGAGCGAGAGGGAGAGCTTGCGCGCGACCGGCCGCGCCACCAGCAGCAGCGTCAGCAGGATCAGCACGCCGATAATAGCCGTCTCCAGGAGCCGCGCGAGCACCGCCTGCGGGACATCGAGGCCGAACATGCCGGCCTCGCGCGGCGCTTCCTCGGGGTCGGCGAAGGCCATGGAGACGACTTCGACGCGGTCGCCGCGCTGCTCGTTGAAGCCGACCGCGTTGCGCACCAGGGAGGCGATGCGGCTGAGTTCCTCGGGCGTGCGCTCGCGCTTGGTGGGCCCATCCGGCCGCGCCTCGGTCACGCCATCCACCAGCACCGCCACGGTGAGGCGGCGCGTGACGGGATGCTCGCGCAGCGCGTTGCGGATCGTGCGGCCGATCTCGAAATTCGTGGTCTCCTCCTGGCGGCTTTCCTGATTGCCGCCCGCGCCACCACCCGGCTCCGCGCCCGGCAGATTGTTGCCCACGCCGACCGGGCCGCCCTCCTGGCTGCGGCTCGTTTCGTTGGAGGATTGCGTGCTGCGCGGCACCTGGTTCTCGGGGTCGAAGCGCTCCTCGCGCGTCTCGACACGGTCGAAATCCATCTCCAGCGCCACTTCGGCGCGCACGCGCCCGGGACCCAGCACGCGCTCCAGCATTTCCTCGACCGCGCGGGAGAGGCGGGCCTCCTGGCCACGGCGCAGCTCCTCCTGCGTCTGCGCGCCGGCCGGGCCGTTCAGCGCCTGGCCGCCGCGCGCCAGTAATTCGCCGCGGCTGTCCACGATGGAGACATTCTGCGGGCGCAATCCCGGCACGGCGGCGACGACGAGGTGCAGCACGGCCTGTACCCCCTCGCGGTCCAGCCTTTGCGCGCCCTGCATGGTGAGCAGCACGCTGGCCTGTGCTTCCGCCCGCTCGCGCGAGAAGGCCTCGCGCCGGGGCAGCACCAGATGCACGCGCGCGCCGCGCACGCCGCTCAGCGCGCGGATGCTGCGCGCGAGTTCGCCCTCCATGGCGCGCAGGCGGTTCATCTCCTGCTGGAAGGGCGTGGTGGTCAGGCTTTCGCTGCGGTCGAACAGCTCATTGCCGATGGAGCCGCCGGCCGGCAGGCCTTCGCGTGCGAGGGCGAGGCGCAGGCGCGGCACATCCTCGGCCGGGACCAGCACCTGCGTGCCGCCGGCGGCGAGGCGATAGGGCACGCGCTGGCGTTCGAGGGCCGCGACCACCGCACCCGCATCCCGCGTTTCGAGATCGCCATAGAGGAGGCCCATGGGCGGCGTGCCGGCCCGCAGCACGAGGAACACAATCAGGCCCAGAACCCCAAGGCCAACCCCGGCCAGGGCGATCAACTGAACCCGGCCCAGCCCCCGCAGCTGGCCGATCAGGTTCTGCCCCATCACGTTTTGCATGGCACCATCCGACGCGGCGCGCTGCACAACAACATGCAAATTCTCCCGGGGGCTCATCCTGTGCCCTGGGCAGAACTTGCCGCATGCCGCGTTGCGAAAGACTTAACGCCACACGCTCACCACCGCAGTCAGTTCGCCGCGAGACCGCGCAGCCTGTCGAAGTTGACGGAAAGCGCACCGAGGCTGAGCTGCACCTCGCCATCGCGCCGGTCCACCGCGGTGGCGCGGGCCAGCACGCCGGCCGTGAGGGGCGCGGCTGTTCCGTCCGCGCGGCTGCCCGTGATGGTGAAGCGATAGGCGCCATCGGCCAGCTGCGATCCACTGGCGTCCTTTCCGTCCCAGCTCCAGTTCGTGGGCGTGCTGCCGAGCGTGACCTCCGCGCTGCGCACCGTGCGGCCATTGGCGTCCTGCACCGTGACTTGCGCGCGCCGCGCCTCGCCCGCCGCCGGCAGGCGCAGCTGCGCCTGGCCGCCCTGGAGGGACAGGCGGTCGCTCTCCACCTCCACCACGCGGCCCATCAGCGGTGCGGCGGAGACCAGCTGGTTGCCCTGCTCGACGCTCAGCAGGCGTTCGAGGTTGGTGTTCACCTTGATCTGCTGCTCGACGGTGGCGAATTGCACCAGCTGCTGCGTCATCTGGTTCGCGTCCATCGCGTTCGTCGGGTCCTGGTTCTGCAACTGCGTCGTCAGCAGGGTGAGGAAGGTGTTGAAGTCGGCGCCGATCCCCGTGCTGGTGTTGGTGCTGCGCGTATTGGTCGTGGCGCCCGGCTGGGTCGCGCTGATGCTGCCGCTCATGTGTCGTCTCCGTCGCGTCAGATGTTGAGGTCGAGAAGTCCGCGCAGCACGCGCGCGGGGATGGGTTCCGCGGTGGCCGCGCGGCCGCTGGTCTGTGGCGTGCCGGCGCCCTGCCGGTGTTCACGCGGCTCGCCCTGCGGCCGCTGCTCCCCCTGGCCGGAGGACGTGCCGAGCGAGAATTCGATGCCCTTCGCTTCCACGCGCAGCCCGGCATCCGCCAGGCCGCGATCCAGCTCCTGCCGGTCGCGCAGCAGCAGGGCCAGCGTCTCCGGCCGCTCGGCGACGATGCGGACGGCATGCGAATCGCCCTCGCGCTGCACGCGGATTTCGACGCGGCCAAGCTCCACGGGATCGAGGCTGAGCTGGAAGCCGCCCGCCCCGCCCGGCGAGAAGGCGAGGGCGACGGCGATGGGCGCGATCTGCCGCATCGCGGGCGGTGGCGGCGCGGGCGTGCTGGTGGCGGGCGGCGGGGCCTCGGCGGCGCGGAGGGGGGCGGGCGCGGATTCCAGGGCGAAGGGTGCCGCCGCCAGCGCCTGCGGCTGCGCGGCGGGCGGCGGCGCGGGCAGGCTCGCCCGGGGCTCCAGGGCCGCTGTGCCGGCCTCGGGCGGCTTGGGCGGGCGGGGCTGGGGCAGCGGCGCGGATTCCTCGAGGGCGGGCTCCTCGGCCGGGGCCGCCTCGTCCATGGCCTCCGGCCACGCGCGTGTGGCCGACGGGCGCGCGTCGGCCGCGGGGCGGGCGGCGGCGGGCTGCGGCATCAGGCCGGGCAGGGCGGCGGGGGTCTCCTCCGGCGCGGCCTGGCTGGCGGGCGCGTTCGCCACGGGGCGCGCGGCGGGAGGCGGCGCAGCCAGCGGAGTCACGCCCGCCGTCACGCCCGCCGCCACGCTGGGGGCAACCATCGGCGCGGCCGCGGGCGTGACCTCCGGCGCGGCAGCGCTCTGCGTTTCCGGCAGCGCCAGGGCCGTCGGCGTCGGAGCCGCGAAGGGCACGGGCAGGAAGGGCGCGGCCGATGGCGCCACGCTGTCCTCGGCCATGGCGCGCCCCTCCGCGAGGGGCGCCTCCGGCTCGGCCGCTTCGACCGGCGTCTCTGTCTCGGCCTCCGTCTCGGGCACGGGCTCGGTCCCCGGCGCCGTAGGGGCCAGGATGACAGGCCCGGCCTCGGGGAGGGCCATGCTGGTGGATGGCGGGTCTTCTGGTGGCGGGGCTGCGGCTGCCAGGCCCGGCGCCGGCCATGCCGGGCTCTGCGGCGGGGGCGTCAGGCTCGGCACGGCGGGCGGACCGTCGGGCACGGCGCCGACCGCCAGCGATGGTTCGACCCCGGGCAGGGCGAGCGCTTCCGATTCGGCGAGGCCCTCCCAGCCCAGCGGCAGGGCGGGCGTCGCGGGCGCGGTGAAGACGGGTCCAGTGAAGCCGGGCCCAGTGAAGCCGGGTCCCGTGAAGCCGGGTCCCGTGAAGACGGGTCCCGTGAAGACGGATGCCGGCAGCGACGGAGCCGTGGCCGGCGCGGCCTGGGGCAAGGCGCCGCCGGCCTGGGGCAGCAGGGACGTGGCCCCGGGGAGCAGGGCAACGCTGCGGGTCAGCGCGTCCTGGAATCCCGCCTCCCCCCCGGCCTCTGGCGGCGGGACCAGTGCGGCCACGCCGAGCGCGGGCGCCGTGCCGATGGGGAAGCCGCCCTCCATGCTGATCCGCTCTCCGTGCCGCGCGGGCCCCATGCCCGCTTCGCCCGGAACAGGCTGCAAGGCACGGGCCAGCGCCCGGGCCGCACCCCACGGCAGGAAGCGCCGCGCGCCCGGCAGATTTGGGCCGCGCCCGGCAGGATCTGCCGGTTCTGCGCCGCCGCATCCTGGCACGCATCCTGCGAGGCACGCGCCAGCCCTCTCCCTTCGGCAATGGAGCCCCAGCATGTCGCTCTTTGGTGCGATGACCACGGCGATCTCAGGCCTGAACGCGCAGTCCCGCTCGCTCGGCCACATCTCGGACAATCTGGCGAACAGCCAGACCACCGGCTTCAAGCGGATCGATTCCAACTTCACCGACCTCGTCACCCAGTCGAGCTCGAACGCGCACTCGCCGGGCTCCGTCATCGCCCGGCCGGACTTCACCAACACGGTGCAGGGGACGGTGGAGCAGAGCGAAAATCCGCTCGGCCTCGCCATCGGGGGGCAGGGCTTCTTCAGCGTGGCGCAGTCGCGCGGCAGCGCGGGCGGGCTGCCGGTCTTCGACGAGCGGCAATTCTACACCCGCGCCGGCGATTTCCGGATGGACCGCGACGGCTACCTGGTGAACGGCGCCAACTACTTCCTGCAGGGATGGCCGGTGAATGGCGAGGGCGTGGTGGACCGCACGACGCTCGCGCCCGTGCGGGTCAGCCAGCAGGTGTTCAACCCCATCGCCACCTCGACGATCACGATGGCGGCCAACCTGCCCGCGCTCGCGCCACCGGCCACGCCGGCGGATGCCAAGACGTACAGCACGCAGGTGCAGATCTATGACCAGGTGGGCAACCGCAACCCCGTCACGCTCACCTTCACGCAGATGACGGATGGCACGCCGCGCGGCTGGAACATGACCATCACGCCGAACCCCGTGCTGGGCGGCGTGGACGTGCCGATCATCTTCGGCACCAATGGCACGATCGAGAGCTTCAACGGCGTGGCGGGGCTGGCCAATACCCCCGTGGACTTCCCCTTCGAGATGGATTTCGGCCTGGGCAACCAGGCGGTCACGCTCAATATCGGCCGCTTCGGCGTGGCGCAGGGCATCACGCAGTATTCGGGCAAGGATTTCTCGCTGCGGAACCTCTCGCAGAATGGCGTGCCGCCCGGCGGCTATTCCGGCCTGGCCGTGCGCGAGAATGGCGACATCGTGGTGAATTACGACAATGGCCAGTCGCGCGTCGTCGCGCGTGTGCCGCTCGTCTCCTTCAGCGATGCCGACAAGCTGCAACGCCTCGATGGCCAGGGCTTCATGCGGACCGTCGAAAGCGGCGAGGCGCAGGTGACCGATGTGGCGAGCAATGGCGTGGGCAAGCTCGTCATCGGCGCGCTGGAAAAGTCGAACGTGGATATCGGCACGGAGTTCACCAAGCTGATCGTGGCGCAGCGCGCCTATACGGCGAACACCAGGCTCGTCACCGCCGCCGACGAGATGCTGCAGGACACGATTAACATGAAGCGCTGACGCACCGCGTAAGGTGGATCCCCCATGAGCCTCGACCTCGCCATCGGCATTGCGCGCAGCGGGCTTCTCGCCACGCAACGTGCGCTCGCCGATGTCTCGCAGAACATCACCAATGCGGAGACGCCGGGCTATACCCGCAAGACCGGCGCGGCGGAATCGCGCACGGCGGGCGGCATGCCGCTTGGCGTCCGGCTCGGTGATGCGCAGCGCGAGGTGGACCAGGCCCTGCTGAACGAGCGCGACGCGCGCGGCGGCGAGGCGGCGGGGGCCGCGGTGCGTGAGCGCCTGCTCTCGGGCATCGAGGCGATGGGCGGCACCGCCGGCGCCGGCGAAACGCTGGGCGATGCCATCGCCGCCATGCAGGAAAGCCTGACCCGGCTGCGCGCCGCCCCGCAGGAGGGCGCGTTGCAGCGCGATGCCGTGAACGCCGCGCGCGGCGTCGTCGCCCGCTTCCAGGATTTGGCGGGCGCGGTGGCCAATGCGCGGCAGCAGGCGCATGACGGCATGGTGCGGGAGGTGGCGCAGGTGAATGCGGGCCTGCGGGACGTGGCGCAGCTCACCATCGCGATCCGCGGCGACCGCTCGCGCGGGCTCAGCACCGCGGATCTGGAGGACCAGCGCGACCAGGCGCTCACGCGGCTCTCGCAGAGCCTGCCGGTGCAGGCGTTGCACCAGGCCGATGGCGGGATGGTCCTGCTGGCACGCGGCGGCTTCGCCCTGCCGCTGGAGCCGGAGGGCGACGCCATCTCGGCCAGCATTGCCGATCTCGGCCCCGGTTCCTTCCATGGCCCGGGCGGTGACCTGCCGCCGATCCTGCTGGGCGGCGCCGACATCACGCGGCAATTGGGCGGCGGGCGGCTCGGCGAATTCGTGGCGCTGCGCGATGCGACCCTGCCGCGCTACCAGGCCGAGCTCGACCTCGCCGCCGCCACGCTCGCCTCGCGCTTCGACCAGCAGGGCCTGCGCCTCTTCACCGGCAGCGCGGGCCAGGTGCCGGATACGGCCTTGCCCTACAACGATGCGGCGGGCGGGCAGGTCGGCTTCGCGCAGCAGCTCCGCGTCAATGACGCGGTGGCGGGCAATCCCGCCCTGATGCGCGACGGCACGCATGCCGTGGCCGACACGCCCGGCGGCGCCAGCGCCTTCACGCCCAACCCGCCCGATGGCCCGGCCGGCTTCGCGACCCTGCTCGACCGCGTGCTGACCCATGCGCTGGGTGAGACGGCGCGCGATGGCGTGGGCTGGCCGCCCATCGCCTCGGGCGGGATCGGGCCGGATGGCAGCCTCGGCTCGCCCTTCATTCCGCCGCGCGCGATCGGCGATTATGTCGCGACACTGGTCGGCGTGCAGGCGGGCGACCGCGCGGCGGCGACGGCCGCGCGGGAACGCGCCGAGGGGCTGAAGGCCGGCATGGAGGCGCGCTTCCAGCGCGAATCCGGCGTGGACCCGGATGCCGAGATGGCGGCGCTGATCCGCCTGCAGAACGCCTATGCGGCCAATGCCCGCGTGCTGAACACCGCACAGCAGATGTGGGAACAGCTGCAATCCATCGGGCGATGACGGGAGGGGATGAGGCGCCATGTCCAGCATTGATTTGTTCAACCGCCTGACCGGGGAGACGATGCAGCTCCGCGCGCGGCTGGAGACCCAGACGCGGCAATCCACCAGCGGCATGAAGGCCGAGCGTCTCGGCGATCTCGGCCCCGAGGTGCCGCGCGCCATCTCGCTCCGCGCCGAAATCGGCCGGCGTGAGCTCTATGGCCAGGCGATGGAGGAGGCGCTGGGCCGCACCGCCGTCATGCAGGACAGCCTGGACCGCATGACCGAGATCGCCCGCGAATTCCGCACCAAGGCGGCGACGCGCATCACCGCCGGCGACCCCGGCTCGTTGATGACGGTGCAGAGCGATGCGCGCGCCGCCCTGACCGAGGTGGCGCATCTGCTGAACACGCGGCATGCGGGCGAATACCTGTTCGGCGGCAGCGACCTGACGCGCCCGCCCATCCCCGACCCCGAGGGCCTGGCCACCGGCCAGATGGCGCAGGATGTCGCGGCGGAGGTCGCGGCCCTGCCCACCCAGGGCATGGCCGCCACCATCGCCGCCACGCGCGGCATCGCGCAGAGCAATGCATTCGGCGTGAGCCCCTTCTCGGACCGGCTGACCGCCGATGCGCAGCTGCCGCCCGACGAGCAGGAAGCGCGGCGCGGCGTGCCGGCGGCCGATGGGCAGGTGATCGGCTATGGCATCATCGCCGGGCGCAACGCGGACGCCATCAGCCAGGGCGAGACGACCGGCAGCTGGGCGCGCGATCTGATGCGCAACCTGATGAGCCTCGCTGCCCTCACGCCCGAGCAGATGACGGACCGCGCGGCCTTCGATGGCTTCATCGGCAGCCTGCGCGACGGCCTCTCCTCGGCCGAGCTGGCGCTGGGCGAGGAGGCGGGCGCGCTCGGCACCGTCGAGGCGCGGATGGAAGCGACGCAGCGGCGGCATGACAACCTCTCCACCGCGCTCTCCCGGCAGCTCTCCGACATCGAGGAGGTGGATGTGGCCGATGTGCTGGTGCGCCTCCAGGCCACGCGCAACGCTCTGGAGGCGAGCTACCGCGCCATCGGCTCGCTGCGCGAGCTGAATTTGGCCAACTTCCTGCGCTGATCCGCCGATAAGTTGGGGCTCGTCTTCAAGCGGCATTAACCCCACCCGCCGCAGAGTGTTGCCGTGCCGGGTGACCCCCGGCATCGGCGGAACGGCAAGGAGCCATGAGGGCCCGTGCCGGCCGTGCGCTTCCCCCCCCCGGGAAGGGCGCGGATTTCCGGCCGGAGCGACTTGAAGGGAAAAAACCATGTCCACGCTCGTGTTGGAACTCCGCCAGGGTGACCTGATGGTGGTGAACGGTGCGCCGATCCGGTTCCGCAACCGCACGCGGATCGAGCTGGCGGCCAAGGCGCGCTTCCTCTTCGGCAAGCAGATCATGGCGCCCGAGGGCGCCAATACCCCCGCGCGGCGCATCTATTTCGCCTTGCAGACTGCCTATATCGGCACCGAGGAGGAGCGCGAGCCCGGCCTCGCCGCCGCGCGCGCGCTGATCGAGGAGTTCAAGGAGGCCACGACCTCCGTCCTCGTGCGGGAGATGCTGGCCCGCGCGCTGATGGCGGCCGAGGAGGATGATTGCTACCTGGCGCTGAAGATCGCGCGCCGGGTGATGCGCCATGAGGAGGAGGTGCTGGGCCTGGCACCGCTGCCCGCGCCGCGGCGTGAGTCGGGCGAAGGTGCCACCCATGGCTGACGCGGCGAGCGCCGTCGCTGCCTTTCGCCGGGTGCTCAAGCCGGGCGAGGAGGAGCGCGCGCTCAGCCGTATCGCCACCGAGCCGCAGCAGAAGCGGGCCATGGAGCAGTTCAAGCGCGCCGTGGATCGCGCGCCGGACATCCGCACCGCCCTGCGGGACCCGCGCGTGCTGCAGGTCATCACCACCGCCCTCGGCATTCCCGAGGGCGTGAACCAGCAGGGGCTCGCCACCCGCGTCCTGCTCTCCGACCTCAGCGATGAGAAGAGCCTGGCGAACACGCTCAGTGACCGGCGCTGGAAATCCGCGGCCGAGACGCTGGACCTGGGCCGGCGGGGCATCGCGGCTCTGCGCGACCCGCAGCTGCAGGCGAGCCTGGGCGACGGGCTGCGCCGCGCGCAATGGAACCAGAATCTGGAGCGGGAGCAGCCGGGCCTGGGCGATGCCGTGCTGTTCCGCGAGCGCGCGGCGGCAGTGGACAACAACATCTTCGCCGTGCTGGGCGATCCGATCATCCGCCGCGTGGTCACCGGCGCGCTGGGCCTGCCGGTACAGATCGCCATCCAGTCGGTGGAGACGCAGGCGCGCGCGGTGCGGGCGCGGCTCGACATCACCAAGCTGGAAGACCCGCGCGAGGTGCAGCGCCTGGCCGAGCGCTATCTGATGAACCGTGCCAATGAGAATGCCACGAACGGCGCTGATATCCTGGCGCGCTTCGGCTTCCCGCCGCGCGGCTTCACCGTTTGACGCGGGCTCAGCCCAGCCCGCGCTGCGCGTTGCGATAGGCCTCCAGCTGCGCCTGGCTCGGCGCGCTGCGTTCGACCTTGCCGCCGGAGTCGAGGAACTCCATCACCACGATGCCAAGCGCGGGGTCGAGCCGCAGCCTGGGATTCGGGCCGATGGGCGGCGGGGGCGGCGGCGCCTGGGCCGCGGCGGGTGTCGCGGGGGCGGGCGGGCCGGCGGGCAGGCCGCTCGGGAGGTAGGTGCCGATGGGTTTCATGGGCCAGGCTCAGCGTGGTGAAGGATCGTCCCAGAAACCACGCTGGTGGTTAATCAAGCGTGAAGCCCCCGCACGGGTTTGACGTGCGGGGGCGCAGCGCCGAATCTGCGCGGCGCGTGACCCTTTCCCCCGCTCTCCTTGCCCATCTGCTGACGCTGGCCGCCGCCGTGATGGGCGGCTTCGTCTTCGCGCTGCTGCATGTGCCGCTCGCCTGGATGATCGGCGCCATGTTCGGCACGGCGGCCGTCGCCTGGTTCCGGCCCGCGGGCTTGGCGCCGGCGGTGCACAAGGCGATGCGGCCGGCGGCGCTGATCGTGATCGGCCTCGCTTTCGGGCAGACCTTCTCCGGCCCCGTGCTGGCCGCGCTGCTGGGGGCGGCGCCGGCCATCCTGATCGCGGGGTTCCTCTCGATCCTCGCGGGCATCGCCACCATCCCGGTCTTCACGCGGATGGCGGGGACGGATGCGCGTACCGCCTATTTCGCGACCATCCCGGGCGGCGTCATCGTCATGGCGGTGCTGGCCCAGCGCGAGGGCGCGCCGCTGGCGCCGGTGACGCTGGCGCAGACGCTGCGCGTGCTCGTGGTGGTGCTGGTCATGCCGCCCTTGCTCTCGGCCATCGCGCCGCATGGCGATTCCAGCGCCTTCGTCGCACCCCTCCTGGCCTTCGATGCGCCGGGCCTGCTCGGTATGCTCGCGGTGGGTTCGGTTGCGGCCTTGCTGCTGCAACGCACGGGCATCGCCAATCCCTGGATGATCGGGCCGTGCTTCCTCGCCATCACCGCGGCGGCCTTCGGCCACCTGCCCTCCGCCGTGCCCAGCTGGCTGATTGATGCGGCGCAGGTCGGCATGGGGGCGGGGCTCGGCCAGAAATTGACGAAGGAATTCCTGCTCAGCTCGCGCCGGCTGATGCGGGCCGCGCTGGTCTCCTCGCTGCTGCTGTGCCTGTTCTGCACCGTGTTCGGCGCGGGCCTGGCCTGGGCGGTGGGGTTGCCGCCGTCCGCCGTCATGCTCGGCATGGCACCGGGCGGCATGCCGGAGATGGGGGTGACGGCCAAGGCGCTGGGGGTGGCGGTGCCGCTGGTGCTGGCCTTCCACCTGACGCGCACGCTGCTGTGCAATTTCCTGCTGGGGCCGATCTATCGCGGGCTGGTCGGGCTTGGCCTGTTCAGGCCCCCCGGCAACGCGTAGCCTGGGGGCAACAAGGAACGCTCCATGCCTGACGACCCACAGCCCAAGCTGCCCCTGAATGGGCTGCGCGTGCTCGACCTCACCCTCGCCCGTGCCGGGCCCACCTGCGTGCGGCACCTGGCGGATTGGGGCGCCGACATCATCCGCATCGAGCCGCCGGGGAACAATGACGGCTTTGGCGGCGCGCGGGACGGCTTCGATTCCGTGAACCTGCACCGCAACAAGCGCGGCCTTGCGATCGACCTGAAGAGCCCCGAGGGGCATGCGGCCTTCCTGCGCCTCGCCGCCACGGCGGATGTCGTGGTCGAGAACATGCGCATGCAGGTCAAGCACCGGCTGAAGATTGATTACGAGACGCTGTCCAAGATCAATCCGCGCCTGGTCTATGCGAGCATATCGGGCTTCGGCCAGACCGGGCCCTATTCCACGCGCGGCGGCGTGGACCAGATCGCGCAGGGGTTGGGCGGCCTCATGTCCATCACCGGCGAGCCCGGGCGCGGGCCGATGCGGGTCGGCATCCCGATTGATGACCTGACGGCGGGCAACCTGCTGGCGATGGGCGTGATGATGGCGCTGTATGAGCGCGAGAAGACGGGCCGCGGCCGCTGGGTCCATACCTCGCTCTTGGAGGCGCAGGTCTTCATGCTCGACTTCCAGGCGACGCGCTGGCTGCAGAAGGGCGAGATCGCGGGGCAGGCGGGCAATGACCACCCGGTGAACACGCCGATGGGCGTGTTTCCGAGTGCGGACAAGCCGATCAACATCGCGGCCTCCTCGCCCAAGCTCTGGGCCGTCTTCTGCAAGGCGGCGGGGCGCCCGGATTGGCTCGACAAGCCGGAATGGCAGACGGCCGAGGGCCGCACCGCCGACCGCGCCGCGCTGAACGCGGCGGTCAGCGAGGTGACGCGCCAGAAGCCCAGCGAATACTGGATCGCGCTGCTGGAGGAGGCCGGCATTCCCTGCGGCCCCATCAACAACATCCGCGAGGTCTTCGAGGACCCGCAGGTGCAGCATCTGGGCATGGTGTGGGACGTGCCGCACGCCAAGCTTGGGAAGGCGGGCGTGGTGCGCACGCCGATCAATATCGAGGGCCACAAGCCGGGCATCCGCCGCGGCGTGCCCGCACTCGGCGAGCATGCCGATGAGATCCTGGCGGAAGCCGGGCTGAGTCCTGAGGAGATCGCCGCATTGCGGGCGAAAAAGGTTTTGGGAGAGTGAGTGAGATGCAGTTTGCCGATGGAAAGATCCTGGCCCGCAGCGAAGGCGGCGTGGGCACGATCACCTTCAACCAGCCCGAGAAGCGCAACGCGATGAGCATCGCGATGTGGGACGGCATGGCCGAGGCGCTGGATATCTTCGAGGCCGATGCCGCCGTGCGCTGCGTCGTCCTCGAAGGGGCCGGCGGCAAGGCCTTCGTCTCGGGCGCCGATATCAGCCAGTTCGAGAAGAACCGCTCGGACGCCGACGCGCAGCGCCAGTACAACATCAAGACCAGCCATGGCCGCGAGCGGTTGGCGAATTTCGACAAGCCGGTGATCGCCAAGATCCAGGGCTTCTGCATGGGCGGCGGCCTCGGCATCGCCATGTCCTGCGACATGCGCATCGCGGGCACGGGCAGCGAATTCGGCATCCCCGCGGCCAAGCTCGGCATCGCCTATGGCTTCGACATGGTGACCAACCTGGTCAACCTGGTCGGCCCCGCGCACGCGCATTTCATCCTGATGACCGGTGGCCGGCTGGAGGCGGCCGAGGCCGAGCGCATGGGCCTGATCAACAAGCTGCACCCGGCCGAATCGCTGGATGCCGAGGTGGCGAAGATCACCTCCACCATCGCGGTCAACGCGCCGCTCTCGCTGCGCGCCAACAAGCGCACGGTGCGCGCCGTGCTGGCGGACCCGGCGGATCGGGACATGGCCGCCATCGCCGCCAACCAGGATGCCTGCTTCGACAGCGCCGATTACCGCGAAGGCCGGCGGGCCTTCATGGAGAAGCGCAAGCCGGCCTTCACCGGCAGCTGATCGCCGCAAAAAGGGCGGCTTTGTCCGGTGGGATGAGACCGCCCATGAAATTTTCACTGGTCTCCGCGCAATATCTCGTTAAGTTCCCGTTCATCTGCGGGCCCCGCGGTGGGGAAAGTCACAAGGACAGGGTTTTGGACGGCACGGCGCAACCTGCACCTGATCAGCATGATGAACATCTCGCGCCGATTTCGCGGATCGTCACCGAGGTCGCGGCCCAGTTTCCCGGGGCGCGCATCACCCTCGGCGAGATGGCCGAGGCCTTTGGCGACCGCGCCTTCGGCCTGCTGATCCTGCTGCTCTGCCTGCCGTCGCTGCTGCCGGGCATGGCCTCCGTCTTCGGCATTCCCATGCTGATCCTGGGCGTGCAGATGGGCATGGGCCGGCGCGTGCCGAAGCTGCCGCGCTTCATCGCCCGCCAATCCATCAAGCGCGAGGATCTGCTGCGCCTCTCGGGCGCCTCCGGCTCATCCTGGATCAAGCGCGTCGAGCAATATGTGAAGCCGCGCCCGGGCTTCTTCACCACCCCCTTCGGTGACAAGATCGTGGGTTGGCTCACCGTCTATTCGGCGATCATGCTCATCCTGCCGGGGCCTGGCACCAATGGCCCGCCCGCCTTCGGCACCATCATCATGTCGCTCGGCGTGGTCGAGGCGGATAATCGCGTCATCGGCATCGGCGCCCTGATCACGCTGCTGGGCTGCCTCTTCGCCACCTTCGTGATCGGCGCGCTGATCTGGGTCGGCATCAAGGCCCTTGGCTGGATCGTCTGAACGGGTCTAGACTCCGGTGCATGTGAAGGTGACCCGATGAGGGTTGAAACGGGAACGCGCGACGCGCCGGCTGATCCGCCGGTCAATCCGCGGCTGCCCCCGCAACTGTAGGCGGTGAGCCTCGGTCCAGATGCCATTGCTCCCGACCAGGAGTGAGAAGGCGGACCAGGGCGTTGACCCGCGAGCCAGGAGACCGGCCTTCACAGAGTTGTTCTCGCGCGTACCGGGCGGGGTGCACCGGTGCCACGGACTTGTTCCGTTTGCGAGCTCGGCGCCAGCCGTCAGGCGGGGCGATTCTCCCGTCTGGCATGTCGTCATGCGCAACACGGGGGAACTCCCATGCGCCGTCTTTTGCTCAGCACCGCCGCCATCCTGGCGTCGGCAACGCCTGTCCTCGCCCAAAGCCCGACCCCCCGCTCCTCGCCCGAGCAGGATCTGATCGCGGTCCCTGACACCATCGTCACCGCCACCGGCCTGCCCACGCCGATCGCCCGCGTGCCGGCCTCCATCACCGTGATTGACCGCAAGGCGATCGAGGAGAACGGCTTCGCCAATCTGGCTGAAGCACTCGCAACGGTGCCCGGCCTGCGCGTCGCGCAATCGGGCGGGCCTGGCCAGCAGGCCAGCGTCTTCATCCGCGGCAATTCCAGCCGCTCGACGCTCGTCCTCATGGACGGCGTGCCGGTGAACGACCCCTCCGATGCCAATGGCGCCTTCAACTTCGGCAATGAGACGCTCTTCGACATCGAGCGCATCGAGGTTCTGCGCGGCCCGGCCTCCTCGCTCTATGGCAGTGCCGCCGTCGGCGGCGTGATCAACCTGGTCACACGGCGCGCCCCGCCGGACCGGCAGGTGATGCCCTATGGCGAGGTGGCCTATGGCTCCAGCAGCACGCTGCGGCTGGGCGGTGGCGTCGCGGGCACCATCGGCCAGTTCGACTATCTGGCCAGCCTGAACAACATTTCCACCCGGGCATCCAACGCCACCGCCAGCCGTTTCTGGCGCACGCTGGGCGAGTTCGACGGCTTCAACACCACCAATGCCATGGCGCGGCTGGGCTACACCTTCAGGCCCGGCACCCGCGTCGAAGGCCAGGTCCGCTGGCGCGAGAATACCTTCGGCATTGACAGCGTGCCGCGCGACGATCCGAACTACACCGGCAATGACCGCCGCTGGGCGGGCCAGATCCGCGGCGAATCCAACCTCTTCGACGGGCGGCTGACCACCGGCCTGCGCCTCGCCATCACGCAGGACCGGCGCACCTATTCCAACCTGCCGGACATCCTCAGCAGCGCCACCACGCAGGACTACTACCGTGGCACCCGGCAGAGCGTGGATTGGGGCAATGTGGTGCGCCTGCCGGGCTTCGGCCCCGCGACGGATGGTGCCGTCACCTTCGGCGTGAACTACGCGCATGAGGATGTGACGAGCTTTGCCGGCAATGTGCCCTTCCGCTCCGTCACCAATGCGCAGCAGGACAGCACGGCGGGCCATGCGGCCATCCAGTACCGCTTCTGGAACGCCCTCGATGTCACGGGCGGCGTGCGTTACGACAGCGTCTCCGACTTCACCGGCTACACCAGCTGGCGCGTGGGTGCGGTGCTGGCGGTGCCGGACACCTCCGTGCGTATCCGCGCCTCGGGCGGCACGGCCTTCAACGCGCCCTCGCTGAACCAGCGCTTCGGCGTCATCGGCAACACCTTCCGCGGCAATCCGAACCTGCAGCCGGAGACGAGCATCGGCTACGAATTCGGTGCCGAGATGGATTTCGCGGCCTTCAACCAGCCGCGCTTCTCGACCGTCGGCTTCACCTTCTTCCAGCAGCGCGTGACGAATCTGATCAACTTCAACGCGGGCTTCAACACGCTGACCAACGTGGCCAGCGCCAACATCAAGGGCGTGGAACTGGCTTTCGCGCTGCGCCCCGCACCCTGGCTCACCACCGACGTCGCCTGGACGATCACGGATGCGACGGATGGCCAGACCGGCGCGCCGCTGCCGCGGCGGCCCGAGAGCATCGTCACCATCTCGGCGCGGGTGGAGCCGGTGCGTGGCCTGGTCATCACGCCGCAGGTGCTGTTCACCGGCCGCTCGCCGGAGGGCCCGTTCGCCACCTACCTGGATTCCGGGGCGAGCGTGAATGCGCTGCGCTACAACAAGTCCGGCACGCTGTTCAATCTGACGGCGACCTATCCGGTGCTGCCGCAGGTGAATGTCTATCTGGAAGGCCGCAACCTGACGGACAGCAAGTGGGAGCCGGTGAATGGCTTCCAGACGCCGGGCCGCAGCGTGATCATCGGCTCGAGGTTTGTGTTTTAGAGCGTGCTGCGTTTACACGGAAGCGTATCCTGAGTTGACGAGGTAGTTGGCGCATTCGATGGGGCTGACGAGGTCGATGATAGCTCCTGCTTTGCGCCAGGTTGCCTCGACGGTTCGCTGCTCTGCTGCGCGCATCAGGTGCTTGAGCTTGGCAAAGAGCTGCTCGATCGGGTTCAGGTCGGGGCT
>JAESGN010000380.1_pt1 | contig 48347 bp, 40 predicted proteins | sample 9269731 | NCBI WGS metagenome assembly JAESGN01 (sample SAMN15720683, study PRJNA650826) | algae metagenome | isolation source: Mojavia pulchra JT2-VF2 and co-occurring heterotrophs from desert soil | place: USA: Cadiz Valley, Joshua Tree National Park, CA | collected 1998-06-08
CGTTGTAAGAGTTTGGTGAAAAACTTTGAGAGAACTTTAGACCATGCCACTGCCAAACTCAATCTTTGTTTCATCAGGCTGATGCTCAAACGGCTGGCACATTTATAGATCCCAAATGGGTTCTATATTCTGGATTATATTGATCAAAGCAAAACTCTGGTGATTAACAGCCCCAGTGGTATCCGAGGAGCAAACGAAAAAATGTATGCTCTGCAATTTCCCAAAGCAATTCCAGAAACGATTGTCAGTGCTGATAAGCAGTTTATTCGGCAATTTGTCGAAGCAAAAGGGGCAGCAGTTATCAAACCACTTGGTAATAAAGCTGGGGAAGGAATTTTATTTTTACAATCAGGCGATCGCAACTTCAACTCCATAGTTGAACTTAGTACTCTCCAAGGTCGAGTACCAGTTATGGTACAAACCTATTTACTAGAGGCAAAACAAGGAGACAAACGAATTATCCTGCTTAATGGCGAACCGATTGGTGCTTTAAATCGTCTTTCTAGTGGGAATGATTTTCGCAATAATATGGCAGCAGGTGGTACAGTCGCTCAAACTGAAATTACTCCAAGAGAGCATGAAATTTGCGCTCAATTAGCTGAAAGATTACGCAAAGACGGTTTAATTTTTGTTGGTATTGACGTAATTGGTGGCTACCTTACCGAAGTCAACGTCACTAGTCCAACCGGAGTTCGTGAAATAGAACGATTAGATAATACTCGCCTTGGACATCAGATTATTCAATGGGTCGAACAGGTAACTGTTTAAGCGGGTTTAATTAGTAGAAAACACTTTTGCTCAATCAATAGACTTCTTGCAAAAGTTAATTTAATGAAAATTAAAACATTGTCTTGGAAAGTTATGTTTGGAGAAAACCTTTTTTACAAAGTTCAAATTTCTGACGAAAAGCTGCTTTGCGTTTAAGAGGATGTTTTAAAAGTCCTCTTGTTGGTAGCAAAACGTTTCAGATCCCCCTAAATACCCCTTAAAAAGGGGTATTTTAAGAATTTTTCCTCCTTTTTAAGGGGGGCTAGGGGGGATCAACAAGTGTTTAAAATCACAGCCAAATACTTTTCAAACAACCTCTAAGGAGGAAGCCTCCACTCTGACTTTTCGCAGATAAATGCAAATGAACACCAATAAATTATCTGTGTTTATCGGTGTTTATTTGTGATTCTAAATAAAAAACTAGGATTTTTGCAAGACATCCAATCTAATAATGAAGCAAAAAGTGAAGTAGCAATTACTAGTTATTGCTCAGGATCATCACAGGAGACAGCAACTTTTGGAATTAAACAAGGAGCAGATTTACGAGAGGGTGCATTACTAATAGCTGTTTTCATAAATTTCAGGACATTACGTTGCTGATACTTAAGGGTTGTTAGCACGGTTAGTATCCGAGCAACAAAAGCACTTCCCGGTTAAGTCTAAGAACTAAAAATCTTCCATCCGCAAAATTTACTCAGCATTTATCTAGAAAATGCACCACTATTCTTTAAGCCACGGCTTGAGGTCGTTTTTTTGAGAGTCTGACGAATTGTTTCGTCAGAAATCGAATCAACCACACCAGTATTCACTAAATGATCTGCCAACAGTTGCATTGTCCAACGCACACACCCAGAGGGTGGGTCAGAACAGGCTGTGGCAATTAAAAATGCTTCTTGTTTGTTTTCAAGTTTGTGAGGTTTCGGTGGATGAGGGCGTTCGTTCAGTGCAAAGCCTAACCCACCTATGACAAATTTTTCTCGCGTCCGCTCCACTGTTGAGATATGAACTCGAACAGTGGAGGCGATTAGTTGATCTGTTTTTCCTTCAGAAGCCATCAGAAGAATATAAGCGCGGGTCATGGTTCGTGCTTTATGTTTACCTTTTTTAATTAGCGCTTGTAATTGATAAACTTCATCTTCAGTTAAATCAACAATGTACTTCTTTGCCATACTCTTTTCTGATTTTTAAGTAGCTTATCAGTAACACACTACCTAGCAATGTCCTTTGCCAAACTATTAGTCTCGTCGTCTCAGCAAGGATTATGAATGTCTTACTGAAACGAATGAAGCTTATCTAAATTTGAAAAATTGGTTTTGATGAAAGTGTATCTCGTTATTTAAATCAAGCTGTTATACCGCTGTGAACAACATCAAAAACCCAGAAAAATTCGTCTTAAACCAGCTGTAATCATAAACAATGGCATATTGTCCTGCTGAATTGCTGCCTTAAAACTAGGGCGATCTTTAAGATTTTGAAAATATCTTGCAATTTCAGATTGCGAATTGTCTTCCCATAGATAGCCAAAATTTAATTCATTTAAGCGATTGAGAACAGCTGTCCATACAACATCAGCTAGGGAATAAGTTTCACCGCGCAACCATTCAGTTTCACTCAATTGGTGTTCTAGTTGCTTCAACAAAGGCTGAATTTGTGCATTGATATCAGCAATTTTCTTGGAATCCTGAATTGTTTGGTTCCACTGTTTCACATCCTGCAACTTAGTAGCATATCTTTCTTTCAATTCAGGATTCGCTTGCATGAGTTGAGGAATAAGCTTTTCTTTAATTTGAACTGAGCGTCGTAACACGATGCCATCAATTCCTCTGTAGTTGCCGTACATCACTTCTCGCATAGGAAAACGATTCTGGAGATCAACCCATGCATCCATTCTTTTTCGCAAAACTAATTCATTCGGAATCAAACTCGGATTAGGAAATTGTTCATCTAAGTAACGAATAATCATTGCTGAATCACAAATTACTTTGCCATCATGGACTAGAGTTGGAACAACACCTTTGGGATTGAGACGGATGTAGTTAGGCTTCAAGTTTTCAAAGGTCAGAAGATTAATCAGGCGATCGCTCCATTTGAGATTTTTCTCCGCCAAAACTAGCTTCACCTTTTGAGAGCAGAGTGAACCCGGAAAGTAGTAGAGTTCAAGCATTTTAATTTACTTCTCCTCTCATGCTCGTGACATCAGGTTTAGATGACAACAGTTGTTATGTTAGATAAGATAACAACTGTTGTGATAACATGTCAACAGATTTAATTTTATTTTTTACTGACTCTTGGAACACGAGCAAAACAATGAGTTATAGCGATCGCCGTCTGGAAGTGACTGAAGCAACATGGCGCGTAATTATTCGTGAAGGACTTGATCGCGCCAGTATGCGTGCGATTGCTCAAGAACTTGGCTGTACTACAGGTGTTCTTACCCACTATTTTCGAGATAAAGACGAACTGACGCTTTTTGTACTGGAACGAGTGTTTGAAAACCTATTTAGGGACATGAAAGCTTGTACAGAAGGACTACACGGAATTGAGCGGTTTGAGCAAATGATTTTCGCAGCGCTACCTTTTGAACTTAGTGGTGGCCAAGGTTGGCAAATTTGGATTGCCTTTCTAGGGTATGCAATTGGGCGTGAAAAGCTAATTCAGGAACATCGAAAACGCTATGAGTTACTACATCAGTTTATTTGCAAAGAGTTTACTGATTTGCAAACCACAAAGCTGATTCGAGAAGATATTGACTTAACGCTTGAAGCAAATGCACTGATAGCACTCGTCGATGGTATTGGGACAGGGTTTGTCATTAATCCTGAACAGTTTCATCCAGACCAGCAGCGATATCTTGTGCGACGATATATTAAAACTTTACTCGCAGTCTCTTAAGACACCATTTAACTTTAAATACTAAGCTCGGCTTTATCCAATTAAGCCGCATAAACCGCTGTGACTCCACACTTAGTGATACCAAGTTGCGAGCGAAACAAAGTGGAGCGAAGCAATCTCCCCTAACGAAAGATTACTACAACAGAACGCAACTTGTATGAGCCAATCTGCCAAGCTATTTAGGTCAGATGTGAATGTCGAAAACACTCTTACTGATGACTCATCTCTTCCTTAAGGAACGCACACGTAAATTTCTTGTGCCCCCATATCTAGCCCTGCTGCATTCAGATTAAGCTGCACAACGACCCAGCATTGAATGCTACTCTGGCTATACTTTTTGGATTTTCAGCAGAAAAATTCTAAGAAGCTACATCTGATTCCTCAGTTTCTAGCTGTTGCTTTGCAGCTACAGCATCCAGTTCCTCAATAAAAGCATCAATTGCTTTGGCTGCGGACTGCTTGCCTACTTTGAATTTAGAAAGAATGCTTGAACGTATTGCTTCATAGTCTGGTATGACTTGCTGTTCAACAGAAACAGCCTCTTGTGTAGGTAGGGCAACTCCACCCAAACGCTCATCTATTAAACCCTTGATCTGGGCTATTGCATCTGTTAGTTCCTGTCTTAGTATCTGTTTTATGTCTTCATCACCAGCTGGTGTAGATGAAGTTAAAGCAATCACTTGTTGTCTAACTATCTCCTGAATCTCATCACCACCGGATAATGTCAGCCCAGCTTTAGATTGACCCAGAATTCCCTTGAGCAACCTTGTCGCTGTTTGATTTAATGATTCATTTTCGGAAATCTGCATTGCTGAGAGTGCTTTGATTTCAGCATCATTTAACTGGATTGAAATTGTCACCTTAGCCATACTCTCAACTCCTGTAAAGTTTCATATTTAACAATGAATTCTTGCCTACTAACATTTGTATATAGTTTCTTTGACAGTAGTTTGCTTGCTTGTATATAGGCTATGTAGACAAATTATTTACTAATACAACTACTAATACAACTACAAATACAATTACAAAAACTTCTTGATCTCAACAACTTTTATTGCAGATTCTTTAGTTTAACTTAATTATAACGCACCTTTACCTGACCTCTATGCTTGAAATAGGGGCACAGGTATTAAGCCCCTATTTCAACTTTTTATTCTCGAATCATTTTTAGTTCTGCAATAGAGCGGTTTTACATGAAAATAGGTGTATTGCTTCTGTTGCTAGTTGACATCATCACTAGCTTGAAGTTTTTACCATCCATCACAGTAATTATCTACTCGAATGTCCCGCCAAATATCTGATACGTCCCACCCGGAGTTTTCTATTGATTTAACTTCCAGCCTCTCAAACATTGGAGAATAGCGATAGTTAGGAGTATACTCAGGCTTTTTATTATTCTCTAGTTTTTGCTGAACCTCTGTTACTGGTTTTGGAGCCTCAATAATTTGAGCTTCCGGCTCTAGCTTTTGGGTTAACCCTGTTGTAACCGTCTTTTTTAGGATGGGTTTTTCTAATTTCCTGATGACTTTCATATTTCTCTAAAATTGACAAATCTACGACTGTAAAAAAGCAAATGAATAAAAATCCAGGAGTCAAATGTCAGAAATTTAATAGTGGGGAGTTTAATTACCGCCACTAATTTAATACAGCTAAATTTTTGATAGCTACATAATGTTTAGCTATTAGATTCATTCACTATTCAGACTTAAATTATGACTTCTGAATTTTTGATAAGCTTTCTTTGGGAATCTGAAGAGTTCAGAAATTTGTAAAAAGAATTAACATTGATACCTTAATTTATAATGAACTACTTTTACACTGCTCACAAGTCGTTAAAACTAGAACTTGTTTGTTCGGTTCGCTGCACTGTCAAGTACTCCTACCTCAATTACAAATCCCTCCTGCTGCTCTCCCATAGCACCTCACCTTACCCTAACCTTTGGACAGCAGAGCTACGCACAATAACCTCCGGCATCACCAGCCAGCATAAGGTTATGCGTTTATCCCCGCAAAATCCTAAATCTACAGGTTTAGAACATTACCTAAAAATTCTTACCTGAGATGGGTTTAAAGAGCCTGCAAATACCTTATTGTGAGTAATTTCTAAATTTTGAGGAAGCTGAAATGACCTACTCAGATAATCAGAAATTAACGACTGAGGATGTCGAAGTTACCAACGAACTATTTAAAAATAGTTCTGAGTACCAAGATTTGAGTGAACAGGGGCAGCAAGATGATTATTTTGATGCTGATCTCAATCGGGCACGTAACGCAAAGCAAAAAGACACTGCTAAGAGTTTGCCCAATGATTTGACACAGCCTCCAACATCGTAAATTTACTGTTTCTATCAATACCTTCAGAAATTTATCAACAAATGACAAACCAAAAAGTCGTGCTAGTTACAGGCGCATCATCCGGGTTTGGACAGTTAATCGCTCAAAAGCTTGCTTGTGGTTACTGTGTCTTTGGTACTAGTCGCAAAGAACATCCAACTTCACAGGGCGTGGAAATGTTGACGCTGGATGTTACGTCTGACTCTTCAGTAGAATCGTGTATTAATCAGTTGCTTACACAGACTAACCGCATTGATTTACTTGTGAATAATGCTGGACAAATTCATGCCAGCATGATTGAGGAAACTTCTTTAGAACAAGCCAAGGAGATTTTTGAGACGAACTTTTGGGGTGTTGTACGTGTTACTAATGCTGTCTTGCCCGTCATGAGACAGCAGCGTAGTGGGCATATTATCAATATGAGTTCAGTGGCAGGATTGATCGGCGCGCCTGGCCAAGGTTTTTACTCTGCAAGCAAATTTGCACTTGAAGGTTATAGTGAAGCATTAAGCGTGGAACTAGACCCATTCAATATTAAAGTGTCTTTAGTTGAGCCTGGTTACTTTAAGACCAACTTCAACCAAGCCATGTTACAGCCTACCGCAATTCATAGTGATTATGACACTGTACGCGATGTAATTCGCTCATCTGTCGATCAAGCAATTGCACAAGGTGACAATCCTGACAAGGTTGCACAAGCGATTGCTCGTATTGCTTCGAGCTCCTCACCACGATTACGCTACCGTGTTGGCAATGAGGCACAATGGTTGCCTAGACTGAGAGCAATACTACCTGATAAGTTGTTTCGATTTAGTGCGCGCAAACGCTTGAACCTGCCTTAAACCATAGCACTATTTAACTTGGTAACTACATTCGGAACTACAGTTGCGCCCCACAGTAGTAATGTATGACATTTTGTGGAGGGCTTTCACTCGACTGTAATTGTTTACACTGGTTTAATTGACTTGGAAGTGGCTTGGTAAGACAGTAATTTATGTTTGTTAAAATTCAGGGTTCAAACTTAGTCAGTTGGCGTCTCAAACGATTGCACTCATCAAGCAGTGTATTAAGTTCCGCTCTTGCGTTTGTTTAGTTAGTTCCGGCAATGAATGAGATAGCTGGTCGGCTGTACTTAACCTTTCAATTGCCGCTCCAATTAGATAGATAAGCTATAGGTTTTCACGCTAACACGCACACTGCACTGCACCCCTAACATTTCCTTGTTGCTGTCGAAAGCAAATACTCCCGCATCAGGGCTGCTGTTGAAACTGTTGTTTATCTTTTTTGGGAAGCGATCGCATCGCGCCATAACCAAAATAGTAAAAATCCCCGCACTCAAGGCAGGGAAATATGGCTTACTCTAAGCAGTTTTTAATACAAATGTATTATGCATAGTTGCTCAAGGCAAGCGATTGCTCTGGTCAAGAAAGGGATGGAGGGACAACGAGGTAGAGGGACGACGAGTTGGGGAGTAATCACAAATTGCAACTATGCCCCAAGGCTTCTGTTTGCAGAACAGCAGAGGTCGTTCAATAGACTTTCGACTGTTGACGGTACATAACATCTGAGCGTAAAACGTACTTTCGCCTTGCGTCAGGAAAACTATAAAACTCAAACTTGGTTACCATACTAATAAGGTTGCGATCGCCACAAACTTGATCACAAGGGTTCTCTCGCGTCAGGTAAGGCACTTGCCAATAATAAAATGCACTCGTCCGTATTAACAATATTGTTGCCAGAGCCGAGATATCTTGGTGCTTTCAACCGAAGGTCGCGCATCGACGGCCATTGCATTTTATTTCTTGGATCTCCCTGATCAGGTGATCCCCAAAGTTAAAATACGCTCTATGCTTTTGCAAGACTTCGCCTTTCCATATTTGGGAAATGCTAAAGGTGGCCCTACCAGCCGCGGCACTGATTACTCTGCCAGTGAAGACAGCCGTTGCATTATTCAGGGCAACTTGTGGTGACGGGAATTCTAGACATCGGCAAGCATATGCTGGTTTATTAGTAGTGACTAAGATAGTGAACAACAAAGAAACTGCCAGCAGTAAAACGATTGCTTGCTTGAGTATTCGATTCACAAAGCGCCTTGTATTTCTGCCCATTTCTATAATTGACAATTAATATGTTATGGGCATTATAACTGCTAGCTGTTTGCTGTTTATTTTTTACTAGTTTATTTATATAAAAGTCAATAAGTTTACTTAAAATTGCGATTGCAGCGTTATCTGGAGGTCACACTAGAGCAGAAGCGAAAAGCCGATTCGGTAATTGGGTTTTAGTCGAATGGTACGAAGAGCGCGCGTAATTTGTGCAAAGCTTGCTCTTTAAGCAGGGACGAACAAATAAGTGTATAAAAAAACTGAAATAGTCAGAGATACTAACAATTACTCTTTGCTCCCCCAGCTTATCTTCGTCTTCATGACATTCCCCATAGAGCTGATGTTAGCCTGGGATTAAAGTAGTGCTTAGGGTTAACCAACAATCACTATTCAAAGCCTCCCGCATCGCTGTTTCATCACTAAAAGCCTGCCGCACAAGTCGTCCCTCATATACCAGCTTGATTTCGCTTTGCTGAAATGCCCAAGGAGACATGATCAGTGTAAAATGATTATCTTTGTTTTCTACCAAAGTTAACTTTAACGTCGTTGTGCCATTGTTAGTTGGTACTTGAGTGATATGTTGTTCCCCTACTTTCGCTACACATAAGATTATCGAAAGCGCATCCCATGTTGCCACCAACTTTTGATTGCGTTCAATCACCTCTGGCGTTGCGTAAGGTGCGTAATATTTATCTTTTTGAAGAGTATCAATAATTTGTTTTTGAAAAGCGTATTCGTTGTTCAAAAAATCTTGCACAATTTGAGCAGATTTAGGTGAGTTTTGCCAGCTTGTAAATCTTTCATACAATCCTGTACCATGAAGTGAAACCAGGAGCGTTGCATATCTACCTAAAGGCAATGCTAGCTGTTTCGCAGTTGACCAAATATCTATATGTACTTCGGTTGGAAGTTCTGTGAATTTATAAGGGTAGCCAGTTTCTGGGTTAAGTGTAGGTTTTTGTTCCCATTGCAGCCAACCAATATCGTGTTGTTCTGCGGCAAAACAAACTTCTTGTTTGGGGACAAACTCACCAAATTGTTCGTTTCCCCAAGCTCGTGCTAATTGACCTGAAAGCCATGCATGATGTGGTTGAGTAATACAAATTAGTCCATACTTGGATGAGCGATGCAGCATAAGTTAAAATCTGAAGATATTTCTTGCCTTTCAAATTACACCTGTCTTAGGGTCATTCGCTATTACCTAAAGGTTAAATCTTCAAACAAACATCTACTAAACGAATTGGTTGGTTATTAACTCAAGAGCAAAGCTACCATTCGTTTTAGCACCAACAATCCCATCTGCCACAAGCTCGTTATGACTTTTCACAGCAGCAAACTTATGTTTCAATTCCTGATCGGGATTAAGTGAAATTTCTATGTAACAGTTCTAATGAATAGCATGAGTATCCTTGTTCAGCCGCCCGAAAGACAAATAACGATGCGACTGCATGATAATCGTAGGCTTGCATGGTATGAATGGGGGCTAGCCCTGTCAAGGTGACATTAAAGCATCTCTAAAAATGTCAAAAACTGCTCCCTTGCTATCAAAGCAATGGGATATTTTTTTTTAAGTCCCTTACTTGTGAGCGTGAGGAATATTGCAAGCTATAGCGTTTTGCCATGAACCACGAGCTTTTGCAGTGGATGCATTAGCTGTGAGTACCACTTCTCCCTTTTTATTCACCGACCAGCCGCTTGCTTCTACAATACGTTCTGGCATATTGCTAATTGGCTTACTAATAACCGATGAACTGTTACGTAGGCGTAGCCCGTCGAAGACATCACCTTTTGGCTTGAGCGATACCCAACTTACCTCCACTCCATCAGGAGCAGCTACATCCTTCGTAGGATTGGAAGGTAAACCACCGCGTCCGGTGATGATAAAACTACTTTGAGCATAATCCGGAGTATCGCAGACTTGGGCTATTTCAGTGTCTACGCCTATTGTGGGTAACTCTACTAAACCACTATTAGGGTCAATATCAAGTGTGTTGAGTTCTATTGTGCCGTCTACACCAAGCTCAGAACTGGCAGTAATGTCGCTTAAAGGAGTTTTTTGGTCACGGGGTCGAATACCAAAGATACCAAAAGCTTCAATATCGACTCTCCCACCTTTGCCTGTATAAGCATTAGCGGTGATATCACTGTCTTCTGAGGGGATAGCAATGATGAAAGGAGCTTTGATAGTGATATTACCGCCATTACCGGCTTTTTTTTGCTCACCTGCGTTAGTAGATATTTTACTGCCGCGGCGCAACATCAACATATTTTGCACTTGTAGCGTAATGTTGCCGCCTTCACCCGATGAGGCTGTTGCCTCTAGTGATCCTTCCTTGTCCAAACGAATCGAGTTGGCTTCAATTTCTAGGTTGCCTGCATTCCCTGTGCCTGCACTAAGCACACTTATTTTAGCCCCATCTTGAACAATTAAATTCCCAGTTTTAATCTTGACTGTTCCTCCCTGACCATCGCTCCCCTCACTAGCGTTAGCATTCAAGGTGCTGTAACTGTTGTTAGGCGATCTGCCACTTAATTCTAATGATTCAAAGGCGGTCACTCTAACATCTCCACCCGGTGCTTTACCCCTAGTACCAGCTGATATGGATGCCCCATTATAAAGAGTTAATCGCGCAGTTGTAACTTCTAAGTTTCCAGAAGCATCCGCATTGGAGGAAATGCTAAATAATCCAGTATTAAATAATACGTCTGGTGTTTGAAATGGCAAGGTTCCAGACTTTAATCCTTCGCTGCCATTTAATTGCACAGATTGTGAGGCATCTATATTCAGATTACCCGTCTGGCCTGCTCCAAGGCTTAATGCTGTTACTACCGCATAATCACTCAAAGTTAAACGCTTACTTTTGAGTATTACATTTCCTGCTTTTCCAGTTGCACCAGCCCCACTTAGCGTTCCTAAAACGGATGTACTCAGTTCCACAATGCCAGAATTGAGCGTAATAGTCCCTCCTTGACCTCGATCAAATGTAGGAGAAAGAACGAATATGCCATTATTGGCGCTAAATTTTGGAGTTTTAATTATTATGTCCCCCGCACCACCAGAATCAAAACTTGCAGTAAAGATACCGTAGGGAAGTAGAGAGGGATTTGTTATATTAGCGACCGGATTGCCCTTATCGTCCTTGGCTTTTATGCCGGCAAATCTTGTTATGTCCAAAATATACTCTTTTAGACTTTGATTCTGACTTCCACTTAAGTTTAAAGACTCGGAGGCTTTCAGCGTTACTGTCCCTCCTGGCTGTGAGCCGAAAGTAAAAGACACAATGCGTGACCTATCAGTAAGGCTCACCTTTTTGCCTTGGACTTGAATAGCACCACCTCCTGCCCCACTTGCATTGACTATACTTTCTTGAGAGATTTGAATATCTTTGAAGTTGTGTACACCTTGATAATTTAAAATCCAGCCTTTGTCTGTTGAGTCAAGCTTGACCAGACTATCGCCAGCCACACTGCCTAGTTCAATTCGTCCCGCTGTTGCCGTTGGAGTATCTCCGGCTGTTAGAATGCTTCCTAAGAGCGTTACATCTCCGCCTATAAGTGCCAGAGTGTTACCGGGCTTTACCTGCAAACCAATTTTATTATTACTAGTAGCTTGGGATTGATGGACAATACTTCCTGGATTTGCCCCATACTGTAAACCTATTGGTAGATTGACACTCAGCAAGGGTGCAGACTGAGGATTAGTAGCACTAAACTCCAAGTTATCTGGAAACTTTAAGCTACTAGCAGTACTTGCTAAAAATGAACCGCCAATTTCTAAACGAGCATTTTGACCAAAGATAATACCATTTGGATTAATCAAAAACAGGTTAGCAGTACCATTAGCTTTGATTAAACCATTGATGTTAGAAACTGAGCCACCCGTAACTCTACTAATAATGTTTTGAATATCTGTACTATTGTTAAATAAAGCAGTATGTCCAATCGGAACAGAGAACTCTTTAAAACTGTGAAACAAGTTACCACCACGCTGTGTTCCTTCCAGAATATTAAAGGTATTATTCTCTTGTATAACCTTTGAGTTATTAGGTAAATTCTCATCTGAGCTAATTTGGGCAATTGCACATTTGCCAGATAAAATACTAGCTCCGCTTACGGCAATACTCAACAAAGCAACCCAATAAGTCAATCTCAATTTAATCAAAACTATACCTCTACCTTAATAATAAATATTTTTGAAAAGAGGATTTTAAAAATCTTCGTAATTTAATTAGTATCTTGTTTGTTACTTAATAATGCTATTTATAACTGAAATTTAGTTGGTATTTAATCATAAAAATACTAAAGGTTAAATAACGAAATTCAAAGATTTGCCACAGCGACACTTCCTTGTTGATTTAATAGATATATTGCTAATAGTTTTGCAAGAAGTTATTTCAATAATACAGCTATTTGATTGATAGTAAACTATTTATTAAGTAAATTTCAAGTAAAGAAATTAGGTTGAGTACCAACAATAAGATTAATCTCTTCGCTTACGTGCGAAATGTGGGCTGATTTATTACTTGGGATCGCGGCTACTATGATTTCAACCCAACGCTCAACTTTTTCGCTAAAAATTAAAATTTTTACATAACCTTTATATTGAGCCGATATTTTTAAGTTACTGCGATCGCTACCCCCCTCTTATTACGGGTGTTCCTAAATACAAACTAACTTTAGACTGTTCATAAACACGAGCTTTCAACAATGCCTGGATTCTTCGCTCTACTGCCATTTCTAAGAAAAGTCTAATTAATAGGTCTGAGCTATTAGTATTCAAAAGAAGCTTACTGTTACTTTAGGGAACTAGAATATTTACCGAATATACAGCTGCACTCCTTACAAAAATAACTTGCTCTTTTATTAAGATTATAAAGTTTTATAATTACTTTTAATTTCTGCGAAAACTTTGATTTTTAAAACGATATCACAACAGAAGCAGTAAGTAAGGTAAACAGTAAAAGTTCATCAATAAGTTGCCAAAGCATTAGTCTAACTATGCTGTACCTAGAAATTTGAAAAATATGCCTTTGCTCTAATAAAGTTAGCTCATAGCTTACTTTTATTGGCCATATTCTCATCACTCTAGGCAATCTAATGTTCAATCTTTAAGTTCCAAAAGTTGATTTTAGGACTTATTAGATTGTCTCTAAATAGCTCCACCTGAAAAAACAGCCAACCGGAAGTTATCTGTTTGCCTCAAAGACTTTCAGTGTGGGTGGCATAGTCCTAAAACAGCTTTGCCAAGGTTGGCTGCTTTTAATGTCCATGTACTTATCTGCTATCGGTCTATCACATCATTACTTTGAGTTAAAAGGAAAAATATATGGCTGTAAATCCAATATCAATTCAGGAAGACGTACTTCCAGGTCTAAATGCTAATGTCCTGGCAAATGACATCCCTGTTAGGGTAGTTAGAAATGTGCAAGATAATCTTCTCAGGTCTGGCACTATTTCAACTACTATAGTTCGGCAATTGGAAACAGCTATTCTAGAGTCAGATCCTCGTTCTGGGGCTGGTCGAATTGTTGGTAAACCTGAGGACGATTTCCTCGCAGGTACGCCTGAGAGCGACCAAATTTTTGGGCAAGCTGGCAACGATATTATCATAGCTTTGTCCGGTGATGACCAAATCTTTGGTGGCAATGGGGCTGACTTAATAGTTGCTGGAGCCGGAATTGACAACATTGAAGGCGGGAGTGGTGATGACCAAATCTTTGGTGATGCCGGGAATGACGTTATTAATGGCGGCGATGGTGTTGATGTAATCAATGGAGGTGATGGCAATGACCGTATTATCGGTGGCAATGGAGGAGACCGAATTTTCGGTGATGCGGGAAATGATTGGATCAATGGTAATGCAGGAGCTGACAATATTAATGGCGGGGATGGCGCAGACATAATTTATGGTGATGCGGGGAATGATCGAGTTTTTGGGGGCACTGGAAATGACGACATCTATGGTGGCAGCGGTAACGACGCACTCAACGGTGATGCTGGAAATGATGTTGTCGAAGGCGGGATTGGCAACGATACACTTTTTGGTGGAACCGGGATTGGAAATGACACCCTTAGTGGTGGAGATGGTAGAGATTTACTGATTGGTGGAGTTGGCAACGATTCCCTATTAGGTGGGAATGGCAATGATCGCTTGATTGGTGTTGAACCTTTTGCCCCAGGATTTGGATTTGGTAATGGCGAACTTGATACTTTAGCTGGCGGGGTAGGAAGTGATACCTTTGTTCTGGGAGCAGGTAGTGAAGTTTTTTATGATGGTAATGGTCAAAGCGACTTTGCCTTGATAACAGATTTCAATATCAACGAAGATATTATCGAATTACCATCAGTCACTGTTAATGTGGCAGAGAGCGGGGAAGCAGGGCAGTCTGTTTTTGATAATCAAGTAATTCCAGCAGGAGCGGGGAAGCTTGGCTCTATTACTGGTACAATCTCTGATGTTAATGATGTTGACTTGTTTCAAATCACGCTGAATGGTAATGAAACTTTTTCTGCTACAACAGTCGGCGGAGCTAACTTTGACACGCAGTTGTTCCTGTTCGACTCCAATGGCTTGTTAGTGGGACAAAACGACGACTCTAACGGCACTCTTCAATCCACGCTTGAGGCATCATTACTTACAGGTAACTACTTTTTAGCCATCTCTAGCTTTAATAACGATTCAGTTGGCTCGTTACAAGGCGGTTTCACAGGTAGTGGCTCTTCAAGTGGAGGCTATACGATTAACCTAAATGGTGTGGCGACTTCTCCCTTTAGTTTAGGTGCTTCGCCTACTAATCTAGGATCAGGAACGGCAATATCTTTTCAAAACGACATCATTGCGGTTGTTCAAGGGGTTTCGATTTCAGATTTTAGTAGTGGCTTTGATTTCGTTCAAGTACCTCAAAATCAAGTTATTACCTAACTTGGCACTTAGTTTTTACTAGGATTAGGGAAAACATACACACGCATTAAAAAGCTTTCTCTACAACTATCTAGTAAAAATGCCATTCGTCGGTTGAATGGTAAGCTCAGGCTGCAATGGCACGCTCGGAAGCAGGCAGCGGGAGCAGAGGCAGGCAAATAAATAAGTGTATTCAAGGTTATTGCAGTAGTAAGAGTTACTAGTAATTACTCTTTACTCCCCCAGCCTCCAGCCCGCTGCTTATCCTCGTGACATTCATATCAGCCTGACAATGTATCTGTAAAAACGATACTGCCAACAACTGATACCGTTGTTACCTCTATGTTGCGGGTGCTTCAATATGCAGTTAATGGCGTTTTTGACTGACTTGAGAAAAACCAGTTAGTTAAAAATGCCTTTCACCTAATTAGCAAATGAGCTGTTTTAATTCTCTAATCGAGATTGCATTTATTGATTAACCCAATTGCATCTTAGCCTTTCTTATAGAAGCTTCAAGTACCTGTTGTATAGATCCCAAATGGGTTCTATAAATAATTGGGCAAGAAGTATCAGGGTAAACCTGTTTTAAATCTAATGTATGAATCAGTTTAGCATTTGACTAAAATTTAAAATTTTGGCGATGGGGAGATACCTAAGTTAATTCTTGTGTTGGTACTTATTGACCATCAAAGCTATTGGAGAAGAAAGGAGTATTGTTAACGCAGCTAATGGAGTCCAAAATATTTTCATCGATTGTACAGTTAAAATATGAAACAATTATTTTTTTGCGATGGCATATAGATTAAATGCAGATTTTTACTCTGCTGCTTTCCAAAACACATAAGGCCTTCCGGTAGCTAGTTGTTTATGAATAATTTCTCTGTAGCCATCTCCAGAAACTAAATTAACGCGAAAATAAACCTTACCATCGCGGAACTGGAAACTATACATATTCATGCTTGCTGTTCCCACACAAGAAGCATATTTAGATAATAATGGTGCTTCGTATTCCACTAATCTTTTAGTAGATTGACTAACTTTGGCATAGTTAGCAATAGGTCTAGTATCAGCTACAACAATATGATCTGCTCCTCCTTCTAAGGGAAGCAGCGACCACCATAAACCTACATTAGTAGGGCAACTTCCAGATTTACGCTCAACATTCAGCCGCACATTTGGTTTTTCTAAACCTTGAGCTACTACTGATGTCGATGTCATGATGATAGTAGCAGACATTAATCCGAAAATATTTAATAGCCGCAATTGTTTAGACTTGTTATTCTGTGTCATATTTCGATACCATAGATGATTGTTCAGTTACATTTTTTGATTGACAAAATCTTGAACTTTATTCCAAAGGTTAGTGTTGTAATTGATAGAGTTCATAACTCCTCTATTTTTCTCCTGCACTAATATTTATTTATTTGATATATACTGATTAATACTTTCTAGCCAAACTTGATTTTCCTCAATTGTGAGAATTATTCGTTTGAAAGATTCATCTTTGAGTTCTAGAGTTAAATAATGTTGGTCTTGCGTTACATACCAAAATTCTTTACCTTTGCTACTGTAGTAACTTCCTGCTTTAATTATCCCTGGAATAAAACTACCAGGGTTACGAATATCTAACCAACTACTTTCTGGTTGAGCAGTCGAAACTGCTTTTATATGATTGAGAGGAATCACAAAAGCTCCGTTAAAATTGAATGCCAATAATTGTTCATACCATTCCCATTCAATTTGTAAATTTTCATTAGCGAAAGTCAGATTCATTTGTTTTCTTCCTTAATATGGTTGTGACTGAATAATGTAAATTCTCAAGAAATTACTAAATGAGACTTGCTTCCTTGGTTCGCAACTCAAATACTAATGGTTCTTGACTAATAGGGGAAATTATTGCTCCATCTTTACTCTGTGGAATTGATGTAATTTCTTGATTTGTCAGGATAATATCTTGACCTGCAACAGTTATCCAAGCACCACCTGATAATACTTGCACTTCATCTATTAATTGTGGTATGCGAAGAGATTGGTTCTGATTAAGAGTGAGAAGTATCGGCAATGATACATTTTGCCTTGGTTTAAGTATATTAGAGAGTTTCATTGCATTAATAAAGTTTTTAGGGATAATTTTAAATTACAAGATAATAAAAGATTAGAGCTTCCTCCATTAGATTCACCCAATCGGGTGATAAATTAATGTGTATGAGCATGGACTTATTGCAAACATCACTGCGCTGAAGTTAATTCACCTGAGTTACATACTAGATTTGCTCCCAATCAATGGTTACTGTTGATATTTAGACTCATGGCTAAGAGGATAAAATTAGTGTTTTCATCTAAACGTTCTCCCGCCAAAATAAATCCACATTTTTTGTAAAATTGTTGAGCCTTGTAATTTTCTTTATAAACCTCTACTAACAGACTGCCTTTGATTGTTGATTTAGCATATTCAATTAGCTGAGTTCCGTACCCTTTGCCTTGCTTTTCTGACGACACAAACAAACCACCAACCAAGTTATCTAACAAAGCAATAAAAGCGACGATACATCCATCTTCCTCAGCAACCCACATTTCTGCCATTGGTATGTAAGTATTGACTACAACTTCTTTTTGTGAAGTTAAAGTTGCTTCTGAGATAAAACTGTGGGCAATTTTAGATGCTTCATACCAAACGTTGACTACATCATCCAAATCAGTGTCTTGATAAGCTCTAATCATAGTTTTACCAACCTTTGATTACAGATATAGTTATCTAGTGATGCTGCTATGGTTGAGTAATTTTGAAACCTTCAAAAGCAACTAAAAAACCTTCTCCCTGCGGTGAAGCACACATTAGTCCTACCTGTACAGTTTCAGTATGGGTGAGATATGCGAGTCGCAGCATTTGATTATTTTCACCATCTAGAGAATATTGCACTTCTACAGTTTCTGAGCGACGCTGTACCCGCATCCATAGTGCAATTGGTGGTTGTGATAGGGGGATTACTGACCAATCTGAATAATCTCGCGTCACTACAGCGCTGACGTTTTGCACACCTTCAACATACTCAATCCCGCATTTGAGCCAAGTTTTTTCATTCTCCCGAATCATCAATCCTGCTTGGTCATATAAAGCTTGATACTGTCCTATAACTTTTACCTCAACCGTAAAATTACCCGTTACTTCCTGATAGTAAAAGTTGCCGTTATCGCGCATGAAGTTATAGTGAGTCTTTTGCCAAAAATCGGTCTTTGCATCTGCGTTAACGTAAATAACTTCTGCTTGCTCGTTCCAAGTTGAAGGTTGGTTGTACCACTTCATTTGAGTCATAAATTTTGGATTAACAGTAACAACAGAATACAAATATATGTTAGTCCCCACTAACTTTGCCCAAAACGTATGGCAGGTTGATTTTTGAAATAATAGCCATTGGGTGTTGTACTTTTGTGGCTTGCTTTCTGATACCCAGAACGGATGTTTCTGCTGTTGGGTGGGTTGGTGTTGATGCCGTCTCAAATCATCGCCACCTTGCGAGGAAAAGCGAGTTTTGATGGAGATATGTGGATTTTATTTTATGCGATTCAAGCCATTTTAATTCCTGTGCATTGGCGATCGCATCTTCTATCGCAAGTGACTGTAATTGGATATTTTGCGATCGCGCTGCTGTTCGGTTGGCGCGATCCGAATGTGATTGTCTCTGCTACTTATGCCTTGGGTAGATTTTATACATTCTTAATTTGCTTAGTAGCCGATATTGGCGTATTTTTATATGAGCGATCGCTGCAACGTGAATTTGAATTACGTCAACAATTACTGGTTTTCTCCATGCGGTATCTCACGATTTACGCAATCCAGTCATTGGTATGGTGATGACTTTAAAGACTTTTTGGCATCCTGAGCAACACCGCAAGAACTACTCAAACAAATGATTGATTCCCCTTTGAAAATGGCTAGTACACATTGTCTAATGGTAGGCGGTAAAACTCTCAGCCATTTTTTGAACAATTTTGTTAACTTTTACGACAAGGTGGCATGAAAATTTAGATAAAAATAGAGATGTAAGTGTTTTCTATCTCACCTTGACTCAAGCCAACCCAGTGCGTAATTTGCAAGAAACTCATTTAAACCGTGCCCGTGCTAGTCTCCGACAAGCTGTATCTTGGTATGGATATCTTCGTAAATCAGGACAGCTATCATCAAATCCAGAATTGGCAGGTTCGGTGAAGCCGGAATTGGAAGCTTTGAATTCCATGCTCAACAAGCTAGACTCTAATGTGATTAGAATTGCGGCTTTTGGTTTGGTCAGCCGTGGAAAGTCGGCAGTGTTGAATGCCTTGCTGGGAGATAAAATTCTCCAAACTGGCCCCTTAAATGGTGTAACTCAATGGCCCCGTTCTGTGCGGTGGCAACCAGGAGGTAAGGTACAGGTAGAATTAATTGATACGCCTGGATTAGATGAAATTGAGGGTGATTCACGGGCACAAATGGCGCGAGAAGTAGCCCGGCAAGCTGATTTAATTTTATTTGTAGTATCTGGTGATATCACCCGCACAGAGTATCAAGCTTTACTAGAATTGCGTCAGTCACAAAAACCGCTGATTTTGGTATTTAACAAGATAGACCTTTACCCAGATACAGATAGAGCAGCAATTTATCAGAATTTGCAACAATTGGGTGCAGGAAACCCTCAAGCCAAGCCTTTACTACCTGATGAAATTGTCATGGTGGCGGCGGAACCTGCACCAATGGAAGTGCGGGTTGAGTGGCCTGATGGTCGTGTTAGTTACGAATGGGAGACTCCACCTACTCAAGTCGATGAACTAAAACAAACAATTCTGAATATTCTCAATCGTGAAGGGCGATCGCTTCTGGCTTTAAATGCACTCATCCAAGCACGACAAGCAGAAACGGCGATCGCTCAAAAAACTCTTGATGTCCGCGAACAAGAAGCTGAAGAAATTATTTGGCAATTTACAAAATATAAAGCTTTGGCAGTAGGACTAAATCCTATCGCTTTCTTAGATATTCTTGGCGGTACTGTTGCTGATTTAGTATTAATTCGTTCTCTAGCACGGTTGTATGGTTTGCCTGTTACTAACTATGAAGCCGGAAAGATTTTAAAAACCATTTTATTGAGTTCTGGTGGCTTATTACTTAGTGAATTAGGTAGTAGTTTTCTATTAGGATTAGGCAAAAGTACTGCGGCTTTAACTAGTGGTGATAATCCGACAAATATTACTGCTTATGCTGGTAGTGCGATCGCCCAAGCTGGAATTGCTGGTTATGGAGCCTACGCTGTAGGTAAAGCTGCACAAGTATATCTCGAAAAAGGTTGCACTTGGGGGCAATTAGGCGCTAGCACTGTAATTCAAGAAATCCTCTCTCAAGTGGAACCGAACACAATTGTTTATCGTTTACGCCAAGAGTTAGGCGGAAATTTTGGAGAGTTTTGAGCAACTCGCAAATAATTAAATAACGTTATGTAACACTGAGTTAATATATTTGAAAAAGTTGAGATTTACTTTATGAAGTAACTTTCACTTTTTTAAATTACTAATTATGAATTACGAATTAGTATATTTGCCACCATAAAATCATGCTCAATTAAAAAAAGTATCAAGAGTAACTAAAAACTAACTTCCCATTTGTTACCCTAATAATCAACTTCTAGAGAATTTTTCTACACTCTCAATCTGAAATGCAAAATTGAAAACATGATTAGTCTTAGCTAGCAATTGCCACTAGCAAAACTTTCATAGTCTTTTGCATCGAAGATAACAAGAGGGAGATTCCCGCTCAAATTGTGCCAGTCAAATGACGGTCTTTACCACCGCATTCTTGAGAAAGCTTATCTACACTAAAAGTATAAGCTCCTGACTCAGATGAAGCTGGTAATGAAGAGCGCTGAGTACTAAGTTAAACGGGTTATGTAGCGAGTGCTAAGACAGTTATGAGTAACGAGTATCGAGCAAAAGATTCATTACTCTACTCACTCACAACTCAGCACTGAGTTAGGTCTAATGTCGATATCAGTACAAAAAGGTAAAACTATCATGCAGACAAGCTTAGAAGTAGTTCATCAGGCTGCTGTTACTAATGGACAGAATGGAACTAAAACTATTGAGCAAGCTATTTTAGAAGCGATCGCAGAAGCTCGCACTACCTGTGACACAAGCGGTAGTAATTCTGCTAACTGTGCTGTAGCCTGGGACATTGTAGAAGAATTGCAAGCCGAGAAAGCACATCAAAAGCAGGCTAAACAAAGAAAAAACTCTTTGGAAACTTACTGCGATCAAAATCCAGAAGCCGTTGAGTGTCTAATCTACGACGTTTAACTCTCCCGTAAATCGGCTGTTGCTGATTTAGTGATTTGCTTAATTAGTTCCAAATCTGGCGATGGTGTTTCACTTTCCATTTTCAACCATAAAAGATATTCGATATTTCCAGCTGGCCCAGTAATTGGCGACCAAGTTAAGCCTTTGTATTGCCATCCTAATGCTTGAGCCGCTTGTAACACCTGGAAAATCGCGTCTGCTTGGTCGTTAGAATCGCGCACCACGCCTTTTTTCCCCACACGAGATTTGCCAACTTCAAACTGTGGTTTCACTAGCAATACTGCTTCTCGTGGAGGTTGAGTTAGCTGCCACAAAGCTGGCAAAATCTTGCTTAAGGAAATAAACGACACATCCACCACTGCCAAATCAGGCATAGGAGCAGCCTCAGCATACAACTGTTGAGGCTGTAGTTGTCGTAAATTAGTACGTTCTCGCAAAATTACCCGCGGATCATTCCGCAACCGCCAATCAACTTGTCCGTAACCAACATCAATACCGTAAACTTTTTTAGCTCCAGCTTGTAGCAGACAATCAGTAAAGCCACCTGTAGAAATCCCACCATCTAAACAAATACGTTCGGTTACGGGAATTGCAAAAATTTCTAAAGCTTTAGCGAGTTTTTCCCCACCTCTGGAAACAAACCGCGATCGCTCCTTAATCTGAATTTGAGATAAAATATCAACTTCTGTACCAGGCTTATCAACAACCTGCTGATTAACGGTCACTTCTCCCGCCTGGATGAGCCTTTGCGCTAAGGCGCGAGAAGAACACAAATTTCTTTCTACTAAAAGTGTGTCGAGTCGTTGTTTAGCCAATTAACTTGCTTTTGCAGTGGCGTTACAGCCAAATGATCGTGAGCAACTTCTATTGTGCCGGATTTGAGGCGATCGCAGTTGGTTTCATCTTATCCAATTCTGCCAAAATTTAGTACTGCGACCATAAATGTAAATATAATTGCAAAGTTAATATATGGGAACAGAACATGGCTAAAACACAATCTTTTGCGATTCTCGCAGCTGTTCCGGAAATGCACTTAATTTCGGCAGTCGAGACAATAGCCAAGCTAGAAGATGAATCAAGCGATGAAGAAATAATAAAAGTCGCTTTCGGTAGCATGGCTTTTGAGGTATTTCGCAAAGCAGATGAATTACGAGGAGGTAAAGCTGTAGAAGTATTAATTTATGCTTCGCACTCAGATGGCGACCAACCTCTACACTCAGAAGTATCTTGGCAGGGTTTATACATTGGTCATGTAAATTCTCGTAATGGCAGATATCCAGGTAAAGCTAAGTTTCGTCCGCCAGCTACTGCAACTGACAAACCTACTTGGGCAATTTTTTGGGAATTACAAGAGTTGAAACAGCTAAAAACTCCTATTGCGATCGCCTCTTTGAAAGCTTTAGGTAAAAAGTCGAATTATACTTCCAGATTCATTCCTGAAGAGCCATCAATAATCGAATATCACTAATTTATAAATAAGTAATCTTGCTTAAAACTACCATAAATTTGTTATGACAGTAACAATTTTGGCAGATTTTTGTAACATAATCTAACACTTATTGACCCTTACACAAAAAAGTGATATATCAGATTATTTTACTTTCTGCAAAGTTTTTAAGCATAATTACTTCTTGACAAATGCAGACTTATTTTAGAATACTATAAATATTTAAATTTTTTCTTCAAAGTGTATTACATATAATCGAGAAGCGGTATAATTCGGCAAAATTAGAAGCTCTACTAAAGTACCTATTTACGATTGGCTTCTACTGTCGGAGACGCAACGCAAACACCAGTGCTGTAGGCGATCGCGTCTTTGTAGAAAAAAGACTTGTCGTTAGACAATAATTCTTGGCAAAACATTTCAAGTGCATTAGCGAAGCGTGCCCAAAGGAGGGCGCGCTTTTGATATTTTTATAGGGGTAGAAATCTTGCCTGCCCCTAATGTCTAAATATCGGTTTCACTTAACTCACGAGTGATATGGTCAAACGGTTCATCCACAAAGGCAGCATTAGCCACACCTGCGGCTGCAACTTGTTCTTTGACAATATCCTTCATAATTTGAACTCCGCGAACCGTGGGGCCAATAGGCACGCCTAAAGAATTGTAAGTTTCCCGCAGCCCTTGTAGTACCCGCTCATCTAACACATTGGTGTTGCCAGCAACCAGCGCATAGGTAGCATAGCGCAAGTAGTAATCCATATCCCGCAGACAAGCTGCATAACGACGAGTCGTGTAAGCATTTCCGCCTGGGCGAATCAACTCTGGCTGTTCTTCAAATAATTTGGAACCAGCCTGCTTGACAATTGCAGCTGCATTAGAATTGATTGCTCCTGCTGCTTGTACTCGTGATGTACCACTTTCAAAGTATGATTTAAGGCTATCGATCGCATTGCGATCAAAATACCGTCCAGCTACGTCATAATTCTTAATTAAGCTTGTTACTGCATCGCGCATTCCTTTTTCTCCCAATCATTACTATCTATGGTTTGATATTAATTTGGCTGCTTTCATGCACCAGTAATTTTTTGTGCCAATTACAATATAGATTCGGCACAAAACAATCTATCCGCTACTTAAGGATTCTATGCCAAAGTTGCCCCCTCTGAGATGATATGTTCGAGTTTTGTACAGATGTTAGGGAAAGGTTAATATAAGCTGTAAACCAGACGATCTGTAACAAAAACTACAAATTTCTCTAATCTCCTATCCTTAGGATATTCCAGGTGTGTCACAATTGGGTTCAGCTCAGCAGGGTCAGCAGGCGTTGAAGATTCTAGTTTGAGTTTATTTAATTGGCAGAGAAGGAGTAACAATGACAACCCCACAAGAAGTCTTGAAACTGATTCAAGACCAAAAAATTCAGATGATTGATCTGAAATTCATCGATACACCAGGGACATGGCAACATCTCACCATGTACTACAACCAAATCGATGAAAGTTCATTCACTGAGGGCGTACCTTTCGACGGTTCCAGTATTCGGGGTTGGAAAGGCATCGAAGAATCAGACATGACAATGGTGCTTGATCCAAACACTGCCTGGATCGACCCGTTCATGAAAGAGCCAACGCTAAGTATAATTTGTAGCATTAAAGAACCCCGCACAGGCGAGTGGTATAGCCGTTGTCCTCGCGTGATTGCCCAAAAAGCCGTAGATTACTTAGTTTCTACTGGTCTTGGTGACACAGCATTTTTTGGCCCAGAAGCCGAGTTTTTCATCTTCGATGATGCGCGCTTTGACCAAACCGCCAACGCAGGCTACTACTACGTAGACTCTGTAGAAGGTCGTTGGAATTCTGGTAAAGATGAAGGCCCCAACCTAGCTTACAAGCCACGCTTTAAAGAAGGTTACTTCCCAGTTGCACCAACGGATACCTTCCAAGATATGCGTACAGAAATGCTGCTGACAATGGCGGCTTGCGGCGTACCCATTGAAAAACAACACCACGAAGTTGCCACTGGTGGTCAGTGTGAACTAGGTTTCCGCTTTGGTAAGCTAATCGAAGCTGCTGACTGGTTGATGACTTACAAATATGTCATCAAGAACGTTGCCAAGAAATACAGCAAAACCGTTACCTTCATGCCCAAACCACTGTTTGGCGATAACGGTTCTGGGATGCACACTCACCAGTCTATCTGGAAGGATGGCAAACCTCTATTTGCAGGCGATAAGTATGCTGGTTTGAGCGAAATGGCGCTGTACTACATTGGCGGTATCCTCAAACACGCGCCAGCACTGTTAGCAATCACCAACCCCACTACCAACTCTTACAAGCGCCTAGTGCCTGGTTATGAAGCACCTGTTAACTTGGCTTACTCCCAAGGTAACCGTTCTGCTTCTGTTCGGATTCCTCTTTCTGGCACAAACCCCAAAGCTAAACGGTTAGAGTTCCGTTGTCCAGACGCTACATCTAACCCCTACTTGGCATTTGCTGCCATGCTTTGTGCTGGTCTCGATGGCATCAAGAACAAAATCCATCCCGGTGAACCCTTAGATAGAAATATCTATGAACTCTCTCCGGAAGAACTGGCAAAAGTTCCTTCCACTCCAGGCTCTCTAGATAAAGCATTGGGAGCATTAGAAAATGACCACGCTTTCTTGACAGAAACAGGCGTGTTCACGGAAGACTTCATCGAAAACTGGATTGACTACAAGTTGGCTAACGAAGTTGAGCAATTACAACTGCGTCCTCATCCCTATGAGTTTTACCTTTATTACGATTGCTAATTGCCATAACTAGTGCCAGAAGGGACTGGGGATTGGGTACAGGGGACTGGGAACTGGGAACTAATATTTTTACTCTCAACTCAGAACTCTCAACTCAGCACTCTTTCAATTCAGAGGGCAGAAGGAAAGAAAGCTTATAAGTTAAGTTTTCCACCTATTGTTGCAACTTGATAATTCTTGCTGTCACGCTTTACTTGTAATTTTTTTTGCCACCCTATAGGGTGGCTTTTTTTTAGAGTTCATTACTGGACTGATGCAAAACCCCCTTTGTGGAAGGGGGAGTTTATCCATGTATTAAGGCTGAAACACCTGATTTCTCATTCATGGTGTATAAGTTCTAACTTAAAAAAATTCAGTTAAGATTTCTTACAGCCTAACTCATAGCAGCGTGGCTGCTGCCATAAATTACCCGTGTGGTAGGGTCAATCTTACCTTGAATGGGGTTCCAGTAATGGGATACTTCTTCAGGAAGACCTAGCTCCTGTGCGCTACGCATCAGCATCGATTGTTGACGATTCTTGACTTCTTGATATTGACGCGCCATGATTGCACGAGATTTCTCTTGAATAGACATACTATGGTTCTCCCTAAGCTTTTAGTTATAGATGATTGATTTACTCTTTCGATAATTAATATAGCATGAAATTCTGTAGCTAAAGTTACAAAATGCTTTTTAGTAACAAAACTTAATCTTTTCTAATTTTGATATTTTCCTTCAACACAAAGCGACGAAGAACTCCTTTGACTTAGCTCACCTAGCAATTGAATTAGACATCTTTCTTCAGGTTGGTATCAGTTGGAGAGATACACCTACCACTAGATTGATTATTTATTAGTTACGCTTATTTAGATTTGAGGAATCAGAGACCATAAACCTCCCTCATACTTATGCAAAATGCTTACATTCAGGTGATTTGAGCGATTTACCTAAATTCTAAAAATGACTTTTTGGGTGAGCCAGCGCTAGCGCTGTAGTAGAGAGAAATTAAGTTACCATCAAAAATAGCGAAAACAAACTTTATAAAACTTCATAAAACTATGACAGTTACTTACCCACGGAAATTTCAGAATGCGATGAGTGCGAGGGATATCCTCAAACAGGTAGTACGCGATCGCGAACTTCATCTGATTACCCTCAACCGTTACCGCTACAGCGAGCAACGCAGTTGCAAAGACCTGACTGAGGTAATTGAAAAACTCAATGGACAGCCACGGGAACTAGTGCGGGATTTGTCTCACCATGTCTCGGATGAAGCTCGTCATGCCATGTGGCTAACTGATTTGCTGGTAGATTTGGGAGCTGATGTCGGAACTCCCCCTGGGTCTTCCTATATCGATGAATTTGATCGTCTTTTAGATAAAGAATATTTGGATGCAAAAAATAACCTAGAGGACGGTATTATTGCAGCGTTGGCAGCGATTAACATTACCGAAAAAAGAGGCTGTGAGTATTTCTCAGCCCACATTTACGCCCTCAAGCAAGCACCGCAAACAGAAGAAAATATTAAAATCCGCGAAACCATTGAAAAAATTCTGCCAGAGGAAGCAGGACACGTCCGCTGGGGTAACCGTTGGTTAGCACAAATAGCAGATAAAAGTCCAGAACATCGGCAAAAAGTTGAGCAAGCCAAGCAAAAGTATGCGGCAATTGAACAAGCGGCATTTGAATCGGGAATGGATATCACTCTAGGTGCAGAACTGCGGCGGGTTGCCAAACTGGTAGAAGTGGCAAATACCATGCCCGTTTGGCAACGTCCCCAGTATCTAATGGAGCGCTTACCACAAACCTTATTAGCGCCAGAGTTGCAGTTTACTAGGATTCAGGTAGCACAAAAAGCTTGGCAGCGCGATCCTCAAGCATTTATGGAGAAGTTTGTGCCAATGTTCCTCAACGGTATTAAGGGCAAAGAAAATAACAGCAAAAAAACCACAGCTTGAAGAGGACGGGAGGAAATTTAATTTTCTGGTTCTCCGTGTCTATTAGTTTCTACGGCTTTGTGTCGGTCTACACTCATTAATTTTGATTTAGCAGACTACTAGGTAGGGCATATGCCTTACCTATTTTTTTTGCCGAAATTAATATCTGACGCAAAATGCAATTTGTAACAAAATCTGTAACAACAATAATATTTCAGCCTGTACGCGTCTAGATTGGTGAAAAATCTCAGGGTAATCCCTGAATAGACGGGTAATGTGCTTAAGGATATTCGAGATTATCAAATTCTATTTCTCTCCTTGTTCCTAGTTTTGGGAATTGGTACAAGGGACTGGACACTGCGACCGGAGTTGATTGGGGTGGCGATCGCTACTTGTCTATCAACTCAATGGATTTTTTCATTAATCATTGGCAAAGAACAAATGATTAATGTTCGTAGTGCCTTAATTACCTCATTGGGACTCAGCTTATTATTGCGGGCTGATAACTGGACAACGATGGCCTTGGCAGCAGCAAGTGCGATCACCAGCAAATTTATCTTCCGATTCGGTGATAAACATTTCTTCAATCCTGCTAATTTTGGCATCATTACCGCCTTGCTACTCACATCAGATGCCTGGGTTTCACCAGGACAGTGGGGTGAGGATTGGTGGTATGGGCTGTTATTTGTTGGGACTGGCGGCATGATTTTACAGCGCGTTGGTCGCTGGGACACTACAGCCACCTTTTTGGGTGCTTATTCACTGCTAGAAGCAATACGTAATCTCTGGTTGGGCTGGACTTGGGATGTTTACTGCCATCGTTTGATGAGCGGATCTTTGCTCTTATTTGCTCTGTTTATGGTCACAGATCCTCGCTCAATTCCCAATGCCCGAATTGGGCGTATAGTTTGGGCGTTGTGCATAGCCATAGTTACTTTTATCCTGCGGAATTATTTCTTTATCTCCACAGCAGTTTTTTGGGCATTATTTATTTTGGCTCCATTGACCATACTGCTAGATGCCCTTTGGTTAGCTCCCGAATATTCCTGGTCACAGGAAGACGAGGAAGTGGGGGCTGGGGACTGGGGACTAGAGACTGGGGACTAGGGATTAGGGACTGGGCAATTTACCTAATCCCCAATGCCCCATGCCTAATACCCAATACCCAATACCCAATACCCAAATTTTTAAAATCCTTGAGGAATAAAATGAAACCTTTAAAATTTTTTATCCCAATACTGGTGATATTGATAGCTGTCTTCTGCTTTGTGCCCACAGCTTGGGCATTCTGCGGATTTTATGTTTCCAAAGCTGATACAAAGCTTTATAACAAAGCTTCTCAAGTAATCATTGCACGGGATGGCGATCGCACCGTCCTCACAATGGCAAACGATTTTCAAGGAGAAGTTAAAGATTTTGCGATCGTTGTCCCTGTACCAACCGTGCTGCAAAAAGAGCAAGTTCGCGTTGCCGAACCCAAGATTATCGAGCGTCTAGACGCTTTTAGTGCGCCGCGATTAGTAGAATATTTCGACTCAGATCCCTGTGCCCAACTTTATGAATATGACAAACCGCAAGCAGCAGCAGCACCATCAGCCAGAAATGAAGCAGGGGGTAGGAGGAGGGGTGCTGATAGTTTAGGTGTAACTGTCGAGGCGCGTTTCAACGTTGGCGAATACGACATTGTAATCTTGAGTGCTAAAGAATCTGGCGGATTGGAAACCTGGCTAAATCGCAATGGTTACAAAATTCCCAAAGGAGCGAAAGATTTGCTTAAGCCCTACATTCGCTCCTCCATGAAATTCTTTGTTGCCAAAGTCAACCTAGATAAATTTGAGGAATCTGGTTACCAGTTACTCCGTCCCCTACAAATTTCCTACAAGTCACCCAAGTTCATGCTGCCAATTCGTTTAGGCATGATCAACGCCACCACTGAGCAGGATGTAATTGTCTACATTCTATCGCCTAAAGGACAAGCAGAAACCACCAACTACCGGACGGTAAAAATCCCCTCTGACACTAACATTCCTTTATTTGTTAAAGATGAATTTGGCGAATTCTATAAGTCCATGTTCCAAACTGCCTACACTAAAGAAGACCGGAAAGTTGCCTTTTTGGAATATGCATGGGATATGGGCAGTTGCGATCCTTGTTCTGCCGAACCTTTATCTTTAGAGGAACTCAAACAAGCAGGTGTATTTTGGCTGGATAATAATTCTTCTAGTAATATGCCTACACCAGCAGGCTTTCGTCGTCCCCTTCCTAGCAGTAACGTCTACATCAGTCGTCTGCATATTCGCTACACGCGCAACAAATTTCCTGAAGATTTGATGTTTCACGAAACTTCCAACCGGGAATCTTTCCAAGGGCGTTACATCTTACAACATCCGTTCACGGGCGAAGCTAAGTGCCAAGCTGGTCGAGAATATAAGCGGTCATTGCCTAAGCGTTTTGAACAAGAAGCGCAAACTCTAGCCAAGCTAACCAACTGGAATATTCAAGAAATCCGCCAAAAGATGAAGTTGACTGTAGGACATCTTACAAGTTCTTGGTGGGAAAACTTCTTTTCCTGGCTGGGGTTATAGATAGATAGGAAGCAGGGGAGAGATTTGTATAAGGAACTCCAAAAAATAAATTATCCAAATTTTTGGACTCAACACGACTGTTCCTCCCCCTGTTCCCCTGCCCTAAACGCGATGGGATATTTTTTTATTTGGAAGCCCCGCCAAGATTGACAAAAAAACATAGGCAAGAGACTTAATCACGACAAAGGGTAATACTCTAGAACATTTTTATACGCAATACTAAGATATTCTTGCTTTTTTCGCCCAGATTGTCATGGTTGAATTGGATGAACAGCTACGCTCCTTAGTTGCCCAAGCCTGTGAAAACCCACCTGGAAGTCCTCAGCGTCAGAAGCTGCTCACGCAAATCATTCGCTTGACTGCAAGTAGACTCTGGAGGGAAAGTACTCCCTACTATCAAGACGCACTACAACAAACTTGGTTGTATTTCTGTCGCAACATTTGCAAAGCTACAACAGGCCAAGCTTATGACCCGACTTATGGTACTGTCGTAACCTGGCTAAATGCCTACTTGAAACGCAGACTACAAGATTTTTACCTCAACCAGCAACGGGAACAAGTTATCAAAGTGCCTCTAAAGTTATACCAGTCTGGTTCTGGCAATAATAGTAATACTATTGATCCTGTAGATAATCTGGCTGCTACTCCTGAAGCACCTCCTATTTTAGAGAACGTCCGGGTATGGGCTGAAACAGATTCTCAAGGAGAACTACGCAACACTTTTATTAAAGGGCGTCCAGACGTAAATTGTCAGGTATTAATTTTAAAACGTTTACCCCCAGAAGCTAGTTGGAAAGAATTGTCTAAGGAATTCGGTTTGGCAATTCCTACATTAAGCAGCTTTTATCAGCGCCAGTGTTTACCACGCTTGCGTAAATTTGCAGAAGCCGAGGGGTATTTATGAAGATAGAAAAAGTCAAAGTAATTAGTAATTGATAATACCCTGCGGGAAGCTGCGCTAGCCTACGGCAAGCCGCTACGCGACTACGTAATCCGTAGTTCAATCAGTGGTTCAAGAACAAATATTGCAACCATATTCTACAAATCATCTCCCCAGCCCAGTCACAACATACTGTTAAGACGCATCATCTCCCTTGTTGAGATGCGATCGCTATCGACCTAACTATAAACTGCTGTTTCTGGCAATAGGTTACTTTGATATCTGCTTTAGCTGGAAGTTAAAAGCTAAAAGCAGGAGGTTGACAATGACCAAACAATCTTTAAGTTTTTTTAAATCAGTAATTTTACCTTTACGTCTACATATTTATACTACTAAAATCGATTAGCTTAGAAACTTCATCTAGTAAATCCTGGTAATTGCTATGTTACCCATAGCACTGTCAGATATAGAATTAAGCGATCGCCTATCTGAGACAAAAAATGGCGATTGCACTAGTTTTTGAGAGAAATACATGATTAGTGCTGTGATTCATATTTAGCAAGTTTAAGGAAACACGCTTCTAATGAAAGTTAATTATGTAACTGAATCTTCTATATCACCTGTCAGTTCTTGGACAAACATAGCCAATAGCATTGTTTTTATTGATACTAAAGTTCCAGACTTTGAGCAATTAGCCGCAGGTGTAATCGCTGGGGTGGAGGTAGTTGTACTAGACTCCCTCGACGATGGCATTGCTCAAATTAGCTGGGAACTGTCACAACGGCAAGGTGTAACGAGTGTACATCTGGTGGCGCACGGACAACCAGGCCAAATCCAACTGGGTCGCTCAACTTTAAGTCTGTCTACTCTAGACTTCTACAGCAGTGCTTTGCAGGAATGGACAAAATCCTTGGCATGGGGCGCTGAAATTTTGCTTTATGGTTGTGAAGTCGGTGCTGGAAATGCAGGAGCTACATTTGTCTACAGGTTGGGGTTATTGCTGGATACTGCCATCGCGGCATCTTCCACCAAAGTCGGTAATCTTGCCTTGGGTGGCAATTGGGAACTAGATGTGACCACAGGAAAAGTAGTCTCTCCCCTAGCTTTTAAGCCGGAAGCGATGGCAGTTTATGCCCATGTGTTACCAGACCTGTTCTACGATTCCTTCGCTAATAATACTGGATGGACACTGGGCCCAGAATGGCAGATTGGCTCTGCAACAGCTTCTAGTGGGCAGAACTACGGTAATCCAGACCCTACATTTGACAATACACCCACCTCTGATAACGGCGTAGCAGGAGTTGTCATTGGAGGTAATGCTTCTACCTCATTGCATGGCTATCAGTACATCCTTAGCCCTGTTATCAATACCAACATTTCTGGCAGTGTCTTCTTTGACTACTACCGTTGGCTGAACAGCGACTACACCCCCTACATGCAGAATACCGTTGAAATTTACAATGGTAGCAGTTGGGTAACACTCTGGAGTTCAGGAGGAAGCCCTGGTATTCAAGATAATTCCTGGACGCTGCAAAACTTTGACATTACTGCTTACAAGAGCGCAGCCACACAAATTCGCTTTGGTTTCAATGTTGGGAGTACGGGTGTTTATTCAGTTAGCTCTTGGAATATTGATGATGTCAGGATCTACACTGATTCGGTTATTCCAGTTAATAACGCACCTACAGACCTGAGCTTAAGTGCCACCAGCGTTAACGAAAATATTCCTGCTAACACGGTCATCGGCATATTCAACACAGTTGATCCAGATGCAGGTAACACCCACACCTACACCCTAGTCTCCGGTACAGGCAGTACAGATAATGCCAACTTCAGTATCGTCAATGGCAACCAGTTAAGTATCAACCTCTCCCCCGACTACGAAACTAAGAAAAGCTACAGCATTCGGGTACGCACGACCGATCAAGGGGGACTGAGCTACGAGGAAGTATTGACCATCAACGTCAATAACCTCAATGAAGCACCTGTTGTTTCAGCAAGTAGTGGAAATACCTTCAAAATTACAAGTTTGTTGGCAACTGGAGTCAATGCGATCGAACACAATACCGTTACAGGCGACGACCGGGGTGGTATTGCGATTTCCAATTCTCAAGTCTTTTATACAGGAGACTACCAAACAGGTAGGTTTGCGCTGACTGACCTTTCTGGAGGCACTAGTATTGGACAACAGTATGATGCCATTTTCAGCAATCTCGCAACGGGCGATGTATACACCTTTGCCAATAATTTAATACCCTTAGGCCCCAACGGCGGTACCATCACCAGCTTACGAGGAATCGATGGCAGCACTGGTACACTTTCAGGAACGAATATCTCCTTATCAACCCCAATTAATACATCAGGCCCAACAGGAATCTTTTCCGGCTACAACCGTGCCGTCATTTATACAAATTCACGGGTCTATAATATTGACTTGCCTTTTGGAACAGTAACTGATTTGGGAGTAATGAATCAGCCTCTTTGGAGAGGTAGCGAAAATTGGGCAATTTGGGGTGTCGCTGAGTATTTTGATAATACTGTCCATCTAGTTTATGTAGATGAATCTCCTACCAATACAATTAAACGGATACGGGTTCCTGATGGCGTCACCGAAACAGTAGCGACATTCAACAGTTTGGCTGATATGGCTGCCTTTACGGTTTCGCCCTCTAATAATCGCTGGTATTTCCATCATGAAGGAACATCTCAGTTCCGATCGGGAGATGAAACTATTGGGTATGCTGATGCTTCTTTCTTAGTCGGAGGTGGTAGTGGTGTTGTTCTAAGTGATGATTTTGATCCGGGTGTAGATAACACGAAATGGCTATCGATCAGCAGTGGCGCTGCAAACACTAACTTCCCTGGTAACGGTAACTCCCTTTGGTTCAATGGTAATGGCGATCGCTCGGCAACTACCCAATCACTAAATATCTCGAACGGTGGCACAATTTCCTTTGATTTGATTATTGGTTCTGACAGTTTTCCTCGAGAAAATGCAGATTTTGGAGAAGATGTTGTTCTGGAATACTCAACTAATGCCGGAGCAAGCTGGAGTATACTAGCAACCTACGATCAAGACCTTTATACTAGTTGGTCAACCCAAACCTTAACTATCCCAGTTGCAGCCCAAAGCAATGCAACTCAGTTTCGCTGGCGGCAAATTTCTCACAGTGGTGATTCATTCGATAACTGGGCAATTGATAACATCTCTATTACTGGAGGAGGCGCTGGAGGAGGTTCTGGACTAGCCGATCAGACGGCAACTGCTAATAGTTTATTCAACTTCTCATTTGCATCTAATGTCTTTACCGATCCAGATGGCGATCCACTGGCTTACATGGTTACACGCAGTGATGGTTCACCTCTGCCTGGTTGGTTGAGCTTTAACCCCTCTACTCGTACTTTCAGCGGTACACCTACTAATGCAGATGTCGGAACGCTCAACGTCCGGGTAACAGCTTTTGATCCGAGTGGATTATCTACTAATGATGTCTTTGAGATTGCGATCGCTTCTGCAACTCCACCTAATATCGTCACCAATACCAATGATAGTGGTGCAGGTAGCTTACGGGCTGCGATTGAGTGGGCTAATAGCAATCCTGGTACGGACACAATTACCTTTAATATTGCAGGGTCTGGAGCACAAACGATTAAGCTCTTCTCTGCCTTACCTACAATTACAGACTCCATAATTATTGATGGCACTACCCAAGCTAATCCTTATACTGGTTATTTTGGTGGCCCACCTATCGAACTCCATGGAGCCAATGCTGGTAGTGGTGTTAGTGGTTTGGTGTTAGCTGCCGGTAACAGCACAATTAGAGGATTAGTCATTAACCGCTTTAGTGACTTTGGCATATATATATGGGGCGGTGGTAATAACGTCATTGAAGGCAACTACATCGGCACTGATATCAGCGGCTTTTATGAGGAAGGAAATGGCAATTCTGGAATTTACATTGAGTCTGCAAACAATCGCATTGGTGGCAGTTCTTTAGGATCACGTAACGTTATCTCTGGGAATAACAATGGTGGTATCAATATCTCCTTTACCGGTGCTTCTTATAACCAGGTCATTGGTAACTACATTGGATTGAGATCTGATGGATATAGCACCATTGGTAACTCTGGTTGGGTCGGTGGTGTCACCATTGGTTATGGCGCAAGCTCTAACGCGATCGCTAACAATGTCATTTCTGGTAACGGACTGACAGGCGCTAATGGAGCTATTTTCATTCATGGCGAAAATACTACAAACAACCAAGTTATCAGTAACTTCATTGGTACAAATGCTTTTGGAACCTCTGATTTAGGTAACTTTAGCCCAGGCATTAACATTTCTGCTGCATCAAATACTTACGCTTCCATGAATGTAATCGCTGGCAATGATGGTGGTGGCATCAGCATTTATGGCAGCACAGCAACGGGAAATTACATTGGTAACAACCAAATTGGAACGAATTACAATAACGATCCTTTAGGCAATAGCTCTGATGGCATCTTTATCAATGATGCTACCAACAACATTATTAGCAATAACACCATTGCTTATAATACACGCGGGGTTGTAGTTGCCGCCTTTAGTGGGACTGCAACAGGAAATAACATTACAGGTAATTCGATTTTCGCCAACACAGCTTTAGGTATTGACCTTAACTATGATGGTGTTACCCTTAATGACGTTGGCGATGGGGATACAGGCGCTAACAATCGGCAAAACTTTCCTATTCTGACTTCTGCAACTTCTAGTAGCGGCACAACTACTAAAAGCAGTACAACTGCGATCGCAGGTATCCTTAACAGCAAACCCAACAGCATCTTTAGAATTGAGTTCTTTGCTAACAGCAGTCTACATCCTACAGGCTATGGCGAAGGGCAGACTTATCTGGGTTCTGTGGATGTTACCACTAACGATCTTGGCAATGCCAGCTTTACAGCAAATCTAACGACATCTGTACCGTTGGGACACTTCATCACAGCTACAGCAACGGATGCGAATAACAACACTTCAGAATTTTCGCAGGGAGTGACAGTTACAAAGCCTTATAACGCACCTATAGACCTAAGCTTAAGTGCCACCAGCGTTAACGAAAACATTCCTGCTAACACGATCGTCGGCACGTTTAATACCACTGACCCTGATGCAGGTAACACCCATACCTACACCCTGGTTTCTGGTACAGGCAGTACGGATAATGCCAGTTTCAGCATTGTTCAGGGTAACCAGTTAAGTATCAACCTCTCCCCCGACTACGAAACTAAGAACAGCTACAGCATTCGGGTACGCACTACAGATCAGGATGGATTAAGCTATGAGGAAGCCTTGACCATCAGTGTCAATAACCTCAACGATGCTCCAGTGCTGGTGAATAATGCGACGATTCCGGTGAATCAGGGCAGCATAGTCACAATTACCTCAGCATTACTGCAAACCACAGATCAGGACAATACCCCAACCCAATTAACTTATACTCTGACAAACTTACCTACTGCCGGCACCTTGCAACTCAATGGCAACACTTTAGCAGTTGGAGGCAAGTTTACCCAAGATGACATTAACAACGGTCACGTCACCTACTTACAAAACGGCAGCAAAACTACCAGTGATAGCTTTGGCTTCACTGTATTCGATGCTATACCCTCAACCATTACCCGCATCTCCACCAGTGCCAGTGGTACTCAGGGCAATAGTGACTCCTCCTTTCCAAGAATTTCAGCGAATGGTCGTTATGTGGCGTTCTCTTCCTATGCCAGCAACTTGGTGGATGGCGATACCAATGGTAAAGAGGATGTGTTTGTTAAAGACCTGGTGAGTGGCAGCATTACCCGGATTTCGACCAGTGCCATTGGCACTCAGGGCAATAGTGGCTCCTCCTTTGCAAGCATTTCTGCGGATGGACGCTATGTGGCGTTCTACTCCGGTGCCAGCAACTTAGTGAGTGGAGATACCAATAGCACCACCGATGTGTTTGTCAAAGACCTAGTGAGTAACAACATTACACGCATCTCCACTGATGTCAACGGCACTCAAGGCAATACTTTCTCCTACTATCCCAGTATTTCAGCAGATGGGCGCTATGTAGCGTTCTATTCCGAGGCCAGCAACTTAGTGAGTGGAGATACCAATAACACAGTAGATGTATTTGTCAAAGACTTGATGAGTGGCAGCATCACCCGCATCTCCACTGATGTCAATGGCACCCAAGGCAACAATTTTTCTGCCGATCCCAGCATTTCAGCAGATGGGCGCTATGTAGCGTTTTATTCCGAGGCCAGCAACCTAGTCAGCAACGATACTAATAACACAGGAGATGTATTTGTTAAAGACTTAGTGAGTGGCAGCATCATCCGCATCTCCACTGATGTCAATGGCACCCAAGGCAACAACTTATCTGGTGCCCCCAAAATTTCAGCAGATGGACGCTATGTAGCGTTCTCTTCCGATGCTAGCAACCTAGTTAGTGGCGATACCAATGGCACAAGGGATGTGTTTGTCAAAGACTTAGTGAATGGCAGCATTACCCGAATTTCCACCGATGCTAGTGGCACCCAGAGCAATGGTAGCTCCTACAGTTCCAGCATTTCAGCGGATGGGCGCTATGTGTCGTTCTATTCCGATGCTAGTAACCTAGTTAGCGGCGATACCAACGGCACAGCAGATGTGTTTGTTAAAGACTTGGTGAGTGGCAGCATCACCCGCATTACCACCAATGATAGTGGTATCCAGGGCAATGATTTCTCACAGGTTTCCAGCATTTCAGCGGATGGGCGTTATGTAGTATTCCACTCCAATGCTAATAACCTAGTTAGTGACGATACCAATAGTACAAGGGATGTGTTTGTACGTGACTTGGGCCGGATTGGTACAACCATTTCAGGCAGCAGTTCTATTACAATTACACCAGTCAATCATGCACCAGTGTTGGTAACTGCGATCGCCGATCAATCAGCTATCCAAGGCAATGCTTTCTCGTTCACTGTTCCGGCTAACACAATTGGCGATCCAGATAATGACCCAATCACCTACAGCGCTCAACTCGCCACTGGTGATTCCTTACCTGGTTGGTTAACGTTCGATGCAGCTACCCTTACATTTAACGCCACACCCACCAATGCCAACGTTGGAACGCTCAGTATCCGGGTAATTGGGGCTGATCCATCTGGCGCTTCGGCGGCAGATGTCTTTGACTTAACTGTTTTACCAACATTAAGTGCCAGCAATATTACAATCACTGAGGGCGATAGCAGTACACCTAATGCTGTATTGACTGTTACCTTATCCGCACCTGTAACTCAAACTGTTACCCTAAACTATGCTACCGCAGATGACACTGCCTACAAAAACTATGACTACACTGCAACTGCTGGAATACTCACCTTTGCGGCTGGAGAAACCCAGAAAACAATTTCTGTTCCAGTGATTAATGATACTTATAATGAAGCGAATGAAACTTTCAAATTACTACTGACCAATGCCACGAATGCGGCGATCGCTACTTCTGAGGTAACTGCAACCATCCAGGATGATGACTTGCTGCCAACCATCAGCGTTTATAGCATTAGCTTGGCAGAAGGAGACAGTGGCACTCGCAATGCTACCTTTAGCGTCAAATTATCCTCTGCTAGTGGTCAACCTGTAACAGTGAACTATGCCACAGCAGATAACACAGCCACCGTCGCTAATGCTGATTACACCCCCACCAGTGGCACTCTCACCTTTGCTCCTGGTAACACTTTACTCAGCGTTAATGTTGCTATCACTGGCGATACAACTATAGAACCAGATGAAACCTTCTATCTAAATCTGAGTAATCCCAGTGGGGCAACCCTTGCTACTAGTCAAGGTACGGCCACTATTCTCAATGATGATACCGTGAGCGGCCCTGTAGGCCTAACTATAATCGGCACTAGTGGTAACGACACCCTTGCAGACGGGAGCGGTGACGACACCCTCTTGGGGTTAGAAGGTAACGACACCCTCAATGGCAGTAGTGGTAACGACAGCCTTACGGGTGGAGCCGGAGCGGATGTACTCACCGGTGGGTTAGGTGCAGACCGTTTCATTTATCCCACCTTCAGCGAATCGCTTTTCGCTGTGCGCGATCGCATTCGTGATTTTAACCCGAATCAAGGCGATCGCATTGTCCTTGGTAGTGTCCCCACTAATACTTTCAATGCAAGTATCGTCACCGCAGCCGATTTAAATGCTGCTGTAACCGCTGCCTACAACGATGCTGACACCACTGTTGCTGGGTCGCAACCATTAGCAGCAAATCAGGCGGTGTTCTTTAGCTATGGTGCTACTGCCGCGACACGACGCACCTATGTGTCGGTTAACGACAGCAATGCTGCCTTTAATGCCAGCAGCGACCTCTTCATTGAGGTCACAGGGATGGTGGGTACCCTACCCGCTGGGGCATTGACATCGAGTAACTACTTTACTGTTTAAGTCAGTCCTATTGAGACAGCCTGTTTCTTACTGAGGCTGTCTCCGTCTCGACTTACTAGACTAGCTTCGCAATGCAGATACTTTGATTTAACTTCCCAACTTCTACAATACAAAACTAACTATGATTCGTTTAATTAGCGATCGCCGCATCCTTAACCTAAGCTTAGCAACCTGTGTCACTCTTGGCATCACTGCCTGCCTCCCTTCCAAGGTGATGGCTTTAATCACCGGCTTTACAGATGTTTATAGCACTAGCAACTGGACATTAACTAACAGTAATGCTGACGGCACTATTGATGATAGCAATGCAACCACCGTATACCTAAGCGGCGGTAACAATGGAAGCGGTTCTAACGGCACTACAGATTGGACTATATCTATTGATTCAACCAGGGCAGGTATGTTGGCCTTTGATTGGATTTATTCCACCTTAGACACTGAGGGCGACGATACAGCAGGTTATCTGCTCAATAATATTTTTTATCAATTAGCCGCATCAGAAGGGGAAGCCAGTACCTCACCCGTTACAGTTGCGGTAAACTCCGGTGACATCTTCGGCTTTCGAGTGCAAACGCTACAAAATAACGGTGGAGCAGGAGTATTTAACGTTAACAACTTCCAGGCGCAACCAGTACCTTATGAGTTCTCGCCAACTTTGGGGTTAGTGATGATTTTTGGTTTAAATGGAGTGTATTGGCAGTGGCGCAAGCTGCAAAGTAAATCTAGAGTAAATGAAGTTTTGAAGTAGTTAGATTCTACTCTCAGTTTTTCTTCTATTTTTTGCTATTCCATTCAATATATAGCAGTCCTTAATCATTCGTGAATAACAAGAACCCCAACTTTTTAAAAAAGTCGGGGTTCTTGTTTATGACTTACAACCGCATTCTAAAAGTTGGTAAAAATTAGACTTTTAGCCAATCAGTGGCGATGGTGCAAGCGCCCACTGTAGACGATCGCTATTTCAACAAATTGGTGGAAATTCCATCCCAGTCGGTACTTTACAAGCGAAAGCGAAACAGAACTGCGCCATAAGAGAGTATTGTGAAAGCTATAGTGTCCTGACAAATCGCTCTCAAGTTATACGTCACTTCTGTGCTGTGGCAGAAGATTCTCTGGTTGCACCCAAGTATCTTAGTCAGTTAGCGAGCCACTAGCCAAAAGTAGGAAGAAAAAGCAACGCTCATGGATAACACAGATAAAGTTGATTCCTCTGCAAATAATTCAAATCAGAATACAACAACTACCGAAGCAAACATCGGTTCACTGACATTATCTAACGAACCGAAGCAAATTTCTAAAACAATAGACATAGATGGTCACCGTCCGGTTGAGCCAAGTGATTTAGAAATTAAGGATACTCTCGACATCGATGGTCAACGTCCAATCGCTAAGAGCGATATTCAATCAAGCCAAACAATAGATGTAGATGGTCAGCGTCCGATCGCTAAAAGCGATTTTGAGGGTTGTGAGATGCTCGCTATAGATGGCTTGCGTCCGGTTGACCCAAGTGATTTAGAAGTTAAAGATACTTTCGACATCGACGGTCAACGTCCGATTGCTAAAAGTAATTATGTCGTTAAGGATACCCTTGACATTGATGGTCACCGTCCAATCACTTCAAATAATACTCAAAAGCCTGAAATTACAACAGATTTTGTAGATTAAAATCATCCGCAGGCATTTACTATTAATCTACTATTAAAAAGATAGAAGAAAAGCGCTCTGTACTGTCTCAATCTGCTTACTCTGATTCGGTACTTTAAACGCACAAGTATCTCTGGAAGTTGGTAATGAAGAAATTAATTAAAGGTCTACGTGAATTTAAAGCTAGCTATGTTTCAAAGCATCAAGAACTGCTTGAGCAACTTTCTCATCATCAAAAGCCTAGAGTATTGTTTATTACCTGTTCGGATTCGCGTGTAGATCCAAATCTAATTACACAAGCCCAGCTGGGTGAATTGTTTGTCATCCGCAATGCCGGCAATATCATTCCACCATTTGGGGCAACTAATGGCGGTGAAGGTGCCACAATTGAATATGCTGTCGAAGCCTTAGATATCCGGCAAATTATTGTCTGCGGCCACTCTCATTGTGGCGCAATGAAAGGACTAATCAAGTTAAACAGTCTGCAAGAGAAAATGCCGCTTGTGTTTGATTGGCTCAAATATGCACAGGCAACCCGAAGGCTGGTTTTAGACCACTACAGTCAGTACCAGGAGGAGGAACTCCTTGAAATCATGATTGCCGAAAATGTCCTTACCCAAATAGAGAATTTGCGGACGTATCCAGTAATTCACTCTAAGCTCTACCAAGGGCAACTAAGCATATATGCTTGGATTTATCACATTGAGACAGGAGAAGTTTTAGCATACGATCACCATAAGCACGCTTATGTTTTGCCCCAAAGCCAGCTTCTAGAATTAGAGATGGATGAGAAGCGTCTAGACCAGTTTCCATCTGGCGACGTAGCAATCCGTTCTGCTCAAACCCAGCAAGGCGAAATTAAACCTCCTCAAAAACTCACAACTTATGGACATGAGCGGTTTCCCATGACACGCCTTTCTCCAGAACAGATAGAGCGAATTTATCGAGGAACGAATTAGGCTAATTGAGTGGTGAGTGCTAAGAATAATTTCTCCCCTTCCGCGTCGCCCTTCAGGTATCTGCTAGTAGACACCCGCAGGGTGGCTTAAGGCAGGGTAGGAACTGTCCGTTGGAAACCCTCCCGCAGCAGCGCTGTCTGACCAATCACTAATACCCAATCCCTTAAAATCCTTGAGGGATAAAATAAAACCTTTAAAATTTTTATCTCATAAGTCCACGCAATAATCTTCTCAGGTGAATCCAGTTCTAAGGGAGTATCAGATGTAAATTTGCCGCGTCTATCTTTAATCTCAGGTATAGTTAAACACGTTAATAAATTTATATCAAATTCTTAAACAAATCTAAATAAACTTATTACCAATTTAATAGGTAACGGCTTTTACAGCACTTAAATAAATGAATCATTTATTAATAAATTAAATGCAATATAAAGCAATTAGGAAAATGCTTTGAACAAGAATTTAATAGCTTTTGCAGCTAGTTTAATCTTTAGCATTGGAGCAGTAATTATGTTAAAAGCTTTAGTCAAAAAATTTAATATACCTACATTTACAACTTTAAGTACGGCTATTTTTAGTAGTTATATTTTGATGATGTTTAGTATAGTACAAAATTTTATGACTAAATATAAGAGAGCAAAATAAACTTACTTGCAAGTTTAATACTGTGCTAGGTTTTACAAAACATTATTTCTCATAAAAATGCCACTCCAAGGAGTGTTTGGAGTGGTTTAAAGCCCTAAGATGATGTATTACACATAAATTATTATGTGGGAAACACGAGTATTATTTTATCTACCGTAAGGTGGTAAGTTATAATAATAACCTCTATCAAAAGTAATAAGTAAAACTTGTTAATTGATAAAATAAAATCTTTGTTACGATTAATACAAAGTTGGTTTGATTTTTTCCTGTGAACGAAGCGATCGCTATTAGACTTTCCCGTAGGCTATAATTTCGTTAAATAGTTTACATATATTAGGTTTTATTCAATGTCAAACAAATATTTTTTATCCTTATTTGGTATAAAATACCACTCCAAAAATTATTGGAGTGGTCACGCCTAACAAGATAAATAACACAGAAATTATGCAGTCATTATTAATACTAGTCTATCTGTCTAAAGGTAGTAGATTTTGAATATTTTATCAGTCACAAGTAGTAGACTTAAGCACCATAGACAATATTAGACCAAGTATAATTGCCTGTTGCGGTTATTTACATCTTTCCCACTCGAAGAATAGTTGAATTTTATTTCACTGATGAAACAGCAAAAATCCCGGACTAAACAACTTCTTTATTCGTAGCGGTTATTATAGAGTACTCATTTAGATAGTACGTTTAATGTGGATTAAGTCCTAAAACCCTTGTAATTTCGTAGGTTTCCAAAACAATGATTTTGAACGAATCTAGAAAGCCTGATGAAATAAGAGGCTCTAATTCACATCAGGCGTATAGTGCTATTCATTGGTAGAAAACGGGTTCTTGCAGCGTATAACGCCAAGGATACAAAGAAAAGTCTGAGTTAATAAGCTGTTACACATTTAAATTGCATAATCAAGGCGGGCAAGATGCCCACCTTATAAGATTTATTGAAATTTCTGGGATGCAAACTAGATGTGGTTTAGCTTACTGCTCATATCAAACTTAATTCCCCCAATAACCTTGAAAACGGGCAATCGGGGAATATTGGAAAGATAAATATTGCTAACTAAACTGTATACAGAATTAAGAGGTTATCAGCGTAAAAACGTTTGGATCGCACCTACTACTGAGTTTAACTGTATGGTGTACAGATACTTAAGAGTAAAGCAGGCGATCGCTCAATACCTTTTTAGAGCTAACTTACCAGGGATAAGGGTATTATTAGTTCAATGTGGCAGAAACAAACTTACTAGACAAAAAACAGCTTAGAAAACAAGCTCTTTGAATTTTGTAGACACCAAAAGGGTGGCTTCGTATAGCGTTACTAGGCTATACGCGCCTGAGCTAAGTCCCGAATTAGCGGAGTTCTAGCGTAAATATAAGCTCTGACACTATCGATTTCTTCGCCACTGAGCAGTTGTTTATTATTGATCTGCGCCAGTATTTGCTTAATTAGCTCTGTATCATTTAAACCCAACAAAATACTGGTTTGGGTTTCCTCAATGACTGACCAAAGCAACCGTAATGTTGTAGATCCCATATCGCAGCCTCATACTCTACTAAATCTAAAAATTTAATAATTTCTTTAGATTTTGTTCATTCTTAGATTGTACCTTCATTACTCCATAAATTCAAAGCCCATCCTCAGAATAAAATTTCCCCTTGTCGTGCCTGCCAGTTATCACATGGTTAAAAGTGTGATTTAATGCAATGCAGGCATCCATTTTTCAATGAAGCAAAATAAAATCCCCACTTCGGAAGTGGGGAAGATGAACCAAAGGCGATCTGATAGTACATTTATACTATATATATTCAGAGATGTCATCTGGCCATACTGATAATGTTTTGCTTTAAAAGTCCCTAAAATTGATTCCAACTGTTGGTCTAAACGTTGCAAGCGTTCAAAATCTGTAAATTGTTGGGCAATTTCCAAAATGCGATCGCCTGTGGCACTTTGCGGGAAAGCGATCGCACTCTTGGCCAAGAGAAACTAAGATACTTTCGGTTGATGCCACACACTCAGCTTCAACTTAGAGCAGTAGCAATCCCCATCGCTAATTTCTTGCTCGCGATCAGCTATCCAGTCATAAATTTGTGCAGCTAGTGCTAATGCTGCCTGTTGTGAACGATAAAGCCGAGGACTAGGACAGAAGGCTTCACCATTGATGTGTATGGCTGCAATCTGCCAATAGTCGCTTCCTTCACCCTCCGGTACAACTTCTAAAAATCCACTACTGTAAGGCTCGATTATTCCTAGATTCATCTGCAAACCAATCGAACTTTAAAACTATTCTCCCTGATAGTTGAGCAAATATCCTGCGGCGAGGGACTGATAGTCTGCAATTTGCTGTTGCTCCCAAGTTGTGTCTAACCCTAGTTCATCAGCCAAAATTGCTGCAACACGACCAGATGCTTCTATGCTGGCGATCGCATCCAACAACAGCGATCGCGTTCGTCGTGCTAGTATATCCTCCACCGTGCGCGCCAGTTCGTAACGCGCAGCCCATCGCACCTCTGCCTCTAAGTAGGGTAACCGGGGATGCAGCAGTGTGTTTGCACCAGGCAAATCTCGGATGCTAGCTGCATCAGCGCCATAAACATTTAAGGGTTCTGCTGCTGGGGTTTGAGTCCAGCCGTGTAAATGTAAGCTAGAGGTGATTGAAGGACGGGGGGAGAGATTTACAAGTTGCATTGCTTGATTTACCACGTCCTCGCCCATCTTGCGGTAAGTTGTCCATTTGCCACCAGTAATCGTCAGTAATCCTGAAGCAGAAATGCAAATCACGTGTTCGCGGGACAGGGCCGCAGTTGACTCAGAGTGCTGAGTCACCGAAGTTTGCCCGGAGGGAAACCCTCCTTGCAACTTCTCGCTGAGTTCTGAGTTCTGAGTAAAAATTTCTCCCCGTGTCCCCTTGTCCCCGTGTCCCCTTGTCCCCTTGTCCCCTTGTCCCCGTGTCCCCTTTCCCCCTACCTTCACTAACGGGCGCTGTCCTACGAAAACGCTCAACGCATCCTGACGGCTGGGTGCAGGTGTGAGATATTGAGCAGCTGTACGCAGAATAAAGTCAATTTCTTCCTCAAGGGGACGAGGTTCGTAGGATGTATGCTCAACAGGGGTGTCAGTTGTACCAATTACTACTTTGCCATGCCAGGGGACTGCAAACAACACCCGTCCATCCTCAGTTTTGGGAATCATCATCGCACTGTCGTTAGGTAAAAATCGCTTGTCTACGACGATATGCACCCCTTGGCTAGGAGATAGCATTGCCGATGCTGTGGGATCATCCATGCGCCGCACGTCATCCACGAATACGCCTGTGGCATTCACCACGACTTTTCCCTTAAGTTCAAAAGCTTCCCTTGTTTCAGCATCACGGGCACAAACACCTCTTACCCGCTCTCCTTGCTTGAGTAAACCAACTACTGGCAGATAATTTAAAGCAACGCCGTTGTAATCTAGTAATGTTTGCAGCAGGGTAATGGCAAGGCGAGCATCATCAAACTGTCCATCATGGTAAACAACTCCTCCCCTGAGTCCGTCAGTTTTTAAAGTTGGTAAGCGTAAGAGTGTATCTTGTTCACTCAAAAACCCGCTATGACCTAAGCTCAAACTACCTGACAGCAAATCGTAAAGCTTTAAACCCGCGCCGTAAAAAAGCTGCGACCACCACGTATATCCCGGCACTACAAACGTCAAATCGTTCACAAGATGAGGCGCATTCCGGCGCAACAGTCCCCTTTCGTGCAGTGCTTCTCTTACCAAAGCGATGTTTCCTTGTGCCAAATACCGCACTCCTCCATGCACCAGCTTAGTTGAGCGGCTGGAGGTTCCTTTGGCAAAGTCATATTTTTCTAACAACAGTGTTCGGTAGCCCCGCGTGGCTGCTTCAACAGCACATCCCAAACCCGTTGCGCCACCGCCAATCACAATAAAATCCCACTCATCAGACTGGCGAAGCTTGGCAATGAGGTCTTGACGAGTTATCGGTGCGTTCACAATCATTCTTCTATGTTACTGACTGTTTCCCCAGCTTCGTCAGTGTCGAGTCTGAGCGATCGCCCGCCGCCATGACGAGCGCAATGTCTCCCGATGATCAACGCTCATCGACGGCTCAAATCGCTTGTCAAGTTGCCACTGCTGCACAATTTCCTCTTCGCTTTCCCAGTAGCCAACGGCTAAACCTGCCAAATAAGCAGCGCCTAAAGCAGTGGTTTCGGTGATTTTTGGACGGACAACGGGTACACCTAGAATATCTGCCTGGAATTGCATAAGTAAATCGTTGCGAGATGCACCGCCATCTACTCGCAGTTCACTGAGGTTAAGCTGAGAATCTTGATGCATGGCATCAATCACGTCAGCCGTTTGATAGGCAATGCTTTCTAGTGCTGCACGGGCGATATGGGCGCTAGTTGAACCACGAGTTAAGCCAGCGATCGTGCCGCGAGCATAGCTATCCCAATACGGTGCGCCCAAGCCAACGAAGGCAGGTACAAAATACACACCGCCGTTATCAGTAACACTGCAAGCAAGCTGTTCAACATCTGCACTATGCTTAATAATGCCGAGTCCGTCGCGTAGCCATTGCACAACTGCCCCGGCTACAAATACGCTACCTTCCAAAGCATAATTAGTGCGTCCATTAATACGCCAGGCGATCGTGGTCAGTAGCTTATGGTAGGATGGCATGGGCTGATCACCTGTATTTAGCAGCAAAAAACACCCTGTGCCGTAAGTGTTTTTCGCCATGCCACTTTGCAGAGATGCTTGCCCAAAGGTTGCAGCCTGCTGGTCTCCAGCAATTCCAGCAATAGGAAGACGGCTACCAAAAAGGCCTTCGGAGGTGTATCCATAAACTTCTGATGAACTCCGTACTTCGGGGAGAAGCGAACGGGGAATATCGAGAATTGACAGCAATTCATCATCCCAATCTTGAGTATGAATATTGAACAGTAGAGTTCGGCAGGCATTGGTCACATCCGTGATGTGGAGTTCGCCCTGAGTCAACTTCCAGATTAACCAGCTATCGACGGTTCCAAAAGCCAGTTCTCCACGCTCGGCTTTTTCACGAGCGCTGGGCACATGATCGAGCAACCACTTAAGTTTTGTGCCGCTAAAGTAGGCATCAATTACCAATCCCGTTTTCTTTTGGAATGTTGCCTCATATTCAGCTGCTTTGAGTTCATCGCAGTAAGCAGCAGTGCGACGGTCTTGCCAGACGATCGCATTGTAAACCGGCTTGCCCGTTTTTCGATCCCAGGCGATCGTGGTTTCTCGTTGATTGGTAATACCAATGGCAGCAATATCACTAGCACGGATACCAATACGAGCTAGGGCTTCGTTAGCAACACCAACTTGCGAAGACCAAATTTCGTCAGCATCATGCTCAACCCAACCGAGCTGCGGAAAGATTTGTTGAAATTCTTTTTGAGCAACACTCAGCAGCTCGCCATTACGGTTAAATACAATGGCGCGGGAGCTAGTAGTGCCTTGGTCGAATGCCAAAATGTATTTAGTCATAGGATACAAGTAGCCAACGTATATATTAATGCATTGGCTTGTTATGTTAACCCAAGTTGCTAGTTAAAAAATGCGGCATTGCTGAATGAAAGGATGAATTGATTTATATAGGTACAATTTGATACTTTAAGTAATAAAGTAATAATTTGATTGAGTATCTCAGCATTTGTTCTGATTTGGAATAGCATAAAGTTTTTCGA
>JAESGN010000385.1_pt1 | contig 47373 bp, 42 predicted proteins | sample 9269731 | NCBI WGS metagenome assembly JAESGN01 (sample SAMN15720683, study PRJNA650826) | algae metagenome | isolation source: Mojavia pulchra JT2-VF2 and co-occurring heterotrophs from desert soil | place: USA: Cadiz Valley, Joshua Tree National Park, CA | collected 1998-06-08
CATCTTTCAAAGCACGGGGGCATGGCTGCGGGAGTGGTTTCTCTCATGAGCTTCTTTCAATGTGAAAGCTTTGCTATTTAAGCATTATAGCCTTTTTTACTTTTTTGTTTTGTTTAAGTCCCGTTAGGACTTACGCAAAAAACCTCTCAAACTCTCATTGCTCTGCGCCTCTGTGGTTCGATTTTCCGTAACCCGCGTGTAAGTTTTGAAAATTTTTACCTTGCAGACCAGTCTTAACTATGAATTCTCTGCAATTATTGTTGCAGAGAATTCATAAGTCATGGTTAATTTATTAAATACTTAACTAAGAAGATATAGTTCTTGGTTTTCGTCATCCTCAGAGGTTGTTTTAAAAGTGGTTTGCTGTGATTTTAGGCACTTATCGATCCCCCCTAACCCCCCTTAAAAAGGGGGGAACCTTCTTCAAGTCCCCCTTGGAAAGGGGGATTTAGGGGGATCTCAAAGGATTTATACATCACCAAGGACTTTTAAAACATCCTCTCAAGTACGGCAACATACAGGTTTTGCAGTGGCTTAACTTGAGTGTATCAAGGCAAAATTGTAGCGATCGCGTTAGAGTTTGAGCAAATAGACATCAAGTAGTTTAGCTTTCAAGTTATCATGAGGTCAGTTTAGAGCAATTATCAAATTTAATTCAACAATGCCAAAAACATATAAGGCTTGGTTGAAAGGAAGCCGTTTAGAGTGGATTGATGAAGTACCTAAATTTGGAGAGCAGCAAATTCAAGTCCACGTGACATTTCCTGATAACGAAACAGCCCTAGAAACAAAGTCACGAGGGCGGAGAATGGCTGAGATATTGAACAACCTCGCTACAAGTGAAGCTCCCAATATTGATCCAGTTGTGTGGCAAAGGGAAACCCGTCAAGACCGTTCACTTCCAGGGCGATAAATGCTTCTCGATAGCAATATCATCATCTACTCTGCTCAACCAGAGTACCCCCAACTGAGAGATTTAATTGCTGAGTATACACCTGCGGTATCAGCACTCAGCTACCTTGAGGTGTTAGGCTATCATCTGCTTACAGAACAACAACGCCAGTATTTCGAGGAATTTTTTCAAGTTGCTCAGGTTTTACCGATATCTCAAGATGTGTTAAACCAAGCGGTAATCCTGCGACAACAAAGGCGAATGACTTTAGGAGATGCGATTATTGCCGGGACTGCGTTGGTTCACGGATTAATCTTGATAACGAGAAATATAGATGATTTTCGTTGGATTGCTCAACTTGAGTTGCTAAATCCTTTTGAGAATGATGAACCCGAAGTAGTTTAGCAATTGTTTTTTATAATCAGTTTATTGAATAAATAATTGTCCTCAGATGGGAACAATAGGCTAAGACATTGCTGGAAGTCAACCCATACTATGAGCATGACAATTCTCAGTCTTCGAGCGGCCCTGCAAAGCCTTCCCGAAAACGCACCAGAAGCTATTATAAGCGGCAATTTTGCTCCTCACTTGTTGAGGGCGTTAGGGTTTCAATCTGAAGAAATTTATCCACAATATAACACTGGTGACGGTGCTGTTGATAAAGCAGCCAGAAAAACTACCGAAGATGATGTTTTTCTATACACCAAATCTAATCCATACCTTCTATTGGAGTTAAAAGGAAGGGATGTTAACCTATCTGAAGATACCGCACAGTATCAAACAACAGTTAACCAACTGAAGCGTTATCTACTCGCGCCTAATTGCAAAACAGTGCAGTGGGGAATAATTACTAACTCCTGCCATATCCAACTGTTTCGTAAGCATGGGAAAGTAATTCATCCGGCAACACAATGTCTTGCAATTGATGCAGATAATATTGATAATGTAGTTGCTTCCATTAGGCAAAAAATTGAAAATCCTGTTAAAGCTCTAACCATTGCGGTTTATAACAACAAGGGTGGAGTTGGAAAAACGACAACTACTGTCAATTTAGCAGCTATCTTAACTTTTTTAGGTAAAAAAGTTTTAGCAATTGATTTTGATCCTAACCAACAAGATTTAACCAGTTCTTTAGGCCTTCCATTAAGTAAAGGCAGTGTGTTTGAGGCTCTAACAGAAAGAAATGTAGAACTTCAAACTACTCTACACCCTTATAAATTTCCTCTAAAAAAGCTTAGTGCCGAACTGAGATTTGATGTTATTCCCGCCGATCAAGAACTGACATCTGTGCCTGAACATATCTTACTTAATCATCTGAGAAGTAACACTCTTCATCGCAAGCTAGAATTTTCAAGACAAGAATATGATTATATACTGATAGATTCGCCACCTAACTGGCGAGTATTTAGTCAACTGGCTGTTTATGCAGCTGATGTTGTTCTTATTCCCACAAAGCATAACAATCTTTTTTCTTTAGAAAATGCTGCAATGGCGATGAAGAAATTCATTCCTGAAGTACAATCTAAAAAAGTTGATGGTAGCCCTATTCCCTTGCCAATATTCTTCAATGGCGAAAAGATTACGCCACCTAAACTGGCAGTTGCTCAACAAGAAATTAATAACATTCTTAAAACTGCTAAAAAAGAGGGATTTAATTTACTTCCTTACTTCTATCCCAAGTATACCAATGCCAGCAGAGATCTTCGTATTCATGAGGTTCCAAGCTACGCTAATATAGCTGATTCAGCTTTTTTGCGTATTCCTGCGGTTTATAGAGATCGATCTGCTCATGAATATTACAAAAATCTAGCTAAGGAGTATTTTTTACAATGAATAGTCTCAGCGATATTGGAAATTTAATGCATTTATATTTGGATGAAATTGACCCTGGTGAAGGAACTGATGCGCCTGAATTTTTAATCAAAGCATCAGCCCATTTACTTAACCAAAAAGGAGGCCGCAATTGGATTCCAGTTATTGTAAAAGAAACTGGCGAAGATAAGTATCAAGTAATTGCTAACTCTTTCATTTATGCGATTGCAGAAGAGGCTGGCTTAGATCGCGTTTGGTGCATTATTACTGATGGTAGTGATGAGACAGTTGAAGTAACAAAAATACTTGCAGGGGAAGAAATTCCAAAAATCAATCTTTCTAAAGCATCTAGGGATGAAATTAAAGCAGCATTAGAGTATTTAGTCAAACAACCAGACAGCGCTCTCAAAGCAGTTAAACCTGCTATAGCTACAAACCGGATTGATGAAGCTCCTCGTCAATATTGGAAGACATTAGAGCCAATCATTAATCTGAAATGTGGAATTACCAAAGGTAAAAAACTTGATGCTTTAAATCAAGTTTTTTATCTGACTCCTCAACCAATGCCGCCTACGATTACCGATACTAAGATTCTCAAAACAATGTCAACGGCTGATCTAAAAGTAATGGCGAAGAAACGAGGCATTACTGGCATCAATAAGATGAAAAAAGACGATCTTGTTGATGCATTGAGTAAGCCTTTAAAATAAAGAGAAGACAACAGAGCGATCGCCCAGTATTAACAGTGCGATCGCATTTAATTCCGCCCAGAGGAATGCAACAAATTAATATTTTAAAACAAGACTAACTTTGGCAACTTGGTATTAAAGAGGAGTATCTTAACTTTTGCGTAAAATCGTGGCGAATTGAAAATTGGAATTTTAACACAAAGAAGCGCAAAGATACGCAAATAATTTGCTACAAATTAATCAAAGGTATCACTTCATCAAAGGAACAGTAGAGCCAGCAAAATGAATTTCTTTAGCAGCATTAAGTCCAGATTCTAATGCTCCTTGAACCCAGCCTCTCGTTTTGGAAGTATGGTCTCCAGCAAAATAAATCTTTCCTTCTGATTTCCCTAATTCTGAAAATAGTTTCTTCTCCTGTTCCTCTGTTGGATAGGCCCAGCCTCCTTTTGACCAGATATCTTTTGTCCATGAATAAAAGTGCGATCGCACAGAATAATTAGTTACCCCAGGCAGAATCTTCTCCCAATGCTGGAGTAATTTTGTCTGTTGAGCTTTGCCCTCAAAAGCATCGATATCAAGAGCTTTTTTTCCTTTGAGATAGGCATGAAGAATACCTGTCTTTTCAGGTTTATCCCAAGTAGTATGCCACAGTTCTTCATCCTCGAAAAATCCCCACCCATTTAAGTTATCTTTTTCCCAGAACCGATTAGGAAATTTAACAAAGCAACGGGTTGCTGCTCGATAGTTATATCCTCCTGCGGCCGCCTGTTTTTTTGCTGGAGATAGGTCAGGTGAAAAAGTAATCTGATTTAAGACGGTTAATGGGACAGTACACAACACAAAATCACCAAGATATTGTTGCCCTGACAAGCACGACACTTCAACACCATTAGATGTTTGTACAATCCGAGCAACAGGATCATCAAGTTTAATTTTGTCTGTCAATGCTTGGGCGAATGCTTGGGGAAGTAAATCAAATCCATCCGTCAGTTTTTGAATCTCTTGTGGACGGATTTGTGGTTGATTTTGAAATAGTTCTTTCGCTGTGACTAATATACGTTTTCCGTCCTTCATCGTGAGATATTTCCCAGATGTCGGCGCAAATTGTGAAAGTCTTAAACCAAAATGTTTAATGTAACTAAGGGTTAAATGATGATTTGGTGGGATTCTAGCCGCTCCAAGTTCTACTAAATCCCCTCCTTGAAAGGCTCCTCGCAGGGTTAACACTCTACCACCGACACGTTTCCTTGCTTCTAAAATGGTGACATCATGACCAACTGCTGTTAATTCATACGCTGCCACTAAACCGGAAATACCTGCACCAATAATAAGTACTTTTCGACGCGGCAATCCTTTGGGCAAAGCGCCGGGGGAAGCTGGTTTTTGGGCTTGTACTTGATCGTAGGTGACAGTTGCGGCAATGGCGAGAGTACTCCGCAATAAAAACTGACGACGATTCAGGTTGAACATAGAGGCGGAATTATTGATTGGGGAAGGACAGCAATTTAGGGTATTCTTATTTCTCGACTAGTAATGTTTCCTCATCATCTTTGAGATGTCTTTTTGTCTGGGCAACAACTACTGCATCTAATATCTTGAATGCTGTTTCAAAGTCCATTGCTCAGGATTGAATTACAACTGTTTATAAATTTAGCTACAACCAGAGTTTTTAACTTTCCAGATTTTTCCCTAACAAAATTTAAATAGCTGAAATCCAGACTGCACCTGCTTAGGAACTTCCAACTAAAAAAATATCCCATCGCATTGAGGGCGGGGGAGCAGGGGGAAGGAACAGTCGTGTTGAACCAGAAATTGGAATAATTTATTTTTTGGATTTCCCTTAAGGGAGGATTACTCTCCTTAAATTTTATTAATTCACCTTACTTAACATTTTTTGTAGTTTAATTTTTTAGATGTTGAAACTCGTACAAAGCACACTAGAGTACCGTAAGATTCAATCTTATGAGTATTTATCGACTACGAATGATGTTTTAGAGGGGTGATGCTATCGGTACTCTGTGTGAGATTGACGATGCGATTGATCAGTATGAACTTTTGACCCAACAAGCTACTGAGGTTTGAAATGGAACAAGAAATTAAACAAGCTATAGATCTGGCTAATCCTCAAATTGTGCCAGAACCAGAGCCAAAACCCGAACCACCACCAAAAATAACAATTTATGATTTGGCAGATTTGCTGGCTAAGAACGAACCACCTAAAAAGTAAAAGTACCCAGAAGTTAAGAGCAACCCAAGGCTTGCGAATGTGGCATTGATTTTAGCTCTGGTTCTGGTTGCAATCATCTTCAGTCAATGGGATATTACGTTTGAATTTGGCGATCGCACATTAGTTTATTCATCTGTAACTCTTACATCAATACTCCAGAAGGCTTCTTCTTGGGCACAAAACTTCAAATTTTGGACGCGATCGCCTCACACCCCAATTCAATCAATTAATTGTCCGCCAAAACTTAGAAGCTGATCAACAAGGATTAAAAGATTACCTAAACTGAAAGCTTTAAACCTCACTGATCACAACAATCCCCGATAACGAATAAAAACCAAAATCACCGCCCACGACCCCAACGCGACTTTGACCGCGACTAGGATATTGAGCAAGGGGATAACCCCTCCACTGACAAGTGCGCCCAACTCTCCGTGCGGTAACTCTACTCCAACCAAAGTTATAACCGCCAGTACAATGAAAACTAGAACCGAAACTTTCTCCCATGTAGCGGCGTGCCAACGCTGGTAGATTCCTTGCATCCACTGCGATGATGAGGTAATTGCAACCAGGCCGATCGCTGTTCCGCCCGCCACCCCAGCCGCAAAACCACCGCCGGGACTGAGATGCCCCCGAATCGCTAGTTCGATACCTACCAAAGAAGTAATGGTGGCTCCCAGACGTGCCAGAACAATTGATGGTTGATCGGTGAACTGATAGATCGCGCAGAACGGCCCTTCATTCGCCAGCAGAAAATGGGCACCCATTACCGCGATCGTAAATACCACCACTTCAAAGATAGTGTCATACAGGCGATTCCTGAGAATGATACCTGTAACTGCATTAGGTACCCCACTATCTTGTACAACCGATTCGACGATCGAGAACGATAAGTCCGGTGCCGGATTGGGCATGATCAGGAATTTGACGTACAGTGCTATCCCCGCTGCAATATAGACCCATTTCATATAGCAATCCTATCTGAGTTGTGAAAAATATTTTGTTTAACGAACCGCAAAGGAGGCGAAGAAGGAGAGGAGAAAAAATTTCATGAATGATTTAAGTAAGTCGGCACAATAAAACCAAACTGTGTGAAGTAAAGTAAACAAGGATCAAATCCTTTTTCCCCCTGCCCCCTGCCTTATCCCAACGATAATTATTTACGCCGACCTACTTAGGACTGCTATAGATGTTTTCCCCTGAGTTTGGTGCATTTTCATAGGTCAAGATTGTCGCTGGTGACGAAAGTTCGGCTTTCATGATGTCATAGAGGCGTCGAACTCTGGTCGTGGTGTGATAGAGTGGCGCATGGTCTTGGTCATCGTGTTCCGATCGCGATCGCTTCTTACAGGTCGCATGGATTTCTTTGTCCATCAACGCTCGGTACAAGGCCTGCCTATTCGTGTACGGGACTAGCTCAAGACGCATATAGTGTTTGTCAAAAATTGTGCGTAATTCATCGATCAATTGTCCAAAATGGCGTTCTGCTTTGCCGTCTTGCAGAGAATCTTCATCTGGCTCGATCGCACTCTCTTCGATCACGCCAAGACGCATGACCAGCGATGAACGCACCGCGATCGCATAAAGTGTAATCGCCAGCAGGGTACCCATCAATGCTTGGGTCAAAGCGACATCCGCCGCCCCCAAAACTGCAAATACCAATGCCGCCACCGCTCCCAGTATTCCTTGGATGACTAGGGCATGGTATGGATTGGACTGAAGTACCAGCATGAACGCGGATAACGGCAACAGGGCAGTGATGATATAAACATAGCTATCATTCATGGTCACCCTCGCTGCTAGAACAGTATGCCAACACATACCCCAGCACTGTATTCCAGATTGCCAAGGAGATAATGCCAAGGATGAGCAGTGGCCATTCACTAGGTATCTTCAGGAGCAGCCCGACAATGATACTCATCGAGCCAAGCGTATCTGCAACCGAAAGACTATGCAGCTTGAATAATACTGAGCGATCGCCGACCAGGGGCAATGTTCCCCAAAACCAGAAGCCGATTCCTACGCTTATGCAGATATAACTAAACAGGTCTATCATAAGTAGTTGGGCAAAATTAAATTCATTCGTAAAGACAGGGAACAGGAAAACAATATGTGTATGTGTAATTAATTTTGTTTAGGCATTTATATCATTCATACGTTTCAGTAGATGTGCCAACAACATTAATCCGGCATTACCCACACTCAGGATGATCACCCCGACAACACCGATCATCCAATCATCGCGCAAGACGGATACGATCAGGATCATAATTGATGTCTTGGTTGCGATACTGGCAAACGCCAACATTTTTTGCCAAATATCATCATCCTGCCAAGCCTCGTAGATAGGTATAAGCAAGGCCAAAATCATTGCAATCAGTACCACGTTCATACCTTTTTCCTCCGTCTAATGCGGTGTACTTCGTACCAGCCATGTTTGTGGTATTTCAAGACAATAGTTTTTGGCGTAAAGGTGATCAGAAATATATCTAGGAATATCAGCCCAGGCGTCCGTTGGGGTTTGACTCGTTCCATGATTACATCTTCGTGATTATGCGGACGGAAGATGATTTCAAATGCCTCCATATACGCCTGGGGAATCGCCACGATGACCTCACCCAACACACGCAGCCAATCTTTTAATGCTTCCGGGACTTTCTGACGGCCCGGCAATAAAAGTGCGATGCTGACGCCGATGATGATATTTGCCAAACTGACATCGGCGGTGAGCAGAAACCAGATGGCTAGTCGCAATATCAGATTCAGATGCCCAACCATGCAAATCCCTTCCAGAACAGCAGGATTAAAATCAGACTCATCACACCGATTAGATGCTCAAATTGCTCAAAGACACGCGGTAGCCTGACTACTAAGTGTTTAAAAATCAGAAAGTAAGCCAGCCAACCAATGGCGATGGTTGCCAGAGGTTTGATGATATTATCGACGGTATAAGCCTCGTAATACACAACATTAGCTAGAATCAGCCCACCGATCAACAAGATGACGGCTGCCCAGAAACCAGGTTTTACATCCGCTTTTCCCCCACGCGGCAGAAATATGAATTTGGCAAACGATATTGCTGTACCAAGGGCTGCAATATTCATAGCGATCGCTTGCCAAGGCAGCAAATTCTTTGTCGTCAACACCTTCGCCCCAAAACCGGACAACAAGGGAAAGCCCGAAATCGAGAAGCTGGCCATGACCAGGGCAATCCAGATTGGGGTAGCGATCGGTTGATGTTGCAGTTCCTTAAGGTTTCGACTCGGTAAGACACCTGCTATTAAAAAGAGCGCCGATTTAACCAGACCGTGCGTCAGCGCATAAAAGCCACCCACGACCGGGGCGGCGAGGATAAAGCCTAACTGCGAAACCGTGTGAAACGCCAGCATCCGCTTGGTATCTTTTTCAAAGACTGCATAGAACACGCCCAGAAGCGCAGTGCCAACTCCGAAGGTTCTTACTATCGGGTCAACCTCTGCCACCATTAGCGCACACCGCACTAATGGATAGACACCAGCTTTGACTACAACTCCCGACAGCATGGCCGACACTGGCGTTTCCGATTCGGAGTGGGTCAATGGCAACCATAATCCCGATACAAAAATTCCTCCTTTTGTCAAGAGTCCCAGAAAGATGAGGGCAAGTGCCTCCGGTGGTGCTACGCGCAACCCGGCAAAGCTGAAGGAATGATGCGCCTGATAGACCAACACCGCACCCACCAGATAAAACAGCATCGCCACGTTGCTGACAAACAGATAGCGCAAAGCTACCCAAATTGATCTGTCAGTCCGGGGATAGGCAATCAAAAGAAACGCGGCAATACTGATCACCTCCAATGCGACGTATAAACTGATCAAGTCTGCACAGGCAAACGCAGCATTTACGCTACCATGCAAAATGATCAGCTGTGCGTAAAAAAAAGCTGTCTTATCGCTTTGCCAACAATAGAGTATGACTGCGGCTGTGACCAGCGCGTTGGTTAAGATAAAGTAGCCGCTTAATCGATCAACTGTTAAGATAACGCCGAAATTATCCAGTAATTGTAGTGTCAGTGATGGTTCAGCAAATACCTGTAACGCATATACTACTGAAGTAAAAGCCACCCCCAGTGCGAGGTAGCGGTCAAGTTTCGGAATGAGATAAATGACGAACCCTAAAAAAAACGGTAGTGCTATCCAGGCGATCGTAATGGTACTCATGGTGTGTTGTTCTTCTCGATTTCGTCGCTTTCCAAGGTCGGATTATCCCGTGCCAGCTTCATGACACCGACCAGCATTAAGGCCTGAATCGAAAATCCGATCACAATCGCCGTCAATATGACCGCCTGGGGGACGGGATCGGAGTAAGCGCGATTTTCGACGTTAGAAACAATTGGTGTGAACAAGCCATCTCGTGATGCAATCAGCACGTAATAGGCGATAACCCCCGTACTCATGACATCCATAGAGATGATTTTCATAACAAGGTTCTTTTTAAGGATGATGCCGAAGAATCCACACAATATTGTTGCGAATATGCACGCTTCTAACACGGGAATTGTCTGTTGGGTAGTGGTATAAAAGTAGCTAGCCTATTAAATTGGCTTCCTTTAAAGATTCTTTTTCTTCTGGGGATTGTTTAAATGCAAACCGCAATAAAGGCGGTGCTAAGAAAGTTGTCAAAATCACCATAATAACGATCGCAGCTTGCAATGGTTTATCAAGGGTACCACTAGCTGCACCAATTCCTGCAAAGACTAACCCAACTTCGCCACGGGGAATCATCCCCACACCAACCGCTAATCGGTTAATTCCAGCTTGACCAAAAATAGACCAACCTGTCACAATTTTACCGATAATTGCTACCACAATTAAGAAGGTAGAAATAATTAATCCTTCTCGATTTCCGGGAACTAAAGGATTAAGAACACCTAAATCAACTTTCGCACCAACTGTCACAAAGAAAACTGGTACTAAGATATCAGCAATGGGTTTAACCTGCTCATCTAGCTCTTTGCGTTTATCCGTTTCATCTAAAACTAAGCCAGCTGCAAATGCGCCTAATATCGCTTCTAAATGAATGGCATTACCCAAAAAAGCCATGAAAAAGGCAAAAATAAATGCTGGGATAATTAAGTTTCCTCGTGTTTGCAATATATTAGCAATGGCGACAAAACTCTGATTGAAATACTTACCCAGCAGAATTGAACCAATAAGAAATACAGTAGCGCTGACAATTAGATAAATCACGTTGAAAATATCAACTTCACCAGTTTTTGCAAGACTCGCAACTACTGCCAACACGATGATACCTAAAATGTCATCAATGACAGCTGCACCTACAATAATTTGGCCTTCACGTGATTTTAACTGCCCAATTTCTGACAAAACTTTCGAGGTAATACCAATACTAGTAGCTGTCAGCGCTGCACCTGCAAAAATTGCCGGAATTACTGGTGCATGAAATAACAAAATTAGCCCCGCTGTGCCAGCCGCAAAAGGAACAGCTACACCAACACAAGCAACAATTGTCGCTTGATAACCGACTTTCTGTAATTCTTTTAAGTCTGATTCTAGGCCAATTTCAAATAACAGAATGATTACACCTAGTTCGGCAAGCACAGAAACAACTTCGCTCTGAGTTTGGAAGATTGATGTGACTGCATCAGGAGTGAGGTTGTTAATAAATTGCAGAATAGTCATGATGATGGAGTCGGTAGCAGCTGCCCCGCTGTCGGGAAATACTACTAAATGGAGAGCAGAAGCACCCACAACCACGCCACCAACTAATTCTCCTAAGACGGGAGGTAAGTCGATTATTCTAGATAATTCACCACCAATTTTACTAGCTAGATAAATGACTACTAAACTTAGTAGTACGCCAGTCAGAACAATAGGAGCATATTCCGCCTCGTTGGTTGTTGCTAATAAAGAAGGCTGTAAACCTACAGCGAGAAAATTTAACCAGGTAAATGAATTAACTATTGGTTCTGAAAAAATCATGTGTTTGTTTGTGTTGCTGATTCATTCCAAAATAATTCGTAACTTATAATTCGTAATTCGTAATTAATAATTCAATTACGAATTACTAATAGGTATTAATTCCAGGAGTATTAGCAGAACTTGCATGAGGATTAACTAAAGCAACAGCTTGTTTAAGTGCCTCTACACGATCTACAAACATCTGATGCTGTGGTACAAACCTCAAAATGCCAAACTTTTCTAAGCGCCGTTTGACTTTGCCAGTTGCACCAACAATCAACACATGACGACCTTGTTCACTAGCATCTTTGATGGCGTTTTCAATTGCTAAAGAAGCAGTGACACCCAACATTGGGACATCACTCAAATCCATAATCAACACATCAGAGTCAGCCATTGCTGAATGTTCACGAGCGATCGCCTTTGATACTCCAAAAATCATCGGCCCGCTCAGGTAGAATAACAAGACACGTCCATTAGCTTGGTCTATCAATCTTTTCTCTTCGTCGTTCAAGACAATTGCATCATCAGCATCGGTAATTGTCTTCACTTCCTGAGCTTGTAATTCAGACAAGCGATCGATAGTTAAGATATTGGCAATGAAAACTCCCACGCCGACAGCGACAATCAAGTCAACAAATACGGTCAAGAACAACACACCGTACATGATGATTGTGCCTTTCAGGGACACCTTATGAGCGCGTTTCAAGAAGCTCCAGTCAAGGATGTCGATCCCCACCTTTAAGGCAATACCAGCCAATACTGCCATCGGGATAGGTTGAGTTAAACCAGCCGCCCACAAAACTACAACTAATAAAATTAGCGCACGAGTTAAACCAGATAAAGCTGTACTAGCACCTGTTTGGATGTTAACTACAGTTCCCATCGTCGCACCCGCACCAGGTAGCCCACCACACAAACCAGAAACTAAGTTACCAATACCTTGACCAATCAATTCTTTGTTAGATTTGTGTTCGGTACGAGTCAAGCTGTCTGCAATTACTGCTGTGAGTAGAGTATCAATACAACCCAACATCCCTAACATTGCACCATCCACAATCATGACTGTAATTTGGGCAGGAGTAAATGTAGGAAATTGCAATGTTGGCAACCCGACGGGAATTTCGCCAATGCGTCTGATATCTGCACCACCAAAGATAGTCAACGAAACTATAGTTCCGATAATCAAGGCAACTAATTGAGGAGGCGCAAAACGCTTAAGCTTGGATGGCATCAAGAAAATAATTGCCAGCGTCAGCACACCCAAAGCTGTTTCAGCAGGGTTAACCTTAGTTAATAACTGAGGCAGGTTTTGCACCATCCCCAGTACGCCACCTTTGGGATTAGGCTGCCCGACAAAAGGCGCAATCTGCAAAATAATCAGAATTACCCCAATCCCAGACATAAAGCCAGAAATCACACTGTAGGGCATGAGGGTAATATATTTACCCAACTTAAATATCCCAAAGAAAATTTGGAATACTCCCGCTAGCATGACTACGGTAAATGCCATTGCCAAGCCATTTTCGGGGTTAGCTGCGGTCATGGAACTGACAATTGCAGTCATGACTACGGTCATTGGCCCGGTTGGCTCAGAAATTAGAGTTGGTGTACCACCAAATAAGGCTGCAAAAAAGCCGACGCAAACTGCACCATAAAGGCCAGCTACAGGCCCAGCACCGGAGGCGACACCGAATGCCAGCGCTAGAGGTAACGAAACGATCGCAGCAGTTAAACCACCGAATAAATCGCCTCGTAAGTTTCTAAAATGGATAGTATTAGTCAATGACATACTGGGAGTGTGGTTACAAAAACAGCAAAATTTTGGTTTGTAAAAATTGCCAACTACTTTAAGTAAGTTTTATGTTTTATGCACATGAAAAATTAGGCAAAGAAAACTTTAATACTTTGCACAGCAGCAGAATATAGTACCTTTCTACATGGCGAGTCCCTGAATACGAATCTCCAATAGAGAAGGCTTAGGCTAAAGACAGTTCAAAAATTTGATTAGAAAAACTTACACAAATTGCAAGTTTTTCTTAAACGCTAACTAGAATACGGTTAACAATAGCTTACAGCGTTATACGTCAATATTGTGCGTTTACAAGCCTTAATATTAAATAAATATTAAATTGGTTTCATAGATAAAAGGTTATAGCTGTTGAGTAACTTTCATTGCAATAATTTATAAAATAAGTTCAAATTATATGAATTTTTATTTCAAGACTTGTAGTAACTGTTCAGGGTAGGTAAGCAGGATAAAATCTCCTGTACAGCATCGAAGCAATTAAATAATAATATTCTTAGATTTCACAAATTTTCCAAATCTAGCCAAGGTAGGCAACAGGTGGTGTCTAGCTTATTTCTTCTTTGACTACGGCTCACGTCATACTTTTCGAGAGCGGCTTTATTCCAAACGTCGCTCCCAGTTTTTGAGTATTTATACAGCTTCCGCTGCTATACTTAAAAATGCAAGGAGTGAGAGTGTCAATGAATACAGTGACATTTTTCCATTCTCTGGGAGCGGCTTATAATCCAAAGCTCACTCCTATTTTTTAGCATTCAATTCGCTACAATACTTAATATAAAGAGTGATTGCCGTTATGGATGAATAACTCAAAATTCCTTACCCATGTATAGTCTGCATTCACAGGCACATCTATGGTAAATTAAAAAACTGGGGGTCAACCCCTCATATTTGCATTGTACCGAGTCAGAGCGATTAAAAAAACCTTGAAAGCCGCTCTAAATAAGAATTAGCTCTTTTTGCTTGAGGCAATTCAGTTTAGCATTGAAGCTACAACTTGCGCCTGGGCTTGACCGAAGTTGTCTAGTTCCACTAATTAATCACGTTTCTATCCGTTGGATACCATTTGAACACTATTAGTTATCTCAAATCATCATAGACTTAAAGTTATGCTTGCCATTTAAAAATCATATATAAGAATTTATTAGAGTAGATATCGTTTAATTATCTAATTAAACTTATTTCCTTTTGATGCATATAAAGCTAATCTAGATTTTAACAAGATTAAGCAAACATTAATTTGTCTTAGTTTCTATACTTGCATTACCTAAGAGGTACGGTTGTATTTTTACAACTGTGCTTTGTGTTGCTGCAAATTTTTTGAGGTGAGTTAGTTAATGGCTCAATTTCTGCTGGAAACCGTTTGGCTAGTACCTTGCTACGCTTTGATTGGTGGGCTTTTAGCCGTACCTTGGTCGCCGGGAATTATTCGACGCACCGGGCCAAGACCTGCGGGCTATGTCAATTTAATCATGACATTTTTGGCGTTTGTCCATGCTGCTTTGGCATTTCCAGCCGCCTGGAATCAACTGCCCTATGAAGTATCTATACCTTGGTTGAGTACTGCTGGTTTAAACCTCTCTATTGATTTAGAAATTTCCTCGGTGAGTGTAGGTGCAATGGTAGTTATTGCTGGCTTGAATTTGCTGGCACAGATTTTCGCCATTGGCTACATGGAAATGGATTGGGGTTGGGGACGCTTTTATTCTTTATTAGGCTTATTTGAAGCGGGACTTTGCGCCCTGGCCCTTTGCAACAACTTATTCTTCAGCTATGTAATTCTGGAAATTCTGACTTTGGGAACCTACCTATTAGTTGGGTTGTGGTTTAGTCAGCCAATGGTTGTCACGGGTGCTAGAGATGCTTTTTTAACTAAGCGGGTGGGAGATTTATTCCTGCTGATGGGAGTGCTAGCAATTTGGCCCCTAGCTGGAACTTGGAATTATACTGAATTAGCTAATTGGGCGGCTACTGCCAATGTGAACCCAACGCTTTTGGCACTGGTTGGTTTGGCACTTGTTGCCGGGCCGATGGGTAAGTGCGCTCAATTTCCTTTGCATCTGTGGTTGGATGAGGCGATGGAAGGGCCTGTTCCCAGTACAATTTTACGGAACTCAGTAGTAGTTGCCACCGGTGCTTGGGTACTAATTAAATTGCAGCCTGTTTTCAGTTTATCGCCTATAGTTTCTTCAGCAATGGTAGCTATTGGTGCGGTAACGGCGCTTGGCGCTTCCATAATTGCGATCGCCCAAATTGATATCAAACGCTGCTTATCCTATTCAGTCAGTGCCTATATGGGTTTGGTGTTCATTGCAGTAGGCACGCAACAAGACGAAGCCGCACTGATGTTAGTACTTACCCACGCCCTCGCCGCAGCATTGTTGGCAATGAGTACTGGTGGAATTATTTGGAACAGCATCACCCAAAACGTCAGTCAGTTAGGCGGATTGTGGTCGCGCCGTCCAATGTCGGGGTTAGCTTATATTGTCGGGACTTTGGGATTAATTGGTTTTCCTCCCTTGGGAAGCTTTTGGGCATTGTTGAGATTAGCTTCGGGGCTCTGGGAAATTAAACCTTGGCTGGTAGGAGTGGTAATAGCGGTCAATACTTTAACAGCTTTCAGTTTAACAAGGGAATTCTGTCTAATTTTTGGTGGTAAACCTAAGCAAATGAGTGAGCGATCGCCAGAAGTTCATTGGCCTATGGCTCTACCCATGATTATTTTGCTGGGTTTTGTTCTACATATGCCTTTGGTGTTGCAAAGCTTATCACTTCTGCCGAGTTGGGCAAGTCTCAATAAAGATGTCGCCTTACTACTAATTTGGTCAACTGTTTTTGGTTGTAGCATTAGCAGCGTCATTTATCTGAGCAATATCGTTCCCAAACCTATTCGCCTCCCTTGGCAACCTTTGCAAGATTTGATTGCCTACGATTTTTACACACCAAAACTTTATCGGATAAGCATAGTTTTGGGTGTTGACCTGATTTCTAAATTCGCCGATATTGTTGACCGTTTTGTAGTCGATGGCATTGTTAACTTCGTTGGTTTGGCTTCGATTGGTAGTGGTCAAAGTCTTAAGTACAGCACCTCTGGACAAACTCAGTTTTATGCTTTCACAGTCCTACTAGGAGTCGGTGTTTTGGGAATGTTCGTTACTTGGCCACATTGGGGAAGTCAGTTATTAGACATGATGTTTTAAGTAAAAGGCATCGTGGTAAATTGAGTTTTGAAGTTGAAACGCAAAGAAGCGCAAAGTTTGTTTTAGTCAGAGTGCAATTAGAAATTTAGTAATTTGTTTGCCAACTTTAGAGTCTGAGGAAAATAAAATGAAAAGAATTTTTTCAAGAAGAAACTTACTGAAATTAGGTGCAGGAGCAGTAGGTACGGGCATAGTAACAGCAGGAGTAGGCTCTGAGTTAGCTTTTCCGCGAAAAGCAGTTGCCAAAGATGATATTTCTCCTGAGCAAGCACTGCAAGAACTAATGGAGGGTAATAATCGATTTGTCAAAAGGAGACGGAAAAGCCCTAATCAAACTTTTACACGTTTAGTAGAAATTGCTAAAGGTCAAAAACCATTTGCTTCTATTCTCGGTTGTGCAGATTCACGGGTTCCTTCAGAGATTATCTTTGATCAAGGTTTTGGGGATTTATTTGTATGCCGTGTGGCTGGTAATATCGCCACGCCAGAAGAAACCGGCAGTTTAGAATTTGGCAGTTTAGTATTAGGTTCAAAAGTAATTATGGTGCTGGGGCATAAAAGATGTGGCGCGGTAGAAGCCACAGTCAAAGGCGCTCAAGTTCCAGGTCAAATTGCTACTTTACTAGCTGCTATTAAACCTGGCATAGAATCAGTCAAAAATCAGCCTGGAGACAAGTTAGAAAATGCTTGTAAAGCAAATATTTTATCACAAATAGAAAAGTTGAAAACATCTCCACTTCTCTCACAATTGATTGCTGATAAAAAACTAATCCTTGTTGGTGGTTATTATGATTTAGATACTGGTCGTGTGACTATGGTTAGTTAACATTTGATGAATTCAAAATAGAGTGCTACAGACGTAAAAATTCTCGATTAATCAAATCAAACTTAAATTCACCATGCTCAGTGTTTTGATTTGGCTCCCAATTATTACTGCGGCTTTTATAGCAGTCTTGCCCCTAAATATCCCTGCCAATCGGATTCGTTTAGGAGCATTAACTCTTTCTGGAATAATTCTTTTCTGGAATCTGTTTATCCTCCTAAAATTTGACATCAACAATCCAGGGATGCAATTACAAGAATATCTACCTTGGAACGAAACTCTTGGTTTGAGTTATAAACTTGGAGTTGATGGAATTTCCATCTTGATGCTGATTTTAAATAGTTTGCTCACCTGGATTGCTATTTACAGTAGCAGCCAGCAAACTGAACGTCCCCGGCTTTTCTATTCTCTAATTCTATTCGTGAGCGGTGGAGTTGCAGGTGCATTTTTGGCAGAGAATTTACTACTATTTTTCCTGTTTTATGAACTAGAATTAATACCCTTTTATCTGCTGATTTCTATTTGGGGCGGTCAAAAACGAGGCTACGCTGGGATCAAATTTCTCATATATACTGCTGTTTCTGGGGCATTGATTCTGGCAAGTTTCTTAGGTGTAGTCTGGCTAACTGGCTCCTCCAGCTTTAATTATGATGCAGTTTCCACCCAAGCCCTATCAACGGCACTGCAAATTACTTTGTTACTGGGAATAATACTAGGTTTTGGGATTAAAATTCCTTTGGTTCCCTTGCACACTTGGTTGCCAGATGCTTACGTTGAAGCTTCCGCCCCGATCGCTATTCTTCTCGGTGGCGTATTAGCAAAGCTAGGAACCTACGGCATTTTGCGGTTTGGGATGGCACTGTTTCCCCAAGCTTGGAGTATTATCGCCCCATCTTTGGCAATTTGGGGAGCAGTAAGTGCTATTTATGGAGCTGTAGTAGCGATCGCTCAAAAAGACATCAAGCGCATGGTGGCATACAGTTCTATTGGGCACATGGGTTACATTCTACTTGCTGCTGCCGCCAGCACCCCCTTAGCACTCGTCGGTGCAGTTGCACAAATGGTTAGTCACGGTATTATCCTCGCCATCCTCTTCCATTTAGTGGGAGTCGTAGAAGCCAAGGTAGGAAGCCGCGAATTAGATAAGCTCAATGGCTTGATGAGTCCTATACGTGGTTTACCCCTCATCAGCGCCCTACTTGTTTTAGGCGCAATGGCTAGCGCAGGCATTCCAGGTATGACAGGATTTATTTCTGAATTTATTGTCTTCCAAGGCAGCTTCTCTGTTTTTCCTATCCCTACATTATTGTGTGTGGTAGCAACAGGTTTAACTGCGGTCTACTTTGTCATCCTTCTCAACCGCACCTGTTTCGGCAGACTCGACAGCAACCTTGCTTATTATCCTCAAGTTGAATGGCATGAGAAAATGCCAGCCCTCATCTTGGCGGTCTTAATCATATTCTTGGGTGTACAACCTACCTGGTTAGTGCGTTGGACAGAACCGACAACAACAGCAATCGTTGCAACAATACCTGCGTTGGAAAAAACTGTCACTCCCCAGATAGCCCTTAAAGAATGAGTTAGGACTTACGCCAAAACCCTCTCAAACTCTTATTTCTTTGTGTACTTTGCGTACTTTGCGGTTCATTTTTATAAATATGAATTTGCCTCACGCACAGAGTAAGAGATTTGGGCGTTGCTAATTGAAAATATGAATTTTTCTCACGCAAAGGCGAGCCAGTGCGTTGGTGAGGCAGCGACGGGTACGCAGGGGGTTTCCACGCCACTTGCTACAACGCGGGAAACCCGCGCAACGCAGTGGCTCCCCATGAGCGACTGCCGAAAGGGTTCCCCGGCTCCCTCACTGGCGTCGCAAAGACGCAAAGGTACAAAGAAAAAGAAAGCTAATTTTGGCATTTCATATTCTGATTTAGCAACGCCGAGATTTGAGTAGTAGATTTAGCAATAATGCCTATTCCCCAATCCCCAGCCCCCAGTCCCTAGTCCCCAGAAACAGAGGAAATTGAAATGGTACAAACTCCAGATAGACCTGTAACTAAATTACCTCCTTCTACACATGAATTTGCAGAAATAATTCATCGCTTGGAAGCTGGCGGTTCTATGTTACCGGATACGCCAGAAAACCTCATGCAAATTATCGGCATTTATAAAGCTTACGCAGTGCCGATGGATTTTTATTGGCGTGACTTGCTTTATATTGCCGAACGGGTATTTTTACAACCATTACCTTTCTTTAAATACTTCTTGCCTAAAGAGTATTTAGAACTCCACAATCACTATGCAGGTGATGATGCCGATTTGCGAATTTGGCGTGGTGAAGCAACTGCCCACCCCGAACTTTTGGCATTTATGGAAAAGGGTGAAACTTTCAAAATGCCAAAGTTATTCCATCACTTGTTTCACGATCGCATCAATATGGAATTTGCCGAAGCTTGTATGCGGGCTATGCTTTGGCATCGCCAGATGTACGCGCCAGTGAATCAATTTGATGCTTATCTGGATAGCGAAGAGTACAAAGCCAATGCAGACAGGGCAATTAAGGCATACTTTCAAGGCAATCCCGTCATGTTGGGACTCTACAAGCTGTTTCCAGATATGTTTTTGGAACAATGCCGCCAGATGTCTTACTACGCCAATCTGGGCTTGTTTTGGGAAGTTATGGCTCCAGTTTTCTTTGAGATGTCTGACATCTATGACGAAGGTGGGTTTAAAGGCGTCCCCGATGCAATGAATTTCTTGGTGAATGGAATTTTTGCGATCGCAGGTCGTCCCATTTACCACCATGTTTATATTCGGGGCGAATGCTACGAAATAATCCCCAAATCTAAAGGTTTCACCTGGCTTTACGAAGCAGCATTACCCTACGTTGAAGCTGTGTTTTATCGTACTGCTCCTTTCCGTGGTACAAAATCTTACAATGCTCAGGCGGGTCAAGTACCTGATAAGCAAGAAGATTTCCACTATGGTATTCTCTATGCCGATGTGTTTCCTGTTGGTACAGCAGGCATTCCACCAACACTATTAATGCAAGATATGTTGCATTTCTTGCCACCATATCTTGTTGAGTATTACAAAAAACATTGCCGGGGTGAAGATGATATGTTGATTCAGTTGGGAATTAGTTTCCAACGGTCAATGTACAATGTCACATCTGCGGTAATTCAAGCTTTACGAACAGCACTTTTATATCCTTTAGATGATCAAAATCCCAAGCATCTACAAGCGAATCGGGAATTTTTTGAAGCACAATTAAATCGTTTTTGTCGTCCTGAATATGGTATGCGTGATGCGGCTCGTCTACGAGATATTCAGCGACAGGATTATCGGTAGTAGTTCCTCCAAAGCCTCAATACTTTATACAGCGATCGCATGAATGTTTATGTAATGGGATACAGCATCGGTTAAAAAACGAAAAATCTTGAAACAGGTATGGCATAAAGCAGAATTGATAGAGCAGATTGCAGCTTGGTGATTGCTCAGATGAGTCTGAACCGCTACGATTGCTTTAGAAACTGAAAGAGCTAAAACGTTAAGTTTTAGCTCTTTTTAAAATGAATTAATGAATTGTCTTCCTTTTTAGCCCTTCATTAATATTTACCTTGAGTTTTTTATCTGTTGTGATTTTCAAAATTGTGATTGTTAGAATATGGATCAGCTTATGCAAGGATTCAAGTTATGCTGACAAGTGATTTTGATAAAACATTAGCTGCTATTGAGTTAAACGCAGCTAGAAAACTAAATTGGGATTATAACCAATTCAAAGACTGTTTCACTTTTATAGTCAATAAAGAAGCTATTGAGATAGTACCTCAGAAAAATCACCTCAAAGAATCTGATTTGCAAATTTTAAAGCAAGCCTTGTTAGATTATGGTTTTCAATACAAGAAAACTGTAGATGATTCTATCTTGGTTTTTGAGCAAGATGTTGAACTAAGATAGTGCTGAATCAATGTATCAGGCTTTTAATAGCCATTTTTAGTGTGTGGGAGCAAAAATTCTGATTGTAACTGTCAGCAGTAGAAGACATGACTTTTGGTGAGGGGATGCTTGTTTACTAACCCAATAACATTCGGATCTGAACTCGTTAGGTTCTGTTGGTAAGTCAACAAAAAAACTTTCATCAAAGTGATCCTTTGTGTTGAGTTCATTTGGCAGCGTTAGCCTTTGAAAATGATGTCGTACAGTGACAGCAGAATCTCCACCACAATTAAAATCACCACATACCACTCTACTCGCTGGCTACTACTATGCTGCATAAACTCTAGCACCGTTTGTGCGGTTCGGAAAATTAGCTCTAGTTTGCGTTCCAGGGCATTGTGACGCTCGCGGATTTCGTATTCATCCTCCAAGCGCAGATATAAGTTTTCTAGCTGTGGGGATTCCCACAGCAGCTCCGGCTTATCGATGATCTCTACTCGGCCTACAATCTTGTGTTGAACTAATAGGGTAGTCCCAAGTTGACGCAGTAATTCCCGGCTCTGGCGTCTACTCCTGTTTTCGCGCTGGAGGCTAGCTGCAAACGGTTCAATTTGATCAAATACAGTGGCTAGGCTAGTTTCATAATGAGACAGCACAACACTCTTAGCCAGAATATCAGCCACTATCTGCAAGCGTTCAATACTAAATTCATGTAGGAAAATTTTTCCTTCTTTGACTCGCTCACTCTCTGCCATGTTGAGCTGAACTTCGACTTCTTCCGTCTCCGGGTTGGCAAAAGATTCGCTAACTTGAGAGGATAGTTTGCTCAAGAACGCTACCTTTTCCACAGGCTCAAGGTTAAACAGGACAACTGCACCATAGCCTAGCAGTACCGCACAACCGTGTTCACCTACTGTAACCATTAATGGCATACTCGCCAAGCAAACGTAATTCTCCAATGTTTGTAGGTTAATCTTCTTACCAAGGAATAGGGCCTGCGCTCTAAAGCTATCTCTGTCATTAAAAAGAAGTTTTTGCATTGTCGCCCGATGCTATATTTTGCCTGTTAATCTGTGCGGGTAGCGATCGCAATTGATTTGGCGTTGTTGGAGATCACTACAATCTCAGCTTACCAATAAACCTATCCAGCACTGCCGAAGGTAAATTTGTGGGGTGCGCGTTGACAGTATTGGCATCTGCTATGCAAGGCTAAAACGCGTTTAGTGATGGCCAAAGAAGTTACATTACATTGCTGCTTCAATATCAAGCTTGAATAATACCGTTACTTTAAAATCAGATTAAGTAAGCAAGGAAGGAAAAAATACTATGTCAGTTAAACTTTTACCCGACCTTGGAGATTTAGTGGAAGGATTAGGAGTCACAGGTATTGTAGGGATAATTCTTTTACCAGTATTCTTGCCAGTTATAGGTGGTGTTGGTAGGCCAATAGCTAAAGCTGTTGTAAAAAGTGGAATCGCTTTTTATGAAAAAAATAAAACATCTTTAGCACAATTGAGCGAAACCTGGGACGATATCATTGCAGAGGCAAAGGCTGAAGTTGGTGAAGAACGAATGAAATCGGCTAAACCTATAGACACTTAGATTCATTGAAAGCGACGGGAAACTCCATCCCCAGAAGATAGCGATCGCTATCTTCTGAGCCTCTTGAAAAGCTTTGTGGTTCTAAGAAAAGGGCCGATGTTACCGGCCCTTATCTGCCTTGTCGAATTAAGCACTCACGAAATCGATTGCTGTAATTGCGTTTGCTTGGACACCATTTAAGGTCGCCAGTAGCTCATTTGTTTGTGTTAAGCGGATCAAGGTGTTGTTGGCATTGCCTTGGATCGTCAGTTGACCAAAAGTTAGGCTATTTGACAGAGCAATCAAATCTGTACCGTCTTTGAAGTCCTGAATATTATCTGAGCCTGTGCCTATTGCCAACACAAAGCGATCGCTGCCATTACCGCCAAGCAGCGTATCCTGACCTTGACCGCCATTGAGTAGGTCATCGCCATTACCACCGTTGAGAATATCTCTACCATTACCGCCAAGCAGCGTATCTCGGCCATTATTGCCATTGAGTTCGTCTCGGCCAGAAGTACCACTGAGCAAATCTTCACCGTTACCGCCGTTAAACACGCTCAGGATACTTGCCAAGTCTGCGCCGATGAGCACAGGGTCGTGATCTGAGGAGCGATAAGGGGTTGGCTCATAGAGTCCAGGAGGATTAAATTCCTGGTTGTAATCCAAGATTCTGGGTTCATCGGCGTTGATATGCCACTCCGTTGCTCCGGTTATTTGGGCACTGAGGCTGGAAGTACTAAGGGCATGATCGAGTCGTCCTGATTGCCCATCAAACACAAAAGAGTAGGGGTTTTGGATATATCTGCCAAGTTCATCTACCAGCCCGCCATTTCGCAGTACATCAATTGGATCTTCTTCACCATAAGCATTGAGGTCTCCAAGGACTAATATATCGCTGTCGCCGGTGGTAGTCTTCAGCTCATTGACAAAGCCAAGCAAGGCTTGTGCTTGCTGAACCCGCGTGAAGTTAAAAGCACCTTGTCCATCGCCTTGGTCTGCATCTGCTCCTGTGCCCGTACCACTCTTTGATTTAAAATGGTTAATTACCGGGGTAAAGGTTTCGCCGTTTGAGTTCAGTTCAAAAGTTTGAGCGACGGGTTGGCGATTGTAAATAGCGTCAGGATCGCTTAAGGAAGCACCAACTGGAGTCACCGTTCCTGGCTTGTAGATGAAGGCGACTTTAATTTCGTCAGATCCTACGCCCGTGGCAGGATCACGAATGTAGTCATAGACTTTTGCACCCAAATATGTATTCAGTCGCTCAACTAGTTCCGCGATCGCAGATTCAGAACCATCACCATCATTTTCAACTTCAATCAGACCCACCACATCAGCATCGAGGGCGGCGATCGCACTGACAATTTTGGCACTTTGCCGCTCAAACTCTGCAAAAGTCGTGGCTCCACGGGAGGTTGGGAAGCCACCGCCCATACCGTTGCCGTTGAAGTAGTTCAGCACGTTAAAGCTAGCAACCTTGACATTGCCGCCCACCTCTTCAGGTGCAACCGTCCGAGGATTAGAATCAACAAAATTTGGTGCTGTGGTGGGTTGCAGTCGATAGCTCCCAAACCCAAAACCCAGGACACCTGTAAGCGATGTAACCGTGCTACCTACGCGTAGCGTACCGTCCTCATTCAAAAAGGGAACCGTTGCAGGATTTTGGGTGTTGCTGCCATCGTCGAGCAGAATTTCGCGCAGGTTGTTGGCGTTCTGTTGCGCTGTTACCGCTGCAACGTTGTTTTCGTCGTTTTCGGTTTCAGTACTCGGAATATCGGTAGGATCAATGAAGTTTGTGGGGTTAAACAACCGTCCTTCTGAAGACAGCAAGACTTCACCAAACCGACCAAGGTTAAAGTTTTCAGTAACTGTCAAGGTTTCGGGGAACGTGACTAACATTCCCTCGTAGCGTTCCAGGTCGGTTGTTGCAGTTACGGGCAAATCAACTGCGATGGGGGTAATTGACCCTGAACCTACTACGCTCAGTCCGCTAATATTGTTGAGCTGAGTTTGATTAAAGTTTTCTTCAACCGTTCCAGTCAGCCGCACTGTCTGACCTACACTTACATCTATGCTGTTAGGCGCAAAGATAAAAATACCGTCTGAGGTTGCAGCATTGCCATCACCAACTGCCTCCTGCACATAAAAGCCATTCAGCCCACTGCTACTTTGAAAGTCACCAACGACAACTGCCTCGATTGCCACTGTCTGCCCAACAATAGGACTAACTGCACCACTCCCCTGAATTTCATAAACCTTTCGTACAGCAACATCATTGTCAATTACATTGACGTTAAGGTTGGGAATTGGTGTGAGTGTGTTGGAGTACGCCGGATCAGCGCTGCTAGCGATCGTATGTGTAATCACTCCCGTGTGAGGAGATCCTTCTACATCCTGGTCATTGACTGCTCTAACGGTAATCGTCTTGGGATTAGCATCCGTCAAGCTGAGTGTGACAGAGTTAAAGAAGTTTGTTCCATCTGTACTTATTTGAGTTTCGTTATCTGCGGCGATTGCTAAATTTACTGCACCCGTCGGTGTGGTGTTGAGGGCGATCGTGTAGGTATCAGTTGTCTCACCCTGCTCATTTACATCGGTACTGTTGCCAGATTGGGTGATAATTACTCCCGCGCCAGTTCCGGGATTAGCAGTGTAGCTTCCTAATCCGTCAAAGGTGTCAATAGCAAAGCCGTCCCACTCCACACTTGGATCAAAGGCATTGTTGGGATTGGTATCGCCACTAGTGATATTACTTTTGCGGCGCAAAGTGTTGTCTGCTGTGCTGGTTAGACCAGTTCCCCACTCAGTACCTGGGTCAACGCCAATCTGACCAATCGAATCAAGGATCGTCCCGCTTGCGCCGCCCTGTCGCAGCACGATCGCATCATCTCCGTTAAACCAGCCCGCACCGTTGGTCTGGTCTGCCTGTGCCAAAATCGTTGCGTTGGCGCTGCTTTGAGCTAGCACGAACACATCACCAGCGGCTACTGTGCCTGTTAAAGGAATGGTTAATCCTGCCGTAGTACTGCCATTAAAGTAGAACTGAACCACATAATTTCCAGCAGTTAAATCGAGCGCTGCACCTGTGCCGTTGTAGATCTCCAGGGCTTTATTGTTGCTGCTGCCCTCAATATATTCCGAAAAAAATAATGCCATTGAAATCTCCGTAAAAGCTACAAATTTCAGGTCAAATGATCGGCTGGACTGAAGCGATCGCCCTTTAAGGTGGGCATCACACATTCACGAACTCACACACAAAAGCGTTCCTTATCTGTGTTTGTTCCACGATCAAATTTGTTTTAAGCAATCAGAGCTGCATCGTCTAACACACTTGAGGTTTGAGTTTGTGTTGAACGAGCCTGGAGATGATGAGTAGTCTGGCTCCACCCAGCAAGGCAACCAGAGTAACTAAATTGGGCAATACGTAGAATAGAGTTCTTGTGCTAAAAACTCTGCTGATTTTAGGCGATCGCTGGGCTAGCAGATGAATGTTCATTAATCTAAAAACTCTAAGGAAGGTGTGGCTTACAGATCCTACCTCCACAATTATTACAGCGACATTAAGGGATCAATATCTCTGGTTTAAACATATATTATTGAAGATTGCGGTATTACAAGTGAGACTAGTTTTATAGGTAAGATGTAATACCATTCCACTATTGATAAGGGCTAAAGCCTGTTTGTTTGGTGGGTATATTAGACTGAGCTAATTAGCAAAACAATAGCGTCTGTATGTACTCTTAAAGCAGACAAAATCGGTTTGAGAAAGGAGCAATCAGGTGGAAGCCAGAATTTTTGACATCGTTGGTGCACATCTAAGCGTGTACGATGCCAGAAGCGGACAATTAATTGTTTTTATACATGGAAATGCCAGCCGTTGACAACACTGAAAGCCGCAACTGCGTGCATTGTCCAATCGCTTCGCTTGCATCAGACTGTCCAAAATATAAATTTGGGTACAAAAAAATGTATTCCTGGTTTTAAAACCACAGACAGACACAGATAAACACGGATAAATCTCATAATTATCTATTATCTGTGTCCATCTGTTCTAATTTTATATGAACAAAGCAGAATCCACCAAACTGGAGCTAATCAGGCAAACCCTACTTCAAACCGAGGCGCAGGCTATGCGTCTACACCGTACAGATTGGTTTGCGTGGGCAACTGCTGGCGGTTCAAATACAGTATCCCAACATTGACGTAGAGGAAGGCTACGCCTTGTACCTTTGTGCAATTAAAAATTAAAAATTATGGATTTCCAACAAGTATTTGGTAAACCACCGGAAACTCAAGCCAGCGCTCCGGGAAGAGTCAATCTTCTTGGCGAACATACTGACTATAACGATGGTTTCGTTCTCCCAACGGCGATTCCCCAACACACGACAGTACAGCTAGGTTTAAGTAGCGATCGCCAGCATCAATTTTACTCGCAAAACTTAGACGAGCGAGTGAGCATTTTAGATGGCAACCATACACCGTCTGGATTCTCAAGTTACATTTTTGGCTGTATTCAAGTTTTGGAACAAGCAGGCTACACCATCCAACCGCTTGCTGTGTACGTCCAATCGTCTGTTCCGATGGGTTCGGGTTTGTCTAGCAGTGCGGCTTTAGAAGTTGCTACACTACGGGCAATTCGTCAACTCCTTAACCTCCCTCTTGATGATGTCGAAATTGCCCAACTTGCCCAGCAAGCTGAGATTCACTATGCTGGGGTACAATGCGGCATCATGGATCAAATGGCTTCTAGCCTCGCTGACACAGAGCATATCTTATTTTTAGATACCCGTACTATGGAACGGCGGGTATTACCTTTGCCCACAGGAACAGAGGTTTTAGTCATAGATAGCGGTGTGCCTCGTACTCTAGCAAGTAGCGGCTATAACCAGCGTCGTGCAGAATGTGAGGAAGCAGCACATCTTTTAGGAGTAAAGGCACTGCGAGATATTACTGATGCTAGCGCTGTGGAAGAGTTACCCGAACCCTTGCGACGTCGCGCTCGTCATGTGGTTACAGAAGATAACCGCGTCTTGGAAGTTTTGCAGGGAGTCACGCCTGAGCGCTTTGGCGAATTGATGAACGCATCCCACGCTAGTTTGCGTGATGATTACGAAGTTTCCGTACCAGCCTTAGATACCTTGGTAGATATTTTACAAAAAACAGCAGGAGTGTTTGGTGCTAGGTTGACAGGTGCAGGTTTTGGCGGTGCTAGCGTTGCTTTAGTTGCAGAAGGTGAGGCAAAAGCGATCGCAAATCAAGTCTTAGAACAATACAATCATGCAGGTTACACCGGGCAAATTTTGGTTCCCGCTAGCAATGTTGAATTTTAGTTGGGACAAACGGGACGAATAAATGACGAATAACAAAGTTGTTTTTGGTAACGCCGCTGTTGAAGGTGCGAATCGCTGGGGATGGTTCCTGGGTCACTTTATCACCCCCGTTGACGATCTGCGATCAACGGAAGTGCTAGAAGTGAAATGGGGCGTCCACAAAGCAGGTGACAGTAGAACCCAGTGGGCAGTAAATGATCAAGCTGCCACCCTTTCCATCCTAATTAACGGACAATTCCGCCTGCAATTTGAAGAGCAAGAAATTGTATTAGCTCGTGAGGGTGATTACGTTCTCTGGAGTGCTGGCGTACCTCACTATTGGATTGCTGAGTCTGATTGTACTATTCTTACCGTTAGATGGCCGTCGAAGTCAGGAGATAGCGTCGCAGTATCTAGTTAAACATTGAAATACTGACTTAGCAACAGCAAAATAGCAAGCATTGTGCAACAACAATAGACTCTAATTGCGCTCTATATTGCTTTACTGTTGCTCGGAAAATATTTTTGTCTCTTAAACAATATCGAGTTGCAATCGTTGGTACTCAACTGGTTGACATAATCCAACATTTAGAGAAGTGCGATCGCATTATTGCTCGCAAATTCAGGTATTAAGATTACTGATCCTTAACTAAATATCAGTACATCTTGAGTATCATTGTTTCAATCTCAATTAAAATTTTAGAGATTTACTATGCAACTCGATTTTTTAACTCAATTTTTACCCCCATACCTTGATGGTACTGAAGCGTATGCGCTGTTAGCACTCCGGCTAATCTGGGGAACTGCCATGATGTTTTATGGATTACAGAAACTCAAAGACCCATTTCACTGGCTAGATTTAATGCCCAATACCCCGAAGATTCCCGGCTTCTTGCAAGCGATTGGAGCCGTAGTCAACTTCTTTGGTGGTATCGCTACAATTGTGGGATTTCTGACACCTATCGCAGAACTCGGTCTAGCCGTATTTTTGGGAGTTGCGTTGATTCTTCACTTAACTGTATGGCACAGTCCGTTTATTAAGCCAGACCCATCTAAGCCAGGGCCAGCTTACGATGAAGTTCTCATTTTTTTAGGAATCGCAATTATGTTCCTGTTTGTCGGCCCTGGCAGTATTTCGATTGATTATTTACTGTTTGGGTAATTGCACCTCGCAAGGCGCTTTCATGATACAGCATCTAGCCAAGTGCTAGAGTTCTTAAAATCAATGAAAGCGCAATCCAGTATTATACCAATTCAAAATCCGCTCATTAGGAAAGCCAGATACCAAAAGGGTTTCTGAGTTTTGATCTGAGTAATGAATTTTGGATAATTGGTATAACTTGGCAATCTTCAGTCTCCTTCCAGCAGGGATCGAATTCCAGATTAATCCCCACTGAAGCAGGGTTAATTGTAGAAAATCAATACCTGCCGGAATTGGCGTGAAGCTGCCTCTAGCGAAGGAACCAACAAAGTTTTGTGTTGAAATCAAAACTAGTTGGCAAGATGATGTACTGAATATCTAGCGAGATTTACTTAGATGCAAGAAGCTGAGATACATCTGCATGTGCCAATACAACGCTAGGTTCACGCTGGAGAGCAGCGTAGTACTTTCTGGCAAATGTATTGCCTACTTCTGAAGGCACGATGAGCCGACGGGCTTCGGCTATCAAATTTTGGATATCGTCCAGCGATATAGGTTCATCTGCTGCGAGCATTTCATCAATTTGCACAACAAGCTCAGAAATGCGATGTAACCAAGCAAATTGTTCATGATCGATGACGAGGCGAAGGAGTTCTGCACTCGATACTCGTCCGCTAACCTGTTCGTAGGCAATGCGTTCTGTCTCCAGCAAACAGCTATGAAGGCTGAGAAATTTGTTTCGTAAATTACGTAGATATTGCTGTTGATGTATCCGTTGTAGAAGTGTATTAGAAGTCAATGGAACCCAACCTCCCATTACGATAGTCTTCGATTGCTTGAGTAATTTCTGTTTGAGTATTCATCACAAATGGGCCATACCGAACAACTGGCTCGTTAAGTGGTACACCAGCGATGAGCAACACATCTAATTGTGATTTGGCGTCTGTTGGAGTTGCAAACTTCACTTCCTCTCCGTCTTGTGCAAATAATACCATTTGCCCGTTTCCTGCACGCTGTGAGTCTTCACCAAACAAGCCTTCCCCATCAAGCACATATATAAAAGCATTGTATTCTTTTGGCACAGGCTGAACTGCAATCGCACCTGGTTGAAGCCTAAAATGCAAGTAAATAATTGGAGTTTGCGTTTGAATCACAGCTTTTGCTCCCAGCGCTTCTCCTGCAATAACTTTTACAGTTACTGAACCATCCTCTGTTTGAGCAGTTGGAATTTTTTCAGATGGGATTTCTTGATAACGAGGCTTCATCATCTTGTCACGACGAGGTAGGTTTACCCAAAGTTGCAGCCCATGAATCCGTCCGCCAGTACGAGCAAATTCTCGCTCTGGCATTTCCGAATGGACAACACCCGCTCCTGCTGTCATCCATTGAACATCACCAGCACCAAGTTCTCCTTTATGTCCTTGAGAATCTTTGTGTTCAACGCGTCCCTCAAGGATGTAAGAGACTGTTTCAAAACCCCTGTGAGGATGATCTGGTGCTCCCTTTGCCTGACCTGGTTCGACATCAACAGGGCCAAATTCATCAAGGAGAAGGAACGGATCAAAGTCTGAAAAGGTGCTTTTGGGAAATGGGCGACGAACAAGCATACCTTCACCCTCTAGCGTTTGGACACTGTTGATGATTCCTGCAACTGTTCGCATTGTCCGTGTTTGAGTTGTCATTGATCTCCTCCTTAATATCCTATTTTCTAACTTGATCGCAGGTAAATTGAAGAATATGTATATAACCTGAATCTGTATTTGTAAGCATAAAAGTCTAAGTCAGGTCATAAAATTTACATGACAAGAAGCTGGTGGACTGTTCAACCTAACACTAAGTATTTACGTTCTTTGCCAAAGCAAAAGTTATTTTTTAGATTATTCTTATATAAGATTAGTCTTATAATAACATGAAAGCATCTAAAAACTAACAGATAGAGTTTCCCCTACCTTAGTTACGGACAACTGCCCATGTCACTAGCACACACAATTTTAGGTTTCCTTCAACAAGAAGAAATGACAGGTTACGACCTGAAAATAAGCTGCTTTGATCAATGCATTGCTCATTTGTGGCCCGCAGATCAGGCACAGATTTACAGAACCCTTGATAAATTAGTTGAGCAAGGTTTTATTACTTGTAGCATTAAGATTCAACGCGATCGCCCTAACCGCAAAGTCTATAGTCTGACAGAAACAGGAAAAGCCGAATTAATCCGATGGCTTCAATGTCCTCAGCCTTTGCCAACAGTACGAGAGCCGTTGCTCGTGCAGTTATTTTTCGCAGCACAGTTACCGAATGAAGTTATCATTCATTTGCTAAAACAACAACTAGCTGCACACAACAAAAAAATGACAGAGTGTGGCAATATTCAGCTACCGACACAGGGGGATGAGTATGCAAATCGTGAGCAGATGATGCAAAAACTGGTACTAGAGTTGGTGATAAAAAGAGAACAAACTTACATTGATTGGCTAAAGTCAACTATTGATGTCATTGAGCAGACAAGCAATTATCCTACCAAAGCAAATCTTGCCGCATCCTCTACAAGTGTCGCTCTTGAACAACTTAAATCTTACGTTGAGAAGCAAAATAATCCTGATAATTGAGGGAGCTAAAACTTCCTCAATTATCTGGTAATTCTGTTTCCACCCCAGCAAAACTTAGTGGCGAGGGGAATTGTCATACAATTTTGGATTTTAGATTTTGCGAAAAGTTGCGTGGGTGGGTTTCCGACTTGAGCAAACTTTTCAAGACAGATTTTAGATTGAGAAATTCTCTAATCCAAAATTAAAATTTAAAATCTAAAATTCGCTAAAGAGCTAGGCGAGATTTAAAATCTACTGAACCCAACGTTTTGTTGCTTCGGCAATACGTTGTCCAAAGCGTTCTGAGGTGAGGCGATCGCCTTCGTCCAGCATTGCTTCTTTGCCACTCATATCAAGTTGGCTTTGACCCATTGCACCTAAAAATCCCCCTAGTCGATTCACTCCATCATCCTTACCAAATAAAAAGCTTTGCAAGTCTCCCACATTCACCCAAATCATGCCGTGCTGAGCTGCATTTGTCGCTAAGTATAGAAGCGTCCCTTGCTTATCGCCACTAGGCGAGCTAGAGTGCGTAAAGCCGGCAGCAATCTTATCTTTCCATCCATGTTGAAACCAAACTGCACTGGCTGCATCGGCAAATGCTTTGAACTGAGCCGCTACACCACCCATATATGTGGGTGAACCAAACACAATTGCATCTGCTTGGTTGAGCTTTTCGATAAATGCATCATCTTTCCAGCGGCCATTTACAATCTGCTCGCCAGTGATCCGCAGCACTTCAACATTTGTGCCTTCAGCTTGTTTTGCGCCTTCGGCAATTGCTTGCGCCATTAGATGAGTATGACCCGCACCCGAAAAGTAGATGATCGCAATAGTGGGCATAATAAACCTTGGTTAATTTTTTAACTACAAACGAATGAGAAATAACATAGACACTATTTAGTTGTAAAGCCTGTAGCGACGCCCCATCAATTGTCATTAAGAAACAAACAGGTACTCCAATAGTGTCGTGCTGAGTAACGATTCATCAGTCCTGAGCAACAGCAACAAGAATTTTATTTACTCTTTTAACTCAGCATTTTGAGGAGGCGCTGTTTCGGTGAAGTGTGCATCTATGCTGTGCTTATCAATGTGTTTATAAAAAGCGCGTGCATCATACTGCCTATAACACTGTTCTGGCAACGATACTTAAAGCTAGAGAAGCGCTAATCCTATGCCAATCAATTACGTATTTTAACTGTTGCATTAGCCTTCAATAGCCGCCTAGTATGTAGCGCAATGTCTTTTCGTAATCTCAGCCATTGTGAAACATATTCTCCAAACTTATTTAGAGCAGGAAATCTGGGTATTAATACGAGATAAGTGGTACTTCGCCACAGTTATCGGCGTTTGGGATGATTTGTTATGGTTTAAACACAGAACTTACAACAAAGATACAGAGGAAGATACTCTGTGGGAAATGGTTGTAAAAATCAGTGAAGTAATTGCTATTGATAAAGTTAAGTCTGTTATGAGTAGAAAACCAGACGTGTTTATTGCACGACTATTAGAAACTGATGCAGGCACAAGTAATCATCCTCAAGAGCATGAAAAGTAATTGGCAATTGAGTAATTAAACTTAAATGAACAGAAAATCCTTAAGCGGATATTTATATTTTTGAGGATGTCTGAGAAGTAAAAAAACTCTGGTAACCTTAGTTCGACTTTATCCATACCACAGAACGCAAACCTTGTTAGCTAGCAAAACTTCTATTTATAAGGATTTTGGTGTATGCGATCGCGTTTTGTGAAAATGGATAAAGTCGATTTAATTTGCATTACTAACAATTAGGTTAGTCATAGTATCAATCAGGTGATCGCTTGCCATTGGTAAAATATCTTTACCGTGCATAACATCCTGAACAATATGAAAATGCACTAATGTTCCTAAAAGAATCCTGGCGACTGCCTCCGGGTCAGTTATCTTCAGTTCAGGATGACTTGCTAAGTAATGAGTCAGAGTTTCTACAACTGGTTTAATCATAGCGCGCACACAAACCTGGGCTAACTCTGGAAAACGGCCAGATTCCCCGATTAACACCCGCATAAAGGCACGATGTTCTTCATCTGAAACCATTTGCTGTAATGCTTTGGTTCCTAACTGACGCAGTACAATTGCTGGTTCCCCCTCAGGAGGTTCTGTGCCGAATATAGAGTTAAACTTTTTGCGCGCCAGTCGTTCGATCAGCACTTTAAAAAGTCCTTCTTTATCTTGAAAGTGGCTGTAAACTGTCGCTTTGGAAACACCCGCAGCTACCGCTACCTTATCCATGCTTGTACCAGCAAAGCCATGTTTAAGGAACTCCTGCATCGCCCCAGAGAGAATTTGTTCCACTTTATCAACGGAACTGTCCCGATCTACTGCGTCAACTTTGATGTGTGCCATTTATTCATCAACCTTTCTTATAAACCATCTTATAGATAATTCCGCATACCCTATATAATTCATGCCAACAGAGGCAAGGATTTTGGCAGATCGCTTTGTTCACGGGCATTGGGATTGCATAGGAAATAATTTTAGATGCGTTCGCTTGACTAAACTAATCAGTTTAGTTTAGCATGAATTAAACTAGACAGTTTAGTTTAATGTACTGTCATCAAAGGGGAATAATATGGCGCAAAACTGGAATTTAGCAGGTTTCCGAAATTCCCAGAATCTTTTAAAATCACCCGCAACCTTGGCAATAATTACAGCTATATTGACGGCTGGAGCCAGTGTTTATACGGTGACTAAGTTTCAGGATGCTTCACAGCAAAAGCCAGAAGTAGCAGCGCCGATTCAACCAGAGATAAAAACAGTAACAGCCTTGGGACGATTGGAACCGAACGGCGAGGTGATAAAACTATCTGCACCCACTTCTAATGAAGGAAATCGAGTTGAGCAACTGCTGGTAAAAGAAGGCGATCGCGTCAAAGGTGGGCAAGTAATTGCGATTATGGATAGTCGCGATCGCCTGCAAGCGAGTATGGGTGAAGCCCAAAGACAAGTGCAAGTAGCTAAATCCCGCCTTGAGCAGGTAAAAGCAGGAGCAAAACAAGGAGAAATCGGGGCGCGTCAGGCTACCGTCAACCGTCTGCAAGTCGAACTAGAGGGAAGCATTAGAACCCAACAAGCGGCAATTAATCGCCTAGAAGCAGAACTACAAGGGCAACAACAAACCTTACAAGCAACAGTAGCGCGTGTAGCAGCCGAGAAGCGTAACGCCCAAGCTGATGTGCAACGCTACGAGACTTTATACAAAGAAGGCGCGATTTCTAGCCAAGAAGTTGACAAGAGACGCCTCAGTGCCGAAACTTCTACTCAGCAGTTAATTGAGAGTCAAGCTACCCAAACAAGAACTGTCACCACCCTACAACAGCAAATTAACGAAGCCAAAGCCAACCGCGACAAAACTATTGCCACCCTGCAACAGCAAATTAACGAAGCCAAAGCCACCCTAAACCAAACTGCGGAAGTGCGGCCAACAGATATAGCCACCGCACAAGCAGAAGTAGACAGCGCTCAAGCCACCGTTGAGAAAATTAAAGCACAACTGAATCAAGCATATATTCGCGCTCCCAAGGCAGGGCAAATTTTGAAGATTCATACACGAGCCGGAGAAACCGTTGGTACTGATGGGATTGTAGAGCTAGGTCAAACCGAGCAAATGTATGCAGTCGCAGAAGTTTACCAAAGTGATATTAACAAAGTGCGACCGGGGCAACGAGTAAAAGTAATCAGCGATTCCCTCCCTAGTGAATTGCAGGGAACCGTCGATTGGATTGGAATGCAGGTGCAACGGCAGAATGTGATTAACGCCGACCCCTCTAGTAATATTGACGCCAGAGTTGTAGAAGTTCATGTACGACTAGATCAAGCATCAAGTGCCAAAGCTGCTCAGTTTACAAATTTGCAAGTCAAGGCGGTGATTGAACGATGATTGGATTTATCCCTCAACTACAGCGCCGGACGCCTCTAGGATGGTTGCAATTGAGTAAGCAGAGGAGTCGCTTTCTCGTAGCACTATCAGGTGTAGCCTTTGCAGATTTACTGATGTTCATGCAGCTGGGCTTTCAGTCAGCCTTATATGACAGTGCCACCAGACTGCATCAAGTATTACGTGCAGATGTAGTAATTATTGGTAACCAAGCCCGTAACCTTTCCTTTATGTCTTCCTTTCCTAGAAGACGACTGTATCAGGCTGCCGATGTACCAGGGGTAAAATCCGCAGAAGCTTTGTATACCAACAACGTGACGTGGAAAAATCCCCAAACTCACCGTGAGACAGGGATGCTAATTATCGGGTTTAATCCTGACCAGCCAGCCTTTAACTTACCGGAAGTTAATCGCCAATTGCCGACAATTACGCTCCCGGATACCGTCTTATTTGATGCCGCTTCCAGAGGAGATTATAAAGAAGCGATCGCTTCAGTTGCTCAAGGTAAACCTGTTACCACAGAAATAGATCGGCGGACGATTACCATTAATGGCTTATTCACAGTCGGAGCTTCCTTTGGTGCTGATGGTAGTTTAATTACCAGTGACCAGAACTTTTTGCGGCTATTTCCCAAACGACAAGCAGGTAGTGTCAGTATTGGTTTGATTCAATTACAACCAGGTTACGACCCACAGCAAGTAGCGAGTGCTTTAAAGTCTTACTTACCTAAAGATGATATTAAAGTTCTTACCCACAAAGAATTTATTGCGTTTGAGAAGAACTACTGGCAGACAAACACTGCGATTGGCTTTATCTTCACCTTGGGTGTATCAATGGGGTTTGTGGTCGGGGTGATTATTGTCTATCAAGTTCTTTCCACCGATGTTAATGCCCACATGAAAGAATACGCCACATTCAAAGCGATGGGGTATAACAATCTCTACTTATTAGGAATAGTGTTTGAAGAAGCTGTAATCCTGGCAATACTAGGGTTTATCCCTGGAATGACAGTATCTTTGGGGCTGTATACCTTGACCCGTGGCGCTACAAATTTACCATTGTATATGACCTTGGCAAGAGCAATCCAAGTGCTGATCCTGACCTTCGTAATGTGTATGATTTCCGGGGCGATCGCAACACGCAAAGTTCAATCTGCCGACCCTGCGGATATGTTTTAAAACTTGCCGACTAAATACTACTTTGCATAATTCTATAACCAAACTCTGCGCGTCTCTGCGTTTACCTTTGCGTTCCTCTGCGTTTAAAATCTAACCTTTATTTAAAGTATGAATAACAAAGCAGTTATTTCTATCCAAAATCTCGACCATTATTTTGGTCAAGGTCAACTTAAAAAGCAAGTTCTCTTTGATATCAACTTAGAAATTAATGCTGGCGAAATTATCATCATGACAGGGCCATCTGGTTCTGGTAAAACTACACTTCTCACCTTGGTAGGCGGGTTACGTTCTGCTCAGTCTGGTAGTTTGCAAGTATTAGGAAGAGAACTCTGCGGTGCGAATGCAGCCCAACTCACCGAAGCGCGACGCAGTAACGGTTATATTTTCCAAGCACACAACCTACACGGTAGTTTAACAGCACTGCAAAACGTCAAAATGGGCTTGGAATTGCACAAGCATATTTCACTACAAGAAATGAAAACTCGCGCAGCCGAGATGTTAGAGCAAGTAGGATTAGGACATCGCCTCAATTACTATCCTGATGATTTATCAGGAGGACAAAAACAAAGAGTAGCGATCGCTCGTGCGCTAGTCAGCCATCCTAAAATTGTCCTAGCAGATGAACCAACAGCTGCGCTTGACAGTAAATCTGGTCGAGATGTAGTTAACATGATGCAGAAATTAGCCAAAGAACAAGGCTGTACAATTCTCATGGTGACTCATGACAACCGCATCTTAGATATTGCCGATCGCATTGTTCACATGGAAGATGGCAAGCTAGCCAAGGATCTAGCTCTTGCATCAGCTTAAACCCCGCATCTTTGCTACGATTGAAGCTACATAATGTATATCACCAGTAGGGTACGATTAAGCAACCTGGGCAAATTGCTGTTGAACTGGAATTTTAATCACGAATTCCGTCTCCTTTCCTGGTGTAGATTGGCAATAGATACTGCCGTGATGCTTTTCTACTACAATTTGGTGGCTGATAGATAAACCCAATCCGGTTCCTTTACCCACAGGTTTAGTCGTAAAGAAAGGATTAAATAGTTTTGCTTTGACTTCTTCAGGGATTCCTGGGCCGTTATCAACGATGTGAATGGCAACCCAATTATTTTCAATCATCGTCGTGCGAATTTTAATCAAACTGGGATTTTGCTTAATTTCTTCACTTGAGCGTTGTTGATTGTATTCATCCAAAGCATCAATACCATTAACAATAATATTCATAAATACTTGATTAATTTGTCCGGCGCAGCATTCAACTGGCGGCAACAAACTGTATTCTTTAACCACTTCAATTCCAGGATGTTCGGGTTGTGCTTTGAGGCGATAATTCAAAATTGCCAGCGTGCCATCAATACATTCATGAATATCAACCTCTGCCATACCAACTTCGTCTACACGAGAAAAAATTTGCATAGATTTGACGATTTCACGAATTCGCCGTGCGCCGAAATTCATCGATTTAAGTAAATTTAGTAAATCATTTTCCAGAAATTCTAAATCTGTCGATTCAAATTCTTCTTGAATACTAGGGGTTGGATTCGGATATTCCTCTTGATACAAATGCAGAAGATTCAGTATTTCTTGAGTGTATTCATTTGCATGAATGATATTCCCATAAATGAAATCCACAGGATTATTAATTTCATAAGCAATTCCAGCAAGCATTTGCCCTAAACTCGAAAGTTTCTCATTTTGAATTAGTTTAACTTGTAGCTGTTTTAGGTCATCATAGGCTTGACTTACTTCTGCAACTTTTTGCTCTAACACAGCATTTTTATGCTCCAGTTCTTCAGACAAATTATGCATTTTTAAATGCAATTTTACTCGTGATAGCACTTCTGATTGCTGGAAAGGTTTGGTAATATAGTCCACAGCACCAACTTGAAAACCTTCAACCTTGTTGCTGGTATCAGAGAGCGCTGTCATAAAGATGACGGGAATATCTTTAGTTTGTAGATCTGCTTTTAATTGACGACAGGTTTCAAATCCATCAATCTCTGGCATCATCACATCCAGCAATATTAAATTGGGTAGGGCATATTTAACTCGCTCTAGAGCCACCTTCCCAGATTTAGCTACCCATACTTCCAGACCAGCCTGATCTAAGGCATCAGATAAGACACCTAAATTAGCAGGATTATCATCAACAATTAGAACTGTTGTAGTTTTTTCAGTTGCCAGATTCATAGTGCTTAGTTATGAAATTTGAGGAGTGCCAAAATTTCTTGGTCTTGAAATCCTTTTGCCAGTTGATGCAGTTGTTTGGCAAATGGAATGTATTTATTATCCATTTGTGTAATTAAAGCTGCCTGTTTTATAATTCCCTTAAAATTGCCTTTCATTACCAACTCATGCAGAATTTCGATTTCTGCTACTGGTGGAAAAACTAGCTCAAAATTGTCTTTTTGACTCTCGTTATCAGGCTTTTTCTCTTCATAAATCCATTCTAATTTGAGATAGTGCCGCAATTTTTGAAAGAGTGCGATCGCCTGTACTGGTTTAGGCATAAAATCATCGCCACCAGCTTCGATGCTGCGATGTTGATCGCTTTCAAACACACTCGCTGAAGAAACAATAATAATTATGTGTTTATGTGTTTGCGATTGGCGAATGCGCGCGATTAACTCAAAGCCATCAAGTTTTGGCATCAGCAAGTCAGTAATTACCAAATCCGGTTGAATTTCTAAGATTTTCTGCCAACCCTGTTCGCCATCATTAGCTTCAGTGACATCAAAACCGATGGGACTGAGCAAATTGTTAATGACTGAGCGATTTTCCCATTTATCATCAACAACTAAAATCTTCGGTTTACGGTCTTTAATACCAATAATTTGACCATAATCATCAGCTTGAGATGTTCTCACCCACTCTTGGGCCTCTGGCAAGTTGACCTCAAACCAGAAAATACTACCAACACCAATTTCACTTTGAACTTGAATCGTGCTGCCCATCAATTGGACAATTCTTTGGCTGATTGCCAATCCCAATCCTGTGCCCTCGGTCTGTCGCCGCCGATCGCCTGCTTGCTCAAATGGTTGAAAAATAGCTTGGAGTTTTTCTTGAGGAATGCCAACGCCCGAATCACGGACTTCAAAGCGAATTTTGCCTTCAGACGCATAGCTGATTGTAAAAGTGACACTGCCAGCATCAGTAAATTTGATGGCGTTGCTGAGTAAGTTGATTAATACTTGGCGGAGTCGTTTTTCATCAGCATGGATCGCAACGGGTAATTCTAAAGCCAATTGATGGCGGAATTGAATGCCTTTAAGTTCTGCACGAATGCGACACATCTCAGCTACACCTTGGAGGAATGCCGGAAAGTGGAAATCGCTGTTCATGAGTTCCACTTTCTGGGCTTCGATTTTCGACAAATCTAGGATGTCGTTAATTAAGGTGAGCAAATGAGAACCGCACTGATAAATTACATCAATGCGCGATCGCTCGTCTTCGTTGAGATGTTTAGAACGCTGGAGAATTTGAGCATAGCCAAGGATGCCATTGAGGGGAGTGCGTAACTCGTGACTCATGTTGGCGAGGAATTCGCTTTTGGCGTGACTGGCGGCTTCCGCTGCTTCTTTGGCTTGGGCAAGGACAAGTTCAGCTTGCTTGCGTTCAGTAATATCTATGTTAGCACCTACCCACTCTCGAACACTATTATCTGCATTCAAAATCGGTACACCACGCACATTCAAGTAGCGATACTCACCGTCATAACGCCGAAGCCGAACCTCAATTTCGTAAACGGTGCGTTTAGCGAGGGCTGCTAACCATGTCTCGGCAGCATACTTCTGATCTTCAGGATGGATCGTATTTAGCCATCCCCAACCCTGAATTTCTTCAACCGTTTGTCCTGTGAAGGCACGCCACTGCGGTTGGTCTGTGACAAATCCACCCTCAGCGTCAGTACTCCAGACAATTTGTGATGTCGCTTCAATTAGGGAACGAAATCGTTCTTCACTCTGCTGGAGCGCTAGTTCTACTTCTTTGCGATCGCTAATATTGCGTGTGGTGGCGATGACGCCCAAGATGTTACCATGAGCATCCTGCCAAGGAGCCTTAGTCGTGAGAAAGGTGCTGCTGATTTCACCATGATAAACATTTTCCTCATAAGTTAGGGTCATGCCTGTGGCGATCACTTGCTGGTCTTTTGCCATGATTTCACGGGCAACTTCCAGTGGCAGCACTTCAGTATCGTCTTTGCCAATAATCTCTTCATTTGATTTACCCATGAAGTTGGCTAAATTCGAGTTCAGGGCGACATGGCGTCCTTGACAGTCTTTGACGACAATAAAATCTGGTGTACTTTCCAAAATCGAGCGTAAAAGTGCGTTGTTTTCCCGTAGGGCAACTTCAGCTTGTTTGCGATCGTGGATGTCGGTATGGGTTCCAACCCACTCTCGAATGCTACCATCTGCTTCCAAAACCGGAACACCCCGCGCCACCATATAACGATATTCACCATCATGTCGTCGAAGGCGGTGTTCTACTTCATATCGACTACCATTTTTAACCGCCATTTCCCATGCCTCGGCAGTTAATGAGCGATCATCTGGATGAATCGCCTCTAGCCATCCCCAGCCCCAAAGCTCGTTTAATGTTTGCCCAGTAAATTTCCTCCAAGCAGGAAGATCACAGGCGACAATACCATCGGGTGGAACCGTCCAAACTATTTGAGAAGTTGCGATAACAAGAAACCGATAGCGCTCTTCATTGTGCCGAAGTGCGATTTCTGATTGTTTACGCTGGGTGATGTTTTCGCTAAACATCATAATGCCGCCAATTTCACCGCTTGCCATATACCAAGGGCGAAGTGACCAGCGCACCCACTCTACCGAACCATCGGCGCGTAGGTAAGAATCTTCGTGACGTTGTTCAATTGCCCCTGCTAAACACTGTTGGTGAATTTGCTTCCACTCTTTTGGGATATCAGGAAAAATCTCATAGTGAGAGCGCCCGATAATGTCATTGGTCAAGCTATATTCTTCCAGCCATTTGCGACTGACAGCAAGATAGCGCATTTGTTGATCAAATATGGCGATCGCAACAGGAGCATATTCAATTGATTGCCGCAAGTGTACTTCGCTCTGATGCTGGTTTATTTCTGAATTTATATGAGTGTTTGCTCTCATCGGCTCGCCAATGGCACCGTTGAATTGTGCTTCTTTTGGCTTAAGAGCGTCCTGGGGATTTGCTTGTGGCATTTGGCTCATGCTATCGGGTCGCTCATTCGCCTGGAAATTTTCAGATGGGAATATCTCACTCATATTCAATTTCTTATCTTGCTTGAATTCAGGGCTTTTACTTAGGAAAGCATCAATGTTTATAGTTCCAATATAAAGAATTCCCTGTTACGTCAAAAAAGTAACAGGGAATAAGCAAATTTAATACGAAAAAGTCAGGGTTTATGATTGTAATTAGTAATTCAAGACTTAGTAGAGGCCTTAATCTTAAAAGTTGCTCATTTTTAGGTGGAGTTTAAAGGTCTGAAGCTTAATTACAAATTATCAATTATGAATTGCAGTTTTTTAATCTTATTAACTAAACCTAAATGTTTTAAATTTAAGTTGAATATTATAAAAATATGTAAACCTTTACTCAAGTATTTAGCTATGGCTTGACAAGTATAAACCTCCTTACCTGCTCGAAGAGTATGAAGCTAAATTGCATGAAAAACAGTCCAAAAATGGTATTACCAAAAATGTTTATCCAACTGCTTTTCCGAAGTAATACAGCGCGTTGAGGGTGACGTGGACAGTAGTATACTAAAGTGCGGCTACCAACAGGGTAGGTAGCAATGAGATCATTAGCACTGCTACGGTCATAAGAGCCACTATACGCAAACCAGAGTCGCTTTCCACGATATTGCCTACCGTTAACTTCGTAAGTATAAATAATTAACGCTTTGTAGGGTGAACCAGGAGTTATACTGGCACTATGAATAGTAGCTTCAACATTTAGCCAAGTAGCACTTTTATAAAATAAGTAGATATTGCGTATTGCTGGCAGGAACAAAATCATCGCCAAGATAAAGAATACAAAGCACGCAATGAGGAAAAAACCCACAAAAGAGAATAACGAAAAGGAACGCAAGCGCAGGGGTAGTTGGCTTTTGATGAATTCCAGCAAAGTTTGCATTAGTAACAAGAACTGAAATATAGGGTTACGATTGAATGACGTCGCCAACTTTGAAAGTTTGCCCTTCTACTGTTACTTGGTCACTTGATACTAATTTCCGTCCTCGTCGGGTTTCAACTGTACCATTGACTTTGACATCACCATCAATAATCATTAGTTTCGCTTGTCCTCCAGTTGAGGCTATACCCACCAACTTTAAAAACTGGTCGAGTTTAATCATTTTGTCACTTATTAAAAGTAATTCGCGCTGCACAACAACTTAATTTTATAGTGGTATCGTCAAGCCAAAAGATTTATAGCAATTCGTAATTAGGAGGCATCAGATTTAATCTGTGTTTCCTTTCTTTCTATCTAAGTAAATCGGCACAATAGAACCAAACTGTGTGAAACAAGTAAACAAGGCTCAAACCCTTTTTCTCCCTCCCCCCTGCTTTATCCCAACGATAATTATTTACGTCGACCTACTTATAGTCCTAGCTCTATTGTGGAGAATTGATATTACTCCATCTCTACTGGTTCTTGGTCAAATTGCCGCATTAGCTCTATGAAGGCTTCCCGGTTTGGTTTTTGTCCATCCTTAAGGAGTGCAGCCAAACCCTCAAAATACTTTTCTCGCTCTCCACCAGGAGTAAACATGATTAGTAACTTTGCAGGTTTTGTAGAGCGATTGGCAAAGGTGTGGGGTGTACTGCGAGGAACAAGCACAAATGCACCAGGATGACCGACTATGGTGCGATCGCCAACTTGGATTTCTACTTCTCCCTCTAAAACATAAAACATTTCTTCCATCTGGCGGTGAATGTGTAATATTGGCGCAGTTCCCCCTGGTTGTATGAGGTTTTCAAACAAACCCAAGTGACCGTGGGTGTCAGCGCCAACCACCTTGAATGTCACTTCGCTATTGCCGATAGTGAGGCGATTACCCTCTCCCGGCGCTAATATAATTTCTTTGATAGGTAAGGTCATCTGAACTCATCTCTCCCGAAAGTCTTAGTTTTGAGCCTATAACTATATTTTTCACTCTTAAGAGATTTGTCATCATTCAATCGATATGTATTGGAACAGTAAACCTTTAGCAACTAAACTTATTGCCAGATTTACCTCTTACCCTAGTGACTAGGCCTAAAGCTCTGAATGATGGGCTAACAGGCCCTCTCAGGGCAGAAATGCCAAATACTTTGCCATCAGCATTTGAAATTTTTCTACTCAAATATTGAAAAATTAATATCTTGTCATTTTTAAGTCACATTTACTTTTAATTCTAAAAATAGGAATCTCAAACAATACTATCTATCCCAATTTAATTTGGGATTAAACATTATTTGTCTGGATGACACAAATATTGGAGTACTGCTGAGTGTCGGTTACAACTTCTAAGAGTTTGACAAGAAGGTGCGTTCTGTGAGTAGACCTGAAAACTACAGTTTAGTTGAGGAATCAACAGCAACCACAGGTGCTGCTCCCAAGGCATCGCTGGCTTTTGGTGATGCAGTCGCTCTAATTGTCGGTATCGTCATTGGTGCAGGTATTTTTGAAACTCCTGCTTTGGTTGCAGCTCAAGCAGGCAGCGAAGTTGCTGTACTACTGTTATGGTTAGCTGGTGGTGCAGTTTCTTTGATTGGGGCCCTATGTTATGCAGAGTTGGCAACGACTTATCCCCATGTTGGCGGTGTTTACCATTACCTGAAGCGTGCCTTTGGGCGTCCAGTTGCCTTTCTATTTGCCTGGGCGCGGATGACGGTGATTCAAACAGGTTCTATTGCGCTATTGGCATTTATATTTGGTGATTATGCCAGTAAGATATGGCGCTTAGGCGATTTTTCATCGTCTATCTATGCTTTGATAGCGATCGCGCTTTTAACAGCATTAAATATTATCGGTTTGCAACAAGGTAAGTGGACGCAAAACCTGCTCACGGCTGCGAAAGTAATTGGCTTGCTACTGGTTGTGGTCGTGGGAATCGCCTCTCCTACTGTCTCTGTTGCTCCTGCTGCTCCCGCCTCCTCTGGAGGATCTTGGGGGTTGGCAATGGTGTTTGTGCTGCTGTCCTATGGTGGATGGAACGAAGCCGCTTACATCTCAGCAGAAATTAAAGATAGAGGGCGCAATATGGTGCGATCGCTCATAGTGAGTATTGGCATCATCACGGTCATTTACCTGCTGATTAATTTAGCTTACTTGCGGGGGCTAGGATTAGCAGACATGGCTAATTCAGAAGCCGTGGCAGCAGCTTTAATTAACCGGACTTTAGGGACACAAGGAGCCTTGCTTCTGAGCTTGCTGGTGGCAGTTTCTTGCTTGGGAGCAATCAACGCCACGATTTTTACAGGGGCACGTACTAATTATGCTCTAGGTCAAGACTTTTCTGTGTTTAGTTTTATGGGAAGCTGGCAGCAACGCCCCAGTACTCCTATCCGTGCCTTGCTCTTACAAGGAGCGATCGCTTTTGCTTTAATTTTGTTGGGTAGCATCACCCGTAATGGGTTTGAAACAATGGTGGATTACACCGCCCCCGTGTTTTGGTTCTTTTTCCTACTTTCTGGCATCTCTTTGTTCGTACTACGAAGCCGAGAACCCTACATCTTACGCCCATTCCGAGTGCCATTGTATCCTTTGACACCACTGCTGTTTTGTGCAGTTTGTGGCTACTTGCTCTACTCCAGCTTGGCATACACGAATATAGGTGCAATTGTTGGCGTTTTGGTAGTGGCAGCAGGTATCCCCTTGTTGTTATGGAACCGCCATCATCCTCGCAGAACATAAAGTTTCAAGTCCAAAGATTAACTTTAGGTCATTGATAAGGAAGCAAAATTATGAAACTACAAAAAACACTGCTTTTACTAGTTACAGGGTTGAGTGTAGCAAGCTTGGGACTTGCTGGTTGCGCCACACAAGAGCGCGATTTTGAAGCCACAGCGCAAACACCGACAGCGACACCGGCAACTCAAGCCCAAGAACGTCCAGGTGATGTACCTTATGTGCCAACGCCCCAACCAGTAGTGGATGCAATGTTGAATTTGGCAAAGGTGCGTAAAGAAGATGTGCTTTATGACCTTGGCAGTGGTGATGGGCGGATTCCAATTACCGCAGCGCAGAAATTTGGTACACGGGGAATTGGTATAGATATTAATCCAGAACGTATCCAAGAGGCTAATGCCAATGCTCAAAAAGCAGGAGTAACAAACTTAGTACAATTTCGCCAACAAGATTTATTCAAAACAGATTTTAAAGAGGCAACAGTGGTAACACTTTACCTGCTACCCGAAGTTAACATGAGGCTTCGTCCCACGCTTTTGCGAGACTTAAAACCGGGTACTCGAATTGTGTCTCATGCCTTTGATATGGGCGATTGGAAACCACAACAAGTGCAAAATGTAGATGGCAAAACGATTTACTTATGGGTTGTCCCTGAAAATCCTCCAGCAAATTTGAAGTAACAGAACATAGGAAGAAATCTTTAGGAATTTAAATAAATTTAAGCTGGTGTAAGAGTTTTCAGCGTATAAACATCAAAAAAAATTTTTGTAAAATCGCGGCTCTCTCACCAGCTTTACATATTTAAAATATCCTCTTATACCAAATTGGCAAAAAGTGTATTGTTTCAGCAGCAAGTTAACAAATCGAAAACCCCCTTTAACAATGATTTAGATAAGCCTACAAGCTTTAGCCTACGGCTACCGTAACAAAGCCTGCCATTGCAGGCTTATTTTATTTAGTCGCATCCTAAAGGTAAGTAGAAAGGTGCAAATAAACAGAGGTATGTAACAAAAAATAAAGTTATCTCAAAGCCTCTTTCGTTCTGCCTTGTCTCAACGATAAATATTGAGGTCGAGCTACTTACTACCGTTAATTGAAGTTTATTGGATCACAGAAACTATAAAAAGTTCGTGGTAAGCAGTTTAGTGCTTAGGAAAGGGTTGAAACCTTGACTATAAGCCTTCAAAATCGGAGTGGAACAATTTTTTTGTCATGCTGTCATGTAAAAATGATAAAAATGTCTTGATTTTGAGATTTCATGAAAGAAAATAAAGATAGGTGTAAATTCAGCAGTTCAAAATTATATGACCGACAGAAGGCGTTCTGATGATTACAAGCAAATAAGCGGCTACATTCCACTAGAGTTAGCCCTAGAGTTTAAAAGCATCTGTGCCCGCTTGGGTATATCTCAAAGT
>JAESGN010000386.1_pt1 | contig 47239 bp, 42 predicted proteins | sample 9269731 | NCBI WGS metagenome assembly JAESGN01 (sample SAMN15720683, study PRJNA650826) | algae metagenome | isolation source: Mojavia pulchra JT2-VF2 and co-occurring heterotrophs from desert soil | place: USA: Cadiz Valley, Joshua Tree National Park, CA | collected 1998-06-08
AGGGCCTGCTCCAGCGCTACAAGGAGATCGGGGTCGCCGGCATCGGCACCAACAATGTGTCGGTGGTGGATGCGGCGCGCATTCCCGAATCGCCCGCCTCCCCACGCCTGTTCGTCAACCTGGCGGTTGCGCTCGTCCTCGGCCTGCTGGTTTCCGGCGTCGCGGTGTTCGCGCTCGACCAGATCGACGAGGGCCTGCGCGAGCCTGGTCAGGTGAACAGGCTGCTCCACCTCCCGCTCCTCGGCAGCGTCCCCGCCGTCGAAGGCGGCTCCACGCTCGATCTGCTGAGCGACGTGAAGTCCCATCTCGCCGAAGCCTATCTCAGTATCCGCTCGAATCTGGCCTTCTCGTCCGATCACGGCGTGCCGCGCTCGTTCATGGTCACGAGCACGCGCGCAGCGGAAGGCAAGAGCACGACCAGCTTCGCGCTCGCCTCGCTGCTGGCGCGGGTCGGCAAGCGGGTCGTCATCGTCGATGCCGATATGCGCTCCCCCTCGCTCAACGCGATGCTGGGCCTGCACAATGATCGCGGTCTCAGCAATTTCCTGGCGGGCGAGAATGACTGGCGCCCGATGGTGCAGGAGACGCGTTTCGCGAACCTCAGCATCATCACCGCCGGCCCGATGCCGCCGAGCGCCGCCGAGCTGCTTTCCAGCGACCGCGTGCTGCTGCTGATCAAGCAGCTCACCGAGCATTTCGAGCATGTCGTGATCGACGCACCGCCGATCCTGGGCCTGGCCGATGCGCCGCTGCTGTCCCGCGCGGTCGAGGGCTGCATCGTGGTGGCCGAAGCCGAGGGTGTGGCGATCCGCGGCGTGAAGGGCGCGATCGACCGCCTGCGCTCGGTCCATGCACATATCTACGGCGTCGTCCTGACCAAGCTGAAGCAGCGTCAGGCCGGCTATGGCTATGGCTACGGCTATGGCTATGGCTACGGGCCGGGCAGCGACACGCGCGACGCCGCATGAGCCGCCGGCCGTCGCGTTCCGCCAGGCGCCCTGCCCTGCCGCTCGGCCTATGGCTGCGGCTGGGCGGGTTCACGCTGGGCGGGGCCGTCCTCGCCTATGCGGCGTTCGCGAACGCCTATGGCTCGGTCACCCAGAGCCGCAATCCACTGGCGGCATTGCGATTCAACAAGTCGAACGCGGTCGCGCTGGCGGTGCATGCCGATCGGCTCGTGATGGGCAGCCCGTCGGCGGTCACCGAGGATCGCGGGGAAATCGCCGATCTCGCCGGTCGCTCGCTGGACGGCCAGGCGATCAACCCCCGGGCACTGCGGGTACTCGCCTTCACCGAGGAAGCGGCCGGCAACAAGGCCAAGGCCCGCAAATTGATCCTGCTGTCCGATCGCCTGTCCCGCCGCGACCTGCCGACCCAGCTTTGGCTGATCGAAGACAGCGCCGCACAGGGCGACGTGCCGGCGACCCTGGCGCGCTACGACGTGGCGCTGCGCACCGACGACAGCGCGGGCCCGGTCCTTTATCCGATCCTGGCCGGGGCGATCGACGATCCCGCGATCAGCGCCGGCCTGGCCAAATATGTGAAGCAGCGCGCGGACTGGCTGCCCGAATTCGCCGACTATATCGCGCATCAGCAGACCGACAATCTGCCGGCCTTTGCCGAGATCCTGATCCGCACCGGGCGGCTCAACAGCGCCTCGCTCGAGTCCGCGATACTGGCTCAGCTCGCCGAGAAGGGCAGTTTCGACGTTGTGCGGCGCTACTATGCGACGCTTCCCGGCGCCTCGGGCACGGTGCTGACCAGCACCGACTTCGATGCCGCCCATATCGATCCGCGCTTCGCGCCCATCACCTGGCGCGTCCAGACCGGAGGGGATAGCTCGGTGGGGTTCGAAGCATCGCAAGGCGGGAAGTTCCGCTTCCATGTCTCGACCTCGGCCAATGCGCGCGAGGAGGTGCTGCGCAAGCTCCTGCTGCTCGCACCGGGGCGCTACCAGTTCACGGCCCGCCAGACCAAGACCAGCTCGAGCGAAGGCTCCTCGGCGGTCTGGACGCTGACCTGCGCCGACGGCCCCGCGCGATCGACCAAGCTGTTCGAGACGGGGAACACCGGCACGGAGGTCGAGATCCCGGAGTCGTGCAAGGCCCAATATCTCGGACTGACCGTCAATGGCGGCACCGACAGCACCGGCACCGAGCTCATGGTCGACGAAGTGCGCTTCCGCCGGCTCTGAGGATAGAGCGGGCCCGGACGCCGCCGGGCCCGAAAACGCCGCCGATCAGAGCGCCCCGCAGAAATCCATCGCGCCCAGGGCCTTCAGGCGCTCGGTCACTGCCGGCGTGTTGAACTCGCGATGGTTCACCAGCACCGTGACGATGTCGGCCTGCTCCAGCGCCGTATCGAAATCCGCCAGCGCGATCCCGTCGCACTGGGTGACGTTCGGCTCGACGGCGACCAGATCCAGGCCCTTGGCAATCAGCGCATGCGCCACTTCGATCGCGGGAGATTCCCGCAGATCGTCGATATTGGGCTTGAACGCCAGGCCCAGGCAGGCGACGCGGGCGGGGCGGCCCAGCCGCGCCTTCTCCGCCTCCGCCCGTGCGGAGATCTGCTCGATGACCCAGTCGGTCTTGCCGGTGTTCACCAGGCGCGCGGTGCGGATCAGCTTCGACTGCTCCGGATTGCCCGCCACGATGAACCAGGGATCGACCGCGATGCAATGCCCCCCTACCCCGACGCCGGGCTGGAGGACGTTCACCCGCGGATGGCGATTGGCAAGGCCGATCAGCTGCCAGACATCGATGCCCAGCTTGGCGCAGAGCAGCGACAGCTCGTTGGCAAAGGCGATGTTGACGTCCCGGAAGCTGTTCTCGACCAGCTTGCACATCTCCGCCGTGCGCGCATCGGTCTCGAGCACGTCACCCGCGACGAAGCCTCGATAGAAGTCGCCGGCGATCTTCGCCGCTTCGGGGGTGAGCCCGCCGACGATCCGGGCATTCTCGGTCAGCTCGACCATGATGCGGCCGGGCAGCACCCGCTCGGGGCAATAGGCGATGTGGATCCGCGAGGTATCGACTCCCGCCTCGGCGATCACCGCGGCGATCTGCTCGGTGGTGCCGACCGGCGAGGTGGATTCGAGGATGAGGATGTTGCCCGGCTTGAGCAGCGGCGCGATCGCGCGGCCGGCGGCGAGCACATAGTCGAGATCCGGCTGGGGGTCACCCTCGCCCTGCTTGAAGGGCGTCGGCACGCAGATCATGTACGCATCGGCTTCCTGCGGCGTCTCGAACGCGCGCAGCTTGCCCGAGGCCGCGCCGGCGCGGACATAGGCATCGAGGTCCGGCTCGACGATATGGACCTCGCCGCGATTGACGGTCGCCACCACGTCCGGGCGGATATCGACGCCGTGCACCTGATACCCACGGCTCGCCAACAGCGCCGCGGTGGGCAGGCCGATATAACCGAGGCCCACCACGCAAACCGTAACATCAGCCATTGACTGCTCCCAACGCGGCCAGAATTCGCGCGCAGGCTTGGCCGTCCCCATATGGATTATGCGCGCGCGCCATCGCCACATAGCTCGCTTCATTGTCAAGGAGCTCGCTCACATTGGCGATGATCCGCTCGCGATTGGCGCCGACGAGACGGACCGTGCCCGCCGCGATCGCTTCCGGCCGCTCGGTCACGTCGCGCATCACCAGCACGGGCTTGCCGAGGCTCGGCCCCTCTTCCTGAATGCCGCCGCTGTCGGTCAGCAGGATGTGCGAATGCTTCAGCAGATAGACGAACGGTTCATAGGTGAGCGGCGGCACGAGGTGGAAATTGTCCAGGCCGGAGAGGATCGCGTTGACCGGCTGCTGCACATTGGGGTTGAGGTGCACCGGATAGACGAAATGGACGTCCGGATAGCGCGCCGCCAGCACCTTCAGCCCCTCGCAGATCTGGAGGAAGCCATCGCCGAAATTCTCGCGGCGGTGGCCGGTGATGACCACGAACCGCCGGCTACGCCAGTCGAAGGGCAGCAGGCCGTCCAGCTCGCGCTGGATCCGCCCCAGCCGCTCGGCATCGGAATCGATGCGGGCCAGCACCCAGTGCAGCGCGTCGATGACGGTGTTGCCGGTGACATGGACATTGGCCGGCGCCACGCCCTCGGCGAGCAGGTTGTCGCGGCTCCGCCCGGTGGGCGCGAAGTGCCAGCGCGCCAGCTTGCCGGCGATCTGGCGGTTGAATTCCTCGGGAAAGGGCGAGTGGATGTCGTGCGTGCGCAGCCCCGCCTCGACATGGCCGACCGGGATATTGCGATAGAAGCCCGCCATCGCCGAAGCGAGGGTGGTCGTCGTGTCGCCATGCACCAGCAGCGCGTCCGGCCGGTGCTCGGCGAGCACGTCGCGCATCCCGAGCAGCACCGAGGAGGTTACGTCGAACAGATCCTGGTTCGGCTTCATCACGTCGAGATCGATGTCCGGCACGATATCGAACACCGACAGGACCTGGTCGAGCATCTGGCGATGCTGCGCGGTGACGCAGACGCAGGTCTCGAACCGCTCCGGCGCCTGACGGAGCGCATGATAGAGCGGCGCCATCTTGATCGCTTCGGGCCGCGTGCCGAAGGTCAGCATGACCTTCATCGGCCGCGCCTGGTCTCTATTCTCCGACATCAGTCGAGGTCCCCCACTGGATTTCCACGTCGCTGCCGCCTTCCGACAGATGCACGGCAATGGCTTGCGTCGGCATGCTCCGGCCGAATTCGGGCGCATAGGCAGCCTGTTCGAGCCGCGCCTCGCCGCGCCGGGCGATGATGCGCACCATGGTGCCGTCCGGCGCACGGCACGCAAAGCCCCCCTCCCCGGCCGGCGACACGGCGATCCCGGGATGGAGGATGAACCGCGCAACCGCATCCTGCGCGCCGGGCGCCACCTTGTCGACGACCGTCAGGCGCCCATGGGAAAAGTCCCAGCGCCGGCGATGGATCGGCCGCCCGGGCAGGCGCGCATAGCCATCATGGCTGCATGCCACCGACACCGCATCCGCACGCGTCTCCATCTCCAGATCGAACGGCATGGCGCGGCGCGCGACCCGGAATCCGGCCCAGACTTCCGAGGAATTCTGGCCGCCCACCTCGACGGTCGAATGTGCCGCAGTGCTTCGCTCCCGCTCGCGCTCCGGCCCCAGGCCATAGCGCGAGGTACCGCCATTGACGATGAAGCGGCTTCCGCCGACCGAAAGCTCGAAGGACAGCGTGTCGGCATGCGCATGGCCGGGCAGATAGTCCGGGCCCACCGGCGCGACGTCGAGCAGGGCAACGGCTTCCCGGCCGTCCCCGAGGCGGACATAGCCGCTGTCGAGCCAGGTGATCGCCGAGAGCGGGTCGCCGTCCTCCCCGGCTTCGGCCAGGATGCCGAGCCGCGCGGCATAGCCCTCCAGCTCTACCAGGCTCGGCGCGATGCCGAGCGCGGCATCGTTGAACAGCGCGATCCCGCCATCGGGATGAGTCATGCCGCGCAACCACGGGATCATCCGGCCGGCGGCCTCGCGATAGACCGCCAGATCCTCCGCGGAGACCAGCCCCGGCGCCCGGCCCGCCAGATTTACCAGGTCCAGCACGTCCTCGAGGAAGATCGCATGGTACATCGGGCTGCGTTCGAAATTGCCGCCATCGGGCAGGATCTGCTCCGGCAACTCATCGCGGATGATGGCCTGGGCAGTGGCGCGCCAGCGTTCCGCCTCCGGCCCGTCGAACAGCGTGCCGGCAAATGCCAGCGCCTTGGCGTTGGCGAACAGGTGATTGCCCAGCAGGTGCCATTCGAGGCGCTGCTCCAGCCAGCGAGCCTGATGGGCCATGGTCTCGAGCATGCCGGCCGGCGGCGCATTCCCGGCGGCGAGCCATTTGCTCCAGTTCACCAGGCGCAGCGACAAGGGATAGGGCTCCCAGCCGGTGCCCTGGCCGATCGGGTTCTCCGCGATCCAGCGCGTGATCAGCTCGGGGCGCAATCCCGCCAGATCATCGAAATAATGGAGATTGTAGCGCCACAGCTTGTCCAGCGCCGGATCGTCCCAGCCTCCTGCGGGCGGCAGCGCGTGCACATGGTTGAGGAAGCGGAAGGTAGCGGGCCCGATCAGCGAGGCGGCGCGCGCCGGCCCCGGCTGCCAGGCCCCTGCCGGTTTCCGCAGGGGCGGCGCCGGCTGGGCCGCATCGATGCGCGCCGAGGTCAGCCGCAGCCGGACACGCCAGGCCAGCTGGCGCAGCTTGAGATGGCGGATCGTGCGCCAGTATCGCAATGGCGTGTCGAACATGCGCTGGCCTAGCTCGCCGCCGGCATGTCCAGCGGCTTCCGGAACGGCGCGTCCCCATTACCGACTCGGCTCAAGGGGAAAGCCCGGCCGACCCCGCCGGCCCTGCCGCTCATCGCGCCATCTCCGCGGCCAGGATGGCGTAGCGCGTGGTCTCGACGATCTCGGCAAAGGCGATCGGGCTTCCCTTTCCGTCCCGCACCGCCTCGACGAACGCAGCCACGCAGGCTTCCGCGCCCTTGTCCTGCCGGCGCAGGTTCATCTTGCGGAACCCGCTCCAGCCCCAGCCACGCAGCTTGCGGAAATTGTCCAGCTGCAGGATCCGCTTGGCGGCGAACACCTCCAGCCGCTCCTTGGGAAAGCCGGGATTGCCGTTGGCGAGATAGTGGATCGTGCCGATCGAGCCATCCGCCAGGCGCAGGGTGATCGCGACCTTGTCGTCCCGGATCGTCACGGCGGGGTTCATCCCGAACGAGGTGGCGTGGATCTCGACGATCTCCGAACCCGCAAGGTGGCGGATCAGGTCGATGAAATGGCAGGCCTCGCCGATGATACGGCCGCCGCCGACCAGCGGATCCTGTGTCCAGTGCTCCGCCGGAATCGCGCCCGCGTTCACCGTCATGACGAACGCCTTGGGCTCGCGCACGCCGTCGAGCAGCGCCTTCATCCGCACCACCTGCGGCGCGAAGCGGCGATTATAGCCGACCATGACGAGCTGGCCGGGCCGCTGCCCGGCCTCTTCCTCGATCTCGGCGAGCTCGTCGAGCGTGAGGCACAGGGGCTTCTCGCAGAACACATGCTTGCCCGCGCGCAACGCATCGAGCGTCAGCCGCGCATGGCTGTCGTGCCGCGTACCGATCACTACGGTGTCGCTCTGCGGATCGGCGATCATCGCCGCGGTGTCGCTGCTCGCCAGCGCGAAGCCGAACTTGCGGGCGAAGAAAGCCGCGCTCGAGCCGTTGGCGCTCGCCAGGGCGTGCGGAATGGCCCCCGCCTTGATGAAGGCGGGGATCAGGGTGCGGCTGGCATAATTGCCCGCGCCGAGCACCGTGAGGCTGCCCCGGCCGCCGGGCTGCGCCTGGGAAAGCTGGAGCGTGCGCGCCGTGCCCGCGCCCGGCTCCGCCGGCTCGGGATAGTCGAGCAGGATGCCGAGCGAGGGCTCGCTCGAGGCCAGCAGCGAATAGGCGTCCCCGGCATCGTCGATGGCGAAGCGATGGGTGATCAGCGGCGCTACGTCGATCTTGCCTGCGGCCATCAGGTCGAGGACCGCCTCGAAATTGCGCTGCTCGGTCCAGCGCACGAAGCCGATCGGATAATCCTGGCCCTGCTCCTCATAGGCCGGATCATAGCGGCCCGGACCATAGGAGCAGCTGACCTGGAAGCTCAGCTCCTTCTCGTAGAAATCGGCGCGCGAGAGATTGAGGCCGGTCACGCCGACCAGCACGATCCGCCCGCGCTTGCGGCACATCTGCGCCGCCTGCGAGACCGGGTCGCTGCTCTTCGTCGCCGCGGTGAGCAGCACCGCGTCCACGCCCCGCCCGCGCGAGAAGGCAGAGGCGGCGGAGAGCACGTCCTCCGCCGCGTGCACCGTTTCCGCGCCGAACTGGCGCGCGAGCGCCAGGCGTTCCGGATTGGTGTCGATGCCCAGCACCCGGCAACCCTGTGCCACCAGCATCTGGACGGTGAGCAGCCCGATCAGGCCGAGCCCGGTGACGACGACGCATTCGCCGAGCGTCGGCTGAACGAGGCGGATGCCCTGCAGGCCGATCGCGCCGAGCACGGTGAACACCGCCTGCTCGTCGCTGACCGCATCGGGGATCCGCACGGTGAGATTGGCCGGCACGGAGACCATCTCGGCATGCTGGCCATTGCTGACCACCCGGTCCCCCACCGCGAAGCCGCGCACGTCGGCGCCGTACTTCAGCACCGTGCCGACATTGCAATAGCCGAGGGTGATGGGCTGATCGAGCTTGCTGCGCACCGCCTCCAGCGTGGCGGCCAGCCCGTCGGACCGGACCTTCTGCAGCACCATCTTGACCTTGTCGGGCTGCTGGCGCGCCTTGGACAGCCAGTTGCCCTTGCCGAACTCCACCAGCATGCGCTCGGTGCCCGCCGAGACCAGCGTGACCGAGGTATCGATCAGCAGGCGCCCGCGTCCGACGCCCGGCATCGGCACGTCAACGACTTCGGTTTCACCGGTCTTCAGCGATTGCAGAATCTGTTTCATTGCCCGCTTTCCATTGCATTGGCAGACGGCGGCGCCAGGACGGCGCTCGCCCGCAGGGCCGGGTATCGATCGACCGCGGCCCGCTCCATATCGATCACCGCCTGCGCACCCACGGCGATGCTCGCCAGGGAATCGCCGGGCAGCCCCTTCGCCACCGCGTCCGCGATCGTCGCATACATGCTGTGATAGCTCTCGACCTTGTTCACGCGCAGCGTGCGCAGCACCCGCTCGGAATTCTCCGAGGCGTAGCGCGTGCCGTCGGTGATGCGCACGGTCGTGCGCCCGTGCCGCAGCTCGATATGATCGCGCACGCCAAGGCGCTCGCTGCCCCGCTCGGTGAGCGCCATCGAGAAGATGGCGCCGTTCTCCAGTTCCATCGAGCAGTTCATCGTGCCGTCCCGCGACGCGAAGACATTGATCGCGCGCGGCGGGCAATAGTCGTTGAGGAACAGGAAATGATCGATCCAGTGGCACCCGTTGGACAGGATCCGCGTGTGCGAATTCGGCCAGCGATACCAATGGAGCGGCGGCAGCGGCACTTCGTAGACGATGCAGTGATAGTCGATCGCGTCGCCCGGCGCGGCGGCTAGGTCCTGCCGCGCAAGACGAGTGAGCTTCGAGTAGCGCTTGTGATAGCCGGCGAACAACCGGCCCTGGGGATTGGCCTGCATCGCCGCGAGCACCGCATCGAGCTGCGCCTGATCCATCGCGATCGGCTTCTCGACCACGGCGGCGCCGCCATGCGCGATCGCGTGCACCGCGATCGGCGCATGCGAATGGTGATAGCCCGCGATGAAATAGGCGTCGAACCGATCGTCCGCCGCCGGTTCCGGCGCGGTCGACCATTCGATCTCCGCGCTGCGGATGCGCGGCAGCTGCAGCGGGTCGATTTCGGCAATCCTGTCCAGCCCCAGATGGCGCTGGATGCTGGGGACGACATGGACCTTGGCATAGTTGCCGAGCCCATAGAGCGCCGCCCGCCCCGCACGGGGCGCGGGCCGGGCCGCCGCCGGCTCGTCCGCCCGCGGCGTTTCGGTGGCGCCCGGCCAGTCGATGGCATCGCACAGCGCAGTCGCGGCGCGGCCGGCCGCGGCCCAGATCTCCGGCGCCACCGCCACGCCCGATGCCGGCGACCAGCCGATCAGCGGCAGCAATGCCTCGGGCACCGCGTCGCCGCGCCGGTCGGCATGGCGGATCGACGATCCCTCGGCGTTGCGGTCAACGGGAAACACCGCCGCCACGGGCAGGGACAGGAAATCGCTGCCGGCCGGATGGCTGGGCGCGACGAACACGCAGGCCCGCCGCCGTCCGCCTTCCTTGAACCAGCCCCGCCCCACCGACAGGAACTTGCGGTTGCGCAACTGCTCGGCGCGCCGGGAGCGGATCTTGCGCCACACCTCGAACGGGCCCAGCTCGCGCAGATAGTTGAACACCATCCGCCAGCTGCCCGGGCGCTCGAAATAGAGTCCCCTTACCGGCTGGAGCACCGCCCAGTGCGTGACCTGGACGCCGATCTCGCCATCACCGACATGATAGGGCAGGAAACCGTCGATCCACGCTCCCTCGGACCAGATCCGCATCACCGGTGACCCAGCTTGCGCAGGGTTCGGCGGCGGAAGCGCAGGAAGATCCACACCACCAGCGGATAGGCGACGATCGGGAGCGCAAAGAAATAGGAATAGAAGAAGCTCAGCGTGACGCTGACGAAGATGGGCGGATAGACCATGATCCCGAACAGGCTGCCCCGCTTCGCCGACTGATAGGCGAACGAGATCACCACCGTGATCAGCGCGAAGATCGCCAGCGCGAACCAGGGGCCGAAATCCGCCACCAGCGGCGAATAGAAAGTGGTGGCATTGAACGCTTCGTTCAGCAGCTCGATCGGATATTCGGTCTGTCCGAACAGCATGTTGCGCAGGAAGGTCGGGATCAGCGGCTGCAGCGTGTAATAGGGCACCATCGGCGGCTCGATATTCTGGCTGACCGCAAAGGCGAGGTTGTTGAAAGGCGAAGTGATGTAGATGAACGACCAGACGAAATGGCTCAGGAACGTGCCATTGTCCTGGAAGGCGCCGCCCAGGACCTCGCCGAAATTGCCCTGATAGCCCTCGGTACGATTGTTGCCGACCCATTCGAACGAGAGCAGCGCGACCCAGACGGCCCCGCCCCATTTCGCGATCTGCATCGGATAGACCGGGCGCAGCAGCACGATCACCGCGGCCCCGTGCAGCACCGCCGAGGTCACCGATCCGCGCGAAATCTCCGCGATCGACGAGAAGAAGGTGACGGCGAGGATGATATAGTCCTGCCGTTTGGCGCGCTTCTGGAGGTGCAGCATCACGCAGGAGGCGATGCAGAAGCAGCGCAGCATGTTCACCAGGCCCGACACGGTGGGCATGCCGAAGTCCAGATAGTTCCGGCTGTCGCCGATCAGCTTCCAGTAGATCGGAATGCCCTCCGAATAGACGATCGAGCCAAGGAAGCCGATCGCCCAGACGACGAACACGCGCCGCACGAACAGGGACAGGATGTCGAGATCGAGGTCCGACGGCACCGGAAAGCGCGGCGTGCCCGGCGCTATCGGCAGCAACAGGCGCGCCGCCGACGCCGAGAGGTAGAAGGCCGCCACCCCGCCAAAGGTCAGGACGTAGATCGCGACCGGAAACGCAACCGACAAATTGGTCTCGATCAGCGCCGAAAGCCCGAATGCGAGACACCAGGTAATCGCGAAGATCAGCTGAGGCTTGGAGAAATCCATGGTCGCCGCCTCATTTGTACCGCGCCACGCCCAGCAGGCGCGGCAGCAGCTTTCGCTTCAGATAATTGCCGTGGATCAGGCCCCACAGTCCGGGAACGAGCGCGGCAAGCGCCAGCGCGCCGTAGCGCAGGTCGGTCGCCGCATTGCCCGCCAGCAGGCGGAACGAGGCGAGCCGCTGGCCCAGCGACATGCGATAGCGCGCTTCGTAATAGTCCCCGCGCGCATAGGCTTCGCGGAACGCCGCCGGGTGGCGATCGGCAATGCCCGGATTCTCCCGCTGCACCTGGTCCAGCGTATAGCGCCGCTCTTCGTGCAGCCGCCCGATCGCCCGGTCGGTGAGCGAGCCCGGCGAGATGCGCCATACGCCCAGCACCTGCGGCACCGCGCAGGCAGTGCCGTGCGCCAGCAGGCGGATGAAGAGGTTATACTCCTCCGACGCGGTCACGCTCGGATCGAAGCCCAGCCCGTGCCGATCGAGCGTCTCGCGGCGCAGCAGCGGCGTGACCATGTTGATGTCGAACTGCAGCAGCTGCCGCTCGAACATGTCGCCGCTGGGGTAACGGGGCACGACCTCGCGGATCGGCCGAAGATCCGGCGTCACTTCGGAAACGCCGGCATAGCAGAGCACATGTTCGGTGCCCGACAGCGCCGCGAGCTGCGTCGAGAGCTTGTTCGGCAGCCACAGATCGTCGGTATCGAGGAAGCCGACCCAGGTTCCCCGCGCCTGCTGCATCGCGAGCTTGCGCGCGGCGCCGAGCGGCACATTCTCCTCCGCGCGGAAATAGCGCAGCCGGCTGTCATATTGCTGCGCGATCGCCCCGCTCGCATCGGTCGAGGCATTGTCCCAGAAGATAATCTCCCAGTCCTGGAAATCCTGGGCGTAGATGGAATCGATCGCTTCCTTCAGATAGCGCTCGCCATTGTAGCAATTCATGACGATCGAGACTTCAGGCATCCGGCGTACCCCGCAAAAAGCCCAGAACTTCCTCGATCACCCGATCCTGCTCCGCCTCGGCCAGCTCCACGTGCAGCGGCAGGGAGATCAGCTCGGCATAGGCGGCTTCGGCCACCGGTCGCGCCTCGCCATCGGCGAAGCGTGTCAGCAGGTGGTTCGGCTTGTAGTGGATCCCGCACTCGATCCCGTGCGCGCGCAGATGATCGGCCAGCGCGTCGCGATTGCCGGCGTTCACGCGCACCACGAAGATATGCGGCACGATCGCCTCGAAATCGAAATCGAGCAGCCGCACCGAGTTCGAGCCGGCAAAGGCCTGGCGATAGCGCCGGGCAAGCGCGCGGCGGCGCTCGGCGAAGCGCGGCAGCTTGGCCAGCTGGGCCCGCCCGACCGCGGCCATCAGGTTGCTCATATGATAGCGGAAGCCCTGCTCCGAGACGTCGAAGTCCCAGCTGCGCTGCCCCGAATAGCGCTTCTCGGTATCGCGTTCGACGCCAAGCAGGCGCGCGTCGCGCAGGCGCTGGGCGAGCGCCGGATCGCCGGTGACCACCGCGCCGCCCTCGCCGCAGGTGATGTTCTTGATGCCGTCGAAGCTGAAGCAGAGGATATCGCCGGTCGCGCCCACGGCAATGCCGTCGCGTTCGCAGCCGAAGCTTTGCGCCGCATCCTCGATCACGCGCAGGCCATGGCGCTCAGCAAAGGCGTAGACGGCCGCCATATCGCTCGAATCGCTGGCATAATGGACCGGCATGATCGCCTTGGTGTTCGCGGTGACTCGCCGTTCGGCGTCTTCCAGGTCGATGAAGATCCGGTCGGCCGTCACTTCGCAGGCGATGGGCGTGGCGCCGGTCGCGGTCACGGCCTGGAAGGACGCGACATAGGTGATGGTGGGCACCAGCACCTCGTCGCCCGGCCCCAGCCCCAGGCAGGAGACCGCCAGATGGAGCGCCGCGGTGCCGGTGGAGACGCAGATCACTTCATGCGGCGTGCCGAGCGCCGCCTGCAGCTCCGTCTCGAGCGCCTGCACCTCGGCGCCCATCCCCAGATATCCCAGGTCGAGGACGCGGCCGACGGCATCCTTCTCTTCTTGCCCGACGCTGGCGCGGGAAAGGCGTATCAAAGACATGCCGGTGCCTTACCAATCGAACCGGAAATGGTCGAGCGCGACGCTGTCCGCCTCGGCCGGGTCATGCTCGATATCGGCGATGTTGAGCAGCATGCTCGGCAATGCCGCCGCGCCCTGAAAGGCCATCCACAGCCCCGGCTGCACGGTGAGCCGCCCATAGTCCGAGGGGCCAAGCAGGATCGTTTCGAAATCCCTCTCGTCGTGCAGCACGAAGCGCACCTGCCCAACCGGCACGATCAGGTTGAGCGTCATCCGGTTGTGCCGCTTCCAGCCCTTGACGTCGCCGGGATTGACCATGGAGAAATAGGCTTCCCCGAACCCTGCGAAACCGGGCGAGGACGCCTTCATCGCGTGCAGGATGTCACCGCGCGGATTGTCGATCCGCCGCTCCGGGGTGACGCGGAAGCCGTCCATCAGGTGCGCGCCCAGATGCGCTTCCGGTCGGCCGCGAATTGCTCATAATCGGCAAGCTGCGCCATCGTCACCGCGAACATGTCGGCCTTTTCGCGATAGAAAGCGCCGTACCATTCGCCGATCAGGCGGATGGTTTCCTCATATTCCAGGTTCGATTCCCAGCGCAGGTGGAACAGCGCCTTGTCGCAGTTGAGCTTGAGAAGCCCCGCTTCGTGGAACGGGATGTCGTTGGTGATCCGATAGGCCTCGGAAGGATCGCGCCCGTCCCAGGCCTCGGCCAGCGCACCGAGAAGCTCCACCACCGTATGGTTCTGCTCCGCCCGCGGGCCGAAATTGAAGGCCTCCCCGTCCAGCCCCGGCTTGGCGACGAGCTGCTGGGCGAGCGTGAGATAGCCCGAGAGCGGCTCGAGCACGTGCTGCCAGGGCCGCGTGGCGGAGGGGCTGCGGATATCGACCGTCTCGCCGGCGCTCCAGGCGCGCATGCAGTCCGCGACGATCCGGTCCTTGGCCCAGTCGCCACCGCCGATCACGTTGCCGGCGCGCGCCACGCCGATGCGGACCGGCAGCCGGCCGTCCGAGAAATAGCTGTGATAATAGGATTTTACGACGAGCTCGGCCGCGCCCTTCGAGCCGCTATAGATGTCCTTGCCACCCAGCGCATCGTGCTCGCGATAGCCCCACACCCATTCGACATTGTCATAGCATTTGTCGCTGGTGATCATCACCGCCACACAGGGCCAGCTCGCCTGCCGCAACGCCTCGAGCACGTTCATCGTGCCGACGACGTTGGTCGTGAAGGTATCCACCGGATCGGCATAGGAAGTCGACACGATCGCCTGGGCGGCGAGGTGGAACACGAAATCGGGCCGTGTCTCGAGAATGGCACCGCGCACCGCGTCCAGATCGCGCACATCGACCAGGCGATGGTCGATCCGGCCATCCAGCCCCAGCTCCTCGAACATCGACGGCGCGGTGGGAATGTCGCGCGACAGGCCGATCACCTCGGCGCCGAGCTTGAGCAGCCATGCCGTCAGCCAGCTGCCCTTGAAGCCGGTATGCCCGGTGACGAGCACCCGCTTGCCGTTGAAAACATCATCGAACACTAGACGGCTCCCGTATCAGCCCCAGGTCTTCCAGGGGGCCTCGCCGGACGCCCAAAGCTGGTTTAGATCCTGCTTGTCGCGCAGCGTATCCATGCATTTCCAGAAACCCGGATGACGATAGGTCACCAGCTCGCCGTCGCGTGCCAGATTCTGCAGCGGCGCCTGCTCCAGCACCGTCGCATCGCCATCGGCGAGATAGTCGAAGATCCTGGGCTCGCAGACGAAGAAGCCGCCATTGATCCATGACCCGTCGCCCCGCGGCTTCTCGAGGAAGCGCGAGACCAGCCCGTCGTCGCTCGCCTCGAAAGTGCCGAAGCGGCCATCGGGCTGCACCGCGGTCATCGTGACCGCCTTGCCCTTGTCGCGGTGGCACTGCAGCAACGCCGAAAGGTCGATGTCGCTCACGCCGTCGCCATAGGTGAGCATGAAGGGCTCGTCGCCGACAAAGGACTGGGCCCGCTTGACCCGCCCGCCGGTCATCGTGTTCGCGCCGGTATCGAGCAGCGTGATCTTCCACGGCTCGCTGGCGCTGTTGTGCACGCTCACCTGATTGGTCGACAGGTCGATCGTCACATCGCTCTGGTGCAGGAAGTAGTTCGCGAAATACTCCTTGATGTAGTAACCCTTGTACCCAAGGAGCACGACGAAGTCGTTGAAGCCGTACCGCGAATAGAGCTTCATGATGTGCCAGAGGATCGGCCGGCCACCGATTTCCACCATTGGCTTCGGCTTGAGATCGGTCTCTTCACTCAGGCGCGTGCCGAAGCCGCCTGCCAACAGCAAAACTTTCATTTTCTGCCAAATCTCTTTCTGAGCCCTGTGAAGAGAGAATAGGCCAACCCACGATCCGTGAGCCCCGCAGCCTGCAGATCCCCCCAGCAGCATCGCGCCGAAACAACGTGGCTAATAAGGCCAGCCGCCACGACAGACAAGGCATGAAACCGCCGAAAATGCTGCAACGCAGCTTGGCCCACCCCGTCCGGATCGGCGGCCAGCTCGGCCAGGCGGCGGCCCATCGAGCCGGGTTCGCGAGGGGCTCCGGGGCGGTTTGCCATGTCGCCGAGCGCATAGCCCTGGCGCTCGTGCAGCCAGGTGAACCGGTAGTCCGGTGCGACGGGGCCATAGGCGATGTCGAGCAACAACGTGGGGATGGCGAGCTTGGCGCCCTCGAGCGCGGCGGTGCCCATCGCCAGCAGCAGATCGACTTCGGCGCGCAGGAAATGATCGAGCGCGTCGGGCGAAAGCTCGTCGACGAAGCGGATCTCGATATTGCGAAGCCCCGCCGCCGCTTCCCGCAATTGCGGCAGATACTCGCCGCTGCCGATCACCGTCACCAGCACGGGGCGCGCCAGCGCAGGCTGCGCTTCGTCAAGGGCGCGCAGCGCATGCTCGAGAATATGATATTTGAAATCGACGATGCGACCGACCCAGGCGACGTGCAGCCGCCGCGAGGGCGCCCGCTGCCCACGCGGCTCCACCTCCGGCGCCGGGATCGGCAGGAACCGGGGCTCCGGCACGGCAATGCCGAGCAGGTCCCGCGTCGTCACGAGATTGGGCTCGTCCATGAACACCAGCGAATCCCCGGCGAGCAGCGTGCGGACGAACCGGCGCATCCGCCCGGCAAAGCCGCGCAGCAGCGTGGCCAGCAACAGCTTCGCCAGCGCCGGGCTGCGCTGCATCCGGGTGCGGATGCCCGGCAGCGTGGGGACCAGGTTGAACGGATGGCAGTTCCAGAACAGCAGCCGCGTCGCCGGATCGGGGCGCAGGCCGGGAAAGATCGACCAGGGCGTCATCGACTGGAAGATCGCGATCGCATCGCCCGGAATCGCAAGCGCGCCGTCATCGGCATATTCCGCCAGGCGCGTGAGCCCGGGATCGCGATGCCGCGCCATATAGCCATCGGCATAGTCGACCAGGGTAACGTCGGCGAGCCCGGCGCGGGCCAGCGCCTCCCCCACCCGCAGGAACAGCAGCGAAACGCCACCGACGCCGTGATAGGGAAAGCAGAAATAGAGGCGCGGACGCTCAGCCATGATAGAGATAGGGCGCCAGTTCCCGCTCGATATAGGCGATCTCGTCGCGCCGGCTATATTGCTGCCAGATGCCGATGTTGCGCCCGCTCCGCTCCGGATCCAGCCTGGTGCGCGGCCGGACATGGCGTGCCGGATCGATGCCGAGGAAATCGAGCACCCTGCGCACCTGCGCATCATAGTCGCGCATGATCGTCTCGAACTGCAGCTTGAGGACGCGCGGATCGTCGCCGCCCAGCTGATCATGATAGAGCCGGAAGCGCGCGACGAACTTGGCAAGGTCGTCCGTCGCCAGGAACGACTTGTTCATGCCGTCATTGTCGAACGCGATCAGCGCCTTGTCGCCGCCGCTGACATTGTGGGCGTTGAGCCCCGACACATAGATGTCCCGCGGATCGCGCGTCACCACGATCTGCCGCGCGCCCGCGATCATGTCGAGCGCCGGCTGGGGGTGATAGGGCTCGAAACCATTGTTGAGCACCACGCCCGTCGCGTCCTCGGGCACGATGCCGGCGAACAGCGCGGTCAGGAAGGCGGTGGCACGCGCATCGAAGTCCTTGCCGTCGAGCAGATGAACCTCGCGGGTGATGTAGCGGCGCAGGCCGGCGCGGCGCAGCAGCTTGCGGGCGATGCGCTCCACCCGGCCGTCGCGCAGCGCTTCATAGGGCCATTCCGACCGGATCGCGCCGAGACGGAAGCTGTCGGCAAAGGCAAGCGCCAGGGGGACGAACCTGCCCTGGAAGCGCCGATCATAGCGCTGGCCGGTCGAATCGAGCGCGTCGCGCACCTCCCAGGGCTGAGGATCCACGCCCATCTTGCGGACGACGTCGCGGAACCGGAGCCAGGCATCGTGCGAGCGGATCGGCGACCAGTCCTCCAGCAGCGCATGGCGCAGGTCGAGCATGCCGCCCGGCACGCGCAGCAGATCGAACTCGAACCAATATTCCGGCACCCACAGCCCGTCGATCTCCCGCAGGAGGTCGACCACCGCGCTCTTGCCGGTATTGCCGACGCCGGACACGTCGATGAACTTGAGCGGCCGCTCCGCGATCATGTCACAGCTCCCAGATGCCGGTCAGTTCGCGGCCGGCACGTCGAGCATGCGCACCACCCGGGCCGGCACGCCCACCGCGAAGCCGTAGGGGGGCACGTCGGCGGTGACAACCGCCCCCGCCCCGATCATCGCATGGTCCCCGATCGTCACCGGGCCGATCAGGATCGCGCCCGAGCCGACATAGCAGCCGCTGCCGATGACGATGTCGCGGCCGCTCTCGGGCACATGATGCTGCTCCACGCCGGCGGCGCGCGCTTCGGAGATGTGCATGTGCTTGCCGGTCAGCACCTTCACATCCTCGCCGAACACGGTGTCGTGGCCGATGGTGATGCTGCCGCTGCGCGTGTTGAAATAGACGCTGCGCGGGATGGCGTGCCGCGCCACCTCGATCGGATCGGCCAGGATCAGCGGATGCTGGCCATGGACGCGCAGCGCCGGCTCCACGCGCAGGTCATAGGCCCGGGCGAGCCGCTGCACGAAGGGGCTAGTCCATCGAATTATGGCGCGTCCCAGTCCCAACCCTGCTCTCCATTCCGGGCATTCCGCCCGTCTTCCCTTCCCTGGACCCGGCGGGTACGCTCAGGAAAGCCAGCCCGGCTCGGGCAGGGCATGATCGTCCAGCCCCTCGATCGCCGCCATGCCCATCGCGAAGATCGCCTCGCGCGCGCTGCCGCCGATATGCGGAGTCGCCAGGAAATTGGGGAGATGCAGCAACTCGGTGTCCGTCGGCGGCTCGCTGGCGAAGACGTCGAACGCCGCGGAAGCGAGCGGTCCGTCGCGCAGCGCGTCCTTCAATGCCACCTCGTCGACGATACCGCCGCGGGCGCAGTTCACGAGCACGCTGCCCGGCTTCATCGCCGCGAGCTGGGCGCGCCCGATCATGCCATGCGTGCTCGCATCGTGCGGCACATGGAGCGTGATCACGTCGCTTCGCGCGATCAGCTCGTCCAGCGAGACCGCGCGCACACCCTCGGCAGCGTAGAATTCCGCATAGTCGACGATGTCATGGGCAATCACCGGGCAGCCGAACGGCTTGAGCAGCCGCACCACTTCCTTGCCGACATGGCCGCAGCCGACGATGCCGACCGTGCGCCCCGACAATTGCCCGCCGACATGCTGACGCCAGGTGCCGGAAAGCACCTCGCGGTGCGCAGCCGGCACATGGCGGAGCATCGCGATCGCGAAGGAGACGACCAGTTCCGCGACCGAGCGCTTGTTGACGCCGCCGGTCCAGCCGATCCGCTTGCCCAGCCGCGCCATCGCGTCGAGATCGATCATGTCGAGGCCGACGCCATATTTGCCGATCACTTCAAGATCGGGAAGCCGGGCGAGGATCGACTCGTCGATCTTCTCGAGCGCGGTGATCGCCTTGTTGTGCCCTTCGAGGAAGGCGACCAGGCCGTCGCCGGACAGGCTCTGCCCGGCATCGTTGAAGGTCACATTGGCATAGCGCGCCAGCAGCGCCTCGCGGAGCGCCGGATCGCGCGAGAAGGAACGCGAGCAGACCGCGACTTTGTCCTGGGTGTTCACGCCGCCAGAGCCTCCAGCGCGGTTGCGCACTGGGCGCGGAACGTCTCGTCGGGCGGCACCTGGACGCGCTCGATCCTGGCCTCCTCGCCGGTCGGCAGGATCACCACCAGCCGCGTCGAAGTATTCTTCTTGTCCTTCATCAGCGCGCCGAGCAGATCGTCATTGGCGATCGGGAAGCTGCCGAACTCGGCGAAGTTCTTCCGGAGCACCGGGAGCATGCGCCGGCGATTCTCCTCGGAGGTCAGCCCGCGCTGGACCGCGATGTGGTTCGCCATCGCCATGCCCATCGTCACCGCGATCCCGTGCGGCACGCCGAACCCGGTCGCCGCCTCGATCGCATGGCCGAAGCTGTGGCCATAGTTGAAGATGTTGCGGACGCCGCGATCCCACTCGTCGATCTCGATATAGCGCTGCTTGATGAGCAGGGCGCTGCGGATGAAGCGCGCCAGCACCGCGCGATCGGTGGTCAGCTGATCGAACTCCGCCGCCAGCCGATCGAAGCTCTCGGCGCCGTCGATCGCATGGACCTTGATGATCTCGCCGATGCCCGATCGCACATCGACCGGATCGAGCGTGTCGAGCAGGCCCGCATCGATCACGATCTTCGCCGGCGGGTTGAAGGTGCCCAGGATGTTCTTGGTCGCGCCGAGATTGACCGAGCTCTTCGAGCCGATGCACGAATCCGCCTGCGCCAGCAGCGTGGTCGGCACGAAATGCCAGGTGACGCCGCGCATCAGCGTGCTGGCGATGAAGCAGGTGATGTCCTGGATGATGCCGCCGCCGATCGCCAGCAGCACATGGTCGCGGCGGATCTTGTTCTCGACCAGCCGCTCGATCACCGGAATGATCCGCTCGATCGACTTGTTCTCCTCGGTCGCGTCGATCAGGATCGTGGTCGACAGCGACAGGATCGGGGCCAGCGCCTCGGGATAGAGCCGCGCCACCCTGGCATCGACCAGCGCATGCGTCTCGCCCGCCAGCAACTGCCCGGCATGGCTGCGCAGCGCCGCGTCGAAATGGACTTCGTACGGGCCCTTGTAGGACTGGATCGTCAAACTCTCAGGCACGCGCGAAACCTCCGTCGATGGCAATATTCTGCCCGGTGACATACTTGTTGGAAGGGCCGCCCAGCCACAGGACCAGCCCCGCGACGTCCTCGACAGATCCCATGCGCCGCGCCGGCACCATCGCGGTGAGCGCGGCGATGCCGTCCTCGCCCAGCACGCGGCGCGTCAGCTCGGTATCGGTGAAGCCCGGCGCGACGCAATTGGCGAGGATGCCGTCCGCGGCATGCTCGACCGCCAGTGCCAGGGTCAGTCCGTCGATCGCGAACTTGCTGGTGGAATAGGATGCCCGATATTCCTTGCCGATCTTTCCCCAGATCGACGACAGGCTGACGATCCGCCCCCAGCCCCGCGCCTTCATGCCCGGAATCGCCGCCTGGCAGAGCAGGAACGGCGCCACCACGTTGACCTGCTGGATGCGCAGGAAATCGGCGGGATCGATCTCGGCGAACGGCGCGATCTTGTTGATGCCGGCATTGTTGACGAGCACGTCCGGCGCGAGCCCGCGGACGGCCCCGGCGCAGGCGCGCGTCTGCTCCATGTCGGCGAAGTCGGCGACGAGATATTCGTGACAGGCATCGTCGCCCGCGCCATCGCCCGAGGTACGCGTGCCCACGACACGCGCGCCCTCGGCCCGAAAGGCGAGCGCGATCGCGCGGCCGATGCCGCGCGATGCGCCCGTCACCAATACGGTCTTACCCTCCAACGGGATGGCCGCCCCCTCTTCCGATCAGGCGGCGACGGCCTGCTGCTCGGCAGCGGCCGCCACGACGATGCGCATCAGATACGCGCCGACAAGATGGTCGAGGATCATGTGCGCGTCCTCGGCCGGGCCATATTCCTTCATGCCGGTGGGCACGTGCACGCCCTGATCGGCCGCGCCCTTCATCTTGCCGCCGTCGAAAGCGGTGATGGCGACGGTGCGCATGCCGGCCGACTTCGCATGCTCGAAGGCCTTGAGCAGGTTCGGCGAATTGCCCGAAGCGGAGATCGCGACGACGACGTCGCCCGGCTTGCCGAGCACCTGGAGCTGGCGCGAGAAGATATCCTCATAGCCGAAATCATTGCCGATCGCAGTGATGATCGCATTGTTGTCGGTCAGCGCGAGCGCGCGGAACGGCTTGTCATAGGAATTCGAGCCGATCGCGATGTCGTTGGCGAAATGCGAGGAGGTCGCCGCGCTGCCGCCATTGCCGATGAAGAACACGGTCGCACCGCGCTCGCGCGCGTCGAGCAGCGTCTCGATGAACGCACCGATCTCCGCCCGGTCGATATTGGCGAGCACGGTAGTGAGATACTCGAGATACGCACCAGCGAAAGCCACCGGATCCTTGGTGAAGATGCGATCGACGTTATTCATAACGAATACTCCTCAGGATTGGTGATCCCATAGCGGGCGCGCCACGCGGGGTCAGCATAATAGATTCTGTAAACCAGCTGCATCGTGCGGAAAGCGTCCTCGGAAGAGCCGCTCTCGATCGGCCCGTCTTCCAGGATGCTTCGCGCGAAAGCCGCGATTTCCTCGTCCCAGGACGGATCCCGGTTGTAGCGGGTCTGCTGCTCCTTCGGGTCCCCGTTATCAGATTCGGGATTTGCCGTCACTACCGTGAGGGTTTCGGCACCGTAACTCTTGGAGCCGGAAAGGATTCCGCCAAGGACGACGCTGCCCTTCTCCAGGTTCACGTCGAGATGGAAACGGTGGCGCCACTGCGTCGCCGACGAATTGAGCATGCCGACCACGCCGCCATCGGTGCGCATCAGCGCATAGGCATTGTCCTCGACGTCATAGCCCCAGGTGGCGTTGGAGATGTAGCTCTGCACCTGCGTGAACTCGCCGGCGAACAGCCGCATCAGGTCGACCATGTGCACGCCCTGATCGAGCAGCACCCCACCGCCCGCGACTTCACGCTTCGTGCGCCAGTCGGGCTGGTTGAAGGTGATCAGCTGCGACTTGCCGTACACGCCGCGCATGTTGATGATCCGGCCCAGCGCGCCCGACTGGATCAGCTTCAACGCATCCTGCACGCTCTCGTGATAGCGGTGGTTGAAGCCGTACATCAGCTTGAGCGCCGGGTTGGCGCGCTCGGCGGCGATCACGCGGCTGATATCGTCCAGGTCGCGGCCCGGCGGCTTCTCGCAGAAGACGTGCAGCCCGCGCTCCAGCCCGGCGATGGTCACTTCCGGAGCAATGTCGTTGGTGAGGCAGACGATGAGGACGTCCAGATCCTCCTCGAGCAGGGTGCGATAGTCGTGGAGCAGCTTCACGCCGTCCTTGACGCCGCCTTCCGGCGGCAGCACCCGGTCGCAGACCGCGACGACGCGCATGTCCGGATGCCGGTCGATGCAAGCATGGCGGCGCTTTCCGACCACGCCATAGCCGGCGATGCCAACTTTCAGTTCGGCCAACTCAATTCCCCCAATTTTCAGGCCGGCGCCCGATGACCCAGCAGTGCGAGCTCAGGCGGTTGTCCGCCAGGAAGCGCTGGAACGCCGCCGCGCGCCCATCGTCCGCGAGCAGCTCCGACAGGAAGCGCTGCCCGTCGAGGATGGTCGGATCCTTGGCCGCCGCATTGCGCACGATATCGACGTCGAGCTGCCCCGGCGTGGTCACCGCCACATCGGCCAGCCCCGCCCGCGCGAACAATCGCTCGAACCCCGCGACCGACAGGAAGTTGATATGGTGCGGCGGGAAGATCGCATTCGACTTCTCCCACAGCGTCTGGATGTCGAAGCCGTCGACTCCCAGCGTGCTCACGAAGACGAAACCACCCGGCCGCGCGAGGCTGGTCAGGGTGCGAAGGAAGTCGAGCGGCTGGTAGACATGCTCGAGCACCTCGAAACAGGCGACGAGATCGGCGACCCCGTCATAGCCGACGACATTCTCGGCGATCTCCTCGACCACCTCGAAGCCCTTGGCCCGGCACTCCGCGGCAAGATGCGCCGACGGCTCGACCGCGATGCAGCGCGCCGCCGGATGGCGCTTGCGCCATTCGTCGAGGAAGATGCCGAAACCGGCACCGACATCGACGATGCTCTCCACCGGCTGCCCCTGCACCTCGCAGATCGCGGCCAGCCGCTCGACGCGCGGGCGGAAGATCTTCTCGCGGCGCACTTCGGCGACCGCCGGAAAGAACACGTCCGACCAATAGTTGGAGGATTCGGAATCGCGGTAGAAGGCCTCGAACGCGCCGATCGAGGGACGCGGCGACTGATAGAGCGTGCCACAGTCCCTGCACTGCGAATAGGCGAAGCCGTTCTTCTCCAGCGCCGGCACCGCATCTTCGCTGCCGCAGCCGACGCACGGAATCGCCAGGCGCTCCTGCCCCGCCGGGAAGCAGCGATCGGCATCCTGGGCGCTCAGCTCGTAATAGCGGCGCGCCAGGGCCTCGGGGCGGATATCCTCTTCCCTCATTGCAGATAGCTGGCGAGCAGCGGGTCCTTCGCCAGCAGGTCCTCGGCGGTGTGCAGCTCGCCCTCGGTGTCCACGCCGAGCATGATCGCATCGGTGGGAACCATGCGGATCGAGCCGCCGGCTTCGAGCACCCGGTTCATGTCCACCGATTCCGCCTGCTCCAGCGGGCTCTCCGGCGTGGCATTGAACTTCAGCAGCACGTCGCGGCGGAAGGCGATCGCGCCGATCTGCATATAGCGCGGCGCACCCGCCCCGCCCTTCCAGGCCGAGGGAATCGCCTCGCGCGACATATAGAGCGCATCCATGTTGCGATCGACCGCGACCTTGACGTTGTTGACGTCGCGGAAGGTCTCGTCGTCGCGGATATGCGCCATGATGTTGACGATCTCGACCTTGGGATCGTCGAAATGGCGGATCATCGCTTCCACGTCATGCGGCTGAATCAGCGGCTCGTCGCCCTGGATCATGATGACCACGTCGATCGTCTCGCCGGTCTCGGCCTCGATCTTCTCCAGCGCCTCCGCCGTGCGGTCGGTCGCGCGATTATGGGTGTCGGCGGTCATCACCACCGCACCGCCGATCGACTGCACATAGTCGGCGATCACCTCGTCACAGGTGGCGACATAGGTGGCGGTGAGGCCGGGCGCCATGCGGGTGCGCAGATAGCAATGGCCGATCATCGGCATGCCGTGCAGCTTCGCGAGCGGCTTGCCGGGGAAGCGCGTTGCCCCCATCCGTGCCGGCAGGACGGCAATCACGTTCATTTGTCCAATTCCTCGATCAAGCTGGTTCCGAAGCGCGCGGCGACATCGAGCATGCGGATGTCGACGCTATAGGCGATGAAGCGGTGCCCGGCCGCATGCGCCTTGCGCAGCCCCTCCGCGCCGGGCTCGACGACGTGCAGGCCCGAAGTCTTGCCCAGCCGCGTGGCGGTGGCGGCGATGCGCGCCATGGCCGCCACGAAGTCGGGATGATCGAACTGGCCGGGCAGCCCCATCGAGGCGGAAAGATCATAGGGGCCGATGATGAACGCGTCGATTCCATCGACCGCGAGGATCTCCTCGAGCGCATCGACCGCGTCGATATGCTCGATCTGCGCGATCACGATCGGGCCGCCGCGCGCCTGCCAGTCCAGATAATCGCGGAAGGTGGCGCCATAGCCCTGCGCGCGCGCCAGGCCGACGCCGCGGATGCCGGCGGGCGCATAGCGCGTCGCCGCGACCGCCTTGCGCGCCTCCTCGGCGCTGGTGACCATCGGCACGACGATGCCGTGCGCGCCGGCGTCCATCACGCGCTTGATCTGGTCCGGATCGTTCGACGTGAGCCGCACCAGCGGCGAGACGCCGCACAGGTCGATCACGCGGATCATGTCGCCCGCGACATCGATCGAAGTGACGCTGTGCTCGAGGTCCACCACCAGCCAGTCGAACCCGGCAAGCGCAAGGATCTCGGCGATCGCGACGGAGGGGAGCGTGAGCCAGGAGCCGATCGCGGTTTCCCCGGCCGCAAGCTTGGCCTTCAGACGCTCATTCTTCATCGACGACCTCCTCGAAGCGGCCCGATGCCACAATGTTCCCGTCTTTCAAACGGTAAATCACGTCGCAATCGCGCACCGTCGTCATGCGGTGCGCAATGACGATCAGCGTCTTTTCGCCCCTTACACTCCGGATTACTTCAGTAACGTGACGCTCGGTTTCCGCGTCCAGCGCCGAAGTCGCCTCGTCGAGCACCAGGATCTGCCGATCCATGTAGAACGCCCGCGCCAGGCCGATGCGCTGGCGCTCGCCGCCGGACAGGCGGACGCCGCGTTCGCCCAGCGAAGTGTCGAGGCCCTGCGGCAGCTTGTCCACCAATTCGGCCAGCTGGGCCGAGCGCAGCGCTGCCATCACCCGGTCGCGATCGATCCGCTCGGGCGGCACGCCGAAGGCGACGTTGCGCGCCACCGAGCCGTCGACCAGGAACACGTTCTGGGGGATATAGGCGATCTGATCGACCCAGTTGTTCCAGCCATAGTCCTGGATCGGCGTGCCGTTCACCCGCATCGTGCCGCTGTCGAAGCTGTGCAGGCCGAGCAGGATGTCGACCAGCGTCGTCTTGCCCGCGCCCGACTTGCCGATCAGCCCGATCGACTGGCCCCGCGCCAGGGCGAGGCTGATCCCGTCGATCGCCGGACGATCGGCGCCGGCATAGCGATAGCTGATCTTCTCGATCTCGAGCCGCTCGAACGGCGCGGGCCGCTTCGCGCCCGCCGCCTCCGTCACGCCCCGGTCCGCCACGCCTTCGATGCCGCGCAGGTCGTCATAGAGTTCGTCCAGCGCATAGGCGCAATAGTGCATGCTCGCGAGCGAGGAGCTCACCTGCGAGATGCCGGGCAGGATGCGCAGGCCCGCCGCCGCGAACATCGCCAGCGTGGCCATCAGCGCCTCGCCGCTGGCGCCGCTCAGGATCACGAAGGTGGAGAACAGGATCACGAAGAGGACGATCACCGTTTCCATCAGATATTTGGGCAGGACCAGCAGCGCGTTGAAACGCTGCTGCGCCACCGCGTTGATGTCCGATGCGTCCGCGACTTCCTGATAGAAGGGCCCCTCCGCCCGCAGGACGCGGATCTCCTTGATGCCGCCAATGCCTTCGTTGACGCCCCGGATCACGCGCTCGTGGTTCACCGAGACGACGACGCCCGCCCGGTTCACGATGGGCCGCACATAAAGCACGTAGAGCCCAAGCGACGTGCCCAGCATGATGCCCAGGCCAAGCGTGGCGAACCAGTTCACCCAGAGCAGGAACAGCGTCAGCGTGAACACCATGATCCCGTCCGCCACCAGGCGAAGCGACGGGATCAGCAGGTCGTCCGACATCGTCTTGGTGTGCGCGGTGATCGTCTGGATGAAGGCCGAGCTGTTGCGGTTCAGATAGAAGCTGTACGGCATCCGCAGATAGGCGTTCATCAGCTTTTTCACGGTCTCCGCGCGGAAGCGGAAACTCAGGCCGAGCAGCCGCCACTGCACGAGATAGGCCGCCACGCCCTTCAGCGCCGTGAGCACCGCCAGGGTTCCGCCGATGGCCAGCAGCTGCGATTGCACGGTGTACAGGCCGAGCCGGTCGAAGAAATGCACCAGGGCCGGAACCCGCTGCAACGCGCCGGGATTGAGCAGCGCACCGACAAAGGGGCCGATCAGGCCGATGGTGATCGTGTCGAACAGCGACACGCCGATGAACAGCACCAGCGTGCGCGCCAGCCGCCCGCGATGATCGGCGAGGACATAGAGATATTTGCGGAGGAACGGCACGCCGGCACTCGGCCGCGTGCCCGCGCCGCCCTTCGTCATGGAGCCGGTTGCCATCTCAGCCGACCGTCAGCCCGTTGACGGCGGCGATCACCCGATCGACCTGCGCGTCGGCCATGCCGGGCCAGAGCGGCAGGCTGAGGACCTCGCGGCTCATCGCCTCGGCGATCGGATAGGAATTTCCCGCGAAGGACGCACCGGCATAGGCCTGCTGGTGGTGAGGCGGGATCGGGTAATGGATCAGCGTCTGCACGCCGCGCTCGGCGAGCTGCCGCTGGACCTGGTCGCGCGCGGCGCTGCGGACCACGAACAAGTGCCAGACATGCCCCTCGCGCGGGCCCGGCTCGGGCAGCGCCACCGCCGGATTGCGCATCTCGGCCAGATAGCGATCGACCACCCTGCGCCGCGCCTCGGTATCCGCGTCGAGCCGAGCGAGCCTGGCGGAAAGGACCGCGGCCTGGATCTCGTCCAGCCGGCTGTTCACCCCGAGATACTTGTTCTCGTATTTCCGGTGCGAACCATAGTTGCGCAGCGCCTGCAGCATCGAGGCGAGGTCGTCATCGTCCGTCGCGATCGCGCCGGCATCGCCCAATGCTCCCAGATTCTTGCCCGGATAGAAGCTGAACGCCGCGGCATCGCCCCAGGCGCCGCAGATCCGGCCGCCGATGCGCGCGCCGTGCGACTGGGCGCAATCCTCGAGCAGCAGCAGCCCGTGCTCCTGCGCGATCGCGCTCAGCGCCGGCATGTCGGCGACCCGGCCATAGAGATGGACCGGCAGGATCGCCCGGGTGCGCGGCGTGATCGCCTGGCGGACCCGCTCGGGATCGAGGTTGAAGCTCGCCGGATCGGGCTCGACCGGCACCGCGACCAGGCCGTTGCCGGTGATCGAGAGCGTCGTCGCGATATAGGTGTTGGACGGGACAATCACTTCGTCGCCCGGCTGGAGCCGGCCGAGCTCGATCCAGGCGCGCAGCGCGAGGTCCAGCGCATCGAGCCCGTTGGCGACGCCGATCACGTGCTTGACGCCGCAATAGTCGGCGAAGCGCTGCTCGAACGCCTTCACTTCGCTGCCAAGGATGAACCAGCCGGAATCGATCACCCGCTCGCAGGCCGCGAGCAGTTCGGGCCGCATCGCGGCGGTCACCGCCTTGAGGTCGAGGAAGGGAACCGTGATCTCAGTCGACATAGCGAATAACTCGTGCGGGATTGCCGATCACCACGGCGCGCGCGGGAACGTCGCGCGTCACGACCGAGCCGGCGCCGATCATGGCGCCCTCCCCGATCACCACGCCCGGAAGGATGGTCGCGTTGGCGCCGATCGAGGCGCCGCGCTCCACGGTGATGCCCTGGAACGCCTCGGGATATTGCTTCGAGCGCGGCAGGGGATCATTGGTGAAGGTCGCATTTGGGCCGACGAACACTTCGTCGGCGAGCCGGGTGCCGTCCCAGAGATATACTCCGGACTTGATCGTCACATTGTCGCCGATGACGACGTCGCGCTCGATGAAGCAGTTCGCGCAGATGTTGCAGCCCTTGCCGATCCGCGCGCCCGCCAGGATGGTGACGAACTGCCACACCCGGGTTCCCTCGCCGATCATGTCGGACTGGACATCGGCCAGACGGTGGATCTCAGCCACGGACCAGCGCCTCCCATGCGTCGCGCCGGCGAATATAGTCCGCCTCGTCATAGGGCAGGTCGGCGAGCACCAGCAGCACGCAATCCTCGCTGAAATCATGCATCTCGTGCCAGACCATCCGATCGATCAGGATGCCCTGCGCGGCGGTATCGAGGATGAAATCCTCGCTCCGGCCATCGGGCCAGGCCATCACGAACCGGCAGCTGCCGGCCACGCAGACCGCGAACTGGCGCGTGCGGTGATGGGCGTGGAAGCCGCGCGGCAGATCGGACTGCAGGCCGGTGACGAAATAGATGCGCTCCACTTCGAACGGCAGGTCGCGCGCCACCTCGATCACGCCCAGGGTGCCGCGCGGATCGGGAAAGGTGGAGATCGCCTTCAGGGGCGAGGCTTCGGTCACGAGAGCCGCTCTTCGTGCAGGATGTCGCCCAGATAGCGGCCATAGGGAGTCTTGGCCAGCCGCGCCGCGCATGCGCCCAGCTCCGCGTCGGACAGCCAGCCGTTGCGCCAGCCGATCTCTTCCAGGCAGGCCACCTTGAATCCCTGCCTTTCCTCGATCGTGTGGACGAACTGCCCCGCCTCCATCAGGCTGCGCTGCGTTCCGGTGTCGAGCCAGGCAAACCCGCGCCCGAGCAGCTCGACCGACAGGTCGCCGCGATCGAGATAGGCCTGGTTCACCGCAGTGATCTCAAGCTCGCCGCGCGCCGACGGCTTCACGGCCTTGGCGATCTCGACGACGTCGTTGTCGTAGAAGTAAAGCCCCGTGATCGCATAGTTCGAGCGCGGATGGGCGGGTTTCTCCTCCACCGACCGCACGCGCATCTCCTTGTCGAACTCGACCACGCCGAAGCGCTCGGGATCGGCGACCTTGTAGCCGAAGATCGTCGCGCCGGCGGCTTGCTCCGCCGCCCGCTGGAGCATCGGAGTGAAGCCGCGACCGAAGAAGATGTTGTCGCCGAGCACCAGGCTAACCGGGTCCGCGCCGATGAACTCCTCGCCGAGCAGGAATGCCTGGGCGAGCCCGTCCGGGCTGGGCTGGACGGCATAGGAGAAGCGCGCGCCGAACTGGCTGCCGTCGCCCAGCACGCGCTTGAACGCGGCCTGGTCCTCCGGCGTGGTGATGATCAGTATCTCGCGCATGCCGCCCAGCATCAGCACCGACAGCGGATAATAGATCATCGGCTTGTCATAGACCGGGAGCAGCTGCTTCGAGACGCCCAGCGTGAGGGGGTGCAGCCGGGTGCCGGATCCGCCCGCGAGGACGATGCCCTTCCGGCTCATCGGCCGATTTCCCCGATCCGGTTGAACGGCCCTGGCGACGGGATCCGGATCCATCGCGCCCTGTGAATCGCCACGCTCGCCCCCTACAACGCGAGGCCGCGATCGACAGGCCGCGCAAACGGCGTGCCGGCCTGGGCCCTGCGAAATTCCATGTTCGCCTGCGGCCTGCGTTAGAAGACCGATTCCGTATCCGCAAGCGCAAGCTTGGCGGTCCATGGCGGCTCTGCCACCGCTAGTCTCCCCGCGCGGTCGCCGCGATCGAGGCCGCCATTGCCCGGCTGATCTCGGTACGGCGATAGCGCGCGATGAACCCGGTCCTGTCAGGCACGGGCGGGCGGGCGGGCAGGCCGCGCACCGCGGCGACCAGGCCCGCCACGTCCTGCGGCGGGAACACCGCCGAGTCCGGAAGCTCGGTCCGGACGAAATCCGCGGCCACGCCGCCGAGCCCGGCGATGATCGGGCGCCCGATCGAGCCATATTCGAAGAGCTTCGAAGGCAGCACCTTGAGGAAGGCGTCATAGGCGTTGAGATGGACCAGCAGCGCGTCGGCGCGGTGATAGGCGTCGAGCAGCTCCGCGCGCGGCACCGGCGGATGGATGTGCACGTTGGTGAGGCCGAGCCGGGCACAGGCTTCCCGCAGCTGCGGCATGCGCCCGCCATCGCCATAGATCACGAAGTCCGCCTCGTCGCGAAGCTCGGCGGCCGCCAGCGGAAGGATGTGATGGATCCCCTGCCCCTCGCCGACATTGCCCGCGTACAGGATCCGCGGCCGGCCGGCATGCGAAGCGCCGTCCGCCGGCATCGGCTTCACTGCCTCGCTCGCCTCCAGGAACAGCGGATCGATGCCATTGGTGAACAGCTCGAACTTCTTGTCCGGATAGCGCTCGCGGAAATAGGGAAGAAAGCCCGGCGACACGAGGTTGATCACCGAGGCGCGCCGGATCGTATACCGCTCGCAGGCCCGCAGCACCGGCGACAGCAGCCGGAAGAGGCGCGGGTTGAGCACGTCCTTCATCGTGTCGACGAAGATGTCGCGTACGTCGAGATAGAGGGGCTTGCCCGCCAGCGCGGCCACGGTCGCGGCCAGCAGCGCCGTGAAGAGGCGGCTGGTGGTGGCGAACACCGCGTCGAACTCGGCCTTCCGGGCGTGGCGGCGGGCGCCGAACGCGAAGGGCAGGAACGTGCGGATCTGCGAGGCCATGCCCCCGCTGTGCGCGGGCACCGCGAACCGGCGGATGAGGAGATTGTCGTGGCGACGCTCCTCGGCCGGCGCCTCGACCGCGTGGCTCGCATAGCGATTGGGCTGGCTGGTCAGCACCTCGACCTCGGCATGCTGCGACAGCGCGTCCATCAGCGAAGTGGCGCGAAAAGCCCCCGCGGACAGGTCCGGCGGGAAATAGAAGCAGAAGGCCAGGATCTTCATTGCCGGTACGGACCCGCTTCAGGCCGCCGGCTGCACGGCATGCCCGAGGCGATCCCCCGAATAGGTGCCGCTCCGGATCGGCTCCCACCAGTCCCGGTTGGCCAGGAACCAGTCGACGGTCCTCGCCAGGCCGGTCTCGAAGCTCTCCTGCGCCTTCCAGCCCAGCTGCGTCTCGATCTTGCCCGGGTCGATGGCATAGCGCCGGTCATGGCCGGGACGGTCGCTGACGAAGCGGATCAGGGCGCGCCGCGACGGCACGCCCGGCAGCGGCACCCGCGCATCGAGCAGGTCGCAGATCGCCTCGACGACCGCCAGGTTCGTCCGCTCCTCGCGCCCGCCCACATTGTAGCTCTCGCCCACCCGGCCGCGCGAGACGACGAGATTGAGCGCCCGCGCATGATCGTCGACATACAGCCAGTCGCGGACATTCTCGCCGCGCCCATAGACCGGCAGCGGCTTGCCCTCGAGCGCATTGAGGATCGTCAGGGGAATCAGCTTCTCGGGAAAATGATAGGGCCCGTAATTGTTCGAGCAGTTCGAGAGCACCACCGGCAAGCCATAGGTCTCGTGCCAGGCGCGCACCAGATGGTCGGACGCCGCCTTGGTCGCCGAATAGGGCGACGAGGGCTGATAGGGCGTCTCCTCGGTGAACACGCCGGAATCGAAGGGCAGATCGCCGAACACCTCGTCGGTGGAGACATGGTGAAAGCGGAACGCCGCCCGCTTGTCCTCGGGCAGCTCGCGCCAATAGCCGAGCGCCGCGTTGAGCAGCCGGAAGGTTCCGACGACATTGGTCTCGACAAAGGCGCCCGGGCCATCGATCGAGCGGTCGACATGGCTCTCCGCGGCGAGATGCATCACCGCATCGACCTTCTCTTCGCGCAGGATCTGGCCGACCAGCGCCACATCGCCGATATCGCCCTGCACGAAGCGATAATTGTTGCGCCCTTCCCAGGCCCGCATCGTCGCGCCGCTGGCCGCATAGGTCAGCTTGTCGAGATTGACCACGCGCGTGCCGGCCTCGCCCAGCAAGTTCCGACAAACGGCCGAGCCGATGAAACCCGCCCCGCCAGTCACCAACAAGGTCCGCAAAATACTCTCCGTTAGACGCGCGGCGAAACGCTTATTTCGATCCGAAGCCGCTGAAGACGATACCAATGGTCCGAAGCGCGATCAGCGCATCGAGCCAGGCGGAGAAGTGCTTGATGTAATAGAAATCATAGTGAAGCTTCAGCCGCGCGTCCTCGAGCTCGGCGACATGCCCCTGGTTCACCTGGGCCCAGCCGGTGATGCCCGGGCGCACGATGTGGCGATAGGCGTAGAAGGGCAGCTCGCTCTCATACCATTCGGAGAGCGGGATCGCCTCCGGCCGGGGGCCGATGACACTCATATGGCCGCGCAGCACATTGAGGAACTGCGGCAGCTCGTCGATGCGGGTCCGCCGCAGGAACCGGCCGACCCGGGTGATGCGGTCGTCATCCTCACGGGTCATCGCCTGGCCACGCGCATCCCCGGCATCGCCCGCGGGCCGATGGCGCATCGTCCGGAACTTCAGCACGTCGAAATGGCGCCCGCGATAGCCCATGCGCTTCTGGCGGAAGAATATCGGGCCGGGCGTGTCGAGCCGGATCGCCAGGGCGACGAGCACGAGCGGCACGAGCAGCAGCGGCAGCACCAGCAGCGAGCAGGCGATGTCGATCAGGCGCTTGATCTTGCGGAAGGCCATGTTGGGCAGCAGCGAGCCGAAGCTGTTCTCCGACAGATGCTCGATCTGCACGCGCCCGGTGAGGGACTCGCGCAACTGCTTGGTGTGATAGACCGGGCGGCCGGAGATCGCCGCCTGCGCCAGCATCCGCTCCCATTCGGGATCATGGTCATGCCGCAGGTCGGCGACGATCGCGCCGTCCGAATCCCCCAGCGGCAGCACCGGCTCGCGCAGCACGACCCAGTCGATGCCCGGCGTGTCGTGCACGATCCCGGTATGGCCGAACGGCACCAGGTAGAAATGCCTGCGGCCGGACGACTGGGCGACATGGTTGGCAATGAACGAGAAGGCGATCGAGCCGAGGAAGCCCGTCGTCAGCATCAGGCCGCTATAGCTCAGGCGCAGCGCGAGCAGCACGGCGACAACCACGCCGAACGTCATCGCATAGGCCGGGATGATATAGGCGAAGCCGCGAGTGCCCGGGAACGCCGTCACGCGGCGATGGAGCAGCAGCGCGGTGACGGCGGCGCCGAAGGAGCAGAAGGCGCTGTACCAGATGCTGCTCTCGCCCCCGTCCCAGTCGCCCTTCCAGACCACCGACTGCCAGACGATGGCGAGGGCAATGGGAAGCAGCAGCGAGGTTACCGCGATGCCCAGACCCTGGAAGGTCAGCGAATCGAGGAAGCGGTGCTTCACTCGCACGGCTCTTTCACGCGACATCAGCATAATATTGGTTCCGTGGATCCCCATCACGCCCCAGCATCTATCGCATCCGCCGAAACTCTCGTCTGGCGGCCCGCCCGATTGCAGCTAGATAAGATACCATATGAAGTCCATCCCGCCGATGGACGGAACGGCCCGAAAATTTGCCGAGACGAAACCGCCCCTTGCGCCCTATCTACGCTCGCGCCCGGTTCCGGCCGGGCTGGTCTGCGGGAGTATGCAATGCCGAATGGGTTCAATCGCCGCGAAGCGCTGGGCACGCTCGGCGGGCTGGGTGCGCTCGGCGGGAGCGTGCTCCCGATGGGTGCCGCGGCCGCCGCGCAACCCCAATCGCAAGGCCTCCGGCCCGATGCGCATGGCGACATCACCCCGCAGGAGTTCGGGGCCACGCCCGACACGCCCGACGCCACCGCCCCGATCGAGGCGATGCTGCGCGCGATGCGCGAGAGCGGGCGGCTGCGCGCCAGCTGGCCCTATGGCAAGTACCGGGCCACCCAGCTGCGCTTCGACACCATGGGCGCGATCCACCGCTTCGACGGCGCGCTGCTCGTCGGCATCGCGCAGCAGCGCACCGCCAGCCTGGTCGACCTGCGCGGCGGGCACAGCTGGATCAACGGCCTGCGCCTCGCCGGCGGGTTCAGCCACAACTATGTCTGCGGCCTCCATCACTATGCCAACGACCTGCGACAGGTCTATCCCGGCTATCTCGACCTCACCGACCTCCAGGTCGAGGGATTCGACATCGGCGTGGCGGTCGGCGCGCTGCCCGATCAGCGCGCGATCGCCAACCAGCAGGCCAGGGTGCAGGACGGCGAGGCGATCGACGCGCCGCTGTCCGAGCTGGTCTACACCAATCCGCGCCTGACCAACTGCCCGCGCGGCTTCTACATGCGCCAGCCCAACGGCAAGGTCACGATCCTGGGCGGACGCATCCACAGCGAAAGCAGCATGTGGAAAGGGTACGACACCAGCCGGACCTTCGCGCTGGCGGTGGAAGACGCGGGATCCGAGCTGGCGATGATCGGCGGCACGCTGGAGCATGTCCAGGGCGCCACCGGCACGCTCGCCCGGGTGACCGATGGCCGGGTCGTGCTCGCCTCGGTGATCGTCGAGACCACGGTGCCGAGCTATGTCGACGGCACCGGCGTGCTCGTGATCGAGAACGCGCTCAACAACGGCATCAACTCGAACGAACGCGCCTATCTCGAGGTCGGCCCCGGCGCGACGGGCAGCTTCACCATTACGCACAGCCCGATCCGCTATCCGCCCGGGCGCGCCGTGCCGGCCGGCGCCGCGGCGGTAGTGACATCGGTCGCCGGTCCCGGCGGCGGCTTCAGGCCGCGACCCGACTTCGAATGCCTGTTCGACAATGTCGAGCTTTCCGACATCGCCTTCGCGTTCGGCGGCGCCAGATATCTGCCGATCGTCCGCGGCGTGCAGGCCAGCTTCCGCAACTGCACCATCACCTCGCTGGACCGGTTCGGCCGGCGCGCGCAGCTGCTCCGCCTCGACGATGGCCCCAACCTGCTGACCGGCGCCGTCGATCTGACCGGCGCCTCGATCCCGCCCTTCCCCGGCGCCACCGGCCAGTCGGGCGGCGGCTGGAGCTTTGCCGGAACCGGCGCCGGTGCCCGGTGCGGCGGGCAACCCGGCGAGCAGGTGCCCGGTGCCGGCGCCGGAGGCGGCATCGCGCTGCGCCTGGCCCCGTCCGCCGGCAGCGAGGCGCGGGCATCGAGCGGCCGGGCGCCGGTCAAGCCCGGCAGCGTCAACCTGTTGCGCGGCATGATCCGCACCGGCGCCGGCGCGGCCCGGATCGGGATCCGCGCCCGTTTCCAGACCTTTTCGGGCGCCCCGTCCAACGCGCCGGTGGCGGAGCTGTTCGCGGGGCCGCAATCGGAATTCGGGCCGGAATGGCAGCCGCTGATGCTGGCCTTCCTGCCGCCGAAGGACGCCTCGTTCGTGTCGCTGGAGCTGGTGGCCAGCGCGGGCGCCGAGCTGCTGCTGGCGAATCCGAGCCTGCGCTGACCCGGCAGGGCCGGAAACGAAAACGCCGGCGGAGCGATCCGCCGGCGTTTCGATGTTCGGTAGGGGAAAGGCTCAGCGCCCCTCGGGCCCGCCCGGCGGCGGACCGCCCTGCTGCTGCTGCTGCATCATCTGCTGCTGGAGCATCATCTGGCGCAGCTCGGCCGCCGGGATGATCTGCTTGATCTCGAGATCGAACTGCAGGAGCTTGCCGTAGAGCGGATGCTGGGAACCCGCCTTCTCATAAGCGAGATTGGCCGGGATCCAGACGCGCAGCTTCGAATCCTTGCTCATCATCTTGAGCGCTTCGTCGAAGCCGGGGATCGCGCCGCCCACCGGCAGCCGGATCTCGCCCGCCGGCTGGAAGATGGTGCCGTCGCGCAGCGTGCCGACGGTCCAGACGGAAACCCCGTCGCCTTCCTGCGCCTTCGGACCGGTGCCTTCCTTGAGCACCTGATACTGGAGCCCCGACTCGGTGGTCCGCACGCCGAGCTGCCCCTTGTTCCAGGCAAGGAACTGCGTGTCGTCGCCCTTGACGGCAACGGGCGCACGCGTGCCGGTCCAGGCCAGCGCCACCGCGACGGCGATCGCCAGCACCAGCCCGGCCCAGAGCCAGACCTTGTAGCTGCGCTTGACGGGCTGGAGCGGAACGGCGGTCACGGACATGCTATGAGCTCCAGGCACAGGTAGCCAGCTACCCGAAAGTCAGAAAAGTCACGACAGCATCGCACGCGGCCCGTGCAATGCCCTGTCGCGAAATCAACGGGCGCTGTCGCGCTCCATGCGCTTGCGCTCGAGCTTCCGCGCGCGGCGAACCGCGGCGGCACGCTCGCGGGCGCGCTTCTCGCTGGGCTTCTCGTAGTGACGGCGAAGCTTCATCTCGCGATAGACGCCCTCACGCTGCAGCTTCTTCTTGAGCGCGCGCAGCGCTTGGTCGACGTTGTTGTCGCGAACGATGATCTGCATAAACCCGTCAGTGCTCCGGTCTTCAATTCAATAGAAAAGGGTTCGCCGGAACGCGGGGTTGCGGCGTCGTGGCGGCCACCTAACAGCGCAATTCCGATTTTTCAAGCGCGAACAGGCTCCAGCCCCGTAATGATGCGGCGAGCCGCTCAGGCGGCCGGCTGGCCCTGGCAGAGCCCGAGCCGCTTGCCATAGACGCGCAGCCGGATCGCGGCATAGCCGGGCTGGCCCTTCTCGCCGCTCTTCTGGTCGACCGTCACGTCATAGGCCTGCTTGCCCATGGTGCCGGCATAGAGGAGCGTGGTCCTGGCGCCGTTCGCCTGGGTGCACTGGATCTCGACGTCGAGCCTGCCGCCCTTCTGCACGAAGCGCGGGAAAGTGCAGGTGCCGGCGACCTTTTCGAGATTCTCGATGTCGAGCGGCTTGAGGTCGCTCGCCGTCTGGCACTTCACGGCATGGCGCTCCTGCTTGCGCACCGCCGCCAGCTGGTCCGCCTTGTCCGGCCCGTCGGCGAACTCGGCGGAAATCACCTGCATGCCCGAATCCCAGGTGCCCGGCTGCATCAGCATCTTGGAGTGCGCGGCCTTGGACAGGCCCGCGACTTCCTTCATCGAGGCGTTGCGCACCTCGAACTCGCCCGTGGCGGCGGCTTCGCGCTCCGCGGCGGACTGGCAACCGGCAAGGGCGAGGGCGCCGACGAGCAGGATGGCACGCATTTTCCGAAAGATCCCTCTCCAAAATTCGCGGCGACACTCAGCCGATATCGCGGCCAAAGACAAGCGCGATTCCTGACGGCATAGTGACGCGATGACAGCAGCCGACACCGCCACGCCGCCGCCGCGACACCGCCTGCGCTCGATCCTGGGGGGATCGGCCGGCAATCTGGTCGAATGGTATGACTGGTATGCCTATTCGGCCTTCACGCTCTATTTCGCGCCGCACTTCTTCCCCAAGGGCGACCAGACCGCGCAGCTGCTCAATGCCGCGGCGGTGTTCGCGGTCGGCTTCCTGATGCGGCCCGTCGGCGGCTGGCTGATGGGCATTTACGGCGACCGCTATGGCCGCAAGGCCGGGCTTACCCTTTCGGTGACGCTGATGTGCGCCGGATCGCTGCTGATCGCGGTCACGCCCGGCTATGCGACGATCGGCGTCGCCGCGCCCGCGCTGCTGGTGCTCGCCCGGCTGATGCAGGGCATCTCGGTGGGCGGCGAATATGGCGCGAGCGCCACCTATCTCTCCGAAATGGCCGGCAAGCGGCATCGCGGCTTCTGGTCGAGCTTCCAGTACGTCACCCTGATCTCCGGCCAGTTGGTGGCGCTGCTGGTGCTGCTGGTGCTGCAATCCATGCTGAGCGAGGCCGCTCTCGACGCCTGGGGCTGGCGCATCCCCTTCCTGATCGGCGGGGTGCTGGCGGTGATCGTCTTCTGGCTGCGGCGCCGGCTGGCCGAAACGGAAAGCTTCGAGAAGCGTGGCGGCGGCCAGTCGAGCATCTTCGCGCTGTTCCGGCACCATCCGCGCGAGGCCGGGCTGGTGATGCTGCTCACCGCGGGCGGCACGCTCGCCTTCTACGCCTATTCGATCTACCTGCAGAAATTCCTGGTCAACACCTCCGGCTTCGACCGGGCCACCGCCGCGCAGATCAACGCCGCCGCCCTGTTCGGCTTCATGCTGATCCAGCCGCTGGCCGGCGCGCTGTCCGACCGGATCGGGCGCAAGCCGCTGATGATCGGCTTCGGCGTGCTCGGCGTGCTGCTCACCTGGCCGATCTTCACCACGCTGGAGAGCGTGCGCAGCCCCATGCTCGCCTTTCTGATCATGCTGGGGGCGCTGGCGATCGTGACCGGCTACACCTCGATCAACGCCGTGGTGAAGGCGGAGCTCTTCCCCGCGCATATCCGCACCCTGGGCGTCGCCCTGCCCTATGCCGTCGCCAATGCGCTGTTCGGCGGAACGGCGGAATATGTCGCCCTGTGGTTCAAGGACGCGGGCTGGGAGCGCGGCTTCTACTGGTACGTCACTGCGATGATCGGCGTGTCGCTGGCCACCTATCTGGGCATGCGCGACACCGCGAAACATTCGCGGATCCTCGAGGATTGATGGTTATTGCTAATCATTAGCATGATCTTGCCGCCCTTGTCGTGTCGCCATCCCCGCGCAGGCGGGGTCCAGGGGTGATGGAGCGCTCCCCCAGGCGACCCGGGATCGCGCCTGCGCGGGACGGCGGGGCAGGAACCGGGACGACAGGGTAGGGATCGGGCGCGAGAGGCGCCCCGACCCTTGCGGCGCTCCCCTTCCCGCTCTCCATATGTTTCGGCGCATTGCAGCCCTGCAATACCAGCGTTAGGCTCGCCCCCGATCACCAGTGGATGCTGCAAGACGCATTAGCCTTGGACCTCGAGACCCGCCTGCTGATCGTCGACGACGATCCCGGTATCCGCGAGCTGACCGCGGCTTTCCTGTCGCAGCATGGCTATGTGGTCGACACGGCTTCGGGCGCGACCGAGATGCGCGCGCTCGCGACCCGGCACGATTATGCGCTGATCGTCCTCGACGTGATGATGCCGGGCGAGGACGGGCTCGCCATCCTGCGCTCGATGGACCGCGAGACCGGCCCCGCGGTGATCCTCCATTCCGTGATCGGCGAGGATATCGACCGGATCGTCGGGCTGGAGATGGGCGCGGACGACTATGTGCCCAAGCCGGCCAATCCGCGCGAACTGCTGGCGCGGATCCGCTCGGTGCTGCGCCGCAGCCATGGCGACCGGGCCGCGCCGGCGGCGGTGCCCACCCGCGCCTTTCTGCGCTTCGCCGGCTGGCGGCTGGACCCGGTGGCGCGCCAGCTCTGGGATCCGGACGACGTGATCATCAACCTGTCCGACGGCGAGTTCCGGCTGCTGCTCGCCCTGGTCGAGCGGCCCCGCCGGGTGCTCACCCGCGACATGCTGCTCGACTTCTCGCGCGGCCCCAATGCCGAGCATTTCGACCGCGCGATCGACGTGCAGATGAGCCGCCTGCGCAAGAAGCTCGCGCGCCCGGGCTCCGAGGACCTGATCCGCACCATCCGCAACGAAGGCTATATGTTCGTCGCCGAAGTCACGGCCAAGTGATCCCGTGACCCGGCGTTCGATCACGGTTCCCATCGTCCTGCTCGTCATCGCCGCCGCCCTGATCGCGACGACGACGCAGTTCACGATCATGTTCAACGGCCCGCCGCCCGGGCCGGGGCCGCTGCCGCTGGCCCGCGTCGCCGAGGCGCTGCGCACCGGCATCGTGCCGCCCACCGCCCGCGCCCGGATGACGGTGACCCGGACCAACGAGGACAAGTTCGGCCGCCAGGACGAGCGCCCCTCCCCCGCGCGCGACGCGGCGATCGCCCGGCTGATGGAGGTGCCGGCCGAACGCATCCACGGGCTCTACCAGCTCCCGGCGCGCGATCCCGAGCAGGACATGCGCGGCAGCTTCACCGTGGCGATGGAAAACGGGAATGGCTGGATCGTCGCATCCAGCGTGTACCGCCCGACCTTCACCCGCTGGCACCTCGCCCGGCTGCTGGGAATGCTCGGGACGCTGCTGGTGCTTTCCCTCCTTGCCTGGGCCGTGGCGCGCCGCATCTCGCGGCCGATCCGCGACCTGGCGGGCGCGGCGACCCGGGTGCGACTGGGCGCGCGCCAGCCGATCCCGCAAAGGGGGCCGCGCGAAGTGCACGAACTCGCCCTCGCGCTCGATTCGATGCAGGAGCGGATCCTGCTCGAGGCCGAGAACCGCAGCGCGATGCTGGGCGCGATCGCCCATGACCTGGGCACGCCCCTGTCGAGGATCGCCTTCTGGGTCGAGCAGCTTCCCGACGCGGCGAGGCTGCGCGCCGAGGCGGACATCGAGGAGATGCGCGCGATGCTGAAGGCCGCGCTGGCCTTCACGCGCGACGGGCGGGACGGCGCGTCGCATGCAAGGCTCGACCTGGGCAGCCTGATCGAGAGCCTGGTCGACGACCTTGCCGCGGCGGGCAAGCCGGTCAGCGTCGAGGCGGGGCCGCGCGCGGTGGTGCGCGGCAATTCGGCGGCGCTGCGGCGGCTGTTCGCCAACCTCATCGAGAATGCGGTGCGCTATGGCGAGCGCGCGCGGCTGCACTGGAGCCTGGGCGAAGGCACGGTGGACGTGCTGGTGGAGGACGACGGACCCGGCTTCGACCTGGCGCGTGCCGAGGCGCTGTTCGCACCCTTCGTGCGCGGCGAGACCTCGCGCAGCCGCGAGACCGGCGGCACGGGGCTGGGGCTCGCCATCGTCCGCTCGGTCGCCGAGGCGCATGGCGGCACCGTGACGCTGGAGAATCGCCTGGGCGGAATCGGCGGGCGGGTACGCGTGCGGCTGCCGACCTGAGCCTCCGCCGGCGGGCGGCGGTACCGGCGCGCCAACTCGATCGACAAAGGCGTTTATCCCCTCGGGACAAGGAGTGCCCGATAGCCGTCATCCCCGCGCAGGCGGGGATGACGGGCGTAGTTTCAAGCGCTTGTTTGGGTTCTCACCCTGGATTGGGAACTCATATTCCTCCTTCGTCACCCCGGCCTTGCGCCGGGGTCCCGCTATCTCGGCCGTGCAGGAAGCAGCGCAATCCCGGCGCAAGGCCGGGATGACGGTAGAAAATCAGATACTTGCTTGGGTTCTCAACCTAAAGGATCACGCCCCCGCCGCCGCGGATCGCGAGCACGCGGCCGATCGAATCGAACAGCGCGTCCATCGCCACCGGCTTGAACAGCACATCGTCGGCCCCGATCGCGAGGCAGCGCTCGCGCAGGTCCACCGCGGTATCGGCGGTGACGACGATGATCGGCAATTCCCCCTTCGCGTCGCCCCGCGCGCGAATGCGGCGGATCGTCTCGAAGCCGTCCATGCCGGGCATGCGCAGGTCGACGAGCACGACGTCGAACGATTCCGCGTCGAGCATCGCCAGGCCCTCTTCGGCCCAGCTCGCCTCCGCCATCGTCGCCCCCGCGACGTCGAGCATGTCCTTCACGACCCGACGGTTCATCGGATCGTCCTCGATGAAGAGGATATTCATGCCCGTCCGCCCGTGGCGACCGGTTTCCCCGAGATGCGCGCGACCGTTTTTTTCATGTCCGGTGTGCTATCGCCCTAAGCCGCCCGAGATACAAGCGGGTCCCCCTCCCTCTTGCCGGAATTTTCTTCCGCTGACGGAATGATAGCATCGATCAGGCCGACGCCGGTAATGGGTTTTTCGATTATCTTTCCACTACTTGCCGCAATCAGCTCAGCAGCGGTCTCCGCATCGGGCTTGAGCCAGAGGACGGCATGCGCCACGTCCTGGGCCGCCGCGCGCAGCGTGGCGAGCGCCCGGGCAGGGCCATCCGCCTCGGCCTTGAGCGTCCCCTCATCGGCAAGGAGATGGCTGACACCGCCGGCCTCGAGCATCGGCAGGGCCTCGGCCACCGAGCCGGCGAAGCGCAGCCGGGCGACGCGCGGCTCCAACAGGGTGCGCAGCATCGAGCGGGCGATGGGATTCCGGTCGAGCACGACCAGGTCGAGCCCCGCCGCGCTTTCGTCCGCCACGGCCGCCGCGGGCGCCTCGGCGGGGACGAGCGGCAGGTCGAGGATGAAGCGCGAGCCCTTGCGGTCCTCGCTCTCCACCATGATGTCGCCGCCCAGCGCACGGGCGAGGTTGCGGCAGATGGCAAGGCCCAGGCCGGTGCCCCCGAACCGGCGCGTGGTGCTGGTGTCGACCTGGCGGAAGCTCTCGAAGATCTCCTCGAACTTCTCGCGGGGGATGCCGATGCCGGTATCCTCCACGGCCAGCCTGAGCCGCCGGGCATCGCCTTCGCCCTCGGCCACCGCGCGCAGCGTGACGCTGCCCTTCTCGGTGAACTTGATCGCGTTGGAGAGCAGGTTGAACACCATCTGGCGCAGGCGGGTGGCGTCGCTGACGATCCAGTGCGGCGCATGGCTGAGCTCGAGCCGGAAGCCGAGCCCCTTGCCGCGTGCCTGCTCCTCCCAGAGGCGCGTGACGTCCCTCAGCGTGGCAGGCAGGTCCATGGGCGCCGCCTCGACGCTCAGATTGCCCGTCTCCATCTTGGCGACGTCGAGAATGTCGTCGACCAGCGCGCGCATGGTGATGCCGGCGCCATGGACGATGCCGATCCGCTCGCGGGTCTGCGCCTCGAGCTTCGCATCCGAGAGCATGACCTGGGTCATGCCCAGGATGCCGTTCAGCGGGGTGCGGATCTCATGGCTGGTGGTCGCGAGGAACTCGGTCTTGGCCTTGAGCGCCTTTTCCAGCGCCACATTGGTCTCGCCCAGCACGATGTTGGCGGCGCGCACCTTGTTGCGGCTGCGGCGAACCGTGACGAGGCCCCAGCCGAGCGCGGCCATGACGATCACCGTCGCCGCGCCGATCAGCAGGAACAGCGTCTGGAGATAGCGGGCCCGCCCCTCGGCTTCCCGGGTCTGGAGCAGCAGGATCTGGTTCTGCTGCTTCGCCCAGTCGAACTTCGCCGCCATCAGCGCCGCGCCGGCGGTCGCGGCCACCTTGGTGGATTCATCGTCGAGGCGCTTCATTGCCTGAAGGTGCACCAGCGCCTCTCGCGCATTCTCCGCCTTGCTGAATATCTGATAGGCGTAGAAATGGTCGCTGCGGAATTCGACCGTGGTCTTGCCCAGGTCCATGCCGTCGAACGTGCCGTGGATGAACCGCAGCGCTTCCCCGATATTCCCCCGCTCGGAAGCCAGGGCGGCCGCGGTGGCGAGCAGGTGCCGCCGCAGCACATCGGCATCGGCGCCGCGGATGAGCTCGAACCCGCGCGTGATCGTGCGGTTGGCGTCGTCATAGCGCTTCAGCGCCACCTGGCTGCGCGCGAGGTTGCTGAGCAGGCGCGCCTCGAGCAGCGGCTTGTTCATGCCGCGCGCGACGACGATCGCCGCCTCATATTCCTTGCTCGCCTCCGCATCCCGGCCGAGCTTGGCGAGCACATTGCCGCGGCTGTTGTGGAGCGAGAGCGAAAGCACCGGATCGTCGGTGAACAGCACGGCGGCCTGGTGGAAATACTCCTCGGCGCGCGCATCGTCATTGGCGACGCTGTAGAGCCCGCCGATGTTCTGCAGCGCGATCGCCTGGCTGCGCGGCTCCTTCACCTCGCCGAAGATGCGGAAGGCGTTCTGATAGCTCTCCAGCGCCTGCACCGCCTGGTCGCGCGCCATGAAGAAGGCACCCTGCGACATCATCAGGTCGCCGCGCAGCTTGATCGGCTCCGGTATCGAGCGGATCAGGTTCAGCCCGTCGGTCAGCAGCGGCGCGGCCTTGGCCGGCTCCTCGTTGCGGATATGCGCCTCGGCGGCCAGCCAGCGCGCGGTGGCCAGCGCCAGCATCCGCCGCCGCTCGTCCCGCAGGCCGAGCGCCAGCCCGTCGATCGCGGCGGCGTGGCGGAGCGCCTCCGCCTGGTCGGACATCATGCTTTCCTTGGCGGCCCGGATCTGGGCCTCGATCGCCGGCGGGAAATCGGAACGGGGTTGCGCCTGGGCAAGCGCCGGCGCGGCCGCGAGCAGCGCGGCAAGGGCAAGGACGGAACGCAGCAGCGCGCGCATCACGCGCGCTTCCAGAAGCTCTCGGGCCGGACGAAGGATGCCGGATGGCCGTTCGCATTGTCGAGATGGCCATCGTCCGCAAGGAACTTGCGGAACGCATCGAGCCCGAGCGGGCGCGAGATCAGGAAGCCCTGCACCATGTCGCAGCCCATCACGCTGAGCAGCGCGAGCGCGGACGGCGTCTCCACCCCCTCGGCGGTGACTTCCATCTCGAGCGCATGGGCGAGATCGATCGTCGAGCGCACGATCAGCGGATCGCGGTTGCTGCTGGTGAGCTGCATCACGAACATCTTGTCGATCTTGAGCTCGCGCGCGGGCAGCTTCTTCAGATAGGCGAGCGAGGAGAGCCCGGCGCCGTAATCGTCGATCGCGAGCGTTACGCCGCTGTCGGCGAAGAACTGGAGGTGGCGGATCGCGCTCTCCGGATCGCGGATCACCGCGGTCTCGGTGATCTCGAAGCCGAGCTTCGCATCGGTGTTCGCCAGCATCTCGCACACTTCGTTGACGAAGCCGGGGTCGGCGAGGAGCTGGCCCGAGATGTTGACGAAGAGCAGCATGTCGAAGCCGTCGGCGCGCAGCTTGCGCTGGTCCTCGATCACCTGGCGCAGCGTCCAGAGCGTGAGTGTCGAGATCTCGCCCGCCTGCTCCGCGACCGAGATGAAATCGCCCGGCAGGATCAGGCCGCGCGTGGGATGCTGCCAGCGGACCAGCGCCTCGGCGCTGGCGATCTCCTGCCGGCGGACATGAACCTTGGGCTGATATTGCAGGAACATCTCGCCATTGGCGATCGCGCGCGGCAACTCGCGCATCAGAGTGAGCTTGTCGAAGGCCAGGTCCGCGCGCGACAGGTCGAGCATCACCACCCGGCCGTCCGCCCGCGCCTGCTCGAGCGCGGATTCGGCGGCTTCGGCAAGCAGCACCTCGTCATCCTCGACCGAGGGCGCGGCGGCGACGCCGAAATGCATCTGGAGATGATGCGGCTCGCCATCGAGGTCGAGCGTGCGCTGGAAACCCTTGCGGATCCGATCGATATCGTCGGCGGCGGCCTCGGGCGTTTCGCGCTCGAAGCAGATCTCGATCACCGAGCGGCCGGCGGCGGCAATGCGGACGTCCGGCACCAGGCTGGAGATTCGCCGCGCCACGTCCAGCACCAGCGAATCGGCGCGGGCGCGGCCCAGATGGCGGCGCAGCGACGCGAAATTCCCGATCTCGCACAGGCCCAGAACGCTCCAGAAGCGCCCCTCGACATGGCGATCGTTACTTGCCCGGTGCAGTTCGCGCTTGCCGCCCCGCCCACGGGCACCGGCATCCGCACCCCCGGCGCGCGCGCTGTGCACCTGCACGAATTCCCTCGCGATTCCCGCGCGTTCCGCGGTGATCGCGACGGCGCTCGTGGAAGCACCGACCAAGGTCGCCAAGGGCTCTCTGCGTGCCGACATGCCTAGGCCCCGACCCTTGAAGGAACGGTTAAATCACGCGTTCGAAGCACTTTTTGCGAAGCCAACTCCGCAGAAATCCGGATTGATTCATTGTTAAGAAGCCTTTAACCATCTGAATCGCGCACAAGTGCGCACCGATGGGAGACTATGAATGTTCGCGTTTTTCAGCCTGATGTTCCGTGACGGCGGCGGTAACGAAATCCGCCCGTTCTGAGGAACGTTCATCCGGGCCGGCAGTGGAGCGACCTCAGTTGAGGCCGTGCTGACCGGCCCGGACGACAACTGAAAGGGCGGCCGCGAGCCGCCTTTTTTATTGCCTGTCTCCTTGCCCGCATTTTTCTTGCCGGCCGCGCCGGAGAGCGTCGCCGCCCGCCCCCTTGCCCCCGGCGCTGGCGTCGCTATCTGCGCAACAGACTTTCTTCCCAAGGGGATCCACGTTGCGCATAGCGATGATCGGCACGGGCTATGTCGGCCTGGTTTCCGGTGCCTGTTTCTCGGACTTCGGCCATGAAGTGGTCTGTGTCGACAAGGACGCGCGCAAGATCGAGCTGCTCGATCAGGGCGTGATGCCGATCTACGAGCCGGGCCTCGATGCGCTGGTCGCCTCGAACGTGAAGGCCGGGCGCCTCTCCTTCACCACCGACCTGGCCGAAGGCGTCCGGGGCGCCGACGCGGTGTTCATCGCGGTCGGCACGCCGAGCCGCCGCGGCGACGGCCATGCCGACCTCAGCTATGTCTTCGCCGCCGCGCGCGAAATCGCCGAGAACCTGACCGGGCCGGCGGTGATCGTCACCAAGTCGACCGTGCCGGTCGGCACCGGCGACGAAGTGGAGCGGATCATGCGCGAAGTGGCTTCGGGCACCGGCGCGAAGGTCGTCTCCAACCCCGAATTCCTGCGCGAAGGCGCGGCGATCGAGGATTTCAAGCGGCCCGACCGCGTCGTCGTCGGCACCGACGACGAGGAAGCCCGCGAAGTGATGCGCGCGATCTACCGCCCGCTCTCGCTCAACCAGAGCGCGCCGATCCTGTTCACCAGCCGCCGCACCAGCGAGCTGACCAAATATGCGGCCAACGCGTTCCTGGCGGTGAAGATCACCTTCATCAACGAGATCGCCGACCTGTGCGAGGAAGTGGGCGCCGACGTGCAGGAAGTGGCGCGCGGCATCGGGCTCGACAACCGGATCGGCAGCAAGTTCCTCCACGCCGGCCCCGGCTATGGCGGCTCCTGCTTCCCCAAGGACACGCTG